>Ga0299907_10003578_pt1 | contig 9986 bp, 6 predicted proteins | sample RVTome_16_FD_198680 | JGI IMG/M metagenome (GOLD analysis project Ga0299907, IMG submission 198680) | Soil microbial communities from uranium-contaminated site in the Upper Colorado River Basin, Wyoming, United States - RVT152D67 (version 2) ... | reverse complement strand
CGACGAGTACGCCGCCGTTGATCGTGCCGCCCTTGGCGAAGCCGTTCGCGGCGGTCCGTTCCCCGACGAGCGCGTTGAGGCTGAACTCCTCCCCGGGCTTGAGCAGGGTGTTGTCGATTCTGGACGCTGCGAGCCCGATGTTGGTGTTGCGGTACGCCGCGTGCGGGAACCGCGTCGCGAACTCGAAGATGACCTCCTTGACGCCAAGGGCCTCGGCGTCCTCGGTGGTGAACTCGGGTTCAGCCTCGTTGTACTCGACGGTCGCCGCGCGGGCGTCACCTGTCTCGGTCAACACCGGCAGGATGGCCTCCGCCAGGGCTCCGGAACTGATGCCGACGCCGACCTCGTGCGGAATGATCGTCGGGGCGCCGTTCTCGATCCGGATCGTGGCCCCTCGCCCAGGCTGGCCTACGTCGTCGAGCACCTCGGACGCCGCTTCTGCAAGCGCGTCCCCGTCAAGAGCAGGCTGCAGAGTACCGGACTCGTCCGCCGTGAGCGTCAGAGCAGCGCTGATCATTTCGGGCTCGATGTCGATCGTGTGTTCATCGGCCGTGATGCGCACCGGTCCCGACATCGCGGGTTCGGCGAACTCGGTTACGGCCCGCTCGACCTCTGCGTCGGTGACGGCCGGTTCGATGTCTGCGACGACGGCCGCCAGCGGACCGATCGGAGTCTCGTGCGGCCCATCTCCCCCGAAGAACGCCTGCTCGATCTGATCGGCGGTCGCGGTGACGTCTACCGCACGCCCGAGTTCAGCCGCACTCGTGACGACCTCTCCGTCGTCGAACGCCACGCCGCCGTTCACCGGCTCGACGTCCGATTCGTCGGCGATGGTCTCGATCGCTGACTCGAGCGCCGGCCGGTCCACGGACGGAACAGGCGCGACCTCGCCCCCGCCGAACACCGCACCGACGAGTGAGAACGGATTGGCGCTTCCGCCTGGAATGGAATCGACGGTGGCCACGTAGTCGATTCCGAGCCCCGTCTCAGACGGGACGAGAGGGAAGGTCGACTCCGCGTGCTCGACCTCGACATCGATCGTCTGGTCGACGATCGCCGGTAGCTCCGCGGCCAGCTTGGCCTCGGCCTCGGCCGGCGACAGACCGCCGACCTCCACTCCTAGCACGGTCGCGTTGCGGGCCAGACTTCCGCCTGCCATGGCGTAGGCCGCGACGTAAAGCAGCAGGAGGCCGGCGAGGACAGCGCCGGCGATAAGCACTGGACGGCGTCGCCAGAACGAGACCGGCGGCTCCGCAGCCCGACGACGCCGCGGCTCCGATTCCGTCGGCTGATCGCCGGTAGGACGTGCGGACGCCGGCCCGTCGACGACGGGCATGCTGACGGTCACCTCTGCGTCGGGGGCCTCGCGTACGGTGGCTGCGTCGCGCGTAGCAGCCTCACGGGCTGCAGCGTCACGAGCGGCGGCCTCCAGAGCCGCCGTCTCACGCGCCGCCGTCTCACGCGCGGCGGCCTCCAGAGCCGCCGTCTCACGCGCCGCCGTCTCACGCGCGGCGGTCTCCAGAGCCGCCGTCTCACGCGCGGTGGCCTCAAGGGCTGCAGCATCACGAGCCGCAGCCTCCCGGGCTGCCGTCTCACGCGCTGCCGTCTCACGCGCTGCCGTCTCACGAGCTGCAGCGTCCCTGGCCGCGGTTTCCTGCATGGTGTCGTTCCAGGCCGGATCGACCTCTTCCTGCCCGTCGCGTGCGAGTTGCTGGGCAACCCGCTTCTCGGTCACCGGCTCAGGTGCGGTTGGCGCACCGGTGGTGCGAGGTACGACCGGACCGGCCTGACCGGCGGGCGCGTTCGCGGACGGGCTCTCACGGCCGGCAGCCGACGCGGCCGGGTCGCCGTGCTCATGGCTGGAAGCGCCGCGCACCTCGCCGACGCCCTTGGACGCGCCATCGTCGACGGCCGGTACGGCGAACTCGGCCGTGTCGTCGAAGATGGAGCGGCTGGGGCGGGCTTTAGGCGCGCTCGGGCGCGAGAAGCCCTTCGGATTGGATTTGTCGGTCACGCACAGCAACTTTCAGTCGGGGCCGGCAGGACGCCTGAGCATGGCCGCAGGCAGGCCGACAGGCGAGCCGCAGTGAATCCTACCGGACTCCGCCATTCGCGCCACCATCGCCGGACCACCTCCGAACCGGCAGGCCGATCGCCTGGGCCGGCCAGTGTCACGCCGCCACGCAGGAGCGCAAATGCTCGGATCCGAGGCGATTCCCATGTACACGCCGCTGGTGAAATGACAGAGTTCACGACGGCAGCTACCACGTAGGCGACACCCAGTACTGCGGGCCGGGCGAGACGGACGCGCGCTGTCAGACGTCCAGCCCGGCGAACAGGTCAGTCTCCCACTTCGTCTCGGGATCGACCGGCCCGCGCTCGCCCTTGACGAGCTGGTAGAACTCCAGACCCCAAACCTGCGGGCCGAGTTGGTCCGGCAACTTGAAGAACGGTCCGTCAACTGCGATCTGCGTGACGTAGGCGCGCATGGCCGCCAGCTTTTGCTCGACGTGATCCATCCCATCGATCTTGGCGGTGATGAACTCATCGGGAACCGCGAACGGAGCGTCGTCGGCGTTGTCGAGCCCGAAGAAGTCAGAACCGATCTCGCGCATGGCGACGATGCCCTCCTCGATCACGCTGCGAGGCATCGCCGTCCAGTAGATCTTCGGCACGTCCCACGCAACTCCGAGATCTGGCCGGTACGACGGCACGGCCGCCAGCGCCGAGCCGTAGGTGGCCACCCGATGGGCCTGGATGTGGTCTGGGTGCCCATACCCACCCATCTCGTCGTACGTCACCAGCACATGTGGGCGGACCTCCCGGATCACGGCGACCAGCTCATCGGAAGCCTCGCGCAGGTCGGCAGCCCAGAAGGTGTCGGGACGAACGTCGGGCGGCGGAACCGCCTGCCCGTTGTCTTTCCACGCCATGCCCGTGTCGCGGAATCGGCCGCCGCCGCCGAGGAACCTGTAGTCCGTGACGCCGAGTTCGGCCATCGCTTGCTTGTACTCGCTGATGCGCTGGGTGCCCAAGGAGTCGTCGCGGTCGGACGCCAGGTGGGCGAGGTCGGGTACGAGCACCTCACCTTCTTCGCCCAACGTGCAGGTCACTAGCGTGACGTGGGCACCCTCGTGCACGTATTTGGCCATGGTGGCCCCGTTGCTGATCGTCTCGTCGTCAGGATGGGCGTGCACGAGCATCAACCGCCGCCCCGCCTCTGCTCTGGTCATATCGCTCAGCCTAACGACGCGCGCCGACAGCCCCACTAGGCTTGTCGGCGCCTTACCATGCGCGTGCGCCTAGTGGACCACCAACAGCCCTGCTGAACGTGATCGAACGGTCAGTGGTGTACGACGACGTCCTCGCGCGTCTCGGCGTAGTGACATGCCGAGTCGTGATCGGTGCCCGGCCGCACCATGAGGGCCGGTTCCTCCTGGGCGCACAGGTCCGTGGCCTTCCAGCACCGAGTGCGGAACCGGCAGCCGCTCGGCGGATTTGCCGGGCTCGGCGGGTCGCCAGCCAGGATGATCTGCTGGCGCTGACCCCTGACCGCCGGGTCCGGGACCGGCACCGCCGACAGCAGCGCTTGTGTGTACGGGTGCGTGGGATGCTCGTAGATCTGATCCTCAGTGCCCATCTCGACGATCTTGCCGAGATACATCACACCCACCCGGTCGGCGATGTGCCGGACGACTGACAGGTCGTGGGCGATGAAGATGTACGAGAGGCCGAACTCGTTCTGCAGGCTCTTCAGCAGGTTGATGACCTGGGCCTGCACCGATACGTCGAGGGCGGACACCGGCTCGTCACAGATGATGATCTCTGGCTTGAGGGCCAGCCCGCGGGCGATACCGATGCGCTGGCGCTGACCACCGGAGAACTGGTGCGGGTAGCGGTTGATGTGCTCGGGGTTGAGCCCGACGACATCAAGCAGATCCTGCACGCGCTTGCGACGTTCACCACGGGGCGCAACCTCAGGGTGAATGTCGAACGGCTCGCCGATGATGTCGCCGACTGTCATACGCGGATTCAGTGACGCGTACGGATCCTGGAAAACGATCTGGATGTTTCTGCGCATTGCGCGTAGCGCCCGGCCACGCAGATCAAAGATGTTCTGATCTTTGAACACGGCCTTGCCGCTAGTCGGTTCTTCAAGTCGCATGAGTAACCTGGCGAGCGTCGATTTTCCGCAGCCCGACTCACCGACGATGCCGAGTGTTTCGCCCTTGCGCAGTTCGAAACTCACACCGTCGACAGCCTTGACTTCGCCGATCCGGCGCTTGAACACGATTCCTTGGGTCAGCGGGAAATGCTTGACAAGATCCTCGACCTCTAGGACGACCTCGGCATCGGCAAAGCGATCATAGGCTGCCATCGAGGACCTCCTCAGCGAAGTGGCAAGCGGAGTACCGGCCAGGTGCGGCCTCCCGGAGCGCCGGCCGTTGGTCGACGCAGATCTGCTGAGCATAGGGGCACCGCGGGCTGAACTCACAACCGTGTGGGATGCGCATCAAGTTGGGCGGCAGGCCCTTGATCGCCGCCAACTCCTGACCCTTGAGGTCGACCCGGGGGATCGACTCGAGCAGGCCCTTGGTGTAGGGGTGCGATGGCTTGCCATAGATCTCATGGACGTCCGCCTGCTCCATGATGCGCCCGGCGTACATTACCGAGATCTTGTCTGCGACGTCGGCAACTACACCAAGATCGTGGGTGATCAGGATGAGGCCCATGCGGCTCTCACGCTGCAGTTCCGCGAGCAGCTCCATGATCTGCGCCTGCACGGTGACATCGAGCGCGGTGGTCGGCTCGTCAGCGATCAGCACGTCCGGGTCCAGCGCGATCGCCATGGCGATCATGATGCGTTGGCGCATACCTCCTGAGAACTGGTGCGGATAGTCACCTACCCGCTCTCTCGCAGCGGGTATGCGGACGCGCTCCATAAGCTCGATCGCTCGCTTGCGACCTTCCTGCCTGGAGGTTCCCTCATGGACGCGGTACATCTCCGATATCTGCCAGCCCACGGAGAAGACCGGGTTGAGTGATGACAAGGCGTCCTGGAAGATCATCGCGATGCTGCGGCCGCGGAACTGCCGCCGGTCGTCCTCGGGCAGGGCCAGCAGGTCCTGTCCGCGGAACCGAACCGAGCCGCCCGTGACGAACCCCGGTGGGCTGTCCAGGATGCCCATGATCGCCTGCGCGGTCACGCTCTTTCCCGACCCGGACTCCCCCAGGATAGCGAGGGTCTGGCCCTCGTCGACGGTGAACGACACGCCATTGACCGCCTTGGCCAAGCCGTCCCGGGTGCGGAACTCCACCTGAAGGTTCTCGACCTCCAGCAATGGCCCGTCACCGGCCAACGGCGCCTCGGGCGCGGGTGTGGGGGAAGTCGTTGCCACGTTAGTCCTCTCTTACAACCGCAGCCATGGCTTGACGGTCATAGCCGACATCGCGCTGCATCATAACGACGAAGATGCGACTTGGAAGAAAAACAACCCGTTCGCAAACGTTCTGGTAGCGGGTTGATAACGGTTGATCTGATTGTACCGGTTCCGGTTTGGGGCGACCGGAACCAATGACTACCCTGGACCAGTCTCAAGACACTTGATGACGCCTTACGCAGCCTCATGAGGAGGACCCCAATGCGTGTTAGCACGCCATTCAAACTAGCCGCCACTGCCGCCGCAGTGGCGCTGCTGGCTACCGCCTGTGGCGGTGACGACGACGACGGCGACGGCGAGGGCACCGCGGAAGAGGCCGAAACGCCAGCCGTTGCCGAGGGTGGGACGCTTCGCATCTACTCGTCCGAACCCGCCTTCCTCGTCCCGACCGCCGGTGACGACCAGCCGTCGATTCTGGTGATCCGCCAGCTGTACAGCGGCCTGGTTGACTATGACCAAGAGGGCAAGCCCTACCTTGACCTGGCCGAGTCCATCGAGTCCGAGGACAACCAGACCTGGACCATCAAGGTCAAGGACGGCTACACGTTCCACAACGGTGAGCCGGTCGACGCCGACGCGTTCATCCGGGCCTGGAACTACGCGGCCGACGGCGACAACGCACAGAACAACGCGTACTTCATGTCGCGCATCGTCGGTATCGACGAGGCACAGGAGACCGGCGCCGACGAGCTTACCGGCCTTACCAAGGTCGACGACATGACGTTCCAGGTTGAGCTGACGGAGCCGTTCGTCGGTCTCGATGCGATCCTTGGTTACTCCGGCTTCTTCCCAGTGGCCGAGGAGTGCCTGGCCGATTTCGACGTCTGCAACGAGACGCCGATCGGCAACGGCCCGTACCAGATCGAAGGCGAGTGGCAGCACAACGTCGGCATCACGCTGACCCGGTTCGAGGACTACCCGGACGAGGGCCATTCGAATCCGGACACCCTTGAGTACCAGATCTTCACTGACGTCGACGCAGCGTACGCCGCGTACCAGGCCGGTGAACTGGACGTCATGTACACCGTGCCGCCTGCGCGGATCGCAGAGGTCACGGCGCTGGAGACGCACCTGCAGTTGCCGGGTGACAGTTTCACCTACGTCGGCCTCCCGCTGTACCTTCCGCAGTTCGAGGACCCACGGGTCCGGCAAGCCATCTCGCTGGCGATCGACCGCCAGCCGATCATCGACGCGGTCTTCGACGGCACACGTACGCCGGCCACCGGGCTGGTGAGCCCGAACTTCGACGGCTACCGCGAGGGCGTCTGCGAGTTCTGCGTCTACGACCCGGAGCGCGCTCAGCAGCTCCTCGAAGAGGCCGGCGGCTGGCAGGGAGGCACCCTGAAGCTCGAGGCGAACGCCGGTGCCGGCCACGAGGACTGGATGCAGGCGGTCGGCGACCAGCTGCGAGAGAACCTCGGCATCGACTACGAGCTCGCGATCAATCTGGAATTCCCGGAGTACCTGGCGCGCTCGGACGCCGATGAGTTCGAGGGCGCCTTCCGCCTCGGGTGGGGCCCGGACTACCCGGTCATGGAGACCTACCTGGCGCCGCTGTACGGCACCGGTGGTAGCTCCAACAACGCCAACTACGACAACCCGGAGTTCGACGACCTCATCCGCCAGGGCGACTCGGCCGCTTCGCTGGAAGAGGCCATCCCGTTCTACCAGCAGGCCGAGGACCTCGTCCTCGCGGACATGCCGGTCGTCCCGATGTGGTGGGCCGACGAGATCGCGGTCTGGTCGGACAACATCGAGAACTTCGTGTGGAACCCCATCAATGAACCCGAGTACGGTCAGATGGTGATGGCATCGGAGTAGGGGCCGACACGGTCAGTTCAATGGCTGACTGAGTCGTATTCAACGCGTTCGGGGTGACGGCCCGGGCTTCTTGGGCCCACTGCCGTCACCCCGAACGTCGAGAGGAGGAACGCCCGTGGGGCGTTACGTCACCAGGCGGCTGCTCCAGTTCATCCCCACCGTGCTGGGCGCGATGTTCCTGCTGCACTATCTGACGTCAATCGGCATCCAGTTCTCCGCCAACCCCGTCCGCGCGTTGTTCGGCGACCGCACCCCGTCACCTGAACTGCTGGCGAACCTGAGCGAGGCGCTCGGGCTGGGTGACGAATGCTTGACGCGCAAGGGAGACCCTTGCCTAGGGCTCTTCGTCGATCGGATGCAGAACATCTTTCTGCACTGGGACTTCGGGGTGAACTTCCGGCTCCGCCCGGTCACCGAGCTGATCGCCGAGGCCCTGCCTTATACCGTTCGGCTGGCACTGATCGCATTGCTCTTCGAGGCCGTGGTCGGCATCGTCGCCGGTGTGCTGGCCGGCCTCCGCAACGGCAGCTTCTGGGATTACCTGGTCAAGATCTCGACCGTGACCGTCATCGCGATTCCCATCTTTGTACTCGGGTTCGTCGTGCGCGAGTTCGTCGGTGTCCAGTTCGGGAATGTGCTACGTGGTGTTGATTGGATACCGGACCTCATATCTCAGGGTGTATTCGGTTCGGTGTACAAGAGCGACTATCCATGGTCAAGCCTGATCATCCCAGGGCTGGTCCTGGGTAGCGTCTCGCTCGCCGCCGCTGCGCGCTTGACTCGCACCAGCATCCTGGAGAACACCAGGTCCGACTACGTCCGGACGGCCAAGGCCAAGGGCCTGGGTACGAACCGAGTCGTGGGGGTCCACACATTACGCAACTCGCTGATCCCAGTCGTCACGTTCCTCGGCGTCGACCTTGGTACCCTGATCGGCGGCGCGCTCATCACCGAGACGATCTTCAACGTGCCCGGCATCGGCCGACTCGTCGTGGCTTCAGCCCGCACAGGAGAGGCTTCGGTCGTGATCGGTGGCGCCACCTTCCTCGTTCTCGTCTACCTGATCACCAGCCTGCTGGTGGACATTCTCTACGCCGTACTCGACCCCAGGATCCGCTATGAGTGACATCACTACCGCTGCGACGGAGGTCGAACAGCCAGGCGCGGCGCCGGAACGCGAGTATGCCGCGAGCCTGTGGGGGGACGCCTGGCGCCAGCTGCGCCGCAACCCGATCTTCCTGATCTCGCTGGCTTGGATCATGGTCGTCACGTCGATGGCGGTCTTTCCCAAGCTGTGGACCAGCATAGATCCTCGGGCGTGCAACGTATCCCAGGCTCGGCTCCCACCGAGCAGCGAGCATTGGTTCGGCACCAGCATCGTCGGATGCGACTACTACGCCCACGCCATCTACGGCGCGCGACAATCGCTGATCATCGCAGTCGCTTCCACAGTCGGCGTGGTCGTGCTCGGTGGCCTCCTCGGCATGCTGGCGGCATTTTATGGCCGGTGGACGGACACGCTCATCTCCCGTTTGGTCGACATTTTCCTCGGCGTGCCTTTCCTGCTCGGCGCCGTGGTGTTCCTCACCGTGCTCAAGATCCGCAACGTGTGGACGGTCGCACTGGTCTTGATCTTGCTGGGGTGGACGACCATCGCCCGAATCATGCGCGGCGGCGTGCTGTCCACCAAGACGCAGGACTACGTCCAGGCCGCTCGGGCGCTAGGAGGATCGAACTCACGGTTAATGTTCAAGCACATCCTCCCCAACGCCATCGCGCCAGTCGTCGTGTATTCGACGATCCTGTTGGGGAGCTTCGTGGCTATCGAGGCCACGTTGACCTTCCTCGGCGTCGGTCTGCAGGCACCGGCCATCACGTGGGGCGTAATGATCACCCAGCACGAGGTGTACTTCCTGCAACTCCCCGGCCTGCTGCTGTTCCCCGCGGGGCTGCTGTTCTTCACGGTGCTCGCGTTCATCTTGATGGGTGACGCGCTTCGCGACGCTCTGGACCCGAGGCTCCGCTAGCCGCCCTGCCGGTTGATCACGTTCAGCAGGTCTGTCGGTGCTCTACCAGGCGCACGCGCCTAGTGCGGCACCCATATGCCTGCTGAACGTGATCAACCGGCCTAGCGTTTGCTGACTCCTTTCTGTCAGTCGGCTTCGACGAACGCGAAGAACGCGCGGTGCTGGACGCCGTCGTCGCGGGTCAGGACGAACTCCTGGCAGGTTCCCGCCCACTCCTCATCGGTCTGCCACGGGTACGTGTAGACGCCCTGGCTGTTCACCGTCAGACCCGCGTTGCCTGGTGTCTCTGCCGCGACGGGCACCGACCGCGGCGTTAGCGAGTTCTCCAACTGACTCACCGGGTGCAGCGACTCGCAGTCGACCTCCCGCGAGTACGGCGAGCCGGAGGCCAGAATGTCGAGCCCCCGGTTAGTTCCGACATCGAACCGCAGCGGAACGATGTCGCCAGCGACGACGGTGTTCAGGTCGCCGTAGGGGGGATGGACAGGTTGCGAGAAGCCGTCAAGGCAGTCGGGGTGCGTGTCGAAGGCTTCGTCGTTGTCGTTGCGGTCGTTGAACGCGCCCTGCTCGGCGCTGTAGCCAAGGCCGCGGCGGGCGAACGACGCCCACAGCGTGCACTGGTTCTCGCCACCGGTTAGCGCCACGTCGGCCGCGAGGATCGCGTCACGGCCGGTCACGAAGCCGGGGAAGCAACCCT
>Ga0299907_10003577_pt1 | contig 9987 bp, 7 predicted proteins | sample RVTome_16_FD_198680 | JGI IMG/M metagenome (GOLD analysis project Ga0299907, IMG submission 198680) | Soil microbial communities from uranium-contaminated site in the Upper Colorado River Basin, Wyoming, United States - RVT152D67 (version 2) ... | reverse complement strand
GGCGCCGGTTGGGTGCCGTGTCCGCGCCGGGTTTCTCGAAGGTGGAGAGGACCTCGACCAGGGTCCGGACCCCGAATCCCGTTCCGCCCTTGACGGTGTAGCCATCGTCGGAGGAGGCCCGGGCGGGCCCGGCGATGTCCAGGTGGGCCCAGGGGACGTCGCCGGCGAACTCGGAGAGGAACAGTCCGGCGGTGAGGGCGCCGGCCCCGCGGTTGCCGGTGATGTTCTTCAGGTCGGCGATCTCCGACTCGAGATCCTTGCGGTAGGGCTCGGGGAGCGGCAGGTGCCACACCGGCTCCCCGGCCCGCTCGGCGGCCCCGCCCACCTGGTGCACCCAGTCGTCGTGGTTGCCCATGAGGCCCGCCATCTTCATCCCCAGGGCCACCACACACGCCCCGGTCAGGGTGGCCAGGTCGATGATGGCGTCGGGCGATTCCTCCACCGCCAGCGACAGCCCGTCGGCCAGGACGAGGCGGCCCTCAGCGTCGGTGTTGAGGACCTCGACCGTCTTGCCGTTGCGGATCTTGAGGACGTCGCCAGGCTTGATGGCCCGCCCCCCGGGCATGTTCTCGGTGGTGGGCACGAAGGCGATCACCTTGGATCGCACCCCGGCCTGGCGCAGGACCGACATGGCCCCGATCACGGCCGCCGCCCCCGACATGTCGGTCTTCATGGTCTCCATGCCCTCGGCCGTCTTGATGGACAGGCCGCCGGAGTCGAAGGTGATGCCCTTGCCCACCAAGGCCACCGTGCCCCGGGACCGGCCCTTGGGCTGGTAGGTCAGCTTGATGAGCCGGGGCGGCTGATCGGAGCCGAGGGACACGCCGAGCAGGCCACCCAGGCCTTCGTTGGCGATGGCCACCTCATCCAGGATCTCGATGTCGAGCCCGCCCTCTTCGGCCGCCCGCTGCGCCTGGTAGGCCAGGGCGGTGGGAGTCAGCGTGCCCGCCGGCTCGTTGACCAGGTCGCGGGCCCAGGCCACGGCCTTGGCCACCGCCGCGCCCTTGCCCAGCGCCGCTTCGATGGCGGGATCCTTCGTGCCCAGCACGATCACCTGCTCGGTGGCGTGCGCCTCCCCCTTGCCCTTGTAACGCAGGAACCGGTACGTGCCCAGGGAGAAGCCCTCGGCCAGCGCCTGGGCGGCCTCCTTCGGGTCCGTGCCCGCCGGAGCGGCGTCGAGGAGGGTGACGGCCACGGTCGTGGCCTTGCCTGCCTTGCGGGCCAGGGCGGCGGCCGCCCGGCGCAGGCCGTCGAGGGTGAGCTCGTTCTTGGGTCCGAGGCCGACCAGGACGGCCGCGGACGACCCGAGGCTCACGCCGGGAACGACCAGGGTCTCGTCCGCCTTGCCATCGAAACCCGCTTCGGCCATGAACTCCGCCAGCCGCCCGCCCAGGGCGCCGTTGACCGCTTTGGCGCCAGGGCCGAGGACGCGGCCGGCGAACACCGGAACGGCCAGGAGATCGGCCTTGGCTTTGGCCGGCGGGGTGGAAGCGAGGCTGAAGGTGACGGGCACGGGGGCTCCTTGTGATCGTGGGTGGGGCTCAGTCGGTGCGAACAGGACGGAAGGTGCCCTCCTGCCAGCGGGCCATCGTGTAGACGAGGTCGGCCAGGCGGTTCAGGTAGGGCACCACCTGACTGCTGTCGAGCCAGCCCGCCTTGGCCGCCGCCACCGCCGCCCGCTCCGCCCGGCGCACCACGGTGCGGGCCAGGTCGAGGGCGGCGGCGATCCGGTTCTCGCCGGGTAGGACGAACTCGGCGGGCGGCGTGTAGCGGCCGGTGAGGTCGTCGATGAGGGGCTCGAGGCGCTCGACCATCCCGGCCGTGACCAGGGACACCTCAGCGGTGAGCTTGGCCCGGTTCTCGGGGGCGGTGGCCAGCTCGGCGCCCACCACGAACAGCTCGCGCTGGAGCCGGACCAGAATCTCGGCCAGCTCCGACCCGGCTTCGGCTTCCGCCCGGGCCAGGCCCAGGGCCGAGACGGCCTCGTCGACCTCGCCGTAGGCGGCCGGCCCGGCGCTGTCCTTGCCCACCCTCCCGCCGTACAGGAGGCCGGTGGAGCCGTCGTCACCCTTGCGTGTGTAGACCTTCATGGCAGGGCCGGGAGTCTAGGCCGCGGTCAACCGGGCGAAGACGGCGCCGGCCAGGCGGGCCAGGTCCCCCGGCGTCAGCTCGAGATCCAGTCCCCGCCGGCCGGCGCTCACCAGCACAGCCGGTGCTCCACACCCGCTTTGGCGACGGCCACGGTGGCCGGCGTTCCCCTGGCTCCCATGAGCGGAGCTTGGCATGGCGCCCATTACCCTTGCCTGGCAATGACCAGCTTCCTCGACACCCTGCAAGAACGGGTCGTCGTCTTCGACGGCGCCACCGGCACCAATCTGCAACCGTTGCCCCTCGGCCCGGACGACTTCGGCGGCGCCCACCTCGAGGGTTGCCTGGAGATCCTGGCCGTCACCCGCCCGGACGTGATCGCCGACCTGCACCGCTCCTTCTTCGACGTCGGAGTCGACGCGGTGGAGACCGACACCTTCGGCGCCTTTCCCGTCGTCCTCACCGAGTACGGCATCCCCGAGCGCACCTTCGAGCTCAACCAGGCCGCGGCCCGCATCGCCAAGGAGGTCGCCTCCGGCTACTCCACCCCCGACCGGCCCCGGTGGGTGGTGGGCTCCATGGGGCCGGGCACCAAGCTGCCCTCCCTCGGCCAGATCGAATTCCTGTCCCTGCGCGACGGCTACCAGGCCCAGGCCGACGGGTTGCTGGCCGGCGGCGTCGACATCCTGCTGGTGGAGACGGTCTACGACCTCCTCCAGGCCAAGGCGGCGCTCATCGCCTGCCGGCGGGCCATGGCCAGCGCCGGTCGCGAGGTGCCCCTCATGGTCCAGGTGACCATGGAGACCACGGGACGGATGCTGGTGGGCAGCGAGATCGGCGCCGCCCTCACCGCCCTCGAACCCATGCGGCCGGACGTGATCGGGCTCAACTGCGCCACCGGGCCCCGGGAGATGACCGAGCACCTGCGTCACCTCTCCCACCAGGCCCGGACCTTCCTGTCCTGCCTGCCCAACGCCGGCCTGCCGTCGGTGGTGGAGGGCCGCACCCACTACGACCTCACCCCCGAGGAGCTGACCGACGCCCACGACCGCTTCACGGCCGAGTTCGGCCTCAACGTGGTCGGCGGCTGCTGCGGCACCACCCCGGAGCACCTCCGCCAGGTGGTGGAGCGCATCTGGGGCCGGGAACCGAAGCGCCGGGAGCCGGTCACCGAGCCGGGCTGTGCCTCGATCTACACCGCGGTGCCCTTCGCCCAGGACGTGACGTACCTCTCCATCGGCGAGCGCACCAACGCCAACGGGTCCAGGAAGTTCAAGGAGGCGACGCTGGCCGAGGACTGGGACACCTGCGTGCAGATGGCCCGGGAGCAGGTGAAGGAGGGTGCTCACGTCCTCGACGTGTGCGTGGACTACGTGGGCCGTGACGGCGTGGCCGACATGCACCAGATCGCCTCCCGGTTCTCCACCCAGGCCGCCATCCCGCTCGTGTTCGACTCCACCGAGCCGCAGGTGGTCGAAGCCGGCCTCCAGCACATGGGCGGGCGGGCCATCCTCAACTCGGCCAACCTGGAGGACGGGGAGGCACCCGGCTCCCGCTGCGACCGCGTCTTCTCCCTGGCCCGGGAGTACGGGGCGGCCGTCATCTGCCTCACCATCGACGAGGAGGGCCAGGCCCGCACCGCGGAGTGGAAGGTGCGGGTGGCCAAGCGCATCCACGACCTGGCCGTCGACCGGTACGGCCTGGAGCCCTGCGACCTCATCTTCGACGCCCTCACCTTCCCGTTGGGCTCGGGCCAGGAGGACCTGCGCAAGGACGGGATCGAGACCATCGAGGCCATCCGCCGCATCAAGGCCGAGCTGCCCGGCGTCTACACCTGCCTCGGCGTGTCCAACGTCAGCTTCGGGCTCAATCCGGCCACCCGTCACGTCCTCAACTCGGTGTTTCTCCACGAGTGCGTGGAAGCCGGCCTCGACGCGGCCATCGTCCATGCGGCCCGGATCATGCCCATGCATCGCATCGACGAACAGGCCCGGGAACTCGCCCTCGACCTGGTGTGGGACCGGCGCCGCCCCGACTACGACCCCCTGCACGAGCTCATGGCCCATTTCTCCGGCACCGAGGCCACCGCCGTCGTGCGGGAGGACCGCTCGGACTGGCCGGTGGAGAAGCGCCTGGAGATCCGCATCGTGGACGGGGAACGGGACGGGCTGGAAGCCGACCTGGACGAGGCGCTGGCCGGGGGCCGGCCGGCGCTGTCCATCATCAACGACGTCCTCCTGTCGGGGATGAAGACGGTGGGTGAGCTGTTCGCCTCGGGCGACATGCAGCTGCCCTTCGTCCTCCAGTCGGCCGAGACCATGAAGACGGCCGTGGCCTTCCTCGAGCCCCACATGGAGAAAGCCGACAGCGGCGGCAAGGGCCGGTTGGTGATCGGCACGGTGAAGGGCGACGTGCACGACATCGGCAAGAACCTGGTCGACATCATCCTGACCAACAACGGCTACGAGGTGACCAACCTGGGCATCAAGGTGCCCCTGACCGTATTCGTGGACAAGGCCAAGGAAATCGAGGCCGACGTCATCGGCATGAGCGGCCTGCTGGTCAAGTCCACGCTCATCATGCGGGAGAACCTGGAGGAGCTGAACAACCAGGGCCTGTCCGACATCCCCGTCATCCTCGGCGGGGCCGCCCTGACCCGCAACTACGTGGAGCGGGACCTGCGGGGTGTCTACGAGGGCCGGGTCTTCTACGGCAAGGACGCCTTCGAGGGCCTGCGCACCATGGAAACCCTGATGGAGGGCAAGCGCACCGGGCAGCTCGATCCCGAGTTCGGCCGGGCGCTCGGAGGGCGACAGCTGCCGCCCCGGAAATCGCAGCGGGAAGCCGAAGACACCCCCGAGGCACCGGCCCGCTCGGCGGTGGCCACCGACAACAAGATCTTCGTCCCCCCCTTCGTCGGCTCCCGGGTGTCGAAGGGCATCTCCCTCGACGACATCGCCGGCTACCTCAACGAGACCGCCCTGTTCCGCAACCAGTGGCAGTTCCGCCCCGAAGGCGGCGAACCCGACGCCGACTTCAAGGACCGGATCCGCCCCGTGCTGCGCGACGAGCTGGCCAAGGCCAAGGCGGACGGGTCGCTGATCCCGGGCGTGGTCTGGGGCTACTTCCCCGTCAACGGGGACGGCGGCGACCTGGTGGTGTGGACCGACGAGAGTCGCAGCCAGGAGCGGACGCGATTCAACTTCCCCCGTCAGCGCAAGGAACCGTGGCACTGCATCGCCGACTTCTTCCGTCCGGTGGCGTCGGGCGAGGTGGACTACGCCGGCTTCTCGATCGTCACCATGGGCCAGGTCGCCTCCGAGCACGCGGCCAAGCTCTTCGCCGGCGACCGCTACCAGGAATACCTGTACTTCCACGGGCTGTCGGTGGAGATGGCCGAGGCCCTGGCCGAGTTCTGGCACCGGCGCATGCGGGAGGAGTGGGGCTTCGCCGCCGACGACGGCCCGTCGCTGGCCGGCCTGTTCCGCCAGCAGTACCGCGGGTCCCGCTACTCCTGGGGCTATCCCGCCTGTCCGGATCTCGACGACCAGGCCAAGGTGGCCGACCTGCTCGACGCCAGCCGGATCGGCGTGACCGTCTCCGAGGAGTTCCAGCTCCACCCGGAGCAGTCGACGTCGGCCATCGTCGTCCACCACCCCGAAGCCAAGTACTTCATCGCCTAGAACGCCGGGAAGATAACAAAAGAGGTGCGCATGTGTGAGGGGACAACAGCTGTCATCACCGTGGTCTCGTTCGCGGTCACCACGTTCATCTGCTGTGCCGTTGCCACTCTCTGGAGTTCACGGCCCGATACTCGCTCCGCCGCATCCAAAGAGCACTCCGTGTGTCCTTAGATCTCCGAGAATGAGTGTCACACCCGGTCGGTAGGGTCCGAGGCGGATACCATCTCAACGAGGAGAGGTCCGCATGAGCGATGTCGGCACCGCTGTGGTCACGAGCTTCGTGAGTGCTGTCACCCTGTTTCTGGCGCTCGCCACCTTCACGAGCCGTCAGACCCGAGATCTGAAATCGGAGCTCAAAGGGGACATTGCCAGTCTCCGGACCGAGCTCAAAGGCGACAATGCCAGTCTCAAGACGGAGATCGAGAGCACACGCACCGAACTGAAAGCCGACATCGGCCGGATAGATGAGAAGTTCGACCGCCTGTTGTTCGAGCTGCTCCGGCACTTCCGGGAGGGTGGGCACCCGCCCCCGCCCCAAGCGGCATAGCCCCACTGGGCCCTACTGGCTGCCGATGCCCTCCATCAGGGCCTGGCCTCCGCCGCCGTCCAGATAGATCCGCTGGCCGGTGGCATAGCCGGCGGCTTCGGAGACCAAGAACCGCACCACACCGGCCACGTCGTCGGGCGTGCACACCCGGCCGAAGGGAAAGCGGGAGTCGAGATCCCGGATGTCGTCTGCTCCCAGCGTGGCCTTGGCCAGGCGCTTGCCCATGTCGGTGTCGACGAGGCCGGGAGCGACCACGTTGACGTGGATGCCGTGGCGGAGTTCCTCCCGGGCGAGAGTGAAGGCGAGGGCCTCGAGGGCGGCCTTGCCCATGGCGTAGGGAGCGCCGTTGGGCGGATGGTCGCGAGTGATTGCCGACGAGACCATCACGATGTCGCCCCGGGGGCGGGTGCGCATGGACGGGAGCACGGCCCGGCAGAGATGGTGGGCCCCAAGGGCGTGGGTGCGCAGCACTCGCTCCAGTTCGTCGGGTTCGGTGTCGAGCACGCTGCGGCCCCGGCTGGCGATCCCGGCGTTGTTGACCAGGATGTCGATGAAACCGAAGTCGGCCACCGCGGCGGCGACCATCGACCGCCCCTCCTCCAGGGAACCCACATCGGCGGCATAAGCGCGGGCCTTCCCACCCAGGGCCTCGATGTCGGCCACGGTGGCGGCCGCCGCCTCGGCGTCGCGGCGGTAGTTCACGGCCACCTTGGCCCCGTCGGCGGCCAGGCCCAGGGCGATGGCCCGTCCGATGCCCCGGCTCCCGCCGGTGACCAACGCCACCCGTCCGTCAAGGGTCATCGGAGTCCTCCGTCCACTACGGGGCCAAGACGGCCCGGGCGACCAGGTCGGTGCCGAAGGCGGTGAGGATGGCCAGGTAGAGGAGGCCGGTGGCGGCCATCACGGCGGAATACCACCGCTCCTTCAGGGCGGCGACCACGACGACCACCAGGACGATGGTGGTGGCGGCGGAGACGAGCCAGATCCAGCCGAAGAGCCCGCTGGCGTGGTCGTCCACCGAGCCGGTCAGCACCTGGACCATCCCGGTCGGCCAGCACAGCAGCGCCACCTCGACGGGCCACAGAGCGCCGGTCCAGCGCACCAGCTCCTTGAGCGGCTCCCGCGACAACCCCGGCTGGGTGAGGTACCAGTGGCCGAGGAGCATGGCGTCGGTGACGGCACCGAGAAAGGCGGCGCCGACCAGCAGCCGGGCGGCACCGAGCACAAACGGCCCGCCCCCCGAGGCGGCCGCGGCCAGGAGGCCGAGCGCGCCGGCGACGGGGGCGGCCAGGTCGGCGGCGGGAGGGAACTCGGGGACGTCGTCGGCGTAGCGGCCGGGCCGGGCCCGGCCCGTCATCGCCTCCACGCGGGCCACCCGGGCCTGGCGCACGGCCCGCTCCCCCTCCACCCCGGCGCGCCGGCGGATGACGGACAGGGCCAGGGCGCCGCCGGCCCCGGCCACGACGGCCATGGCGGCCAGATCCCGGATCAGCGCGGCGGTGGAGCCGTCCTCCAGCGTGCGCCCGGCCACCACGGCTCCGAGCGCCATGACCAGGTACGTGATCCGCAGCGTCCACCCGTAGCCGATGCCCACCTCCCGGCGGCGGGTCGTCAACCAGCAGAAGAACAACCCGCCGGTGGCCCACTGCAACAGCACGGCGGAGACCTCGAGGCGCATCGGTGCCGAGCGTAATGGGGCGTTTCACGGCCCAGAGCGCTGGGTAGCGGCACGCTTCGGTCGCCGCCTCTTTGCTCCTTTCTCAGCGGTGGCCGCAGCGGGAGGGGCCAGGCGTGTCGGGGCCCTGCTCCTTCCCGCCCCCACCACCCGCCGGACCCTCGAGGCGGAACAGCCCGCCGGCCAGGGACCCGTAGCCGATGCCCACCTCCCAGCGGCGGGTCGTCAACCAGGAGAAACAACGCCCCCTGCGATGTCAGGTGAAGAGCCCGCGCCGTTTCTGAAGCCGCACGTTGGTCAATGTCTGGGGCGGACGTGGTACAGCATCCGGGTACCCATGGGCAGTTCTGCCTGCCGCACAATTTCGAAGCGGGTAGCGAGCGCTTTGAGGAAACTTGGCTCGCTATAGGGCCAGCGGCTCCCCTGCTTGTTGGCGCACAGTGTTCGGACCATCGGGTCTGACTCCCTGGCGAATTCGATCACTACGTCAGCCTCGAAACTCGCCAGCCAGGCCACGATCGCCTCCATCGGGATCGACTCGGTGATCGCAAGATGGTGGATCAGCGCCAGACAGAGCACCAATCCCGGGGTGACGCGATCATCGAAGGGACTTCGTTGTCGTGCGGCCCACCCGATACCACCGCTGGGGTCGGCCAGATCCATGAAAAGGGGGAGGATGCGCTGCTCGCCCCGCTGTCGCAGCCGCCGGTACAGCCGGTCGACGACGACGGGATCCGAATCGACCGCCACGGCGTAGTCAGCGTGGCGGAGCGCGATCTCGGTTAAACGCCCGTCGTTTGCACCCAGGTCGAGAATCTGGTTGCGGTGCCGATCTGCAGCCGCCAATTCAACGAAATGCTCCTTGGCGAGCAGATCGGCTTCCGGGTAGTGACCGCGGTCGCCATATCCGGACCACATCGATTCCGCATCGTCGGCGCCGAGTCGGCTAACGAGACGGCGCAGGCGTCTGATCTGCGCCCGAATCACCGCCGGTCCCAGTCCGGCTGCCTTCAGCTCCGCCTTCAGCCTGCTGCTGGATCGAGCGTACCTACGGTCGGCCCACGCCTGCACCGCCACGTGCGGGAAGACGGAGGGACGCATCCGAGTGCGACGAGACAGCAAGGCGGCGCATTCCCCCGGCGTGATTCCCCGGATCGCACCCCTCAGCCACGGTTGGAACGGAACGCCCGCGTACGCCTGTATGAGCAGGGGATTCAGGAAGAGCTGGCAGAACTGCCTATAGCCGTACCAGCCCTCGCCTGGCTCCTGTCGCTCGAGCGATCCCAAATCCACGAAGACGGGCCGGCTTCCCACGAACAGGATGTTGTAGGGGGTGCCGTCCTTGGTCACGAGGCCTTCGTCGAGGGCTCGCTCGACGAGATCGAGGTGAAGGAGCGCAGCGTCCTGCAGCATCGTGAACGTCCACTCGAAGGGATACGAGACCACCGGCACGGCCTCGTGTTCGAGAGCCGCCACCCAAGGGTCGCCGGCTCCTTCGGGTAGATCTACGACATGGGTACGAACGAGGAGTCCCTGGCCGTCGAGTTCACTCGCCAATCCGGATAGCGAGAGCGCGTGATACTGCGCCCAGGCGTTGGCGTCCAGGAGGCGCAACACCCGTTCCTCGATGTGCACCACCCGGGCCCCTGGATCGTGGAGCGACCCCAGATCCCCGACGAGCACGGGCATCGGCTCTTGGTTAGTCGTCACCAACGAGTTCAACGCGTTTGGCGTCGGCCTTTTCCCGGTACTTCTTCGAGACGACGCCGAGCACCCGATAGCCGTACATGCGGGCGAGGACGGCGAAGCCAGCTGTTCCTCCCGCGACAGCCGCAGCTATCAGGCCTCCCGAATTTGCATCAAGGTAAGCAAACATGGAGATCGAGGCTACCAGGGAGAGTGGTAGGCGCCCCGTCTACTATCCAGCGTCGTGGCCAGCGAAGCCTCGGTCCGCGCTCCCATCGAACGGCCGGTTGGCGTCCTCCTTGCGGTTT
>Ga0299907_10003576_pt1 | contig 9988 bp, 9 predicted proteins | sample RVTome_16_FD_198680 | JGI IMG/M metagenome (GOLD analysis project Ga0299907, IMG submission 198680) | Soil microbial communities from uranium-contaminated site in the Upper Colorado River Basin, Wyoming, United States - RVT152D67 (version 2) ... | reverse complement strand
TGCCCGTTGTTTCGAACGAGGTGGACCAGCGTCGGGTTGGTCACGTCGGAGAGGTTGACGATCTCGATGCCGCCGAATATCGGGTCGTGGCACCGGCCCGGGGCGTCCATCCCCATGACGACCCACTGACCGTCCGGAGACCACGAGATGTCGTTCTCCCATCCGCCGTAGCCGAGCGCGATCTCGATCGGATCCGTGCTGCCGTCCGTCACCTGCATGAGAGGCGAGCCCGGACAGCCGAACGCGGATGCGTACTCGCTGACCGTCGTCGGCGAGGCCGGGTCGGTCACGTCGATCACCGCGAAGCCGTAGACGGAAGACCCGGCGACGATGTACCGCTTGCCGTCGCGCGTGAACGGAGCGACTTCGCCGAGCGTGCCGGCGAACGAGCGTCCGGTCGGCGTGTTCCCGACGAACCTGATCGGACCCTCCGACAGAAGGGCTGGCGGCGCGGGAAGCGGCCCGGGGATGATCCCGAGCTGCGGCGGGACGTGGTCCGCGCGCGCGATGGTGGGAAGCGCCGCGAAGCAGATGGTCAAGGTCAGGATGGCCAGACGCCGCATATCTTCCTCCGAGCCGGATCGCGAACGGCCGGACGGGGCCGCTTAGGAGCGGTTCGACGGAGCGGGCCCTGTTTCCTCCGCGGAGCCGGGCCCGACGGGGCCCCATCGGACCTCTACGCGGGGTGGGTTTCGCCGCCCCAGGAAGGCGAAAACCACGCTGAGCGCGGGTTCGGCCAGCTCGGGAAGGGCTGCCGCCCCTCGGGTTCGCAGGCACTCTCGGATCAGCTCGTCCAAGCCTCCGACCAGCGCGAGGAAGGCTTCGTCGGGAAGCGTCATGAGGCGACGGTCCTGGACCCGGGCTCGCGCGTGTAAGCCGCGCCAGAGCTCGGCGATGAGGCCAAAAACCTCTGCTCGTCGGCGGAGGGCGGCGGGCCCGGCGGCGAACGTCTCGATATGAAGTGCCTGCGCAAACGCCGGCTCCACGGCGAGAACCTCCATGAACGTCTCGACGCTTGCCCGGGCCCGCGCTCGCCAATCGTCCACCGGGACCGCGTCGATCGCCTCGCGGATCGTGACGAGGACGACTTCGACGCCGGTGTCGTAGGCGGCGAGGAAACAGGCTTGTTTGTCGGGGAATTGCTCGTAGAAGGTTCGGCGAGAGACTCCCGCTCGGGCGACGATGTCGGCGACCGTTGTGGCCGCGTACCCCTTCTCGGCGATCACCTGGACGCAGGCCTCGAGAAGGCGCCCTCGTTGTGACGCGAGCACGGCCTCCCGCGTGAGGCGATGGCGCCCGCTCGGAAGCCGGCCGTACTCGGTGGGATCGAGACTTGCGTTCATCGCTTTAGGTACTATAGCATTTCTGAGAAACTTTAGCGTACCTAAAGGCGGAAGGCAGAGGCCATGGCCCGCGATGCATCGAAGGCCCGCGATGCATCGAAGGAAGGTTCCATGAACGCTCGTCTTCCCCGATCGTTCACCCTGCCGGCCGTCCTTCTGCTCGCTGTGGGGCTCGCGGTGCCGGGCCTTCCCCGAGCGACCACCGATGCGACCGCCTGGACCCCGGGACCCGCGATCTACGACGTCGGCGAGATCTCGAACGTCCCGGTCACGATGGCGGATGGGGCGGTGCTTCGCGCCGACGTGTTCTACCCGGTGGACCGCGCCACCAAGAAGGCCGCGGCCGGACCGTTCCCGGTGATCCTGACGCAGACCCCGTACGGCAAGACGATCAGCGGCTACGCCCAGGCGCTCGCCGGCGCCGCCAACCCGTTCCTCATCGAGCGCGGATACATCCACGTGATCGCGGACATCCGCGGGACCGGCGGCTCGCAGGGCTCGTGGGGTCCACTCGATCCGATCCAGGCGAAGGATGGTGCCGCGCTCGTGCACTGGGCAGCCGCCCTGCCGAACTCGAACGGCCGCGTCGGAACGACCGGTCCGTCGTACCTCGGGCTCATCCAGATGATGACGGCGGCGGAGATCGGTCCGGATTCGCCGCTGAGAACGATCTTCCCCATCGTCGCCGGCGCGGATCTCTACCGCGATGTGATCTTCCAGGGCGGCATCCTCGACCTCGAGTTCGCGGCTTGGTATCTGCCGCTCATGGTGCTCGCGAACATGGGCAACCCGATCCTCGAGCTGGCGACCGAACCGCAGGCGCTTCCAAAGGTCGAGCTCGACCACTCCCGCATGCTCACCGACTTCCACGCGAGCATCGTCACGAACATCGCGACCAACGGAGACCAAGCGTTCCACGGCGAGTACTGGGACGATCGGACGCCGAGCGGCATGATCCAGCGGATCGTCGACAACGACATCACGGCGTTCCTCGTCGGAGCGTGGCGGGACCTGTTCCAGCGCGGGACGCCACTGCTGTACTCGGGGTTCCAGAACGCGTACGCCGGGCGCTCGGTCGACGCGCCGATGGAGCCTGCGCAAGCGGTCACGGGCCGCTATCAGCTGCTGATGGGTCCGTGGTATCACGTCCAATACGGCGAGGGCATCGATCTCGACCCGATCATGCTGCGCTGGTTCGATACGTGGCTCAAGGACGCGGCGACCGGGGTGGCCGACGATCCGGCTCCGTTCCACACTTACGAGATGGGAACCGGCCGCCTGCTCGACGTAGCGCGCTATCCCGTGCAAGAGGCAACGCCGACTACGTACTTCTTGGACGAGGGCGGCACGCTCTCGACGGTAGCGCCGACGGCGCCGGCGGGCGAAGACGTGATCGTTTTCACCGGCGCTTCCAATCCCTGCACGCTGTCTACACAACAGTGGGGCGCCGGCGCGCTCATCTTGGCCGGCGGGCTTCCGGCGCCGTGCGCCGGCCCGGAGCTGATCTCGCCGCCGGGCCCGGCCGCACTCTCCTACACGTCGGCGCCCTTCGGCGTGGATACCGTTCTCGCGGGCCCGATCGGTGCCATGCTGTTCGCGACCTCGACGCGTCCGGACACCGAGCTGATCGTCACGCTCTACGACGTCGCCCCCGGAGGGGCTGCGACGCAGATCTCCACGGGTGCGCTGCTGGGATCGTTCCGGCAACTCGACGCGGAGCGAACCTGGACCGCGCCGGACGGCCGGCCGATACGCCCGTGGCATCCCTACACGAGGGACTCCGTGCAGCCGGTGACCCCGGGCGTGGTCACGCGCTTCGACATCGAGGTGTTCCCGACGTTCTGGCGCCTGGCCGCCGGGCATCAGCTGCGGGTAACGATCACGACCTCGGATGTGCCGCATCTGCTGCCGATCCCGGCCCAGATGATCAACCTGCTCGGCGGCGTCTACCGTGTGCAGCGCAACGCGGGTGCCGCTTCCTCGATCCAGGTGCCGCTCGCGCCGGCGAGCGCCTTCGGCGCGATCTGCGAGATCTGCGGCTGATCGCTGCTCAGGCTTGCCCGGTCAGGAACGCAGTGACCTGGGCCATGTCGAAGTAGTCCCGCCAGGCGGCGATCTTGCCGTCGCGGATCTCGAAGATCCCGGCGACGGGGAAAGCGCCTTCCCGACCTTCGGTCGTTCGGAAGACGTCGACGCGTTCGTTCATCACGACATCGCCGGACGCCACCTGATGTTGGATCCGGAACTCGGCGGTGTCCACGCCCGATAGGAAGCCGGTGAGGAACCCGCGTATCGCCTCACGTCCTTCGAGGGGTTGCATCGGCATGTTGTGGTACACGCCGCCCTCGGAGAAGTACTCGGTGAGAAGATCGGGGTCCTTCTTGGACCACGCCTGGCAGAACTCGCGGACGAGCCCATCGGGATCGTTCATCTCGCGCTCCTTCATCGGTCGGCCGGAAGGTCAGTCTGACCCGAGGATGGCCGCCAGGCCAAACAGGCCGCCGGGCAGGAACCGGGCGGGGCGAAGCGGAACTATCCCGTTGCCGTCGTAGGGGGGTCCATGGGTCGGATCAGGTTGGCGCTCGCACTTTCGATCCTGCTCTGTCTTCCGCTGGCCACGCGCCCATCGACCGGCTCCGTCCTGATAACCCGTGAGCCGGTCGCGTTCCAGGTGACCAACCCACTCGACCCGCTGAAGTCCTTCACGGTCCAAGGAACGCTGATCCGCCCGGCCGGCTGCACGGCGTCGGTCCTTCTGGCGATGCACGGGCTCTCGTACGGGCAGTGGGCATGGGACTTCCCACTCGAGCCCGAGACGTACTCGGTCGCCCAGGCACTGGCGCAGCGCGGGTACGGCATGGTCGCGATCGACCGGCTGGGGTACGGCGAATCTGCAGGTGCCGGCTCGCCCGAGCAACCGAACGGCTACACGCTTACCGTCGAGGGGTATGCGGAGATGACCGCGGAGATCGCGCGGCAGCTCCGCGGCGGAACGTACGAGGCGTTGTCGCCGGACGCCTTCGACCGCGTAGGTCTGATCGGGCACTCGGCCGGGACGGAGGTCGTGGAGCTGGCGGCCGGCCTATATACGGGGCTCGCCAGCGTCCTGATCGCAACCGGCTACACCCACGAGCCCTTCGTGAACAACCACTGGCTCCTGCGTCAATGGGTTCGGCACGACAACCCCTCGGCGCTGCGAGACGATTACATGTACTTCGAGCGCGACCCGGAGACGCGGGCGACCGACTTTTACACATCGTTGTCCGACCCCGACGTGGTGGCGCTCGACAACGCGCTGGCGAATCTAACCCCGTCGGGCGAAATCCTCTCGATCAGCTTCCAGCCTTCGCGCTTCGTGGTCCCGTTGTACGACGGCCCGGTTCTGCTCGTGCTGGCCGAGGATGACGTGCTTTTCCCGGCGCACTTCGGCGAGAACGAGCTGCTCCACTTCGTGCGCGCCTCCGACAAGACGCTCTACGTGGTGCCCGGCGCAGGCCACACATTCATGCTTCACACGAACGCACCGGTGACGAACGACGCGATCGCCGATTGGCTGGACGCTCGGAACGAGACACACCCGAGGTGCTTGTGAGACGCGGCCCGATCGGCCTTTGAGCCGAACGTTCTACGGCGAGGGCTGAGCGGGAGCCTTTTCCTCCCGGGAGATCCCGACTCCCTGGAGCAACCCTTGCCGTCCGAATCGACGGACGACCTCCAACACCGCTTCCCGAACTTCTCCCTGTTCCTGCTCGAACACATCGGCGATGTCGATCCCGATCTCGTCCACGGAGCCGGAACCATCCAAGCACTGCCACACGATCGCGGCGGTGGGATTGAGCACGTGCACGGCGCCGGTCAAGCGGTCGACCAGAACCATCTCTCCTTCGCGCTCGGCCATGGATACGTCGCTCCGTCCGACGGGGACGAAGGTTCCCGCGATCACCTGAGGGTCGAGGAGATCCGCCGCAGGCGTGGCGGATGTCGCGTGTTCTTCGTGATCGTGGCCGGCGTGATCGTCGTGATCATGCGAGGTTTCGAGTTTGGCCTCTTCCTCGGCCGCGACCGCTGCGACGACCTCGGTCAAACCGAAGGCTTGGATGAGCAGATCGTTTATCGCCCCGTCGCCCGACGCGTGGGCGGATGCAACGGCGCCGCTCGGGTCGATCAAGACCGCCCCCGGCGTTCCTCGAGAGCCGTACGCTTTGGCGACCTCGCCGCGCTCATCGACCAGCACGTCCGTGATCTCGTGCTGCGTCGCGCGCTCGAGCACCGTCTCCGGGGCGCCGCTGCTCAAGACGACCACCGTCAAGGTGTCCGCGAATTCGCGCTGCCAGCGCGCGAGCTCGGGCGCGATCCGGACACACGGACCGCACGACGGTGAGAAGAAGACGAGCAACACACGCTTGCCCCGCGCGAGCAGATCCGAGAGCGTGACCGTTCCGCCCGAGGGTCGGGCGAGCGAGAATCGCGGCGCGGCGCTTCCGACCGGCGGCCCCGCCGGCTGCCGCGCAGCCGCGTCCGCCTCGGCCGGCGTCCCGGTGATGAGCGTCGTTCCCCTGCGTCCGAGAAGAGCGAGCGCGACGGCGATCGCCGCGACCGCGATGCCGGCGAGTACGAGCCCCGTGCCGTCGAGGTCCCCGATCGCGTCGATCACGCTACCGCCGGCGTCGGGGCCGGCGCCGAACACGACGACCCCGGCGGCAGCAGCGAGGAACACGTTTCGCACGAGCGTCGTCGGTCCGACCGGAGCGGAGTGCAGCTGTCCGAAGCAGTGGCAGTCCGGGCGGCGTCCTTGGGCGAGGTTGATCGAGATCCCGATCGTGAACGCGGCGAGCAGCGCGATGGCGGCGATCGCTGCCGCTCTCGCGGAAGTGCCGGGGATGAGCGTCCCGGCGATCGCGATCTCAGCGAGCGGGAGGGCGTAGGCGACCGGACCGACGATCGAGCCCGGCAGTCCGAACCCCTCTACCGCACGCCGTGTTCCCTCGCGGTCGAGGAGCTTCGCGATCCCCGACACGGCGAATACCCCAACGAGCATGATGCGTGCGACGACCGCGAACCCATCCATCGAGATGCGAATCCTACCGGGCCGGAAGCCTCGGTCGGCCGGGCCCCACGCAGCCCTTTGCCGGATCTTCCGCATCCGGCCACCGTGCTACCCTCCGACGCCGTGAAGCCTCGCTCCACACTCGTTGCGCTCGCGTGCTTGCTCGTCCTCGGCTCTTGTAGCTCGTCTCCGAGCTTCGAGGGCACGTTGTTCGTCGCGAACACGAATTCGAAGGACGTCGCCGTCGTGGACGCGGGATCGATGAAGCTGCTCACGCGGATCCCGCTCCCCGGCAAACCGCACGGTGTCGATATCGAGCCGGGCGCCAAGCGGATCTGGGCGTCGAACATCGAGGGCGACTCCGTTTCCGTGATCGACATCGCTTCGCGGAAGGTCGTTACCTCGATCAAGACCTGCGTGGGTCCGGTCAACGTCGCGTTCGCGGCGGGCCGCGCCTTCGTCGCATGCGGCGACGGCTACATGGCCGTGATCGACACGACGACGCTCACCGTTCTCAAGACCGAGGCGATCGGGTTCGCGCCGCACGAGATCATCGCCGGACCCGGCGGTCGTCTGTGGGCTGTGAACCGCGGGTCCAACGATCTCAGCGAGATCGACCCGGCGAAGGGAACGCTGGTCTCGCGGCACCCGGCCGGGCCCTTCGCGTACGACGTGGTGTTCTCGCCGGACGGCAAGTACGCGTTCGTGACGAGCAAGACGTGGAGCGCGGTGTCCGTCCTCTCGACCGATGATTTCCAGATCCTCGGGTCCATCAAGGTGGGGAAGGATCCGTCGCTGCTCGCGATGGCGCCGGACGGAAAGCGCCTCTATGTGACGAACAAGAACGACGGTACGGTGAGCGTGATCAACGCACTGACGTTCCAAGTGGTCGCGACGATCCGCGTTCAGCAGGAGCCCGGGGGGATCGCGATCTCCCCCGACGGCAGGTTGCTCTTCGTTGCCAACTTCGGATCCGACACCCTGTCCGTGATCGACACGGAAAAGAGCCGAATCATCAACACGGTTATCGTCGGGAATTCCCCCGACGACATCGCGATCCTCCCGAAAGCCTAGAGTCCGAGCCGCGCTCGATCTTCGTCCGAGAGCCCGCTCAGGATCTTCCACGCACCGAGCGACGGGTGGCCGGACGGCGTCGCGATCGTCGTCGGATCCAGCACCGCGACCTTGCGTCCGTCGTGACAGGCGATGCAGCCGGCTTCACGCTGCTCGAGGCGGCGGAACTCGCCTGGCAGCGGCGGGACGTCGTTGCCTCCGCACGCTGCCGCGCTCGTAAGCCCGACCGCTAGGAGAATTCCGGCGCGCCGCGCGCGGCGGCCGGCGGCCACACCAGGACCGGCTTCCCATCTTGCCACTGCCACACCACCCCGAAGGCGCGTAGGTTCTGCCCGGCCTCGGGTCCGTCGGCCGGGGCGAATCGGATGCCGGCGCCGTTCGGCAGGCTCCCGTCCGGGATATCGATGGTACGCGCCGCGGCGGCGATGTCCGCCGGCGCCATGGATCGGGCGTGAGGGAGCGTGTGCGCGAGCAGCGCCCACGCGCCCGAGAAGCCCATGTACGCCGCGGCCTCCGGGATGCCGGCGTAGCGGTGGAGGAAACGCGAACGGAGTTCCTCCGCGAGCCCCTGCCCTTCCGTCGTGAGCGCGGTCGGGGCGATGTCCATCGGCTTGTCCGACACGAACACGCCGTTGATCTTCGAGCCCAGGAGCTTCGCCATCTCGGCGGTGTAGAAGGCCGCGCACTTCCCGATCAGCGCCTTGATCTTCAACCCCGATGCCACGAGCCGTTCTCGGAAGCGCGCCCCGTCGTGGAGGTAGCTCGCGGCGACGACGATGTCGGGCTCGAGCCGGGCGAGCGAGGAGAGGATGCCGGCGAAGTCCTCCTTCGCTGGATCGTACGGGAAGCTGCCGACGAGCCGGAAGCCTCTCGAGGCCGCTTCGCGCTTGATCCCATCGCCGACCGACGAGCCGTAAGGGTCGTCCTCGTAGACCACGGCGACCTTCAGGTCCTTCGTCGCGATCTTGAACTTCGGTGCGAGCACCTGCGTGGCGAAGCCGGCGGCTTGCGCGGAGAGAACAGCCCCCGAGGGGCCCATGCGGAACACTTCCTTGTATCCGCGTCCGGTAACGAGGTCGGCGACGGCGCCCGTCTCCCAGTAGAGGATCCCCTGCCGGTGCGCGGCTTCGCTTGCGGCAAGCGAGAGCGTGCTCGAGTACGAGCCGATGATCACCGGCACGCCTTCGCCGGCGAGCCGGTACGCCTCGCTCCACCCCGTGTCGATGTCGGGCGCGTCCGCGCTGACGAGCTCGACCCGCCGCCCGTGGAGGCCGCCGCGCGAGTTGAAGAGCTCCACGGCGATCTCGACGCCGCGAAGCTCCTCGGTGCCGTAGTGCTGCAGCACGCCGCTCGTCGGATAGAGCGTCCCCAGTTTGATCGGTGATGCGTCCGAGCGGACGGTCGCGGTGCACGCCGCCAGGACGAGCAGGAGCGCGGCCCGGGCGAAACGGGTTGGATTCAAGCGGTACCTCCCGGCAACGGTGTGGAGCCCCACGAACGACGGCGCGCGGTCATGCTCGCCGCCATGGCCACTCCGGCGGCGAGGACGGCCGCGAGCGCGACCAACCCGGTCGGCGGGGGGAGGCTGAGCGGAGCGGGAGGCGGCGGCGGATCGCGGGGGAATGCTTGGTCGTAGGGGAACGCGGAGAACGGGAACGCGGCGAAGCGCGTCTTCGACGGAGCCACGGGGGCCGCGGGAGCAGAGGTGGTCGTTGCGCCGGGTGTCGGCGTGGTTCCGGGAGCCGGCACCACTCCTCCTGAAGAGGTCGGTTTGGGCTTCGGTTTGGGCTGGCCCGGCTTGCTCGCCGTCGCGGTCGGATCCGGCGAGGGCTCGTCGGGCGGTGGCGGCTGCGTGGGCGTGTGCTGCGGGCAGATCGATGGAGGGCATCCGCCGGGGATCGGCTCGGCGTCGGCGATCACCGTCGGCACGCCGCCGCCGATCGCACACGCGCCGAGGAGCATCGCAGCGCCGCAAGCCATCAGCGGAAGGACGAACGTGCGCGCGCGAGTCATCACGTCACCTCGAAGGTGACCTCTTGCACCACGCGCGGCGCGAACGGCGCGTGGTCGCTGGCCACGAACTCGACCCGGATCACATGGCTCCCCGCGGCGACGTCGGGGATCTTCTGCTCCAATCCCAAGGTCATCGAGATCAAACGACCGTCGAGAAGTACGTGCAAGTGACCCTCATTCGGCTTGAGGTTCGACGATGTGAACTCAACGAGCTTCGCGTCGCTGAGCCCGACGCGAAGCGTCACCGTGGGCCCGCCCTGGGCATCCCCCGCTTCGGGGAGGAGGATCTCGAGCTTCGCGGTGCTGCTCGGCCGGGAGGGCGCTGGGCTCGACGCTTCGGGCGTCGCCTGTGACGTTCCGCCGCCGCAACCGGTCGTCAGCGCGGCCAGCAGCAGCGCAGCGGCGAGCGTCGTCAAAGGGCGCAGGCAGCGGGGCATGATGCCGCTACTGTAGCGACACCCGCAGCCCCGGCGCAGGGCCGATCTCCCGTTTCTTCTCCCGTCACGCCCCG
>Ga0299907_10003575_pt1 | contig 9988 bp, 8 predicted proteins | sample RVTome_16_FD_198680 | JGI IMG/M metagenome (GOLD analysis project Ga0299907, IMG submission 198680) | Soil microbial communities from uranium-contaminated site in the Upper Colorado River Basin, Wyoming, United States - RVT152D67 (version 2) ... | reverse complement strand
CCGCCGAGGTTCCCGAGGTGCTGGGCCACGCCCACAGCCAGCGGATCGAAACCCTGGTCACCGACATCGTCGAGACCACCGGCGACGGTCTCGAGGTCCGGATGTCCGAGCCGGTGTTCGCTGCGCTGGACCGGCTCCGCGACTTCATGTTCGAACGCGTCTACCTGCGGGAGGAGTCAGCCCGGGAGCAGGACAAGGCCATCGGGGTCATCCGAGCCCTGTTCTCGCACTACCTCGAGCATCCCCAGGAGGTTCCCGAGGAGTACGCCGGGGCGCCGGGCACCGACGCGGACAAGGTGGCCGACTACATCGCCGGCATGACCGACCGGTTCGCGCTCACCACGTACGAGCGGCTCTTCCTTCCCCAGGGATGGATGCTATAGGCGGTGAGGATCCGGGACGACGACAAGGAGCTGGTTCGGCAGCGAACGGACCTGGTCCGGCTGGTCCAGCAGTACGTCGCGCTGAAGAAGGCCGGGGCCGACCGGTTCGTGGGCCTGTGCCCGTTCCATACGGAGAAGACGCCGTCGTTCGGCGTGAGCCCGAGCAAGGGGATGTACTACTGCCACGGGTGCGGCCGGGGCGGCGACGCGTTCCGCTTCATCCAGGACATCGAGGGCCTGGAGTTCGTCGAGGGCGTGGAGCGGCTGGCCGCCCAGGCCGGGGTGACGCTCCGCTACGAGGGGGTCTCGCCGGGCCAGCGCCGGCAGGCCTCCCGGCGGCAGGCCCTCCACCGGGCCACCGCCATGGCCGCCGAACTGTACGGGCGGATGCTGCTCGAGGGCCGGGAGGCCGAGGCTGCCCGCCGGTACCTGGAGGAGCGGGGGATCAGCCGGGAGTCGGTGGAGACCTTCGGGATCGGGTTCGCCCCCGGCAACCCTGACTACCTGCTCCGGCGGATGGCCCGCGAGTTCTCGCCGGACATCCTGGTCGAGGCCGGCCTGGCCATGAAGGACCCGCGGGGGGGCGTCCGGGACCGGTTCCGGATACGGATCACGTTCCCCACCCACGACCTGTCCGGGAACGCGGTGGGGTTCGGGGCCCGGCTCCTGGAGGGCGACGGGCCGAAGTACCTGAACTCGCCGGAGACGCCGATCTACCGGAAGGGTGAGCTCCTCTACAACCTCCACCGCGCCAAGGGCGAGGTGACCAAGGCTGGCCGGGCCTTCGTGGTCGAGGGGTACACCGACGTGATCGCCCTTCACCAGGCCGGGATCCCGCTGGCCGTGGCCACGTGTGGGACCGCGCTGGGAGAGGGCCACTTCCGGTTGCTGTCCCGGTTCTGCCGAGCGGCGGTGCTGTGCTTCGACGCCGACGAGGCCGGGGCCAGAGCCGCGGAACGGGCCCACGGCATGTTCGAGCGGTTCGCCCTGGATGTCTCGGTGCTGATCCTCCCGGAGGGCCAGGACCCCGCCGACTTCGTCACCCGCGAGGGCGCCGAGACCTTCGATCGGCTCTCCGACGGTGCGGATCCGCTGGTCGACTACATGCTCCAGCGGGCCGTTCGGGGGGAGGCCCTGGAGACCCCGGAGGGGAAGGCCCGGGCGGTCCGGGAGGCCCTCCCGATCGTGGCCGGATTGACCGACCCGGTCCTCCGGGGCCAGTACGCCGGGCGCCTGGCCGACCTGGTGGGCGTCAGCCCGACCGACGTGGGGCTGGAGCTGGACGGCGCGGAGGGGCCGGCGCCTCGGGGCCGCGGTCCCGAGGAGGAGACCGGCCGGCCGGCCGAGGTACGCACCCCCGCCCGGGAGGTGGAGAAAGAAGCGCTGAAGGTCCTGGCCCAGGTTCCCGATATTGGTGGGAGACATGCCGACCACATCTCCGAAGAGCACTTCACCACCGAGCGCTACCGCAAGGCCTGGGCCCTCCTCGAAGAGGCACCCGGCGACCCGGCGGCCCTGGCCGACCGCGCCGGGGAGCAGGGGCAGGCCGAGCTGATCGCCGAGATCACCCTCGAGCCCCTGAAGGGGGAGCCCACGGACGCCTACGCGGAACGGCTGTTCGCCCGCCTGGAGGAACTGAGGCTTCGTCGCGAGGTTGATACCATGAAGAAGCGTCTTGAAGCCCTCAATCCGGTGAAGGAACCGGACACCTTCGACGAACTCTTCAAGCAGCTGGCCGATGCGACCGGCCGGTGGCGAGACGCGCGCACCCGGGCGGGGGAGGGAGCGTAGTGGCGGAGGTCATCAAGGACCCGATCCTGGAGGAGGCCAAGGAGCTCATCGTGGCCCGGGGTCGGGAGCGGGGCTTCGTCACCAGCGAGGACCTGGTCGAGGGTCTCCCGGTCGAGGACATCAGCCCCGAGCAGGTCGAGGAGTTCCTCACCCAGATCGAGGAGCACCTCCGGGAGCAGGGCATCGAGGTCATCGAGGTTCCCGGCGAGGACCTGGACGACGCCACCCCAACGACCTCCCGGGACGAGGACGTCCTCAAGGCCCCCACGAACGACCCGGTCCGGATGTACCTGAAGGAGATCGGCAAGGTCCCCCTGCTCACGGCGGCCCAGGAGGTCGACTTCGCCATGCGCATCGAGGCCGGCGAGATGGCCACGGCGCTGACCCGGCACATAGAGGACAACGGCCGGGTCGATAGCAAGCAGCTGATCCGGGTGATCGAGTTCGTGCCCCGGATCCGAGAGCACCAGCTCGAGAAGTTCGGCCTGGTCGAGGGGATCGGCAGGGAGACCGTCACGAAGTCGTGGCGGGCCCGGACCCGCGAGCAGACCGACGACTTCCTGCACAAGGTGGAGCGCGACGGCCAGCTGGCCAAGAAGAAGCTGATCGAGGCGAACCTCCGGCTGGTGGTGTCGATCGCCAAGCGGTACGTGGGCCGGGGGATGCTGTTCCTCGACCTGATCCAGGAGGGGAACCTCGGGCTGATCCGAGCCGTGGAGAAGTTCGACTACTCGAAGGGGTTCAAGTTCTCCACGTACGCCACGTGGTGGATCCGCCAGGCCATCACCCGGGCCATCGCCGACCAGGCCCGGACGATCCGGATCCCCGTGCACATGGTGGAGACGATCAACAAGCTGGTCCGGATCCAGCGCCAGCTCCTCCAGGACCTCGGCCGGGAGCCGCTGCCGGAGGAGATCGGCCGCCAGATGGGCATCGCCGCGGAGAAGGTCCGGGAGATCCTGAAGGTCTCTCAGGAGCCGGTGTCACTGGAGACCCCGATCGGCGAAGAGGAGGACTCACACCTCGGCGACTTCATCGAGGACTCCGAGGCGGTCGTTCCGATCGACGCTGCCTCTTTCATCCTCCTCCAGGAGCAGCTCGAATCGGTCCTCCACACGCTCTCGGAGCGGGAGAAGAAGGTGATCCAGCTCAGGTTCGGCCTGGTGGACGGCCACCCCAGGACCCTGGAGGAGGTCGGCAGGGAGTTCGGGGTCACCCGGGAGCGGATCCGCCAGATCGAGTCGAAGACCCTGTCCAAGCTGCGCCACCCCTCGAGATCCCAGAAGCTCCGCGACTACCTCGAGTAGTCCATCCGGCTCAACCCCCTCGGCCGATCGGCCGATGTTCGATGTCATGAGAAGCGCGTCCCGTGACGAGCGAGGCTTCATCCTGTGGAGCTCATGGTGGTGGTTCTGATAATCGCCGTCCTGATGGCCATCGCCGTCCCCACGTTCATGGGATTCCGCCGCCGGGCGGAGGACGCCTCCGCGAAGGCCGGCGCCAACCTGGGCATCAAGGTGGCCAAGAGCCTGACGGACGAGGACTCCTCCGCGCCGGTGACCCTGGCGGCCCTCTCGGCGACCGAGCCCAGCCTCACCTTCGTGCCTGGTTCCTCCCAGAGCACGGGCCTTCGGTGAGCCAGGAGGTCCCGGACGTGCTCCAGCGAACCTTCGTGCTGGCCGTGTACAGCCGGTCCCAGACCTGCTATTTCATGAGAGACGACATCATGGGCTCGACCACGTACGGAGTCCTCCTCGACGTCCCCCTGGCGGACTGGCGGACAAGGCCGGCGCGATGCTCTTCGGGTCGAGCTGGTAGGGCGACTGCTAGACTGAGCTCTGCCCACTCGGTCCACGTTCCGGGGTAGCTCAATCGGTAGAGCGGCCGGCTGTTAACCGGTAGGTTGCGAGTTCGAGTCTCGCCCCCGGAGCTCGCTCCCTTACGGGCTCGGCGAAGGGCTCGGGCTGGGCGAAGGGCTCGGGGACGGTGAAGGGCCCGGCTGGGACAGCTCGGGGTGCCAATACGTGGTCTGTTGCTTCGCGCCCGGCCATCCGAAGCTGAAGTGGACGTGGTCCCGGTGCGCGTGGAGGACCGCCTTGGAGTCGGGGTCGCGGCATCTCTTGCCCTTCTGGACGCAGAAGACCTCCCAGCCCTCGTCCCAGCTGCTCCACATCCGACGGTTCCAGATGATGTACATGATCCCCAGGCGTCGGGCCATGGCGTGGCGGTTTGCGTACGCGTCGGTTGCCAGGAGCCACCCCAGGAGCTCCTTCACCTGGACCCGTTCCGCCGGCACCGCAGCGTTCCGGGCCCAGTCCAGGGCCCGGCCCTCCTTGTGCTCGCTCCGGCCCCCGACCTTGCAGGCCCGGCTGATCCCGAACCAGGTGCTGTCCGGGTAGGTCGTCTGTAGGAGCTGCTGGAACGCCACCACGCCCGGCTTCGGCTTCGGCTTGCAGCGGGTCTGCCCCACGTACTCTGCGTACCCGTCGATGACGGGACCGAACGTGGGCGCCAGGGGCGCCGCCACGGCCTGCACCGGCACCAGGGAGAGGGCAGTGAGGATCAAACCCACCAGGGCCATGGCCCTGCGGGCGCCGAGAGGCGGGGAAGTGGTGGAGCCGCGCATTACGGTCACGGTTTCGGCCTCCTGGGGCCCGTGCTTGAGCAAGGGGAGCCCCGGGTTGGTGTCGGCCGGGGGAGGGTACAGTGGGGCCGTGGAGACCGCGAGCCGACCTGTACCCGAAGGGCTGATCGACGAGGCGCTCCGCCGCCTAGATCGGGGGGTGACCGAGTTCCGCCGGTACCTGGCCTCCCCCGAGGGCCAGCAGGTCCGCCGCCGGGTGGCCCAGGTGGCCATCATCGGGGCGCCGTTCCTGTTCCGGCTGAAGTTCATCCGAGCCCATCCCGTGGGCCGGCTGATCGGGCTGGTGGGCGGGGCGGCCCTGGTGGTCAAGATGGCCGAAGCCCTCCGCGACTGGGAGCCTATCGAGGAGCTGGCCGAGGACCTCGGGCTTAAGGAAGAGGACGACCTCCGGTAGCTCGCCACCGCTCCGGTACACTCGCGGGAGGGGCGGTAGCTCAGTTGGTCAGAGCAGCGGACTCATAATCCGTCGGTCGGAGGTTCGAGTCCTCCCCGCCCCACGAGGAAACGCCCTGGTCAGAGGCCCCTTTTCCGCTCCTCAACGGGAACTCGACCGCCTCCGCGCCGCCCGGATGCCGCACAGATGCCGCAACTTGCTGCGGTTTCGCACCGTGGGCCGCGTCCAGGTGCGCTGCCAGCCGGTCCATCTTCGTAGAGAGATCTTGGTACCGTCCGACCGGCGAGACCACGGGTTGAGCGGAAGGGAAAGTGAGGAAGGCCGCGATGCCCCTACCGCGCTGGCTTGGATCAACAAACGGATCTTGAACCCAAGGGAGATTCGCCGCGGGGTCCGACCGGTGTTGATCCACGTGGGCAGATCGTCGGGCAAGACCTACCGGACTCCCCTCGACGCCCACCCCCTCCCCGATGGCTACCTGTTCATCCCGCTGTACGGCCCCCGCACCGACTGGGTGAAGAACGTGCTTGTGGCGGGGGCGGCCCTGCTCTCGATCGGCGGTGAGGAGATCGAGTTGGAGTCCCCGCGGATGGTGAGGAAGAAGGACATCTGGCAACTGCTGCCGACAACCACCAAGATCCTACCGGGCATCTCGGACGATTCCGAACTGTTGCGCATGGACGTTCGCCGACGAGGCTAAGCCTCTGTCACGACGACCGATTCCCACTCGGGGGCCGGCAGGCTCTCAGGCCTCCTCGGCGGCGTAGGCCAGCGCCTCCTCGAGGCTCATGGCCTGGCCCTCGGCCCAGGCCCGCTGGAAGGCAGCATGGCTGAGCTGTTCGGCGGCCACCTGGGCCGGATCCTCGAAGGGGTCGAACGCGTCGGGCACCCGGAAACCGAGCTTACCCCGCCAGGTCGCCTCCGCGCCGGCGAGGCGCGCGGCGCGCTCGTGCAGCCCCGAGTGGTTCGCCAACACGGAAAGGGTTCGGAGGTGGCCCGTGATGATCACCGGGTTCGCCTGTTCGCCATAGAGCGAGAAGCCCTCCATGAGCAGCCTGTGTGCCTCGTTCATGTCGCCCCGCATGGCGGCCAGGCCGCCGAGGCCGCCGAGAACGTTGGCCCACCCCCACGTGTCGTCCCCCACCTCCTGGAAGATCCGCAGGCTCTCCTGGAGGAACTCGCGGGAGCCATCGAGATCCCCCGCGAACATCCGCGCCGCGCCCAGACCCCACAGCGCCCACGCCTCTCCGCGACGATCTCCGAGCTCGCGGGCCAGTGCGAGGCTCTCCTCTATCAGGGCGACCCCGGAGGCTGAGTCCCCCTTGACCGCTCGCGTCTCGCCGACGTCCAGATGTGCCTGGACCATCGCGGCCCGGTCGCCGAGGGCCCGGTGGATGTCCAGGGCCTCCTCGTAGGAGCGGAGCGCAGTGTCGAAGTCGCTCTGCCAGTAGGCGATCCCCCCGAGGGCGGTGAGCGCGTGGGCTCGGGGGGTAGGGGACCCCCCGCTGGACGGAAGGCCCAGGGCGGCCTCCAGCCATCGGCGGCCCTCCTCCAGGTGGCCTCGCGCGTACCAGAACCGCCAGATCGGTCCGGCCGCCCGGAGGGCCGTCTCGCCCTCGTCGCCGTCGATCGCCCACCGCAGGGCGGCGCGGAGGTTGTCGTGCTCTCGGCTCAGCTCGTCGAGCCAAGGCCGCTGGTCGGGCCCGGTGAGGTGGGGACCGGCCCGCTCTGCGAAGTCGCGGAACCGCAGCGCGTGGCTCCGGCGAACGTCGGGTCCGTCGTCGCTCTCGTCGAGTCGAGCCAGCGCGAACTCCCGAATCGTCTCCAGCATCCGCAGGCGCCCCGTCGTATCGCTGGGGACGCGGTGCACAAGGCTGTGCTGGACGAGTGACTCGAGGCCGCCGACCACGTCCCCGAGGTCGCCCATCGCGTTTGCCACATCCGTCGCCGCGTCCAGGGTCCACCCTCCGGCGAATACGGATAGGCGGCGAAACAGCGGCCGCGCCGACTCTTCGAGGAGGTCGTAGCTCCACCGGATGGCGGCCTCGAGCGTCCTCTGCCGCTCCGGCGCGTCCCGCGGTCCCCCGACGAGCATCGGGAGCGCCGGCTCCAGCCGTTCGAGGAGCTGACGGGGCGGAAGGAGCCGCACCCGTGAGGCGGCGAGCTCGATGGCCAGCGGGAGGCCGTCGAGCCGGGCGCAGATCTCGGCGACGAGCGGGACATCCCCGTCGGGGACGGAGAACAACGGATCGACCGCGGTGGCGCGGTCGACGAAGAGTGAGACCGCCTCGGTCTGCCTGAGGCTCGTGACGTCGTCGCCGGGATCGGGGATGCCCAAGGGCGGTACGGGGAAGGCCTGCTCGCCGGAGAGCCCCAGGGGCGCCCGGCTGGTGGCCAGGACGCTGAGGTGCGGGGCGGCCTCCAGGAGGGCGGCCACGGTGTCGGCCCCGGGAAGCACCTGCTCGAAGTTGTCGAGGAGAAGGAGCGCCGTTCGGTCGCGGAGATGCTCCTGGAGGGTCTCGAGCACCGAGCGTCCGCTTCGCTCCGGCAGGAACCGGAGCGCGGAGGCGATGGAGTCCGGGACCAGCAGGGGATCGGTGATCGGGGAGAGATCGACGAAGTACGAGCCGTCGGGAAAGGCGTCGACGGATCGCCGGGCCACTTCCACCGCCAGGCGCGTCTTGCCGGTTCCTCCCGGCCCGGTGAGGGTCACCAGCCGGTTGGCTGTGAGGAGCTCCGCGACCCGTTGTGCCTCCCGCCGCCGGCCGACGAACGAGGTGAGCGGCGACGGGAGGGTAGATGGGACGTCGAGCGTCTTGAGCGGAGGGAAGTCCGATGGCAGCCCCTCGATGACCAGATCGTGGATCTGGACGGGATGGTCGAGGTCCTTCAGATGGTGCTTCCCCAGTTCCCGGGGAGTGACGCCGTGGGGAAGGTCATGCTCGATCAGGGAGAGGGTGGCCTGGGAGAGGAGCACCTGGCCGCCGTGGCCGGCCGCCGCGATCCGAGCAGCCCGGTTGACGTCGATGCCGAGGTAGTCGTCCCCGCCGAGCTCGCCGCGCCCGGTGTGGAGGCCCATCCGAACGCGGAGCGGGGTGCCGTGGGGCCACTGATGCGCCGCCAAGGCCCGCTGCGCCAGTACGGCCGCGCGCACCGCCGCGGCGTGGTCGGCGAACACCGCGAAGAACGAGTCGCCCTCGGTCCGGATCGCCACGCCGCCGCCCTCGTCGATAGCCCGGCGCAAGATCCGGGCGTGATCGTTCTGGACGGCGCGGTACGCGTCTCCCAGGCGCTGGAGGAGGTGGGTGGATCCCTCGATGTCGGTGAACAGGAACGTGACGGTGCCAGTTGGCAGCTCCATGTTCCCCCCGCCAACGATGATATCCAGCGAGAAGGACCACCATGTGCCGTCTGTGCGGCGGTGAGTTTGGCGCCCACCCTCTGAAGGTCGTTGTTCTGTGGCGTGGGAATGGCAATGGATGGAGGGCAAAATGTCTTCGGGGCGTATCAGGAGAGGTCCAGGAGGACAATTCTGATCGTGGAGTCTTTGCAGGCCTGTCCCTCGGGCGACGAGAGGCACACTGGCTATACTTCGCTGGCTCCTGCGCTGCTTAGAATCCAGATGGAGCAGGGAGGACGGCGCATGAAAGTAGCGGGAGCTTCGGAGCGAAACGCCCGAATTTCCACCGCCGGCCCCATTCCATATGTAGCCATCCACCGACAGTTCTTCGAGCCCGCTTTCCTGCTTGACTCCCTCGGGATCCTCCTACCGGCTCCGGTAGGACGGACCCGACGATAGCGGGGCAGAGTACCTGTATTCTGACGGCCGGCGACGCTCACAGGGGGCGCTGTCGAATAGACAGCTCCCCTCCCCGCCGTGCAGCTCGCTAAGGCGTTCGGGGCGGAAGTGACCCGTGTGAAGCACGAAGAAGTTGACCTAGTCCAGTCGATCGGCGCCAACCACGTCATCGACTACACCAACGAGGACTTCGAGGAGAAACCATGACCACGACGAAGAAAACAGCCCGCCTGGCAGGTATCGCCTATCTTGGGCTCGGCATCTCCGGTGTCCTTGGGTTCCTACTGATCCGTTCGCAGCTATTCGAGTCGGGCGACGCCGCCGCCACCGCCATGAACCTGATCGAGCGGGAGGGCCTCGCGCGTCTGGGCATCGCGGCCGACCTCACCGTCGTGCTCACTCAGTCGCTGGCCGCGCTGTACTTCTTCAAGTTGTTCCGGGACGTGAACACATTCGCCGCCGGCTCATTGGCGGCCTTCGGGTTCATGAACTCGGCTGCCGTTCTCGTCGCCACCGCTTTCTCTGCCACTGCACTGGAGGTGGCGCTCGACGGTGCTGCTCCGACCGCGGCCGCCACCGCGCTCCTCCTGTACGACCTCAACACCGCTGCATGGGGCGTCGGCGGTCTCTTCTTCGGACTGTGGCTGATTCCCATGGGATGGCTCGTACTGCGCTCCGGTTTCATGCCGCGCCCCCTCGGGTGGGTCCTCATCGCCGGAGGCTTGGGCTACATGCTCAGCGCTTACACCAGTTACCTCGTCCCGAATGCCGATGCCTTGGCGGGAGCCCTCACAGTCCCTGCATCTCTTGGCGAGTTCTGGATGATCGGCTACCTGCTCATAATCGGTGTGCGTCCCGCCAGAGTCGCTCCTTCGCGCACGCCGACCGCCGATTAGTCGGTGTCCGCGTAAGCGGACCTTCCGAGGACCGTACGGCTCCTGAGCGGCCGCACGACCGCCATCGTGAGCCAGCGCTGC
>Ga0299907_10003574_pt1 | contig 9990 bp, 7 predicted proteins | sample RVTome_16_FD_198680 | JGI IMG/M metagenome (GOLD analysis project Ga0299907, IMG submission 198680) | Soil microbial communities from uranium-contaminated site in the Upper Colorado River Basin, Wyoming, United States - RVT152D67 (version 2) ... | reverse complement strand
GATGCAGGTCGAGCTCAAGCGGATCCAGCAGGAGGTCGGGATCACGTTCATCTACGTGACCCACGACCAGGAAGAGGCGATGACGATGTCCGATCGGATCGCCGTCATGAACCGCGGCCGCTACGAGCAGCTCGGCGACCCGGAGAGCCTCTACGAGCGCCCGAAGACGCGCTTCGTCGCAGGCTTCCTCGGCGTCAGCAACCTCCTCGAGGGCGCCCTCGAGGAGACGGCCGACGGCTATGCCGTCGTCCGGCTCGCGGACGACACGCGTGTCCGCGCCCCGCGCGACGTCGCGGCCGGCCAGGCAAGGCTGGAGGTCGGCGTGCGACCCGAGAAGATCCGAATCCGGGGGCTCGACGAGCCGGTACCTGCAGGTCACAACAGCCTGCTCGGAACGATCCGCGACGCATCGTATCTCGGCGTGTCGACGAGCTACGTCGTGGAGGCGCGCGGCGGTCCGCAGCTGACGATCTACGAGCAGAACGTCGAGCGGGCGACGCGGGCCGAGCTCTGGGAACCGGGTGAGGACGTGCGCCTGACGTGGTCCCCCGATCACACCTTCGCCGTGCGCGCCGCGACACCGGCGGCCGACGAGGCAGCGGCGTAAGACGAGTCCGGGGCCCCGGGGGCCCGGCGACTGCAGAGGAGCCATGAACGACAACGACCAGCACGAACTCCAGGCGGGGATCTCGCGACGCCGATTCGTCCAGGGATCGGCGGTCGCCGGCATCGGCGCTTTCCTGGCCGCCTGCACGACCGGCACGACCAGCTCGCCGCCGGCAAGCGCGCCGGGTCAGACGGGCAGTCCCGACCCGAGCCCGTCCGCTTCGGCGACGCCGGAGTCGACCGAGGTGGTCGGCCCGCTCAACTTCGCGAACTGGGACGCGTACATCGACCTCACGACCGACCCCGGCGCCGACGGCGAGGAGGGAACGGACGACGACGAGTACGTTCTGCCGTCGCCGACGCTCAACGAGTTCCAGCAGCAATACGGGATCGAGGTCAACTACTCGAACGCGGAGATCGACGACAACGAGACGTTCATGGCCACGATCCGGCCGCAGTTCCAGGCCGGCGTGGACACGGGCTGGGACCTGATCGTCCTCACGGACTGGATGGCGGCCAAGGTCGTCCAGGCCGGCTGGGCCGAGCAGATCAACCCGGCGATGATCCCGGACGCCCTGGCCAATGTCCGCGACGAGCTGAAGGGCATGCCCTGGGATCCGAACCTCGAGTACCACGTCCCGTGGCAGTCCGGCGCCACCGGTATCGGCTACAACGTCGTCTCGACACAGCGCGACCTCGCCAGCATCGGAGACCTGTTCGACGAAGCCTTCGCCGGCAGGGTCACGCTCCTGTCCGAAACGCGAGACACGTTCCCGCTCGTCCACCTCCTGCTGCAGGCCCGCGGCGAGACGTCGGAGAACGCGCCCGAGGAGATGGATGCCGAGGACGCCGAGCGCGTTCACGCCTTCCTCGGGCCCTATGTCGAGAGCGGGCACATCCGTGGCTTCACGGGCAACTCGTACCTGCGTGACTTCAGCGGCGGTGACACGTGGGCGGCGGTGGTGTGGTCGGGCGACCTGGCCTCGGCCGGGACCGACGACGACCGGTTCGTCTTCCCCACCGAGGGGTCGATGATCTGGACGGACAACGCCCTGATCCCGAAGGGCGCCCAGCACAAGGCGGCCGCGGAGGCGATGATGAACTTCGTCTACGACGTCCGGCGGGCCGCCCGGATCGCGGCGTTCATCTACTACATCTCGCCGGTGAAGGGCGTCGCCGAGGCGATCTCCGAGTTCGACGAGGAGGCAGCGGAGAACGAGCTCCTGTTCCAGCCGCCCGACGTGATCGCGAAGCAGCACCCCCAGCCGAACTGGGATGAGGCGACGGAGGCGCAGGTGAACGAGCTCTACGCCGACCTGGCAGGCGTCTGAGCCACCCTCCTGGCGGGATCCCCAGGACCGATGCGCCGCCACCGCTGGCTGATCCCGTGGCTCCTGATGGCGCCCGGCCTGCTCTGGCTCGCGCTGTTCTTCGTCCTGCCGAACGTGCAGATGCTGGCGATGTCGCTGTCGTCCGGGCGCGTCGGTGACTTCGCCTTCAGCTGGGACTGGGACAACTACACGAGCGCGCTGACGCGCTTCCCGGACAACTTCCGGAACTCGGTCGTGTACGGCGGGCTGGCAACGCTCCTGTGCCTCCTCGTCGGCTATCCGCTCGCGTACGGGATCGCGTTCCGTGGCGGCCGCTTCAAGAATCTCCTGCTCTTCCTCGTGATCGCGCCCTTCTTCACGAGCTTCCTGTTGCGGGTGATCTCGTGGCAGATCCTCATCGGCGATCGGGGGCCGCTGCTGGCGGTGGTCCGCGACACGCTGGGCATCGTCCCCGCCAACTTCACGATCATCGGTTCGCCGCTCGCCGTCGTCGCCGGGATCACGTACCAGTTCCTGCCGTTCATGGTGCTGCCGCTCTACGTGTCGCTCGAGAAGATCGACCGGCGCTACATCGAGGCGGCGAAGGACCTCTACGCGGGCCCGTGGCGGCCGGCCGGCTGGATCGCGGGCGGCCTCGTGGGGGCGGCGGCGGGCGGAGCACTCATGCTCGGCCTGGGCTATGCGACCCTGGCGGCGGCGAGCCTGCCGGCCCTGCTCCCGGCGATGGCGATCGGCGGCGCGATCGGGGGCCTCGTGTGCGGCTTCCTCGTGTCGGAGAGCTTCGTCCGGGTGGTCCTGCCGCTCAGCCTGCCCGGGCTCTTCGCGGGCTCCGTCCTCGTGTTCATTCCCTCGATCGGCGACTTCGTCAACGCCGAGCTGCTGGGCAGCACGAAAACCCAGATGATCGGCAACGTGATCCAGAACCGCTTCCTCCAGCAGAACGACTACCCGACCGCTGCCGCCCTGTCGTTCCTGCTCATGGCCGCGATCCTCGTCGCAATCATCGTCTACGCTCGGGTCCTGGGGACCGAGGAGCTCACCGGGGGGCGGGCTGCATGAGCACGGCCGTGGCCGGCGCGATCCCGCGGAACCGGGCGGGCCCGGGTCGCCTCGGGCGCGGATTGCAGCGCTGGGTCGTGCCCGTCTTCACGGCCCTCGCGATCGCGTACCTGCTCGTGCCGATCGCGGTGATGATCGCGTTCTCCTTCAACGATCCGCCGGGCCGGTTCAACTTCATCTGGGGCGACTTCTCGCTCGCCGCCTGGGGCAACCCGCTCGGCCGGCCCGGGCTGGAGCGGGCGATCACGACGAGCCTCGGCGTGGGCGCCATCTCGACGGTCATCGCGACGACGCTCGGAACGCTCATTGCCCTGGCCCTGACGCGTTACCAGTTCCGGGGCCGCTCCGCGACGAACTTCTTCGTGTTCATCCCGCTCGCGACACCGGAGATCGTGCTCGGCGCGAGCCTCCTGACGCTCTTCGTCACGAGCGCCCAGGAGCCCATCCGCTCGCTGACCGGCGGGGCCTTCTACCCGCTCGGGTTCCAGACGATCGTCATCGCTCACGTGATGTTCAACATCAGCTACGTGGTCGTCACGGTCCGGGCCCGGATGGCCGGCTTCGATCGCAACCTCGAGGAGGCATCGATGGACCTCGGGGCGAACGAGTGGACGACGTTCTGGCGGGTGACGTTTCCGCTGATCTTCCCGGGAATCCTCGCCGCGGCACTCCTCGCCTTCTCCCTCTCCATCGACGACTTCATCATCACCAACTTCACGTCCGGCACCACGAACACGTTCCCGGTCTGGATCTGGGCCGCCATCCGCAGCAACCTGCCGACGCAGGTCCACGTCATCGGAACGATCATCTTCGTCGTCGCCGTCGGGCTCGTGCTCGTCTCGACGCTGTGGCAGGCTCGCACGAACCGAGCTCCTGCCCTCAATCGCTAGGCCGCGGAGGACCCATGGTTGACACTGCCGGCGTGAACACCGCCGTCGTCCCCGGCGTGTGGAGCCGGGTCACGAACATCCGCGTGGACCGTGGCGAGGGCTCATGGCTCATCACCACCGACGGCGAGCGCTACCTCGACTACTCGTCGGGCATCGGCGTCGTCAACACCGGTCATGCCCATCCGCGGGTGGTCGCCGCGGTCCAGGCCCAGGCCGCGAAGCTCCTCCACGGCCAGCAGAACATCGTCTACCACGAGCCCGGGCTCCGGCTGTATGAGCGGCTGGCCGGTCTGCTCGCGGGCGGGCCGTGGCAGGCGTTCCTGTCGAACAGCGGCGCCGAGGCGGTGGAGGCGGCCGTGAAGCTCGCCCGGGTCGCGACCGGACGGCCGGTCATCATCGCGTTCCGCGGCGGGTTTCACGGCCGGACGGCGCAGACGATGGCGCTCACGTCGGCGAAGCATACGTACCGCTCGGAGTTCGAGCCGCTGCCGGGCAGCGTCCACTTCACGGGCTTCCCGTACTGCTACCGGGCGCCGGGTGGGCCGCACTCGCCGGACGCCTGTAGCTGCGACTGGGAAACGCAGCTCGACCTCCTGTTCCACCAGGTCGTCCAGCCGTCGCAGGTCGCCGCGATCATCGTGGAGCCGGTCGTCGGCGAGGGTGGCTACATTCCCGCGCCGGCCGGATTCCTCCCGCGGCTGCGCGAGATCGCGACGGCCCACGGGATCCTGCTCATCGCCGACGAGATCCAGACGGGGTTCGGTCGGACCGGCGAGCTGTTCGCGATCCACCACCACGGGGTCGAGCCCGACATCCTCGTGATGGCCAAGGGAATCGCCTCGGGCCTGCCGCTGTCGGGGATCATCGCCCGTCGCGAGCTGCTCGAGCGCTGGGCGCCGGGGACGCACGGCGGCACGTACGGCGGGAACGTCGTCGCGTGCGCGGCGTCGAACGCGACCCTCGACGTCATCGAGGACGAGGGCCTCGTTGCCAACGCTCGCGAGCGGGGCGCGCAGTTCCTGGCCGGCCTCCGCGAGCTCGGCGCACGCCACGAATCGGTCGGCGATGTCCGCGGCCTCGGGCTCATGCTCGCGCTCGAATTCGTCCGGCCGGGCGAGGCCGATGGCCGGGTGCCGGACCCCGAGGTCACGAAGCGTGTGCTCGGGGAGTCGCTCGGGCGAAAGCTCATCGTGCTCTCGGCGGGCAGCTACGGGAACGTGGTCCGGATCGTGCCGCCGCTCGTGACCGCCGCCGACGAGGTCGACCTGGCCCTGGGAATCCTCGGAGAGTCGCTGGCTGCTGCCGGCGCCTGAGCGTCCGGCTCGACGGCGTCAGGGCCGGCTGAGCCGCCCGACCAGCGCCTCGTGGAGCACCCCGTTCGAGGCGAGGAACGTCCCGCCGTCAACGGCCCGCCGGCCGAGCAGGTCCGTCACCCGCCCGCCGGCCTCCTCGACGATCAGCAGCGGTGCGGCGGCGTCCCACGCCGCGAGGCCCACGTCGAGCATCGCCTCGGCGGCACCCTCGGCCACGAGCGTGTGGCCCCAGAAGTCGCCGAATCCGCGGTCCCGCCAGGCCTCCGCCAGGAGCTCGGCGAAACCCGGTGCCTCGCCGGATGCGGCGATGTCACGCGTGGACCCGTGAAGGACGTGCGCGTCCACGAGGTCGCTCACCGCGGAGACCCGGAGCCGGCGCGGCCCCGCATCGGCCCGCCCCACCGCCCAGGCGCCTCCGCCGCGCCAACCGTACCAGCGCTCCCGGAGTGCCGGCGCCGAGATCACGGCGGCCTGCATCTCGCCGTCGCGCTCGACGGCCATGAGCGTCGCGAACAGCGGCACGCCGCGCATGAAGTTGTGGGTGCCGTCGATCGGGTCGAGGTACCAGCGCACGCCGGCCTCGGCCTGCGACACCCCGAACTCCTCACCGACGATGCCGTGGTCCGGGTGGGCATCGGCCAGGCGCGAGCGGAGGAGCTGCTCGATCGCGGTATCGGCTTCGGTCACGAAGGTGCGGTCGGGCTTCGAGGTCACGACGACCTCGCGCCGGAACCAGCGCAGCGCAAGCTGGTCGGCCTCGTCGCAGAGCCGAAGCGCGAGGTCCACCCAGCCCCGCAGCTCCGAATCGGATCCCCGCCGCAGCGACGCGCTCCACTCGGGCCCGAACGGGGCCGCGGTGGACGACGTCCCGGTCAACGCCCGGCCGCGCTCGCCGCCGATCGGAGGCCGTCGGGGACGTCGCGCCCGACGGCGACCGGCCGGACATACCGCTCCACCATCTCGCGCGAGCCGTTGACCCCGAGCTCGGTGAACAGGAATCCGACCTTGCGATGCTGGGCCGCCAGGATCTCGTCCTTCGCGGGCAGGTCCCAGAGCTGTCGCTTGAACGGCCCGATCGCCTTCTTGCGCGTCTTGTAGATGAATTGCTCGTCCGTCTCGCCATCCTTGCGCTCGTCCGCGGCGTTCGCGCCGCACCACTCGACGATCTCGGCGAGGAGCTCGGACGGGAACGCGGGGTGGTCGTAGAGCAGGTTCTGGAAGCCCGTCGCGAGGTGGATCTCGGCCGTCTCCGCGGCCGGGAAGTGGTGAAAGAGCTCGTCGGGCAGCGTCGACGCGCCGTGCTGGACCGCGCCGGCGGCGCCGTACGAGCGGGCGACCTCGCCCAGGCGGCGCAGGACGTCGAAGTCGAGCTTGACCTCGGCGACGCCGCCGCCCGGCAGGGGCACGCCACCGTGCGACGTCCCCGTCTGGACGCTGACCTTCGACAGGCCGAGTGCGCCGGGGGCCTGGTCCTCGAGCTCGCGGTTGAAGCCGTCGAGATAGGCCCGCAGCTCCGCCTCGGTCGAGTTCTTCTTGCCGACCTCGCCGATCTCGCCGCCCACGCTGATCGTGACGCCGTCGGATTCGAGCGTCCGAACGAGGGCCGTCAGCTCGGTGGCGCGGATGTAGTTCTCACGCTGCTGCTCGTCCAGGGTCGCCTTCGATAGGTCGACGAGCGTCGACGAGTCGATGTCGATGTTCCGGTAGCCGGCCTCGACCGCCAGGCGACAGGCCCGCCGGATCTCCTCGGTCGTCGCGTCCGGATCGGCGGCGTACTTCTTCGCGTTGAACTGGTAGTGGTCGCCCTGGATGAAGACCGGGCCCCGCCAGTCTGCCGCGATCGCGCCGGCGAGGACGGACGTCGCGTAGTCGATCGGGCGCTGGTACGTGTACGTCTGCTCGCTCCGCGCGAGCTCGAAGATGACGGCGCCGGCGTCGGCCGCCGTGGCAGCCTCGCAGATCGTCCGGGCCATGTCGAACGTCTGGGCCCGGATGTTGATCGCCGGGACGGTGAACCCGCCGACCTCCCCCCGGGCGCGGGCCATGTAGAGCTCGTGGATGCTCGCCGAGCGGGCACCGAGGGCCTGGCTGGCCTCCCAGACGATCCAGCGGGCCGCGTCCACGGCCGGCTCGTCCTCGGAGAACGCCGCTGTCCAGGCGAGATCGCGGATTCCGGCGTCACGGAAACGCGCCTCGTGCTCGACCGCGAGTCGCCCGTCGTCGATCCGGGCGATACCGTCGAGCCGGCCGAGGAGGTCGGCGACGGACGATGCAACGTGCGGCATTGGGAGTCCGTCCTTTCTGCGTCTGCCCTGCATGGTAGCCGTCGGGGCCGGACGGGGAGCGCGGCGCTGGAACGGACATCCTCGATACCATCGGCGCCATGGATTTCGGACTCGTCCTGCCGACGATGCCCGACGGCGCGTCGGCGGAGGGCATCGAGGCTTCCGCCGAGGCCGCCGAGCGGCTCGGCTGGAGCACGGTCTGGACGACCGACCACGTCCTCGTCCCCGAATCGGCGGCGGCAGAGTACGGCCGGATCTTCGAGGCAGTCCTGACGCTCGCCCACGTCGGCGCACGCCACCCGCGCCTGCGCCTCGGGACGAGCGTGATCGTCGTCCCCCAGCGCAACGCGATCGTCCTCGCGAAGGAGCTGGCGACGCTCGACGCTCTCTCGCGCGGACGGCTGATCGCCGGTGTCGGTCTCGGCTGGAACGAGGTCGAGTTCCGCAACCTGGGCATGGCGGATCGCTTCCACCGACGAGGCGCCTACCTCGAGGACACGATCCGCCTCTGGCGCCACCTGTGGAGCGGCTCGCGCGCGCCCTTCGAGGGCCGCTTCCATGCCTTCGACGATGCCGTGTTCGAGCCGCTGCCGGCCCAGGGCGACCGGGTGCCGATCTGGATCGGCGGACGCCGGCCCGCCGCGCTGCGGCGCGCCGGCCGGCTCGCCGACGGCTACCACTCGAGTGCCGCGAGCCCGGCGGACTTCGCGAAGCGGGGCCCGATCGTGCGCGAGGCGGCGACCGCCGCCGGGCGTCCGATGCCGGTCTTGTCGGCCCGCGTATCGGTACGCTTCGATGAGCCCGGCGGCGACTTCTACGCGCTCCGCGGCTCGCCGGAAGCGATGGCCGCCGAGCTCCGCACCTTCGCCGACACGGGCGTCGAGCACGTCGCCCTCGCATTCGGGGACACCGACGCGGCACGGTCGGTCGCGGCGATCGAGCGCTTCGACCGCGAGATCCGGCCACTCGTCGCGGAGGTCGCGGAGCAATAGCCCCCACCATCAGCCTTGCGGACCGCCGGTGGCGAACGCGTGCCGCCGGGTGGCGCTAGGAGACGCGCCGCGTCCGCTTCGAGACGAAGTCGACGAGGACGTACTCGCCGAGCTTCTCGGGCGTCGCGTAGAACGCCCGACCCCGGTTCAGGCGCGTGATGAGGGCCACGAACTCGGCCAGGGAGCGCGACCGCTCGAGCATGAACGTGTTGATCGTGATCCCCTCGCGCGTGCAGCGCTGGACCTCGCGCAGGGTCTCGTGGAGCGTTCGCCGTGTCGGCGGATACGAGAACTCCACCTCGCCGTTCTCGAAGTGGGCCGTCGGCTCGCCGTCGGTGATGACGACGATCTCGCGATTCGCGGCGCGCTGGCGGGCAAGGATCCGGCGGGCGAGCATGAGCCCGTGCTGGAGGTTCGTGCCGTACTCGTAGCCGTGCCACGTCAGCTCGGCGAGGGATTCCGGCCGCAGCTCGCGGGCGTAGTAGGCGAACCCGATGATCGCCATGTGATCGCGCGGGAACTGGGTCCGGATGAGCGTGTTCAGGGCGACGGCGACCTTCTTTGCCGCGACGAAGCAGCCCCGCAGGAGCATCGAGCGCGACATGTCCACGAGGAGCACGGTCGACGACGACGTCAGCTCCTCGGTCCGGTGGACTGCGAAATCCGCGGCGTCGAGGCGCAGCCGGACCGGCCCGGCGGATCGGCGTCCGGGCCGGTTCTCGTCGCGAACGAGGGCGTTCGCGAGGGTTGCCCGCAGGTCGAGGTGGAACGGGTCGCCGAATTCGTACGCCTTCGAGGTCTCCTCGCGCTCGCCGCCCCGCCCCGAGCGGTTCAGCCGATGGCCCCCGAGGGCATCGCGGCGCAGGCGGGCGAACAGGTCGTCGAGGACCTTCTGGCCGATCCGCCGGCTGCCGCGCGGCGTCAGCTCGAGATGCTCGCCCTGGCGGGTGAGGTAGCCGGCCTCCTCCAGCCGGCGGGCGAGGCTGTCGAGCGCGTCGAGGTCGCGGACGGCGTCGTCGCCGCCCAGGTCCCGCAGCTCGGCACGGTCGATCCGGGCGAGGTCCGCCGGCGAGCCGATGTCTGCGAGGGCGTCCTCCATCGCGTCGAACTCGCCGAGCCGCCGGAGCGTCGACAGTGCGCCGTCCAGGCCGAGCTCCTGCTCGCCCCCGAATCGGTAGCGCTCGCCGAGGCCGCCCGGCAGCAGCTGGTCGAGCGATGCCGCGAGCTGGGCGAGGTCCCAGCGCAGGCGGTCATCTCGCAGGAGCGCGTCCATCATCGACTGGAGCTCGGCCCGCTGGCCGGGCGTCATCGAGCGGAGCAGCGATTGCATCGCCGCCATCCGCCGCGCCAGCTGGTCGATCACGTCGTCGAGCGATTGGGCGCCCGGGAAGAACCGCCCATGCCTGCGGAGGAACTCCGACGCGTCGGGCTCGCGGCCCGTGAGCCGCTCCGCGACGAGCGCGTTGAGGTCGCGCACCATCTCGCGGTTCGCAGCAAGATCGTCGGGTGTCATG
>Ga0299907_10003573_pt1 | contig 9990 bp, 10 predicted proteins | sample RVTome_16_FD_198680 | JGI IMG/M metagenome (GOLD analysis project Ga0299907, IMG submission 198680) | Soil microbial communities from uranium-contaminated site in the Upper Colorado River Basin, Wyoming, United States - RVT152D67 (version 2) ... | reverse complement strand
GCAATGCCGTCGCCAAGATGCTGAATGGCCTCCGTGTAAAGATCGATGATCGAGAGCACTTTCGGCCTGGTTACAAGTTCAACGAATGGGAACTCAAAGGAGTGCCCGTGCGGCTCGAAATAGGCGCAAGGGAGGTTGATGCGGACGAGGTTGTGGTCTATCGACGCGACCTAGGTGAAAAGCAGACGGAACGGCTCGCGGAATTGGGTGAGCGTGCTACCTCGCTCATGGCAGAGATTCAAAGCACTCTGTTCGACCAGGCCGAGGCGTTTCGCGACGAACACACCTACGAACCGGAGTCTTATGAGGAATTCAATGAGCTGCTGTCGACCGCTGCAGGATTCGTCCGAGCCCCTTGGTGCGGAGAGGCTGCTTGCGAGGAGAAAGTTAAGGCCGAAACAAAGGCTACCAACCGCGCTCTAACGCTCGAGCCCGAAGAGATGTCGACGGCGTGCATCGTCTGCAACAAGGACGCGGAAGAAATGGCCTTATGGGCGCAGGCTTATTGAACGAGTTAGAAGAACGGAGAAAATGATGACGTCGACTGAGATCGCCATCAGGGAATTATTTGAGAAGGGATCGACCGCGTGGAACCGCGGCGACATCGATGGCTACCTCGCCGGATATTGGGACTCCGATGACACCCGTTGGGCAAGGGGGAGTTCGGTGATCCGCGGAAGGAGGGCCATAGACGCCGCTTTCAAGGCGCGATTTACCTCGGCCGAACTGATGGGCAGGATCGAGGCCCCGGAACTGGAGATCCAGGTGCTGAGCGAAAAGGATGCGCTTGTATTCGGCCAGCTCGCGCACACTGTCGGTGATGCGACTCAGATGGGCCTTTTCACGGTGCATGTCAGGAACATTGGAAGAGAGTGGTTCGTGGTCTCTGATCACTTCTCTACCGATGGTTGAGGTGGGCGACCGTGCACGCCTTCTAATCTTGGGCTGAGACTGCGAGAGCCGCGAACGGGGTGTTAGTCCGAAACAGGCTCGAAGATATTTATCAGCAGGTTGAATGCCACGACGAGCGCGCCCAGCCAAAAAGCTACCGTCGTTATGCGAGAGCGATCTCCAGGTTCATCTCGGGCCTCCATGGTTAGGAAGGCTCCGCTCATCCCGAAGACGATCCCAAGCCCACTCCAAAACAATGGGACAGCGATTAACAGTCCGATTACGCTCGAAGTAAGTCCCAGCTTGGCTCGTTTCGATGCTTCTTGGGCCAGGATCTTCGGAATGACCCATCCAAAGAGGACTGCCGAGATGATGATGGCCGAAGGAATCGTGACCAAGAGAGTCTTAACCTGGTCTCCCTTGGCTCCCTGATCTCCCAGGACGGGGTAGACCGCGACGAGGGCCGCACCGGATGCCAGGGCCGCCGTGATCAATCCGATCTGAATCCGAAGTGACATAGTCTCCAATTTATTGACCGCCGGGTGGATACGTCAACTACAATTCCGAATCTATCGTAAGTGCCGGCGGCAGAAATCGGGGGAAACTCGTGGGCGAAAACGAAGTCAATCAGGACGTCATCGACCGTTTTGAGTCGGTTCAAGCCCGGCTAACGGAGCTATGGAAGTCGATGCACGCCTTCTCCAACGACGAGCAGACGATCGTTGTGGTTCCATCGATGACACTCGACAAGGTCGAGGACGTCGGATCGATGATGCAGCCTTACGAGGAGCGTTTCCTGTTTCTCCTCTTGCTGCTGAGACAACCGCGCGCTCGCCTTGTTTATGTCACCTCGCAGACGATTCTTCCGAGCATCATCGACTACTATCTCGATCTTCTCCCCGGCGTTATTCCCAGTCATGCCAGGCCCCGTCTGTTTACGGTGGCCGTGCACGATTCGACTTCTAGACCGCTCAGCCAGAAGATCCTGGAACGTCCAAGGGTGATCGAGAAGATCCGATCGCTCATCCCCGATCCTGTGCGTGCTCATCTCGTTCCTTACAACACGACCGAGCTCGAGAGGGATCTGGCGGTAGCTCTCGGGATTCCGATGTACGGAGCAGATCCGAAATTCTTTCCGCTGGGGACCAAGAGCGGGTGCAGGAGGATTTTCTCCGAAGAGGGGGTTCGCCATCCGATCGGCTTCGAAGATCTCTATTCCTCAGATCAGGTAGTCACTGCAATCGCCAAGATGCGGGGAGACAAGCCTCGAATGCGCGAGGTCCTGGTGAAGCTGAATGAAGGAGTCGCAGGAGAGGGCAACGGCGTCATAGATCTTCGAGGACTTCCCAAGCCTGGGGGGGCCGAGGAACTGAAGCAGATCGAGGCGCGCCTCTTTGATCTGAAGCTCGAGGACACATCGACCGATCCCGAGACGTATTTCCGAAAGCTGGAGGCCAGAGGCGGGATCGTTGAGGAACGAATCGCCGGAGAAGAGTTTCGATCTCCAAGCGTTCAACTTCGAGTCACCCCCCTTGGAGAGCTCGAGATCCTCTCGACTCACGACCAGGTTCTGGGAGGAGAGTCCGGTCAGACCTATCTCGGCTGCAGATTTCCAGCCGACGAGTCCTATGCGGCTTCCATAACAAGGGAGGCTGCCAAAGTCGGTACCAGGCTTGCGCGCGAGGGTGTCATAGGGAGATTCGCTCTCGACTTCGTTGTCGTGAGAAACGAGGATGGCTGGGATCCGTATGCGATCGAGATAAACCTAAGAAAGGGAGGGACCACTCACCCTTTCCTCACGCTTCAGTTCCTGACCGATGGCACGTACGATCCCGAATCGGGAGTCTTTACAGCTCCCAGTGGCCGCTCCAAGTGTTTCGTGGCGAGCGACCATCTCGAGAATCCTCATTACCGCGGGCTGCTCCCAGACGATCTCTTCGACATCGTCGTCACTAACAGCCTGCATTTCGATCAGTCAAGGCAGACCGGAGTCGTCTTTCACATGATGAGCGGTCTGACCGAACATGGGTCGATCGGCCTTACCGCAGTCGGCGACGATCATGAAGAAGCGGAGGCCATCTACAAGCGTGCAGTCGAAGTGCTTGACCGGGAGGCTCTTGCGGCTTCGACCCCTTAGACCGCTGCGCTTGGTGGGCCCACTAGTTGCCTGAAGCGGCGAGGACAAGCCAGTCGAATAAGGCTTGTTGTGCCGGATCTTGCCCAGCAGTCATCTCTGGGTGCCATTGCACACCGATGACCCTGCCGTCTGCAGACTCCAGGCCCTCGATAGTGTCGTCCTCCGCACTGGCGGAGATCTCCAGGCCATCGGCTACTTCGTCGACCGCCTGGTGGTGATGCGAAGAGCACTTCGCGTTTGTCGTCTGCATCACCTTGGACAAGGCGGATCCTTCGAAGACATTCACTTGGTGAGTGCCCCACTGCTGGTTGAACCCATGGGTGATCTTCGCTTCCGGCACGATGATGTGCTGATGAAGGGTTCCGCCCAATGCGACGTTAAGCACTTGGATGCCACGGCATATCGCAAGGACGGGGATATCGGCGGACATGGCTGCCCTGACGAGGGATATCTCGAAGGAATCCCGGTCTTGGGACACGCCATACACTTCCGGCTCGCTCTCCTGGCCGTAGACGGACGGGTCTATGTCCCCACCCCCGAGCAACAAGAGGCCGGCGAACTGGGATAGAAGCTCCTTTCCTTCCGCCTCATCGATAGGGACCGGATGCAGGACGGCCTCCTGTCCGCCGGCCTTCTTTATTGCGGTGAGATAGGTGAGAGGGGCGGCCACGGCCCCGGTGAATGGCCATCCATCGACTCCGCCAGCAGGCACGGGTCTTCCCGGAATCGCGATCAGAGGTCTCATGTTCTGCTGAGCCTAAAAGAAAGGCTGATCGTTTGCCGCCATTTTGGCCCGGTCCTATACTCGATGCAGCAACGCGAAAGGCTCGTGGCTCGACATATGACGAAGTGGGCGCCAGGCCCACTTCTTTTTTGGCCCAGAAGGGGATGAGGAGGTGGATGTGATCCGTGCTGACACGGTAGAGGCAGTGCGGGCCACCTGCGAGTCCGTTATCGCTTCCCACGACGTTGAGTTGGTGGATTTCGTCCTCACCAAGAGCGGAAGAGGCCAGCTTTTAAGGATCACGTTGGATCGTCCTGACGGAGCGTTGCCTCTTGGCGAGATCGAAGGGATATCAAGGGAGCTCTCCCGGGCCCTCGACCTGAAGGATCCGATTGAAGGCCGTTACATCCTCGAGGTTTCGTCGGCCGGGCTGGAGCGCCCGCTGACCAAGCCTTCGGACTTCAGCCGCTTCGAAGGAAGGCACGCCAAGGTGAAAGTACGAGAGCCCATCGAGGGCCGAAAGGTCTTCCAAGGAGAGATCGTCTCGTCAAACGATGAGACCTTTGTTATCTCCTCGGAGGATGGGATGCGGGTAGAGATCCCGTATTCATCAATTATGAAGGCCAATCTTCAGGTCGACTGGAGCAAAGAGCTGAAGGGCATCAGGGAGGGAAAGTGAATCCGATTGATCTTGATGCGCTTCGCTTGGTGGAGCGCGAGAAGGGTATCTCTTTCGAGAGCGTCGTGTCTGCACTCGAGCAGGCACTCGCCGCCGCGTACCGGCGGATGCCGGAAGCCGAGGGTGACGACGCGCGTGTTGAAATAGGCCGGCAGACAGGCGATGTGAAGGTCTACGCCCAGGAGGTTGAGGAGAACGAAGAGACCGAGGAGAGAACGGTCACGAAGGAGTGGGAGGTCTACCCTCAGGACTTCGGACGCATCGCTGCTCAGACTGCCAAACAGGTGGTCCTTCAGCGGTTGAGGGATGCCGAGCGTGAAGTTACTTATGGAGAGTATTCGGGCAGAGAAGGCGACATAGTCACCGCCATCGTTCAGCAAACGGATCCACGGTACGTGCTTCTCGATCTCGGCAAAGGGGTCGAGGCACTGTTGCCGCAGGCCGAACAGGTCCCAGGCGAGCGGTACGATCACGGCAGCAGGGTCAAGGCTTACATCGTGGAAGTACGGCGTTCACCCCGGGGGCCGCAGATCATTTGCTCGCGCACGCACCCCAACCTCATCCGCAAATTGTTCGAGCTCGAGGTTCCGGAGATCGTGGATGAGATCGTCGAGATTCGCCAGGTTGCCAGAGAGCCGGGACACCGTTCCAAGATTGCCGTGGCCTCCAGTGACCAAAACGTTGACCCGCAGGGGGCCTGCATTGGGCCGAAGGGAGCGCGCGTTCGGGCCGTGATGAACGAACTTCGAGGAGAAAAGATCGATATCGTCAAATGGGCGGAGGATCCGGCCGATTTCGTCGGCCAGGCGCTTTCACCCGCAAAGGCGAACTCTGTACGCATCGACCCCGAGACCCAGACGGCAGAGGTCATCGTGCCGGACTTTCAGCTCTCGCTGGCCATCGGAAAAGAGGGTCAAAACGCCCGCTTGGCGGCTCGCTTGACGGGCTGGAGGATCGACATCAAAAGCGAGACCCAGGCAGAACAGGAATCGGCGCGCAAGGCCGCAGCCAGAGCAGTGGCAGAGGCGACTGCGAAACCACCTGCGGCCCCGACCGAAGAGCCCGCCGGGACGCCGGCAACCTCGGAAGAGCCTTCTTAGCCTCCCGCCTTTTTATCCTGCCCGCCGCCTGCGTGGGATATCTTTAATGCCCATGGCAAAGATGCGCGTACACGAGTTGGCCAAGGAGCTGGGACTCAGCTCCAAAGAGGCCATAGCTAAGCTGGCCGAACTGGGAGTGGAGGTAAAAAGCCACTCCTCCTCGGTGAGCGAGGCCGAGGCTGATCGCCTGCGATCGACGCTGAACGGCGGCGCTCCTGCGCCCGCTCCTGCTGCGAAACCTGCGGCACCGCCGCCTAAGCCTAAGAAGGCGCCAGAGGCCGAAGCGGCGGCCCCGGCACCGAAGAAGGTACCAGAGGCCGAAGTGCCACCCGCAGAACCTGCGGCCGCTGCGGCTGCGGCCATCCACATCTCGAGGGGAGCAACCGTTGAGGAGTTTTCGGGAAAGATAGGCCAGCCTCCCAACCAGGTGATCAAGACCCTGTTGTCGATGGGAACTATGAAGACCATCGCCCAATCGCTGACCGACGAGGAGATCGAACTTCTCGCAATAGAGTTCGGCGCTTCTGTCGAGGTGGTGTCGCCAGAAGAGGACTCGGAAGTTGAGATCGATCTAACCGAAGCAGAGGATCCTTCGACGCTGCTGGCCAGGGCCCCGGTCGTGACGGTAATGGGCCACGTCGATCATGGGAAGAGCTCGATACTTCAGCACTTTCGGAAGCGGGAGATGCTCTCTTTCGAAGCCGGAGGAATCACTCAAGCCATCGGCGCCTATCAAGTTCATTCCAACGGGAAAGAAGTAACTTTCATCGACACCCCTGGTCATGAGGCGTTCACTCAGATGCGGGCCAGGGGAGCACAAGTGACCGACCTGGCGGTCCTCGTTGTTGCGGCCGACGACGGGGTGCAGCCCCAGACGATTGAAGCGCTGGATCATGCCAGAGCGGCCGGGGTTCCGGTATTGGTGGCGGTCAACAAGATCGATCGCCCCGAAGCTGATCCGACCCGCGTTCGGCAGCAGCTGGCTGAGCTCGGGCTCCAGCCGGAAGAGTGGGGCGGCGACACCGTATACGTTGACGTTTCGGCCAAGAACGGCACCAACATGGATCAGCTGCTTGAGATGATTCATCTCATTGCCGAACTCCAAGAGCTGAAAGCCAATCCCAACACTTCCGCTCGCGGCGTTGCGATCGAGGCTCACCTCGACAAAGGGCGCGGGGCAGTCGCAACTCTCATCGTTCAAAGGGGAACTTTGAAAGTTGGGGACCCGGTGGTTTGTGGAAGCGCATGGTGCCGGGTTCGGGCATTGACCGACGAGAACGCTCAGCATGTCGAATCCGTTGGCCCATCCGATCCGGTGCAGGTGACTGGATGGTCCAAGGTTCCTCAGGCCGGAGACGACTTCAGAGTTGCGAAAGACGAACGGGAAGCAAAACACATCGCCCAGGAAAGAGAAGCAAAGTTCCGGCATGCGGAACTCGTTGCGGGATCCAAGCCGAGAACCCTTGCCGACTTGTTGTCTCTCACCCAGACCGGCGAGATCCCGGCTCTCAACTTGGTCGTAAAAGCAGACACTCAGGGTTCCCTCGAGGCGCTCATAGATACCCTGGAAAAGCTCGATCAGACGGAGGTAGGCATCAACATTCTGCGACGCGGCGTTGGCGCAATCTCCGAGAACGACGTCACGCTGGCCGAAGCATCGGGAGCCATCGTGGTTGGCTTCAACGTGAGGGCCGACGCCAGCGCGAGGCAGCTGGCCGAGGCAGATGGAGTCGACGTGAGACCTTACGAGGTCATCTATCAGCTTCTCGAGGACATCGAGCAAGCCACTAGAGGCCTCCTTGCCCCAGAACAGAGGGAGGTCGTGCTGGGCTCGGCCGAAGTGAGGGCCATCTTCCGCACTCCCCGCGGCGTGATTGCCGGCTGTTACGTCACGGAAGGACAGATCATTCGAGGATCCAAGGCGAGGCTCATACGGGAGGGTGCCATCGTGTATACGGGGGACGTCTCGTCCCTGCGACGTTTCAAGGACGACGTGAGAGAAGTCGCTTCAGGCTTCGAATGCGGAGTCGGTATCGAGGGCTACAACGACATCAAGGAAGGCGACGTCATCGAGACCTTCGAGGTTCGAGAGGTTGCCCGCACCTAACCTCGCCACACCATGTTTATAGGGATAGCCCGTTACGATTTCATTGTTCGGGACTCGACCTCACTGAAGGACAAGAGGAAAGTCGTAAGAAGCATCGTCGGCACACTGAGGTCGAAGTTCAACGCTTCTATTGCGGAGGTGGACCACGTGGATCTGCGTCAAAGAGGAGCAATCGGAGTGTCCTGTACTTCCAATTCGGCATTCCATGCCAAGAAGATGCTGATGGAGATGGAGCGCGTGTTGCGCAATCAGTACTCAATCGAAATACTCGATGTTCTGACGGAGGTGGTGACTCCCGATGCCTAAAGCCTATCCCCGCGGGGACCGAGTCGAGGAGCAGGTACGGCATGTTCTGTCAGAGGCAGTTGCCGAATTAAAGGATCCACGGGTTGGATTCGTCACTATTACCGCCGTAAAGGTGACTCCAGATCTGAGACACGCCAAGGTATTCGTGAGTGCGCTCGGATCGAGGGACCAGAGAGATGCTTCGATCGAAGCGGTCCGTCACGCCGCTCCGCATCTCCGTTCGGTCCTGGGGAGGGAGGTCAGGCTCAAGTACCTGCCGTTCTTAGAGATCGTCGAAGACACCACCGCCGATCAGGGAGAGCGGATCGAGTCTTTGCTTCGCGAGGTAGGGGTCTCGAAGCCTCCATCTGTCGAGAAGCTCGATGATGCGGGCGAACTAGAAGAAAGCGATGAGGCCGACGAGACTTCATGATCGAAGAATCCGAGTGGCAAGAGGCTGCCAAGGCTCTGAGTGCAGCCGACGAGGTAGTAGTTGCCTGTCACGTAGCGCCCGACGGGGACGCTCTCGGATCCATGCTCGGTCTCGCGAGCTTTCTAGAAAGACAGGGCAAGAAGGTCTGGAGGACGTGGGGATCGGGCAAGATTCAAATCCCGCCCCAGTATTCGAGCTTGCCCGGCATCGATTCGATCGTCAATTTTGCAGAAACCCCAGAAACGCCGAAGGTCTTCGTTGCTATCGACTGTGGAGACCTTCGACGGCTGGAGCTGGTAACAGAAAGGTTTCTTGGCGCCGGCGTCAAGGTGAACATCGACCATCACATCTCGAACGATCGCTTTGGGGATATCAACCTGATCGATCCCAACGCCGCATCGTCATCAGAGCTCGCATACGAACTCATCACGAGGATGGGTGGAGTTCCCGACCGCGATGAGGCGACGTGTTTCTACACGGGCATCGTTACCGACACCGGTCGCTTCCAGTATTCCAACGCTTCGGTCGGGACTCTACGAACCGCTGCTGCCCTACGAGAGCTTGGCGTAGATCACGAACGTGTTGCGATCGATATATTCGAATCCTCATCCTTCGACTATCTGCACGTTCTCGGCATCGTCCTCTCGCGCGCCCGTTTGGAAGATGGGATGGTCTGGAGCTACCTGGATCAGCAGGATCTGGGGGGAGTTACCCTCGATGAGACCGAGGACTTCATCGACGTGCTGCGCTCGGTGAGAGAGAGCAAGATCGCCGTCATGTTGAAGCAGCTCCCCGACCGAAGTTACAAGGTCTCTTTGCGATCGCGAGGCGATGTGGATGTTTCCGAGATCGCTGCAGCGTTTGGAGGTGGCGGACACAAGAGAGCTGCAGGTTTGAAACTGAGGGGAAAGCCCGAAGAGGTGGTTGCGGCGATCAAGCAGCATCTGACGTCCGATTGATGAATGGATGAACTGTTAGGAGTACTCGTTGTTGACAAGCCCGAGGGCCCAACTTCCCACGATGTCGTTGACCACATAAGGCATCTGTACGGCATCAAGCGTGTCGGTCATGCCGGAACATTGGATCCGCCCGCGACCGGTGTTCTAGTCATGGGATTGGGAAAAGCCACCAGACTGTTGAACTTCCTGCAGGGCCTCCCGAAACGCTACCTGGGAAGAGTACGTTTTGGAGTTTCCACGACAACGCAGGACGCGAAGGGAGAAACCGTCCGCGAAGAAAGATGTTCATTCACTGCCGAGGATCTTCGCCGGGTTGCGGAAGGTTTCATTGGCGAGATTGCTCAGATCCCTCCGATGGTCTCAGCGGTGCGAGTCGGAGGTAAGAAGCTCTACGAGTCTGCGAGAAGCGGTGAGGAAGTGGACCGCCAGCCCCGAAAGGTGAGGATCTATGCTCTCGAGGTCACAGACATCGACCTGGATAAATGGGAAGCCTCGATCGAGGTTCTCTGCTCCAGTGGAACCTACGTAAGAACCATTGCGGCCGATATTGGCGAGCAGCTCAACTGCGGCGCGCACCTCTCATCTCTAAGGCGAACCGCGGTCGGATCCTTCATTGAAGCTGAGGCTGTGACTCTGGAGTCACTTTCAGCAATGGACGATGGAGAACGAAGGGCT
>Ga0299907_10003572_pt1 | contig 9992 bp, 7 predicted proteins | sample RVTome_16_FD_198680 | JGI IMG/M metagenome (GOLD analysis project Ga0299907, IMG submission 198680) | Soil microbial communities from uranium-contaminated site in the Upper Colorado River Basin, Wyoming, United States - RVT152D67 (version 2) ... | reverse complement strand
TCGGGCGACGCTTTGGTCAACTGCCTAATCTTGCTCTCCGCTGGGGCAGCGGCGATCCATTTCGCTGTTGTCGCAGATCACTTCGACGAGTGGTGGTCCTATGGCGTGTTCTTTGCAGTCGCGGCCTGGCTGCAGATCCTCTGGGCGATCGCGCTCGGGGCGAGCGTTTCAAGGTGGTTGCTCCTCGCGGGTCTAGTTGGCAACACAATCGTCGTCGCCGTCTGGGCGATCTCCCGGACGAGTGGTTTTCCTGTCGGCCCGCACGCTGGCACTGCCGAATCGGTAGCGTTCATCGACGTCCTCGCTACAAGTCTTGAGGTCCTGATCGTGGCGGGAAGCCTGCTGTTGCTGAGAAGCTCAGCCGGGCGACGCAGGGTTAGAGCGCACGTGGTAGCAGTTACCACGGTCGCGACCGCTTTGATCGTCGTCCCACTCACGACCGCGGCTATCGCGTTCGTGTCCGTCCCTGATAAGGGGAGTGATGTGTTTCATGAAACGCCAAGTCATCAGACGCCACACCGATAGACGCTGGCATGTCCTTGCCGTCGCTATCTCGGTGGTCGCGTTGACCGCATGCGGTGGCGGCGCGACGTCCTCGTTATCTGGCGCCCCGACGGCTGGCGAGCCGGCCAGAACCTTCCACCACATCCACGGACTCGGGATAGACAAGTCCGGGACGCTGTACGTCGCAACACATGCCGGGCTTATCCGCGGCGCGGACGACAAGAACTGGGTCTACGTAAGTGCGGATCGCAACGACCACATGGGGTTCACCTTGGACCCGAAGAGCGGAACCATGTTCCGGAGCGGCCACCCCGTAACCGGAGGATCGCTAGGGGTTGAGTCGTCGCCAGACGGTGATAGATGGCAGAAGCTGGCGGATGTGCTCGAGCCGCCGGTTGACTTCCACGCCATGACCGTGAGCCAAGCAGATGGGAAAACCCTGTATGGATGGGACTCGCGCAGCGGCAAGATCCTGCGCTCCCTAGACGGTGGTCCCACGTGGCAAGAGCTTTCCATGAAGGGGGCCGGCGGTTCGGTCTTCAGCTTCGCCGCTCCCCTATCGCTGGGTGTGGTCCTTGCCGGTACGCCATCGGGACTGTTTCGTTCGACTGACCAAGGAGCTTCCTGGAAGCGGAACCCCTCACTGGGCGATGGCTATGTTGTCTCAGTCGCAGCAGACCCGAACGATGGGAACCATCTCCTAGCTTCAACCGAGCGGGGGGTGAAGATCACGAGGGACGGCGGCGCGACATGGACCCCCTCGCTCGGAGGCATCCCGCCGACGGTAGCCATCACCTCCCTAGCGATCAGTCCTTTAGACGGCGAGGTGGCATATGCCGCGGACGCGCTGACCATCTTCAAGACCGTCGATGGCGGCAAATCATGGACCGTCGTTCGGAGAGAATCATGAACATGATGGGCTGGCGCTTCATGTACTGGGTGTTCTTTGCAGTCGGCGTCATCGGCGTAGCCCTCGGTACCGCAGCAATGCTTCGAGCCGCGCGCCACCAGCGCCGCAATGTTCTGATCGCAGCAGCGGTCGCTCTCGTTCTTGCCGGACTTAGCGGGACCCTAATCGTGGCGGCAGCGGGGCCCGGAGGATTCGGGCACAACATGATGGGCATGGGCGGCATGGGCATGATGGGAAACCGCAGCGACGTCGGCCCCGCGCCAGCATCCTCTCCTGGAGCCTCAACGCAGGCAATGAATGCAATCGAATTCGCGTTCTCGCCCGCAGAGTTCACCTTGCAGGCCGGCGTAACGGTGAACGTGGAGCTCCACAACGACGGAAGCATCTTCCACACGTTCACCATCACTGAACTGAATTTCGAGCTCGAAGCCAACGGTGGGCAGACAGCGTCCGGCGCACTGCGGACAGACCGAGCGGGAGTTTACGAATTCATCTGCTCAGTTCCCGGACATGCCCAATCCGGCATGCGGGGCCGCATAACCGTGATCTGACGACGCAAGAACGAATCATCTTCCCTGGTCAAGGGATCAGTGCGGGCGAGAGGACTTGAACCTCCACGTCCTTGCGGACACATGGCCCTCAACCATGCCTGTCTGCCAATTCCAGCACGCCCGCGCGCTGCGGCGCACAGGATACCAGCGGGGTGACGCCCCGACCGGCGATCAGGTGGCGGTCGGCGACGGTGAACCCGACGGCGTCCCGCCGCCCTCGATCCACCACTTCGCTGCGTTCCAGAGGAAGCCGTCCGCCGAGGCGTTGGCCTCGACCTCACGAACGCCAGCCCGAGCCGCCAGCGTGACCTCGAGCTGGTACAGCGGGATCACCGGAACGAGATCGGCGAGACGCATCGACGGCGCGTCAACCGCCGACGAGGCATCGTCCAGGCTCCGGTCGGCCGCGTCGAGCAGACCTATAAGCGCCCGATCCACCAGCAGAGTGACGTTCGACGGCCCAGCCAGACCGAACCGCGCTCGAAGCGCACCACCCGGCGGATCTCGCAGCACGAACAGTCCAACCTCGAACCGCGCACCCGGCGCCCAGTCGCCGGTCAACCGCGCGTAGTCCATCGACACGAGATTCAGATCGACCCGGATACCCGAGGCCTGGGTGTTCAGCGCGCGCAAGATCCGTTGGTTGAGCTCGTCCGAATCCGTGGCCGCGAGCGTCACCGACAGCTCTCGGCCGTCCTTGCGTCGTATCCCTTCGCCCGACGGCTCGCGCCAGCCGGCGGCGTCGAGCAAGCGCGCCGCTTCATTCGTGTCCTGCCGGTATCGCGCGAACGCCGCCGAAAGGCGGGCCGCATCCCCGGCCGACGGCGCATCCCACAGCGTGCCCTGCTCGCGGACGAGGACCTCGGCGATCGCCTCACGGTCGAACGCGAGCGCGATCGCCCGGCGCACCCGCACGTCCGCCAGCTCCGGCGTCTTCACGTTGAGGAACATGCCCACCCACGTGGCCCCCCGGTCGCCGGTGACGCTGCTCCCACGCCGTGCGGCGGCCGCGCGCCGCGCGAACTCGATGGCCGGGTACGGGCCGAGGACGTCCACCTCGCCGCGTGTGTAGAGCTGGAGCGCGGTCACCGGGTCCGGCACGTACACGATGCGGATCCGGTCGAGCAGCGGCACATCGCCCCAGGCGCGGGGGTTGCGCTCGAGGACGAGATCCAGCCCGGCCGTGCGCGACTTGAACACGAACGGCCCGCCCGACACCGGCCACGAGCGGATCAGCGCTCCGGAGATGTCGGTCTTGCCGAGCGCGTGCGCCGGGAGAACGCCCAGCCCGGCGGAGAAGAGATCCCGCCACCGCGCGAACGGCTCGCGGAAGACGAGGCGCGCGGTCTTGGGAGCTTCGATCACCACGTCGGCGATCCGGTCGTAGCCGTCGCGGGACGCGATCTTGGGGCTCCTCAGAACGGCCTGCCACGTGAACCGCAGGTCGTCCGCCGTGATCGGCCGGCCGTCCGACCAGACGGCTTCCTCGCGAAGTCGCAGGCGAACGCTGAACGGCGTGCCGCCTACGTCGGCCCCTTCCGGCTCCGCCGCGAGCAGCCACGGCTCCCGATCGCCGTCGGGCCCGAGCCGGTACAGCGCCGGCATAAGCGGCCTGACGAGGTCGCGGGTCGCGGGTGAGTCGCCGCCGGTGACGAACGGGTTCAGCGTCGGCGGCTCGTTCGGGTAGGCAACGATCAGTTCTCCGCCGCGCGTCGGCTCCGGCGTTGCCCCGGTCCCGTTCCCGTTCGGCCCGGGCCCATCACTCGACGGGCAGGCGGCAAGCAGGAGCGCCAAGCACGCCGCCGCGGCCGTGCGCGGGAGGAGCCGGCTAGGAGGCGGCGATCCAGATACCGGTCGCATCGAAGAGCCCGGCCCCGTCGATCGAAAGCCCGCGAACCTTGGGCGCGACGCCGACATGGTTGCGGAAGAAGACGATCGGGATCATCGGCATCAGCTCGAAAGCTCGCTTCTCGGCGGCCGAGTACGCCATGAGACGATCGGTTTCGTTCGCCGAGGCACGCGCGCGATCGATGTAGGTGTCGAAGGTGGGATCGGCGAACCCCGTGTGGTTGTTCGGCGAGCCCGTTCGCAGCTGCTGTGCGAGGAACCCGTCGGGGCTCGGGACTTCGGCGAGCCAGCCGAGCTCGGCGATCTGATGACCGCCGGCTTGGAGGAGCTTCAAGTAGTCGGTGGAGTTGTGTGCCCGCAGTGCGACCTTGAGCCCCACCTCCTGCAGGTCGCCGGCGATCGCTTGCGCGACCTCGGCCGAGGGCGAAGCGTTCAGGTGATCGATGATCATCTCCGGCGGCCTGCCGCCGAAGGCCGTCGCGATGAGCGACCGGGCACGCTCCGTATCGCGGGCGCAGTCCGCGCACGCGTTGTCGGAGAATCCGCGGATCCCGCGCGGGATGATGCCGCTCGCTTCTTCCTTGGTGCCACCGTAGACGACATCGGCGATCTGTTTGCGGTCGATCGCGAGTGAGAGGGCCTTGCGAACCTCCGCCTTGGCGAAGTTCGGGTTCTTCAGATTCATGCCGTAGTAGAGCGCCGCCCAGAACGGCCCGAAACCCGACCGGCCGGCGCGAGCCTGCGAACCGGCGATGGCCTCGGCGGGCACCTCGGCGACGTCGGTCCGACCGGCGAGGAAGTCGCGCCATCCCTGATCGCCGTCGGCCACCAGGCGCACCTGGATCCGCTCGAGCAGGGCCGTCGATCCCGCGTGGTCGTCGTACCGCTGGAGCATGATCGAATCGCTGCTCCGATCGGCAGCCATCTTGAAGGCGCCGTTGCCGATGGGGTGGGCCTGCAGCGCGGCCGGCTTGGCGGCCATCGACTTCGACAGCGGGCCGAGCGCCGGGTGAGCGAGGTAAAGCGGAAGTTCCTGGAACGGCCGATCGAGCAAGAACGTCAGCGTCGTCGGCCCGGCCGACACGCCCGCGAGCGTCTGCGCGGTCCCCGCGATCTTGACCTGATGGAACCCCTTCACCGCCTCGAACTGGAACGCGACGTCTGAGTTGGTCGCCTTGCGGGTGATGCGATCGAACGCAGCCTTGAAGTCGGCCGGGGTGACCGGCGTACCGTCGTGGAACTTGGCCGGCGGGATGGTGAAAGTGACCGACAAGCCGTCGGGTGCCGTCGTCCACGCGCTGGCGGCGCCCGGGCCGGCGAAGCCTGTCTTGGGATCCACGGTGGTCAGCGGATCGAACAGCTGCGAGACGACGAGCATCGCGCCGCGTCCCGTCGCCGTGGCGGGGTCGAGGCTCCCGAGATCGCGAACGGCGACGCGTAGCTCGCCGCCCGGAACGGGATCGTCAGAGGTTGGAGGAGCGTTGTCGCATGCGGTCAGGGCGAGCGCGAACGCCAGTCCCCAGGCCAGCAGCGCCCCGCGGCGCCGGAGCATCGCGCTACCGGATACGGAAATGGAGCACGACGGTGGTGACGATGAAGACGACCGCCGTGACGACGGTGATCCGGTCCAGGTTCTTCTCAACAACCGTAGACCCTCCCGACCCCGACATGCCGCCGCCGAACATCTCGGAAAGACCGCCGCCGCGGCCGGCGTGCAGCAGGATGAAAAGGATCAGTAGGACGGCGGATGCGATCTGGATGACGAGGATAACGGGCGTCACGAGCGGTCCTTTCTCGTTCGGTTCGGCACAGTCTACCGGAGGACCTCGGAAGTCGCGGCAGACCCTCAGAACCGGTCGAGCCACACCGCCGTCAGGTCTCCACGCAGGAAATACGGGTGCGGAACGAAGCCGCGGACGTCGGCCCCGAGGAGCGATGCTTCGGACAGGTACGCGAGCGGCACCACCGCCGCCTGCCGCTGCGCCTCGACGTCGGCCTCCCGCCACCGCTCGGCCGCGGCCGCCGGGTCCCGCTCCCCAGCCGCGGCGTCCAGCAGCGCGTGCAAGCGCGGATCCGCGATGCCCGAGTAGTTCGTGTTCCCACGTCCGGCGATCGTCCGTCCGTCGACGAGCGGCGCGAGCGCGCCTCGTCCGCCGAGGCCCGGCCAGTCCGCGCACCAGGTCGCGATGCCCATCGGCACCCGAGCGGACGGAACCTCGTACTGATCCTCGTAGAGGCTGGCGATCGGGATCGTCCTGACGTCGACCCGCACACCCACGGCCGCGAGCGCAACGCGCACGGCCGCCGCGTGCGCTCTATCGACGGACTGGTTGCCGACGACGAGTCGCGTCGCGAATCCTTCCGGCCGGCCCGCCGCTGCGAGCGCCGACTTCGCGGCGGCGGGGTCGGGCGACGGCGCGACCCGTCCCGGATCGTACCCGTCCACGGTCGGAGGCAGGAGCGCCCCGGCCGCGACCGCCGAGCCCGCGTAGGAGGTGGCGATCGTCGCACGAGGCAGCGCCGCCGCCACCGCCACACGGACGGGCGGGGAGAACGGCGCGACCCGGGTATTCATGAACAGGTAGCGAACGCAGCCGCTGGGCGCCCGCACCAGTCGCTCCGCCGGAACCCCCGAAAGCGCCCCCGGTCCAACGTCGCCGGAGAGATCGGCTTGTCCGACGAGGAGGCGCTTCTGGATCTCGTCCGGAGCGATACCGATCTCGACCGAGATGCCGTCGACCCATGCCGCACGCACCGGATCGGAGTCCTTGTTCCAGGAAAGGTTCCGCACCAAGGTGATGCTTCGTTCGGCTTTGTAGCCGCCCTCGTCGAGCTGGTACGGCCCCGAAGCCGAGATCTTGTCGGGCGCCGTGACCGGCGGGAGCCCAGGCGGCACCGCGCTCGCGGCGGGCGTTGCCAGCAGCCACAGCAGGTCGTTGACCGGTCGCGCAAGCGTGATCACCACGGTACGAGCGTCCGGCGTCGTCACACCCGAGATGCCGGTCGCACGCTTGGCCGCGAACGCGTCGGCCCCCGCGATCACGCGGAGATAGCCGGCGATCGGCGACCCAGCGGAGATCGCGCGCTCGAGCCCGGCCTTCACGTCGGCGGCGCCGATCGGCCGCGCGGCCGGCGAGCCGAACGCCGAGCCCTCCCGGAGCTTGAATTCGTAACGGAGCCCGTCGGGCGAGACGGCCGGCGTGTTTTCGGCCAGGTCGGGCACCGGGCGCGAACCCCCCGGCGCCGCCTGGGCGGGGAACGCCATGAGACCCCGATGCATCGCCCGCAGCAGCCCCCAGGCGGCCGGGTGCGCCGCGCGCTGGGGATCGAGCGCGTCGACGTCCTCCGCCAAGAGCACCCGGAGCGTCCCGCCGGATCGTGGGGGTGTCTGGACGCCGCCGGGCTCCGGCGGGTTCGAGCCGTCCTGAGTGCACGATGCCGCCCCGAGCGCGAGCGCGAGCATCAGGAGGAAGCGCGAGCGCATCATCGAGGAAGGCCTACTCGGTTGGCTTCAGGAACGCGGTCGTGATGGTCGGATCTCCGAACAGGTCCATCTCGAGCCCATCGAATTTTGAAAGACGGGCCAGTCTGATCTCGGTCAGCCACCACAGAGGGATGATCGGCAGATCCTGAAGGATCCGGGCCTCGGCCTGCTGGTACAGCTCGATGCGGGTAGCGGTGTCCCGCTCGCCGCGTGCGGCGGCGAGCAGCCGATCGGCATCGGCGCTCTTGTAACGCCCCAGGTTGAGCTGTCCGACGGATGAGCTGTGGAACAGCGTGTAGAGCAACGAGTCCGGTGAGGACATGGTCATCGAGATCTCGAATGCGGCGAATCCGCTCAGCTGTGAGTTGTGTAGCGCGTCGACGTAGTCGCTGAACGGCCGGATGCTCGTCGGCTGACTGTTGATCCCGAGGTTTTGTTTCCAGCTCCGCGCGATCGCCTCCACCCAGCGGTCCTGATTGCCGACCGGCGTGAAGTTCAGATCCAGAAACTCCGGGACCCGAACCTTTGCGGTCGTTAGGATCCTGCGCGCCTCGGCGAGGTCGAACCGACACGAGGGGCATCCCCCGATCCCGTCGTTGTTCGGCCGCCGGTAGCCCGGAACGCCGGGTGGGATCACGCCGGTGGCGGATGAGGCCAGCCCGCCCCAGGTGCCGCTCCGCGCGATCGCCGCGCGATCGATCGCCAGGGAGAGCGCTTGCCGGAACTCCTTGACGTTCGTCGGAGGGCTGCCCAGCGCGACGAGGAAAACCAATCGCGGCGTCACGCCGGTCACCGTCTGATCCGGGTTCTGCGAGCGCACCTCGTTCATCTGCGCGGCCGGGATGCTCGACCAGTCGACGTTGCCGGCAAGCCATTGCTCGTACGAGACGTTCACGTCGTCCAGCAACACGAAAACCGCTTCGGAGAGGTTCGGCTTGTCCGGTCCCGTGTACATCGGGTTCGGCTTGAGAACGATCGACTCGTTGTGCTTCCACGGCTCCTTCAGCTGCCAGGGGCCGTTGCCGATCGGCGCCTCGCCCCATGTGGGCTGCCGCGAGAGCATCGTCGCGTCCGAGGGGACCGGCGAGAAGGCGGGATGCGCCAGTTTGCTGATGAACTCGGCGTCGGGCGCGGAAAGCCTGATCCGGAGCGTGTACTCGTCGAGTGCGTCGACGCCGGCCAGGTCCGGCGAGGCCCCGGTTACGTGCCGTTCCCGGTATCCGAGGATCTCCGAGAACAGCGGCGCCACGGGGGACGATTCCGCCGGCGCCGTGGCGCGCTCGAAGGCGCGGACGAAGTTCTCGGCGCGTACCGGTTCGCCGTTCGAGAACTTGTTGTCCCGGCGGAGGTAGAAGACGAACGTCACGGCGTCCGAACTGATCTCCCACTTGGAGGCCGACGCGCCTTGGAGCGAACCTCGGCGCTCGTCGAAGCGAACGAGCCCGCGGAACAGGTTCCGTACGATCCGGGTCTCAGATGGATCGTCGGCGTGCGCCGGGTCGAGTGAGCCGGGCTCTTCGCCTTCGATCCGGATGGAGCCGCCGCGCGTCGGCGGAGGTTGCGAGTCTGTGCAGGCCGAGCCGGCGAGGAGGAGGCTCAGGCCGAGCGCAGCACGAATCCAGCGACGTGACGGCATGAGGATCGGTTCAGCCTAATCTCTCGCTTTGGGGCGGGCAGCCTTGCGCGTCTTCGTACCCTGCGTCAGGGGAGTTTCCGCCTCGACGCCGCTGATCTTGGCTGCCTCCGTGGGCGCCAGCGGGAAGTGACACGCCGCGATGTGCTGGGGGCCCATGTCGGTCAGCTCGGGAACGACGGTCGAACAGGTCGGCATCCGCTCGTCGGCCCGCTCGGCCGCGACCGGGCAGCGCGGATGGAACCGGCAACCCGCCGGCGGGTTGACCGGCGAGGGAACGTCCCCTCGGAGCGGGACACGTTTGTGATCGCGAGCGATGATCGGATCGGGCGTCGGGATCGCCGAGAGGAGAGCGCCCGTATATGGGTGCCGGGCGGACGTGTAGAGGTCGGAACCCCGAGCGACCTCGACGATCTTGCCGAGGTACATCACCGCGACGCGATCGCTCACGTGCCGGACGACCGAGAGGTCGTGTGCGATGAACAAGTACGTGAGCTTCAGCTCCTCCTGAAGATCGTGCAAAAGGTTGATGATCTGAGCCTGGATCGAGACGTCGAGCGCGCTGACCGGCTCGTCGCACACGATCAGCTTCGGCTCGACCGCCAGCGCGCGCGCGATCCCGACGCGTTGCCGCTGACCCCCGGAGAACTCGTGGGGGTATCGGTTGTGACGATCCGGGTTGAGGCCGACGCGCTCCATAAGGTCTTGAACCCGGCGGCGAGCCCCGGCTCCGTCGGCGAGGCGATGAATCGCCAGAGGCTCGCCGATGATCGCGCCGACGGTCATCCGGGGATCGAGGCTCGCGAACGGGTCCTGGAAGATGATCTGGATCTCTCGTCGCAGCGGCCTCAGGTCTTTCGTCGACAAGTTCGTGATGTCCTGACCCCTGAAGCGGATCGTTCCGGAGGTCGGCGCCAGCAAGCGCAACACCAGCCTCCCGGTCGTGGTCTTGCCGCAACCCGTCTCGCCGACCAACCCGAGCGTCTCGCCTTCGTAGATATCGAAGCTCACGTCGTCGACGGCGTGTACGTGGCCGATCGTCTTCTTGAACAGGATGCCGCG
>Ga0299907_10003571_pt1 | contig 9993 bp, 14 predicted proteins | sample RVTome_16_FD_198680 | JGI IMG/M metagenome (GOLD analysis project Ga0299907, IMG submission 198680) | Soil microbial communities from uranium-contaminated site in the Upper Colorado River Basin, Wyoming, United States - RVT152D67 (version 2) ... | reverse complement strand
GAGCCGGTCCACCAACGAGGTCAGGCCGGACTTGCTGATGAGCACGCTCCCTGCCAGGTCTCGCATGCGGATGCCTTCCGGCCCGGCTTCGTTCGTGTGGAGGAGGACGTCGTAGATCTGGACGCCGATCCCGACCGATGCCAGCCGTTCGTCGAACAGGGGCATCAACGTGGTTTCCAGCTCGAGGATGCTCCGCCACGCGAGTTGCTGCGGCGTGGGCTTCTGGCGCCGAACGACGACAGGGGATTGACTTTGGGCCACGAGGATGTTCTGCTTTCCCTGATAGTTTGATATCGGACGGTCCGATATCGTCGCATCTTAGCAGCCGGCGGCTCAGCCGTCGATGCGGAAAAGGGGAATCATGGCGATTCTGGCCATCAATCACGACGTCGAGGACTTCGATGCGTGGAAGAAGGTGTACGACGACTTCCCGAAGCAGCGGCTTGGCGTTCGTTTCGCCCGCGTGAATCGCAATGTGGATGATCCAAACAACATCACCGTCATCCACGGATTCGAGTCGGTCGATGCCGCCCGCGCGTTCGTTCAGAACACCGAGCTCAAGGGTGCGATGGCGCAGGCGGGCGTGTCCGGCGCACCGCGGATCGAGCTGTTCGAAGAGGTCGAGAGCCTCACATTCTGAGCTCGTCGCTCGGTAACCGGGCGAGACTCATTACGCCACCGCGCTCGGCCTCCGGCGCGAGAGCCGATCGTGGTGGCTGCTGTGCAAGCGCGCGGGGGCGCGCTCTCGTTCAAGCAATCATCGGTGACTGATTACCGGCCTACGGACTGAACCACCATCAGGACGACGCCTACGAGATAGAGAGTTCCGGGTCAGGGGCGATTCGCCACGCGTGACCCCCGAGGCCTCAACGCAGGGGTCAGGGGTCTAAGAAATCCAACAAATATCCAACAGACGCGCGCCAATGTGGGATCAAGAGGGCCTAAATGAGACTATGCGGAAAGTGGCTCTGAACTGCGAAGATACGCGTTGCCGCTGGTAGTCGAATTCGTCGGAGCCGCCCTTACAACGCAGGGGTCGGCGGTTCGAACCCGTCACCGCCCACTACGAAAGGGCTGGTCACAGCGCTGCCTTTCCCGATGTCTTGGACTCATGAGGATTCAGGCCGTGTAGAGGCCGGTTAACCCAACCGCAAAATTATGGGAGATTCAGCCCGCGCCGGCTTAGCTTGGAAGAGGCGGCGGGTCGGTCGGAGAAGGAGTCGGGTCCGGCGTCGGGCTCGTAAGGCTTACCACGGACAGGTGGCTGAGGTCTTTGCCCGATGCGTGGAATACGTCCGCATCCGCGGTCAGGACGCTGTACTCGGGGCCGTTGCCTTGCTTGGCGGATCCGGCCTTGACGCACACTTCCACGGTGGCGCCATCGGGAATGTCGAAGTGAACGGTCTTCTCGTCTACGACGCTGATGGTGACACCATCGACCGTCGCCGGTAGATTCTCGAAGTCGACTTTCGAGCCCGAACAAACGTTGTCGGGGCCCGCGCTGGCCGCTAGGCCAAAGGTTGCCCCGAACGCAAGCAGGGACAAGACCATGAACACAAATGTGAAGCGAGTCTTCACCAGGGCTCCTTTTTCTATCCTCGAACGGCACCGCAAAGCGGCTGGAAGGCAAAACGTGCGCCACATACGATTATGGCGGGCCCGCGTTGCGAATCCCTAGGAACATCGACGTAGTAGTTATCGGCGTACGTCGACTAAAGGTTGAAGCCGCACGCTTCTATCGCTACTTAGTGTTCGGAAGGAAGGAATGGGTTAACTAATGTTATTACCCATGGCTCCGCTCCGTGATCGCGGCGCGCGATGACGACGCGCAGGGCATCGACAAAGTGGCCCCGGCCGAGCGTGGCCAGACCTGTCGCAGCGGTCGGATCTCAATAAATTCGTCCTTCAGCCCTAGTAGCGGCCAGACCCCCAGCCCTCCGTTTTCGAATCCGCGCGCACTCTATAGAGAGGCGCGCCAAATATATAGAGGCGCGCCAACCTGATTCAGTGAACCGGAGCCGCCGGGTGCGCGGGAGCAGTCGGTCGTTCGTGCTCGCCTTGTTCCGCATTTGTTCCGTCCAGCCGGCCCCACGAAGCTATCGGTGAGCATCCCCGCTCCGTGATGCTCGTTCTCGTCGGTGCTGCCGTTGTTCTTGATCTCTTGCTGGGTATTTTCCGACTTGTGTACTTTGGGTGATTAGCTTGGTCGGCTTGACGCGCGCCGCGGCGTCTATAGGTTGGAACTATGTTGAGGGTGCGGTCCGTCGTTACCCAATGTCTCGGCAGAGCACCGAGGTCGGTGATGCGGGATGTCCTCGGTGTCTACGGCGTCAACTCAGAGGCCCCTCGCGCCAGATCCCTGAAGTCACAGCTCGAGAAGCTACGGTCGAAACGCTTTGTGCGCGTGGCATGTGTGACGATCAGACCGCCGGGCGGATCGACTGCTCCGTACGTGAACGTTCAACGAGATCTCGACCGAGCAACAGACACCTTTGAACAGAGTTGCGACGTATGGGTGTTCTGCACGGCGTCTGTAGTCGTGACCACCGGAATTCTCGGTAGCAACGGCATGCTTGATCAGTCTGACTGCAAGGGCAGGGGATTTCTCGGCATAGGTGGGCACGATGTCAGTGGCGAGGAGGACCAGCTTTTCGACTTTGGCCGCAACCTCGGGGCCGACATCGTGTGCTATTTCTTGCCATCCGGCTCCACCAACCCGTCCCTTGGAGGATGTGCGGCCCATCCCAAAGGTAGACAGGGCTTCTGGGTTCAGTTCGGCACGAGCCGGTGGATGTTCTCCCACGAGCTCGGTCACCTGCTCGGCGGACTCGACCACAAAGGAAGCAACAGGAACCTGATGTTTCGAAGGCCTGGTTCCATCACCGCTACTCCGCCGGAGCTAACAGAGCGACAATGCGAGGGTTCGCCCGCCCTTCCGCCTGGGACGGGCGGAGTACGTAACGATCCTCAAGTAGAGGAATGCTCGGGGTGAGTCAATGATGGCACATCTGTCACCGGAACTTGAGGAAGCACTTGAAGCGGAATGCGGATCGTCGGTGGATCCGCTGTTGATGCGCCGACGATCCTCGGACCTCCAGGCATTGAAGGCCATAGTGGCCGACGATACTGAATCTACGAGTCGCCGGCAGTCCGCCATATACCTGTTGGGCAACTGGAAGGACGACGAAGCCGTCGAGATCATTGCCGAGGCATCCCGGCAGATGGACGAGATCGGAAGGATCGCCGCCGCATCCGCGCTGGGTCGAATGGGAACGGATCCGGCGATCCGAGCCCTCGCGGAGTTGGCGAGGGACGAAGCACTCGACGTGCGCCGGATCGCGGTAAACGGTCTTTCACGCAGCACGTCGGAGGAGGCCTTGGGGGCTCTGCAGGCAACCGCTTCAACCGACGATTCGGAGATCATTCGCAAGCGCGCGGCGGCTGCGATGAGACGCAGGTCTGGAGGCTAATGGTCTTAGAGGCCACCCCGATGTACCGAGCGACCAACGGGAGGTCAGAGAGGAGCCACGATGGCAGATCGTGATCTGGAACTCACCGGAGAGATCTTGTTCCGAGAGACTCCCAAAGGACCGGTACGACTCCGCCTGGAGGGGCGCGGGGGCAACATGTGGGCGGGTGGAAACGGCGCGGACGGCGACGTTGTGCTGTACCGAGGGGACGGCGATGGCAGGACCTTGAGGAAGGCGACGCTCCACCTCGATGGACACGAGGCCAACATTTGGGCCGGTGGAAACGGCGCGGACGGTGATCTGCTGCTGCTGCCGGCGTCCGCCACGAACGTCAACGCCAAGGCCCAAGCCCGCATTCGACTCGATGCCGATGCGGCCAACATCTGGGTCGGAGGGAGCGGCGCCGACGGAGACATCGTGATCTTTCCCAGCTCGGCTAACCCCGGTGCCGGCGGCGCCGACCGGAGCCAGGCGGCCATCCTCCTCGACGGCGACTCCGGCGACATCGTTCTCCAGAACGCGGACGCATCCGAGGACTTCGACGTGAAGGATGCAGACGGGCTGGAGCCCGGAGACGTCCTCGTTGCCGGCGCCGGGGAGCGCCTGGAGCGGTGCTCTCGCCCCTATGACCCCCGGGTCGCGGGCGTCATCTCGGGCGCGGGTCCCTATCGCCCCGGGATCGTCCTCGGTCGCGACCACGATCAGAGCGACCGCCTTCCCGTCGCACTGATCGGGCGCGTTTACTCCAAGGTTGACGCCGACCCGGCGCCGATCAGCGCGGGAGACCTCCTCACCACTGCCGCCCGGCCGGGTCACGCAATGCGCGCGACCGACCGCAACGCCGCGTTCGGCGCGGTGCTCGGGAAGGCGCTGGGATCACTCGAGAACGGTTTCGGAATGATCCCGGTACTCGTCGCCCTTCAGTGACCGCGGGCTATCGGCGCGTCCGGCCCTCTAGCGCGCGCGAGGAATCTCTATACGTCGCCGCTGTTTTGTGGTGCACGACGCAGCGTCGAACGCTGTGGGTGTCGGAAAGTCGATTGATCCTCCGGCCCAGGTCTTTTCGCAACCGAATTCGGAGCAGCGGCGAACTCGGCGAGATGCCGTAGCCTCCGTCGCCCATGAAGCCGAAGACGCGTCACCTCATCATCGTTTCCCTTGCTCTATTGGGCTTTGCGCCGACTCCTTGAGCTCATCGTCCTGGCGCTTCGCTCCAAGTATGCCAAGGAGATCGAGATCGTGGTGCTCCGCCACCAGCTGCACGTGCTCAGACGCCAGGTGGCAAGGCCGGATCTCGCCTCCACGACCGAGTCTTTCTCGCTGCCGCGAGCCGGGTTCTGCCAAGGTTGTGCTGGCGATCGTTTTTCGTTCGCCCCGAGACGATTCTCTCTTGGCACCGCAAGCTCGTTGCGCGCCGTTGGACGTACCCGCGGCGCGCCGGGCGGTCGCCCAAGACGGCTGGGGTCCGTCGCACCGTCGCCCGCCTGGCCAAAGAGAACCCGACGTGGGGGTATCGGCGCATCCAGGGCGAGCTCAAGCACCCTGGGGATCTCGGTCGCGCCGAGCACCGTGTGAGAGATCCTGCGGCGGGATGGCATCGATCCCGCGCCGAGGCGGGCGGGTTTGAACTGGAAAGAGTTCCTGCGCGCCCAGGCCTCGGGCATCCTCGCCTGCGATTTTTCTGACCGTCGACACCGTGTTCCTTCGGCGCCTTTTCGTCCTGTTCTTCATCGAGGTCGAGACTCGCCGGGTCCACTTGGCCGGTGTCACGTCCAGGCCCGATGGGTTGTGGGTGACCCAGCAGGCGCGCAACCTCGTCGCTCGCTGGGACTCCTTCCCGTTCCGTTTCCTCATCCGGGACCGTGACGCGAAATATTCGGGCGGCTTCGACGAGGTATTCCGGTCCGATGGCACCGAGGTCATCCGCACGCCGATCCGGGCACCGCTTGCGAACGCGGTCGCGGAGCGGTTTGTGGGGACGCTGCGGCGCGACTGCCTCGACCACATCCTTATCTTCGGACTCCCCATCTCGAGTCCGTACTGCGCGGATATGTCGCGCACTACAACTGTCACCGGCCCCATCGCTCGCTCGACATGAATCCGCCGGCTCCTAGATCTCCTTCGACAACCCTCGGCGCTCCATCTGGATCGGTGATCAGGCGAGATGTACTCGGTGGCCTGATCCACGAGTACGAGCGTGCGGCATGAACTCGATCGGGATTTCGGCACCGACAGCCTCGACTGGCTGCTCATCTTCTCTCGCCGCCACCTCGAGCGCGTCCTCAGGATCTACATTCACCACTACAACTGCCACCGCCCTCATCGCGCGCTTCGGCTGCAAGCGCCCGAGCTCGAGGAGTTAGACGGGGTGCCGTTCTCCGTTGAGTCAACCGTGCGTCGGCGAGATCGACTTGGAGGGCTGTTCCACGAGTACTATGCGTCTTCTTGCAGTGAGTTGCCCATGAGCCAGAACATCGGCGGCCACAGCCCTACGAACAGGGCCCTTCGCTCAGCGTTACCTCGCTCCTCCTGATCCACGGTTTTGGCACGGATCCACAACCCGATGCAGAGGACGATTGATGCCAGCGAGCCGATGTGCAAATGCCATCCGCGCAACCCAAGGTCGTGCACTCTCTTCGTGACCATGCTGCGTCTATACCCGTTCCCGGGTAAGGAATCCCGATGTCCAAGAATGCCCTCATTTCACGGAGGCTCACAGTCCTCCTCCTCTGGCCCCTCGGGGTCGGACTAACGTCGTGGCGGTACATGTGGCGCACGACTCCGATGCGGCGCGTGGAGTTTGAGGATGTATGTGCGCGAGAGGGCGCTCCCGGGTTCCCGGAAGGCCTCAATCTCGATGAGCTCCTCCTTCCTGAAGAGGGGGTGGGACCGCACTTTCACCGGCGCTATCGCGTTCGCATCAAGAAAGCAAGGGTCCGGGCCGGGGACGTGATGGCGTCCATCCAATCCGATCCCAACATCGTCTCGCCCACCGAGTTCGCCCGATTCCGCAAGGTCGGTACAGTTACAGACAGTATGGTGCTCGGCGACGAATGGGTCATTCACATGCCCGGCCCCTGGAACGGTCCCGTCCGCGTGGTGGATGTAACCCCGAACTCCTTTCGGTTCGTGACCCTGAAGGGGCATTTGGAGGCAGGGCAGATCGAGTTTCGTGCTCGCGATGACGTCGATCTCATTTTCGAGATTGAATCGTGGGCGCGCAGCGCGGATGTCTTGTCCCACTTCATGTATGACAGTCTCCGCATGGCCAAGGAGATCCAGCTGCACATGTGGACCTCGACCCTCGAGCGCGTTGTGAGGCTGTCTAAAGGCGTTAGACACGGACCCATCAGCATCGAGACTCGACGCAGCGAACTCGATGGCTAAGCTCCAGCTATTTACTCCGGTGGATCCTCGGACAGCTCTCGAGCAGCAGCGCGCTCAGGAGCTGAACTTCGATCCACGCGCCCTCCCGCACCTGGTGAGGGATCCCCACTGGCACGTCGACCACTACCGGGTATCGCTTCCCTCGGAGCCGACGGGGGAGCCGAGCCCTGGGGGCTCTTGGTCAATCGCTCGTGAACTTAGTTCGGTCTATGAGTTCGTCGACCCGCATACCTTGCGCGCCTTTTACGATCCGGGGGAGCGGTTCGAGGGACGCACCATTCTTCTCGAGATCCATTTCTTGAGATTGCGCATCTACGTAGGTGTTCGGGTAGGAGGGCAGTACGACGGCTACCGCAGCGAAGGGGGCCGACGCGCCCGCGTCTGGACATGGAACTATCGGACGCTCGCCGGTCATTTCGAAAAAGGCCAGATTGACTACGAGGTGAGAAAATGGCTCGACAGCGGCGAGGTCGAATTCCGTATCGATGCAGTTTCGCGTCGCGCCGATGCCGATCACCTTTTGGTGGACCTCGGCTTTCTCCTCTTCGGGAGGAGAAAGCAGATGGATTTTGCCCGGAGCGCCTGCGAGCGCATGGGTGAGCTCACCCAAATGGTTCTCGAGGGAGGCCTCGACCCATCCTTTCTGCGGCCGGCGAGGGGACTAACCGTGCGCCCACAGCTGCCGCGTTTGTGGATCAGCCGGCGCTCGAGTCTTGGGCTTCGTTCGCGAGTTCCGTTGGGATCGGACCGCCGTCGTAGGGCGTGATTGAGAAGCTATACGACAACATGTGCCAGCAGGAAACGCCAGGACGGAACTTAACTTTGGGTTTGCGCATCTCTGCGCCTTTACCCGCCGGGCGGTGCGGGCGGATGCTAATCGCCGCCGGCGGGGAGTCTCAGCGCGACGCCTCCCGGGGCGCCGCTCGCCATGACCTCGAAGTTCATCTTCGACGCGCCGCCTCGCTCTATCTCTTCCGCGACGACGTGTCGCGCCACCGAGCGTCTGCTCGCGATGGCGCGTTCGGCGCCCGCCGATCTGTGGCACCCGTGCCCTGGCCTGTCACCCAGTCCCGAGCAGGTCACGATGCGACCGCCTTGCGTCCCAGGCCTTTGATTCGAGGCAGTTACCCCGTTCCGGGGAGGAACCGACGGACAACACCCCCGAGCACCTGGCGAGGGCGCTGCTGCTCCCCCATGAGAGCGGTCAGCGCCACGAGTCCCGCGACGTGAACGGAAATCGCATATTGCAGCACCTTTAGCTGACGCTGGATCCTCGACACCTCCGCCGGCGTTTCCGGGGTCGGAGTCGTCCCGTCTTGAACAGGGACCTTCCCCACCTCCATGAGCCGCTGCCCCAGAATGCGGGAATAGCCCGTGGCAGCGATCGTTACCAATGTGAGGACGTTCTTGGCGAGGACGGCGCGACCGACTCCCCTTTGTGCCGTAAGGCGGCCTTTGTTCGCGCCCGTAAGGACGATGCCGCCGAGGACGTAGGCCGCGATCCCCGCTGCGTTAACGGGTGTCCATCTCGCCCAGCCGGCATTGGCGACGCGCAGGCGATCCGTCGGCTCGCTCGCTTCAGCTGCAGCAGCGTTGAGGCCGACGGCTCCCATGAGTGATCCTCCTAGCCAGGTTGCGAGCCCCAAGTCGTGCATCGTTCTGCTCAGCGTGTTCCTGTCCTTCACTGTGCGCCCTCCTCGGTATGCGGAATTCACCCTCCTACCCGAAGGCGCGCCGCAAAAACCGCGTGGCAGCCATGTCCTTGTCACATGTTCAAGCGCGCCGCCCATCCGCCCTACTGTTCGTGGCGCACATCTCTGTGCACGCAAGGACTGCAGCGAGGCTGAGGGGTATAAGAACTCGACCACCTCGCCGAGCAGGCGCTTCCTCTCGAATCAGACGTCGCATGATCAGGCGATGCCGTCCCTTCTAAAGTTGCTGACTATGCAGAGAATCAAAAGAGGACGGACCATTGCTGTCGCTTGCCTACCAGGTCATCCGCTGGACCTTCGGGACGGTCGCGTGGTCGGCGCGTTCGTCACGGGACCAAGCACTTGAGATCGTGGTGCTTCGCCACCAGCTAGAGATTCTCAAAAGGCAGGTTTCTCGCCCTCAATTTCAGCCCCGCGACCGCGTCCTCCTGGCGGCGGCGAGCAGGTTTCTCCCCAAGGCGCGCTGGTCATCGTTCATCGTCCGCCCCGAGACGTTGCTCCGGTGGCATCGTCACCTGGTCACGCGCCAAGCGGCGAGCTGGGGGAGCAAGAGCCGAGGACGACCTCCCATTCCACCAGAGGTCAAAGAACTGATCGTCCGGCTCTCCACCGACAACCCTCGGTGGGGCTACAAGCGCATCCGTGGCGAGCTCCTCAAGCTCGGCCACGACGTATCGGCGATGACGATCCGCAATGTCTTGCACCGCCGCGGTCTCGGACCCGCGCCGCGGCGCGCGGGGCCAACCTGGACGGAATTCCTTTTTTGTACTCCTCAGGGTCTTTGAGGTGCCGAAGTCGCCGTGGGGCACGATGACAGGCGAGAATCTAATCGCCTCCGATGCGCCTCCGGTCCGCTTTTGGTCCGCCCTTATACGCATGCTGCCCCTGAAGGATCGTTCTTCGGGACCAAGTGTGGATGATGAGGGCTTATCTGATCGCTCATGGCGAGCTTGCGGGCCTGTGACGACTACGGCGAGCCACACCAAACACGCATCGAACGGCCGCGGCGATCCCCCAGGGAGTGGGGGCAAACCTTAGATCGGTGAAAGCCTGCAGATGGCATCGACGTCGGGTCTAGGTATGAGTAACTGCCCCAAGATCCTGGCGAGACTTCTCACCCGGCGATCTTGCGAGCAACGATGGCAGCGTCCTCGCCCACCCCGATGAAGAGCGAGGACTTGCGCTTACGGAGGAAGTGGACGCCGACGAAGTAGAGCCCGGGGGCGACGGTGCTGGCGCCTTCCTCATGGATCGGGAACCCGAGCTCATCGAACGCGCCAGGGCAGCGAACCCAGGACTCGTAGTGGGGCCGGAACCCACCCGCGAAGATGACGGCGGCGAAGCCACTCACGTTCAGCTGCTCGGGTGCTTCGGCGTTGAACGGCTCCGGTTCGGGGATATCGGGCCGCGGCAGTCCGCGTTCG
>Ga0299907_10003569_pt1 | contig 9993 bp, 10 predicted proteins | sample RVTome_16_FD_198680 | JGI IMG/M metagenome (GOLD analysis project Ga0299907, IMG submission 198680) | Soil microbial communities from uranium-contaminated site in the Upper Colorado River Basin, Wyoming, United States - RVT152D67 (version 2) ... | reverse complement strand
AGGTCCCCCTACCACGCGGGTCCACAGGCCGGGACCGCAACACCGCGCGGGCAACGACGGGCCGTACGATGCCATCCGGGACGTTGAGGCCCACGTGACGGTGACATTCGGCCTGTGCGGTGTGCGCCGGTGCGCTTAGATGGACCAAAGGGATCGATCGGGATGAGGATGACCACATGACGAAGGCTGCGAGCAAGCAGATCGGTGCACTGACGGTCGAGGAATGCCTGGACCTGCTGGAGACGCACAACCTGGGACGGTTGGCCTTCGTGGTCGACGGCAAGCCGCGGATCCTGCCGCTGAACTACGCGCTGCATCAGGGCTCGGTGATCTTTCGCACCGGGTACGGCGACGTGCTCGACACCATCCACATGCAGGAGGTGGAGTTCGAGGTCGACCATGGCGCTTCGGACACCGCGACGGGGTGGAGCGTCATCGTCCACGGCGTCGCCGAGGAGATCTGGCGGCCCGAGGAGCTTCAGATCGCCCGCGAGCTACCGCTGCGTCCGTGGGCGCCCGGCAACCGGGACCACTACGTGCGGATCCTGTCGACCGCCATCACCGGACGCCGGATCACCTGACCCGGCCTGCGGGCAGCCTCCCGCGGTCGCTGCGGAGGTCCGGCCAGGGCGGCACCGCCCGCGCGCCGCTCAATCGTTGAGGTGCGACTCGCTGCGCGCCCGCCGGTCGGCGAGGTAGGCCGCCGCCTCGGTCCGCCGCGACATGTGCATCTTGGACAGGATGGACGACACGTAGTTCTTCACCGTCTTCTCGGCGAGGCCGATGTCCGCGCCGATGGCGCGGTTGGTCATCCCGTCGGCGATCATCTCGACGATCCGCAGCTCGGTCGGTGTCAGACGGGACAAGCGCGAGTCTCCGTGCGTGCCCGGATGCCTGACACGATCGAGCACACGTGCGGTCACCGCCGGATCGAGCAACGATTCACCCCGCGCGACGCGCCGGATGCCGTCGACCAGCTCCATGCCGCGGATCTGCTTGAGCACGTAGCCGGCCGCACCCGCCATGATCGAATCGAACAACGCCTGGTCGTCGGAGAACGACGTCAGCATCAGGACGGCCATCTCGGGATGCTCGTTGCGGATGTCGCGGCACGCCTCGACGCCAGAGCGGTCCGGCAGGCGGACGTCGAGCACGACGACGTGGGGGTGGTACGAGCGTGCCCGCAGCACCGCCTCGTCGGCGGTGGAGGCTTCGGCCACCACGTGCAGGTCGTCGTGCCCGTCGATGAGCGTCTTCAGACCGGTCCGGACGATCTCGTGGTCGTCGACCAGCATGATGCGGATGATGTCGTCTGTCATTGGTTCGACCATGGGTTCCCGACCTGGCTGCCTGCTGGAGGCAAGGCTACCCCGGCGACGGCTCGGACAACGCGTGCTTGCGCGCACGGGACCTTCGACCCTGCGAACATGGGATGTCCGGCCACGCCGTGGAACGCTGCGCAGCGCACGATGGCATGGCGGTCGATGTCCAGACAAGAGACCTGCGGAAAGGAAGCGCCGTGGCAGCCACCCCGTTCACCGCCGTCCGATCGCTGCCGGCCGATGACTGCTGGCGGCGGCTCGCCGAGCACCCGTCGCGGGTCGGCCGTGTGGGAACCGGCGGCGCGAGTCCCGACATCTTCCCGGTCAACTATGTGCTGGACGGCCACAGCGTGGTCTTCCGCACCGCGGCGGGCAAGAAGCTCGCTGCGGTGGGCCGCGGCGAGCGGGTCGTGTTCGAGGTCGACCACATCGACGCAGGATGGGAACGGGGCTGGAGCGTCGTGCTCCGCGGGTTCGCCGAGCATGTCACCGACGCCGAGGAGGTCGCGCGCCTCGCGCAGTTGCCGCTGCGGACCTGGGATCCGACTCCCAAACCAGAGTTCGTTCGGATCACGACACACCTGGTGTCGGGCCGCGAGATCGTCTGAAGGAGGAACAGCATGAGCGTTCGAGAGTGGATGAGTCCGGACCCCGTCCAGGTCTCACCGGAGACGACCGTCGCCCAGGCCCGCGAGATGCTCGCCAGCGAGGGGTTCCGTCACCTGCCGGTGGTCAACGAGGGCCGGCTGGCGGGCATCGTCAGCGACCGCGACGTCGGGATCAACGACGACGCACTACGTTCGGCGCTGCGTCGCAACGAGGTGGAGACACTGCTCGACGACGATCGACCGGTCGAGGCGGTCATGTCGTCGACGCCGCACATCATCGGTCCGGACGCCCCCATCAGCGACGCGTCGAGGTTGCTGGTCTCCCGGCGGATCAGCGCGCTGCCCGTCGTCGATGACGACGGCGCGCTGGTCGGCATCATCACCTCGGTCGACTGCCTGCTGGCCACGCTGAAGCAGGCGGCCGACGTGTGAACGGCACGGTGGCCGACGTGACAGCGCCTCGACGTCGATCAGGTCGGCCTCGCTGAGCACGCCGGCCAGGCCGCCGTTGTCCGAACGCACCGGGGCTCCCGCGATGCCGTAGTGGAACAGCAGCAGTGCCGCCGTCTTGAGCGGCATCTCCTCGTGGAGCACCAGTGGCAGTGGTGTCATCACGTCCCGGACCTTGAACTGCCGGGGTGGAGCAACCGTTGCGCGGGCTCGTGCCCGGGGTTCCTGCGCGGCCTGTTCGAGCGCGGCGGCGAGGCCCTCGACCAGGTGGCGCAGGGTGCGGTCGGCGACGCCACCGAGCGCGGCGGCGTCCGCCGCCGCGCCGATCGGCCCGAGTGGCAATGTGGCGGCGCCCACGATGGCCAGGTGCGCGGTCGACCGCGACTGCGGGTCCAACTCGATCGTGCCGTCGAAGCGCGGGAACAGGTGCCTGGCCGGATCGGCCCGCCAGTGCAGCGGGATGCAGATGCGCAGACCGTGGCGCTCGACGACGCCGGTGCGCAGGCGGACCGTCTTGTGGACATCGAGTCCGAGGACGCGGGCGGGCAGGCGCAGCAGAAGGTCGCCTTCGCGTGTCGGTTCAGTGGATTCGGCGCCGGTCACGGCCGCGAGCAGGTCGCGGACGTGGTGCAGCAGGGTGAGCTCGAGTGTCTCTGGATCGCCGTCGACACGTACGTACTGATACAGCCAGCTCTTCATCGCAACCTCCCAGACGTCTCGTACGCCAAAGATGGCCGCGCTGTGGGCGCCACGCCGGGCCGATCGGCACGGTGCCGTGGGACCCATGGGACGATCCGGTGTACCCGAAGTGCCGGGTCCGCGGGCCCCCGGCAGCCTGTATCAGGCGCAGCCCTCGATGGCTTCGACGGCCTGGGAGAACCCGCGGCGATAGGACGTCACGGTGCCCGACGCGCTGGTCTCGAAGATGGTCAGCAGCGGTGATGCGGCGTCGGGTGGGGACACCACGAGGTAGCGGCCCTGGGTGTAGGGATGTGGCAACTGCGCCACCCGGCCGGCGAACGCCGCGTGGATCTCCGCTTCGGTGGAGAACACGCCGACGCCCTCGGGTGTCCCCGCGGGCGTCTGGCCTTCGAAGGCGCCGTAGTTCTCGACGCGCACGATCTTCCCGTCGATCACCATGATGCCGAAGCGGCTGCGCAGTTGCGGAGCGGCGAACACGACGTACTCGCAGGCCCCGACGAAGTCGTCGGTCAACCCCATGGTGACGCCGGCGGCCTGCCGCGCCTGCTGCAGCGTCATGCCGACGCGGATCGGGCCGACGCCGTCCCAGCGGATGAGATCATCGGCCTCGAGCACCGGTCGCGGCGGCACCGTGGCCTTTCCGTCGACGACCAGCGCGTCGAGTGCGCGGGCGATGAACGAGGCGATCTGGTCACGCCGCACCGGTTGGGCTGGGCGGAAGGTGCCGTCGGCGAAGCCCGCCGCGATGCCCGCGGTGGCGACGGCGTTGATGTTGTGCTCGTGGACAGATCCGTCGTCGTCGCCGAACACGTCGCCGCCACCGGGCAGCATGGCCCCCGACGCGAACGAGAGGGTGGCGGCCAGGTAGCTGGCCATCTGCGCCCGCGAGACATCCTCGGTCGGGCCATAGGTGCCGTCCATCCGCCCGAGGACGATGCCGGCCGTGGCCAGCGCGTTGATGTTGTCGGCGTGCATGGATCCGTCGTCGTCCTCGAACGCGTCGGTGGTCGAGGATGGAACGTCGATCCCGCCGCGCGCGAGCGCGTTGGCCAGCAGCGTGGCCATCTGCCCGCGGGTGACCGGTGCCGCTGGGGCGTAGTTGCCCAGCCCCACCCCCGTGGTGACCTGCCACCACGACAGGCAGTCAATGGCATGGTCGTGGGTGGAACCCTCAGCGACGTCGAGGAAGCCGTCCTCGAACACCGCGGTGGCCGGGCACGCCGATCCCAGGTCCGTGCCGGCACCGGCAGGGGCGGCGGCGACGGCCGTGGCGAACAGGGCGATGGCGAGCAGGCGAGCGGCTGAGCGCATGGTGGTCCTCTGTGGTCAGATGGGCACAGAGGCTACGAGGGCCGTTGTGCTGTGCTGGCGTGCCCCGTCGCTGCATGCCGGTCCCGCCGGTCTTACAAGGCTGTGACATGCGGTTTTCCTGGTGAGGCCGGGCGCCGGTGGCGCGCGGGCAGCGCCTCATCGGTCCGCGCCGTGGCGCCAGGAGCCGTGCGGCTGCCCCTGAGCTAGGGGTTGCCGTAGATGAAGACCCTGGTTCCGTTGGGCACCTGCGAGAAGATTCGCCTCGCGTTTGTGACCGAGATGCGCACGCAGCCGTGGCTGGCGGGGGAGTAGGGAACGGAGCGACTGCCGTGGATCGCGTAGCCCCCGCTGCGGAAGTACAGCGCGTTGTACATGTTGCCTTCACGCCGGTCGCTCGGGTACTTGCTGCTGTTGTGCCATCCGGGCCAGCGCCACTGGACGCGGTACGAGCCGTTCGGTGTCCGGTGGCCTGCCGTGCCGGTCGACGCCTTCATGATCCGCACCCACTTGCCGCCGCGGGCCTGGTAGACCATCTGACACGTCTGATCCACCGACAGGTAGCGCGCTCCCTGGCGTGGCTTGGGTAACTTCTTCGCCGCGCGCAGCGCGCGGAGGTCAGCCGTCGTGACCTCGGCGCGGCTCACCGCTCGGTGGCCCAGCAGGCGTCGCGCCGCGCACGCACCCTGGCGGGTCTCAGGACCCTCGATGCCGTCGACCGTCACGCGGATGCCCAGCCGGGTGAGGTTGCGCTGCACCGCGCGGATCGTCTTGGCACTGGCCGCCTGTGCCGGCAGCGGTGCAAAGCCGACAAGTGCAAACGTCAGCATGACGACGAGCACTCCGCGGAGGATGGTGACATGGCCGGGTCCGCCGCGCCGTCGTGACAGAACGTACATGAGCACCCCGCTCAGCCGGTGTCCCGCCATCCCGAGGATACGTACGCATCAAGTATGCCGGGCATGCGTACGCACGTACAGGGCCCGCTAGGCCCCTTGCTGGCGGGGCGCCTCCGATCCGGGCGACGTCGGCTCCCGTCGATAGGGCCGTGCTGGCGGACCGCTCATGGCTCACCGGCTGCCAGGGCGTCGCGCGGCGGGCTGCCGGTGGTTCGGTGCCGCGGTCCGCAGCCGCAGGCCCGTGGCGATCACGAGCAGTCCGGCCAGCACGCTCAGCGTCCATGGGTCGCTGGGGTTGCCGCCGAGGCTCCTGTCGACGATGTGCGATATGGCGTGCACGACGGCACCGACCGTCCCGCCGAACATGCCGACGAGCAGAGCGTCGCGCCAGAACAGGCCGGCGAGCAGCGCGGCCCCGATGCCCAGTTGGAACGCGCCCGCATCGTGGAACAGGTGGAGGTTGAACGGGGGGAACTCAGCGACGATCTCGTAGAAGCTCCGCGGCCAGAAGAATGCCCAGGCCCCGGCGACGAGGAACACCGCCGCCCCGAGCACCACGATGACGCTGACCGCCACCTGTGCGCCGCGATGTGCTCGCTGGTCCATCCCGTTCCCTTCGTCGTCCGCTCTCACGGATACGACGAGACAGGGGCCGTGGTGTGTGACATGGCCCGGGACTGTTACCGAACAGTTACGTCGCAGCGAACGGGCTGCGAAGCCCGCCGCCGACCATGGCTTCCACGGGGCACCGGAACATCCGGTACCCGCTCGGCGAACTCGGCGGAGGTGCCAGCAATGAACACATCGATCAGAAACAGATCGGCGCGAGCGCCGGCGGGGTCAACCCCGCGGCGGCGCAGCAGCCTCGTGGTGACCGTCCTGCTCCTGCTCGCATTGATGGTCCCGGCCACGGCGGCATCCGCGTCGGACACGGCCACCGTCAACGTCCACTTCACCCCGGTGGGCAGCGAATGCGACGCAACGGCGCCGTATGCACGCCAGGTCCGGCTCCCCCGGGTGCTGACCGGTGCCATGGAGCAGCTGCTCGCCGGTCCGACCGACGAGGAACGCGCGGCGGGCGCGACCAGCTTCCTGTTCGACGAAGGCACGGCGGGCATGCTGCGCTCCGTCAACATCCGCGACGGCGTGGCCTTCATCGACTTCCGTGACCTGCGGCCCGTGATCCCGGGCGCATCGTCGTCGTGTGGTTCGACCAGCCTGCTGGCGCAGCTCAACGCGACCGCGACGCAGTTCCCCACGGTGCGGGATGCGCGTTACTCGATCAACGGCAGCGAGGCGACGTTCTACAACTGGTTGCAGCGCGACGTGCCCGGCAAGAGCACGGTCACCGCGACGCGTGGCTCGTTGACCAACCGGCGCATCATCGAGCAGCTCGACGGTGAGCACGCGACCCTGCGGAAGGTCCGCGTCGGCCGGCACGAGGGGTTCGACCGCCTCGTATTCGAGTTCGACGGCGGCCAGCCGGGCTACAGCGTGCGTTACGTGCCGGTCGCGCGGACCGACGGCCTCGGGGCGCCGATCGCGACCCTGGGCACGGTGGCGCTGCAGATCCACCTGCAGGCCGAGAGCGTCGATCTGCAGGCGCAGGGCTTCCCGTTGACCTTCGAGCCCGATGGCCCCATCACACCGCGATACCCGACGCTGCGGCAGGTCCGGTACGGCGGGTTCTTCGAAGGCGGCAGCACCTTCGCGGCGGGGCTGACCGGTCGCAGTGGCTTCCGGGTGCTCGAACTGACGGGTCCGCCGCGGCTGGCCATCGACGTCGCGCACGGCGTCGATCTGCGGAGCCTCCGCCGTGGCGACAGCGGACCGGACGTCCGGGACTGGCAGCGCCGCCTCAACGTGGTGCAGTTCGGCGCCTTCGCGTCCTCACCGGGCCACGCCCAGGGACGGCTGACCGCCGACGGTGCGTTCGGGACGGTCACCGTCCGTGCGACCCGCACGTTCCAGCGCGCCGAAGGCGTGGCGGACACCGGCGTGGTCAACGCCGCGACGCGCAACGCCATGTACCAGGCACTGCGGCGGTCGGCGCAGGTACGGCCGTGACCGCAGACGACGGAACGTGACCTGCTGTGCACAACGGGCGGGTGGCCGGCGCCGCAGTGGCGCCGGCCACCCGCGCGCACCACATCATGCCGTCGCACGCCGCGGCACGGCGGGCTTACCATGACCGACGCCGTGGCTGCGATCCTGCTGGTCGAAGACGACGCCTCAACCCGTGAGGCGGTCACCATGGCGCTCGAAGGTCACGGCCACCGCGTCGACACCGCCGCCGACGGCGACCAGGCGCTGGAACGGTGGCGCAACGGCCGCCCCGACCTGGTGCTGCTCGACGTCATGCTCCCCGGCCGCGATGGCCTCGACGTATGCCGTGAGATCCGCCACCACGACCGCGTGCCGATCATCATGCTGACCGCGCGCAGCGATCCCATCGACGTCGTGCTCGGCCTCGAGTCGGGCGCCGACGACTATGTCACCAAGCCGTTCGAGACGCGGGTGCTGCTCGCACGCATCAAGGCGGTGCTGCGGCGCGGCACCCTGCAGCCCGAGGAGCGCGTGCTGCGCTACGGCGACGTGGCGATCGACCCCGCGGGCATGGTCGTGACCAAGGGGAGCGCAGAGGTGGCGCTCACGCCGACCGAGTTCCGCTTGCTGCTCGAACTGGCGCGCCGTCCGGGCCAGGTCTTCACGCGGACCATCCTGCTCGAACGGGTGTGGGACTACGACTACCTCGGCGACTCGCGGCTGGTGGACGTCTGTGTGCAGCGCCTGCGCTCCAAGATCGAGACCGACCCCTCCGAGCCTGCTCTGATCCAGACCGTCCGGGGGGCCGGCTACAAGCTGGTGGAGCCGCGGTGAGTGGCGGCGCGGAGCCTGGCTCCGAGGGCCGCGCGGCGGACCTTCGGCCGGAATCCCGTGCCGAACCCGGTCCTTCCAGACGTGGGGGCAAACCTCGGAGACGGCACCGGCCGATGGGCCTGCGCCCCCGGCTCGTGGTGACGTTGGCGTGCGTCGCCGCGGTCGCGTCGATCGCCGTCGCGGTGATCTCCTACGTCGTGGTGCGCGACGCCACGCTGCGGCGCACGGTCGACGCATCGATCCGCCAGGCGCAGGTGCACCTGGAGACCGCTGCCGCCACGCTGCCGCCCGAGGCGACGGCGCGGCAGTTGCGCGACTTCCTCACCGGCCTGCCGTCGCGCGGCGGCGTCGACGTGGTGGCCATCGACGAGGGTGTGGCCGAGACAACCACCATCTCGTTGAGCCCGTCGGCGGTGCCGGCCGACCTCGAACCCGCCGTCGGTCAGGGTCGCGTCGCGGCGTTGCGCACGGTGGTCGCCGGCCAGCCGGTGCTCGTGGTTGGCGGTGCGGTCCAGCCGGACGGACCCGCCTTCTACTTCTTCTTCCCGCTGAGCGAGATCGCCGCCGACCTCGCCCTGCTCGCCCGTGTGCTCGCCGCCACCAGCGGTGTGCTGGTGCTGGTGTCGGCCGGCATCGGGGCCGTGGCGGCGTCGGGCATGCTGCGCCCCATCCGGCGAACGCGTGATGCCGTGCGTGAGGTGGCGGCGGGAGACCTCGACGCCGAGCTGCCCGAAGCGGGGACCGACGAGCTGGCCGAGCTCGCGCGCGCGTTCAACCGCATGACCGCAGCGCTGCGCCGTACCGTCGGGGACCTGCGCGAGCTCGAGGCCGGTCAGCGCCGGTTCGTGGCGGACGTGTCGCATGAGCTGCGCACGCCGTTGACGGCGCTGACGACCGCCGCCGACGTGCTCGATGCCAACACCGACGGGTTGAGCGACGCCGGGCGCCGGGCGGCTCGCCTGATCGTGGTCGAGACCCGCCGTCTCGCGTCGCTGGTCGAGGACCTCATGGAGATCTCCCGCATGGACGCGGGGGCGGCCGAGGTGACGCTCGAATCCGTCGATGTCGCCGTCAACGTCGAGGGCGCGCTGCGGTCCCGCGGTTGGAGCGACCGTGTCACCCTCAGCAGCGATGGGCGGGCGACCACGCTGATCGATCCGCGCAGGCTCGACACCATCGTGGGCAACCTGGTCGGCAACGCGCTCGACCACGGCGCCCCACCGGTCGTGGTGACGGTCGGCGCCGACGGCGACAGCGTGGAGGTCCAGGTGTCCGACGGCGGCAAGGGCATCGCGCCGCAGCACCTGGCGCGCGTGTTCGACCGTTTCTACAAGGCGGACCGCGCGCGCAGTGCCGGTGGCACCGGTCTCGGGCTGGCGATCGCCCGTGAGAACGCTCGGCTGCACGGCGGGGACATCACCGTCGAGAGCCGGCCGGGCGCCGGCACCACCTTCACCTTGTCGCTCCCTCGCCGCGGGGTGGCCCGGTGACGGGCCGGACGTCCCGCCGGATCGCCGCGTTCGTGTTGGCCGCTGTGCTGCTCTGCGCCTGCGGGCAGACCGGCCAGGTCGTCGACGCCGGCGCCGCGCCGACGCAGCGGCCGGTGGGCGCGTCGCCGGCTCCGGTGGCGTCGCCGGCGGCGTCGCCCGCGCCGGATCCGTCGCCACCGGCCGGAGAGGTGCCGCCGTCGCGCGACGAGGGGTCCGGCCCTGACACGGATGGCACGGCACCCGACCCGACGACCACCGTGGCGGTGTATTTCACCCGTGGTGAGCGCGTCGAGGCGGTCCGGCGGGTCGTGTCCAGGGTCGCGCGCATCGGCAG
>Ga0299907_10003567_pt1 | contig 9994 bp, 11 predicted proteins | sample RVTome_16_FD_198680 | JGI IMG/M metagenome (GOLD analysis project Ga0299907, IMG submission 198680) | Soil microbial communities from uranium-contaminated site in the Upper Colorado River Basin, Wyoming, United States - RVT152D67 (version 2) ... | reverse complement strand
CCGAGAGGACCAGCACGCGCTGATCGGGCCGCTGCTCGATGAGGTCGTGGAGCACGGACATCCCATCGAGGCCGGGCAGGAGCAGATCCAGGACCACCAGCTCGTAGCGTTCCCGGGCGGCCAGTTCCAGCGCGCGGGCTCCGTCGTATTCCCTGTCGACCACGAACCCCTCGGCAGCGAGCGCTCGGGAGACGAAGTCGACGATCCTCGGTTCGTCGTCCACCACGAGCACGCGGGCCATGCGCCCGATGCTATGCCCGCTCGAGTCGCTTCACAGCCCCGCATGACGGAGCCGTCATGCATGCCGATGACCATGGGATGACGGTTCCCTGACGGACCGGTCACGTTCCCCCGCGGGGCGGCGCGGCCGCCTACCGTCCGAACCGATCGGCCGCGGCAGCCGCGGCCTCGAAGGGGGAGGAGCCGTGACCGCACGTCTGCACCACGCGATCGCCGTTCCCGCCGGCATCATGCTCGCGTTCGCCGCCGCGAGCTGCGATGGCGGAGGAGGCACCGTCGACGTGACGCTTCAGGAATTCTCGATCGGGACCGAACCCACGTCCGCCGAAGCCGGTGAGATGACGTTCGACGCCACGAACGACGGGCCCGATGACACGCACGAATTCGTGGTCTTCCGGACGGACCTCAGTCTGACCGACCTGCCGACCGACGAGAACGGCGCGGTCGTCGAGGACGGCGAGGGCGTCGAGCTGATGGGCGAGATCGAGGACATCGAGGTGGACGAGACCGACAGCGTGACCCTCGACCTGGACGCCGGCAATTACGTGTTCATCTGCAACATCTGGGACGAGGACGAGCAGGAGGCGCACTACCAGGAGGGGATGCGCACCAGCTTCACCGTGAGCTGACGGTCCGCCTTTGGCATCGACCCGGATCTCGGAGCTCACGGACCATCGAGTCCGCCCGACCGTCACCGGCGCCCACGCCGAGGTCACGGGCGGCTAACTCCGCATCAGGGTGGCTTCAGGCCGGCTCGTGTTCGGGTTCGCGATCCGGTTCGGCGGCAGGGGCCGGCTCCTCCATCGGAGCCGGCTCCTCGATCGGCTCGATGTAGATCGTCCGCCGCTGCTCACCGATGTTCATCGCTGCCTCCTCCTGTCGCCATCACGTCAAGCCGCCCGCCTCGTGTGCGAGGCTCCAAACCCGGAACGCCACCCAGCTTCCCCAGAAGATCATCAAGAGGATCTGCTTGTTCCTCCGTTGCGTCGGCGACGGCGGGGACGGCGGCATCGCCTTGCTGGCAGTCCATGCCAACCGGAAGACACGTACGCGGTCCCCGATCGGCACGCGCGGGACACCAACCGGTTGGCCGAGGCCGACACCGGCACGCCGGGCGATGACCTCGATGGTCCGCTGCTGATCCCGGAGGGGGATCAGCTCGACGATGCGGGCGCGCTCGGCTCGGTAGCCGATCTCGTGTTCGATCACTTTGCCGGCGAGCTCGACTCGACCCAGGACGAAGACCTCCTCGGTCCCGTTGTTTCCGGCGTCCTGCACCGCCATGCCCGCGGTGCGCAGGAGCTGTGCGTCGAGCTCCTTCATCGCGTAGAACCCGCAGGAGCATCCCTCGTCAGGGACGCCGTGCTGGCTGGGATCAGCCCACACGAGCTCGCCGTCCGGAGACACGACGAGCTCGTCGTTGCCGACCAAGCACGATGCCGAGACCCATCCCCGCGTCGCGCCATCCCAGTCTCGGGAGAAGTGATTCAGCGGGAGGAAGAGGGGCTCGTCGCCCTCGTCCTTGACCTGCCACATCCGGTACCCGACGAGCGGAACGATCCCGTCCGGCGCCCGCTCGAACCCCTCGCCCCCGCTCATGGCCCACCTGACCTCAGCGTTCGGATGCGACTGTCCCGATGCTACCGACACGGCGAGGAGCTCGCGCTGCGATCCGGACACCTACTCTGGCCCTGTGAGCGACGAGCTCGAACGATCCATCGAACAGGTCACCGGCTACATCCGCGCGTCGGAGCGGATCGCGGTGTTGACCGGTGCTGGCATCAGCACGGAATCCGGTATCCCCGACTTCCGAGGACCGAACGGCGTCTGGACCACCAAGCCCGAGTCCATGAAGCTCGTGCACATCGAGGACTACGTGCGCGATCCACAGGTCCGCATCCAGGCGTGGCAGGAGCGGATGCGCCACCCGGCGTGGACGGCGGAGCCGAACGACGGGCACCGTGCGCTCGCGGAGCTGGAACACCGCGGCACGTTGCTCGCGCTGATGACCCAGAACATCGACGGACTCCATCAGGCCGCCGGCTCCGAGCGAGTACTCGAGCTGCACGGGACGATCCATCAAGCGAAGTGCCTGTCGTGCGACCGCCGCACGCCGATGCAGGAGCAGCTCGATCGCGTCCGCAGCGGCGACCCCGACCCGGCGTGCACCGACTGTGGCGGCATCCTGAAGTCGGCGACCGTGGCGTTCGGCGAGCACCTCGATCCGCTCGTGCTCGAGACGGCGGTCGTGGCCTCGAGCGCGTGTGACCTGTTCCTCGCGATCGGGACGACGCTCACCGTGCAGCCGGCCGCGATGCTCGCCGTCGATGCCCATCGGCGCGGAGCGCGGCTGGTCATCGTGAACCAGGGGGAGACGCCGCTCGACGACCGAGCCGACTCGGTCCTGCGGGATCCGATCGGCCAGGTCCTCCCGGCGATCGTGCGAGGGGCGGGTGCTCGGTGACCTTCCGGAGATGCCCAGAGCGCTGAGACGAACAGCCCACGCGGTACGAGGACCCATGCGTTACGAGTTGAGCACGTTCCCGTCTAGGAACGTCGGGTGTCGCGTTCGATGATCACCTCACGAACGACGCCGGCGATCGCCCGGCGCCGACGAAGAGAGGTGACACCGATGGGATCCGAGACTCGAGATGACCCCGTGAAGTCGCCACCTGATCGGGGGGTTCCCGACGTCGCCCTCGTCGGTGACCTGTCGCTCGCGATCGGCGCGCTCTCGATCCTCTCGACCTTCGTGACGGCCCGGCTGTTCGGGTCGCGCCCCCTCGGGATCTTCGTGGTCGGTCTGGTCCTCGGGGTCGCGAGCATCTGGCTCGCGGCACGCGCGATGCATGCGCCGGGCGGTGCACGCGGCCGGGGAACCGCCGGGTTCGGGATCGGCCTCGCGATCATCGGGATGGGGTTCTCGGGGTTCGGAGCAGCCATCATGTCGATCCTCAACGGCGACTCGATCCTCTGAGACGCCTGGGGCCGGTGGCGCTCCCGGGTGAGTACCTGACCGGCCGCACGTCGCGGGTCAGGGTACGCTTCGGCCCCCGGCCAGGAGAGGTTTCGGCGTGAACTGTTCGAACTGCGGGACCGAGAACGAGCCTGGCCGCAAGTTCTGTAAGGAATGCGGCTCGGCGCTCGTGATCGTCTGCGACGCGTGCAGCGCGCCCAACGCTCCCGACAGCAAGTTCTGCGGGGAGTGCGGGGCGACGATCGGCACGAGCGCGGCCCCGCCCGTCCCGGCCGCCGCCACGCCGTCGACCGAGCGCCGTCTCGTGTCGGTCCTGTTCGCCGACCTCGTCGGCTCGACGAACCTCGCGGAGGGCCGTGACCCCGAGGAGGTCCGCGACCTCCTGTCCAGCTACTTCGAGACCGCCCGGGAGACGATCGAGCGCTACGGCGGTCTCCTCGAGAAGTTCATCGGCGACGCCGTGATGGCGGTCTGGGGAACGCCGTCGGCGCACGAGGACGACGCCGAGCGTGCGGTCCGCGCGGCGCTCGAGCTGCTCGAGGCCGTCGAGACCCTCGGCGCGGACGTCGGCGCCGACCTCCGTGCCCGCGCGGGCGTCCTCACCGGCGAGGCCGCCGCGACGGTCGGCGCCACCTCGCAGGGGATCGTCGCGGGCGACCTCGTGAACACGGCCTCCCGGCTCCAGTCGTTGGCCGAGCCCGGCACCGTCCTCGTCGGCGAGACGACGGTCCGGGCGACCGGCCGCGCGATCGCGTTCGAGAAGGTCGGCGACCTCACGTTGAAGGGCAAGGAGGCGGCTGTTCCCGCGTGGCGCGCGCTCCGCGTCCTCGGCGAACTCCGCGGCGCCGGCCGCGGCGAGGCGATCGAGCCGCCGTTCGTCGGTCGCGCCGAGGATCTCCGCTCGGTCAAGGAGCTCGTCCGCGCGACCGGCGCCGAACGGAAGGCTCGGCTCGTCTCGGTCACCGGGATCGCCGGGGTCGGTAAGTCGCGGCTCGCGTGGGAGCTGCTGAAGTGGATCGACGGTTTCGTGGAAGTGGTCTATTGGCATCGGGGCCGATGCCCGTCGTACGGCGACGGCGTCACGTTCTGGGCCCTGGGTGAGATGGTCCGGATGCGGGCGACCATCGCCGAGACCGACGACCCAGCCACCTCCCGGCGCAAGCTCTCGGCCTCGGTAGCCGAGTTCGTTTCGGATCCCGACGAGCGGCGGTGGATCGAGCCGCGGCTCGCGCACCTGCTCGGGCTCGACCCCGCCCCGCACGGCGACCGCGAGGAGCTGTTCGCCGCGTGGCGGGCCTTCTTCGAGCGGATCGCGGAGCAGGGCACCGTCGTGATGGTCTTCGAGGACCTCCAGTGGGCCGACCCGGGGTTGCTCGACTTCATCGAGTCGATCCTCGAGTGGTCGAAGAGCCATCCCATCCTGATCGTCACGATGGCGAGACCCGAGCTCGCCGACAAGCGCGCGAACTGGGGATCCGGCCAGCGCAGCTTCACCGCGATGCACCTCGAGCCGCTCCCCGACCCGGTGATCGCCGAGCTCGTCGAGGGATTCGTCCGGGGCATGCCGCCGGAGAACGTCGAGCGGATCGTCGCGCGCGCCGAGGGGATGCCGCTCTACGCTGTGGAGACCGTCCGGATGCTGGTCGACCGCGGGGCGCTCGAAGCCCGCGACGATGCGTACGTCCTCGTGGGAGAGGTCGGGACCCTCGACGTCCCCGAGACGCTCCACGCGCTGATCGCGGCACGGTTGGACGTGCTGCCACCCGAGGATCGCGCGCTGGTGCAGGACGCCTCGGTCGTCGGCATGAGCTTCACCGTGGAAGGCCTGGCAGCAGTCGCCGGCCTGGGCCGGGAACAGGTCGAGACGCGGCTGCGCGAGCTGGTCCGGAGGGAGTTCCTCGAGCTCGAGCTCGACGCTCGCTCGCCGGAACGAGGCCAGTACTCGTTCCTGCAGGCGCTGATCAAGGAGGTCGCCTACTCGACGCTCTCGAAGCCCGATCGGCGGACGCGGCACCTCGCGGCCGCGCACCATCTCGAGTCGCTCAGCGACGACGAGCTCGCCGGCGTCGTCGCCACGCACTACGTCGAGGCCTACGGCGCCTCGCCGGAGGGACCGGAAGCCGACGCGCTGGCCGCACGCGCACGCGACTGGCTGTCCCAGGCTGCGCAGCGGGCGCTGTCGCTCGGATCGCCCGAGCAGGCGATCGGCTACGCGGAGATGGCCCTCAATGTGACGCCGAAGGGACCCGAGCGAGCCTCCCTGCTCACCACCGCCGCATCGGCCGCCGGGCTCGCGGCGTGGTTCGACCGGGCGGAGGCGCTGTACGAGGAGGCGATCGCGCTCCACCAGGAGCTTGGCGACCATGCGGCGGCCGGCCGGGCGACGGCGGGTCTGTACGACGTCCTCGGCCCCCAGGACCGCCGGGCCGAGGCGGCGGAGCGGATGGAGCGCGCGCTCGAGCTCCTCGGCGACGCCGACGAAGACGTCGCGGCGCTGCTCTGCACGAGACTCGCTCGCGTTCTGCTCTTGACCGGCGCGGCCGAGGCCGCGATCCCGTTGGCCGAGCGCGCGCTGACGATCGCCGAGCGGCTCCACCTGATCGACGTGATGATCGCGGCCCTGGACGCGAAGGGTGGCGCGTACTTCAACCTCGGCCGCCACCGGGAGGCGACGATCCTCGGATACGGAGAGCTGGCGCTGGCCGACGAGGTCGGCAGCCTTCGCTACCGGAGCTGGGCCCTCATGGCGATCGCCCTGGGGAAGTTGGAGGAGGATCCGGCAGGATCGTTCCGCGCGATGCTCGAGAGCGCCGAGACGGCCCGGCGCGCCGGGGACCGCCTCGGCGAGATGCAGGCATTGCCCAACTCCGCGGAGACGGCCATCGAGTTGGGAAGCTGGGACGAGGCGGAGGAGGCGCTCCACCGCCTCGAAGGGCGTGAACTGGGCGCGGAGATAGAGCTCGGGCGCGAGTTCTGCGAGACCCTGCTTCTGGCACATCGGGGAGATCTCACCGCTGCGCGGCGCCGGCTCGACGCGATGGCGCCGCGGATCGAGGCTGCGGAGCAGATCGCGATGCGCACGTGGTTCGGCCGCGAGTCCGCGCTGGTCCACCTCCTGAGCGGCGATCCCGCCCGGGCATTCGAGGCCGCGATCGAGGCGGTCGAGCTCGATCCGAGCGGTGTCAACGCGCACTATGCCGCCCGAGAGGCCGTGCGCGCGGCCGTCTGGTTGCGCGACCCGGATCGGCTCCGCCGCGCGCTCGAGGCGATGGCGCCGCTCCGGGGACGTTGGATCGACGCGGTCCGCCGCACGGCGGAGTCCGGCCTGGCGGCGCTCGAGGGCCGCCGCGAGGACGCCCTCGCAGGGTACGAGCGAGCGCTCAGTGAGTGGAAGGAGCTCGACACGCGCCTGGATCACGCGTTCTGCGCCGCCGACATGGCCCACGTCCTGCCGGACGAGGAGCTCACGAACGAGGCTCTCGCCGAGAGCACGGCGTTCCTCACAGGGATCGGCGCCGTGTCGCTCCTCGAGCGGATCGAAGCCGCCCGACCGTCACCCGCCCACGCCGAGGTCACCAGCGCCTGACGCCGACTACCCCGCGCCTCGTGGATCGACCGCGCTCCAAGACCCGGAAGACGGCCTCTCGCTTCACACGACCGTGAGGACATCGATGAGGTCCCGCATCTCCGGCGACGGCGCGAGACCGAGTCACGTCGATCGGCACGCTTCCACCCGGGACCAGGTCGGTCCGGTCGTACGTGAGCGTGACGTCGGCGCCCATGTCGACGGTGAGCGTCGCCGTCCCGTCGATCGTGAAGCTGCACGAGGCGACATCGACCAGACAGCCGCCGGTTGGATCCGGGATCAGGCACACCTCGTCGCCGCGTGTGGTGGAGAACGGGAACGTCGCCGTCGCACCGAGCCGCACGTGGCGGGTGGTGGTGACGATGACGTCGGCGGCGGAAGCGCTGGGCGCCGCGACGAGCATCATCGCGAACACCGTCACGGCGGCCGATGCCGCTCGCATCCGGTGGGGGAGCTGCGATGCGTCACGGGTACCTCCTCGGTCGGGTACGGCGGCACTCGTACCGGAAGAGGTGTCACGTGCGCGTCGCGACCGCGTCACCACGTCGTCCCCCCTGTGCGTGCGCAGGGACGAGGCGGTCAGACCGGCGGGGCCACACCGAGCCCGGCGACCCCCGAAGCGGAGGCGAGCGCCCGATCCCATGTCACGACGACCGTGTCCCGCCCTCCGAGCGCAAGCGCGGACGCGAGATGCACGGCGTCGAGCGCGCGGAGCTCGAACCGCTCCGCCACGTCGCCCACGGCCCGCGCGAGTGCCGGATGCAGCTCGACGATCCGCAACGAGGCGATCGTGCGATCGAGGTCTCGCGTGGCCACCGCATGATCCCGAGGGGTGAGTCGGCCCGCGCGCCGGGCCGCTGCCAGCGCGGCCCTCCCCTCCGGGTAGGCGATCCTGGACGTGAACGTCATGTCCATGGCGGCGACGAGGCTGCTGATGACCTGCGTGTCCGCCTCGTCGCGGAGCAACAGTTTCACCAACGCCGACGTGTCCAGGTAACCGATCAACGGCGTTGTTCGAACACGAACTCCATGATGTCGCCCTTCGCGCGGACGCGGCCGAGCGACGATGGGTCGAGCTGGTGCTCGGGAGGGGACACGATGCCGGCCGCGACCAGCTCGTCGAGCCACGACTGCCCCGTCGAAGCAACGATCCGGGCGACCGGGCGACCCCGATCGGTGACGATCAGCTCGTGACCGGCCCGGACCTCGTCGATGAACCGGCTGAGGTGCTGACGCAGCTCGCGGATCCCGACCTCCCGAGGCTCGCGATGTGGTGCTTTCGCCATGGATGAAGTGTACGCTTCCGCGCTCATCGGGGCCAGTGGACAGGCGGTCGACCGCCCCAAGAGCACCTCGCCTACCACGTGAACCTCCTCGTCGATGCTGGCCTCCTCGGCGTGGTGCGCACGCGGCGGGTGCGGGCGATCGAGGAGCGGTACTACGGCCGGGTCGCCCGCACGCTGTACGTCGGCGTGCTCAGCCGTCCCGAGGACAAGCAGGTCGCGGCCGCCATCAACGGCCTCGCGCAGGCAGCCGCCGAGTCCGTGCCGGCCAACGCAGCCGACGAGCTGCGGTGCACGCTCTCACATGCCCGGATCCCGATCGAGGAGGTACGCACCTTCTGGGCCCAGGTCCAGGAGATCGCGCGTACGTTCGCCCAGATCCCAGGGCCGGCGATCAGGTCTACGGCTTCGTCGCCGGTCTGTATCCGACCGATGCGCCGACGCTCCCCGACGCGGAAAGCGACTCGACCGACTGATGGGTTCCGGGCTCGACCTGGTCCGGTCGCGTCGTGCCCGTGAAGGTCACCGCCGAGGCGGCGCGTCACTACGCTGGGCGGGCGACGCGGCGCAAACGGACCGCCGTGAGATTCATAGCGGACGTGACAGCTTCCGGCGCCGCGCCAGGCGCGGGGGTGCCGGGATCACCTTGTGTGCGGCTCGACCGGGTAGCCGCCCTCGACGAAGCTCTCCGGTTCCATACCCGCATACTCGTCTCCACGCCAGCGTCCGTCATCGGTCGACGACGAGGACGTGAGACTGCGAGACTGTCTCAGTGGCCAGAGTCGCGGCGGAAGCGCGGGAGGGAGCGGCGCGGTCGCGCTCTCCAGTCGTCGCCCTCGCGTTGGTCGTCGCCGCCTGCGTTGTAACCATGCAACTGACGCACCCGCCCGCCGTGGCGGTCGCCCGCGGCCGCAACGGACGGATCGCGTACGCGTCCGGCGGCGACATCGTGACGGTCAGGCCGGACGGGATGCATCGGCGTTCGATCATCACCGGCGCGCGCGACGACTTCCTCCCCACGTGGGCGCCATCCGGCCGGAGGATCGCGTGGTCTCGTGAAGGCAGAGGCGGCTACGACGTCTGGGTGGCTCGCGCTGACGGATCGCTCGCGAGGAACCTGACGGGCGGGATCAGGGCAGGGAGCCGATACGCCACCTGGTCCCCGACCGGACGACGGATCGCCTTCATGAGCTTTCGGTCCGGGGACATCGAGATCTGGAAGATGCGTTCCGACGGCTCGACCCCGAGACGTCTCACGTTCAGCATCGGCGAGGACTGTTGTCCCGACTGGCGCCCGACCGGAGGGAGGATCGTGTTCGAGTCCGACCGGGCTGGGAGGTTCGAGCTCTTCACGATGCGCACCGATGGATCGGGCCTCCGGCGACTGACCAGGAACGACATCTACGACGGCACGCCCGCGTACTCACCCGGTGGTCGCTGGATCGCGTACCGACGGCTCGGGGACATCTGGGTGATGCGCGCGAACGGGTCCCGCCCCCGCCGGCTGACGAACGCGCCGGGGATCGATCGGACGCCGACGTGGTCACCGAACGGGAAGATGATCGCGTTCGTGTCCCACCGTTCCGGGAGCGATCAGGTCTGGGTCATGCGGAGGGACGGGAGCCACGAACGACGGATCACGAGCGAGCCCGCCGGCGCCTACGATCCGGACTGGCAGCCCATCCCCGCCTCCTGAGCTCGTCTCGCTGAGCGACTCCCACGCGTCCTCAATTTGGTTCGCGGTCGGGCGTCCTCGAGCTCCAGCCGGCGCCTTGGCTCCGTCTCGCCGCTGAAGGCGCGCGCGTCGATGGGGTCAAATCCGTCCCTCCGACGCAGGCGTCCTCCTCGTATTCGCCAAGCATCACCAGATTGCCGGGGCCGCTTGAGCGCACTCGTGGCAAGACCGAT
>Ga0299907_10003566_pt1 | contig 9996 bp, 9 predicted proteins | sample RVTome_16_FD_198680 | JGI IMG/M metagenome (GOLD analysis project Ga0299907, IMG submission 198680) | Soil microbial communities from uranium-contaminated site in the Upper Colorado River Basin, Wyoming, United States - RVT152D67 (version 2) ... | reverse complement strand
ACACAGTCGAAGCAAATCATCTTGCGTTTGTTGGCGAGTTGGCTGGTGCGCTTGACCATGAAGCACGACTGGCAAACGAACTCGTCGTCCTTTTGACTCTGGGCGTCGACGTTCATGGTGAGCTCTGCGCGCCGCATCGCCCTCAGCTCCTCCACCTCGTCGACCAGCATCGCCTCGTTGGCCTCGTCGTCCAGCAGCTGCAGCTCCTGAGTTTCCAGCTCCTCCAGGGCCTCGGCGGTCTCGTCGTCGTGCTCTTCGGAGTCCTCGTCGTCTTCTTCGTCTTCCTCGTCCTCGTAGGTGTCTTCCTCTTGGTCTTCGAAGTCGTCTTCGACGACGGCGACATCGACCTCGTCGAGGTCCTCGGTGATGTCGTCGTCGAGCTCGGCCTCATCGATCTCCTCGATGTCGTCGAGATCGTCGAGCTCTTCCTCTTCTTCGATTGTCTCTACGTTCTTCTTGGCCATGATTCCGGTGACGCCCCCCTCGGAGCGGCGGGAGTATAAGACACGCGTCAAATTTTGAGGCGCAGTGCGGCCGGCACAACCCGGCCCGACACGGGTGTATTCCCGATGTAGTCCCCGTCTGCCTCGAGCGGCCAGATGACGTCGGTGGTGATCTCGAAGCTGGCTGCCGAGAAGCGGCGAACGGCCCGATCGAGGAGGTGGGTCCCTTTCACGATCTTGGGCACCAGTGCCGGCGCCCGGCGCTTGGCAGTGTCGATGACCTGGATGTCGACGACACCATCGATGAGAGTTGCCTTTGGTGCGACATTCCAACCGCCGGCGAAGAACTGGGCGTTGGCCACGATCACGGCGAGAGCTCGCGACTCGTAGGTGCGACGCTCGGTGACCACTGTCACATTCGCCACTGGAAAGCGGGGCAGTCGCGCCATGAAAGCCATCGGGTACCGGGCTGAGCCCATACCCCGCCTCAGCCGGGTTGCCGTCTTGGCAGCTGCAGCACCCACGCCGACCTGCGCCACGTTGACGAAGTATCGGGTTCCCCAGGTGCCATCGAGGGTGACCGCGTCGATCGGATAGGTGGTGTCCGTGGCCAGATGCCGCGCCGCCGCTTCCAGGCTCTGCGGGATGCCAAACGTTCGCAGCAGGTCGCAACCCGTCCCGGCGGGAAGGACACCGAGGACTGGGTCCAGTCCCTGATGCGCGAGCAGTGCATTGGCCACGAGGTTGACCGATCCGTCACCCCCCACCACGGCGAACGCCTCCCGTCCCTCCGCGACGGCGCGGTGCACCACCTCGACCGTCTCCTCCCGGCTGCCGGGGGTCGCGATGTCTGCCTCGACCCCGGCGGCCCGCAATGCGGCAGCCACCCTCTCGGGTGGGACCGGTGCTCTGCCTGCCTGGCTATTGACCAGGGCCAGCCACCTGACGCTCACCCCACCCCCTGGGCCGCCACGACACCGCGGTCCACCGTCTGGAGAGCGGCGTCGGCGTCGTCCCGTATCTCGCTCGCCGCCTCGCGGAGCTGACGAAGAAGGTCGGCCAGCTGCCGGCTGACCCGGACAAAGTCGCCGGGAGCCATGGCACGGGCGGTCAGCTCGTCGAACGACGCCCCGGCAGCCCACTCGTAGGCGATGCGACCAAAGCCGGGGTCGGGCCTACGCATCGGCGACAAGCGGTACTGGTGCTCGAGCCGGGTGAGCTCCTTCCAGAGCTCCTCCACCTCCTCCCAACGCTTCACCAGCTCGTCGGTGGGCCAGTCCGGAGCCGACATGTGGTCGGTGCGTGGCTCGTAGACGAAGACCGAGGCGAGTGCGGCCAGCTCCGACGTCTCGAGACCGTGGAGCAGGCCGCGTTCGAGGCTCTCGGTGACGAGGAGGTCGACTTCGTTGTACACACGGCGTAACCGGTGGCCCCTGGGGGTCAGCGACCATCCCCGCAGATAGTCGAGGCGAGTCAGCAGCTCCTGGATGGCGAGGAACTCCTCCACCAGCCCGAACCCGCTGGATCTCCTCATGCTGCGTTGCTGCTCGAGGCGGATCCGAAGCCGTCGCGCCCGTCGCAGCGCCGAGACGTGATGGGCCGCGTCGGGGCACTCTGCCACCGGGTGCTCGATCATCATGTGGCTTCGGGGCGACCGGTTGGATCTCCCGGGCGGCACCTTGCGCAGGAGGCGGACGGTGTCCTGTATGAATCGCCGGTCGCGGGGACGGAACGGCTTGGGCAGATCGATGAGCGCTACCTTCTGGCTGTCATCCGGGATTTGCCGGTAGCCGATCGTCGAGACCCGGCCCGATGTGGAGAGGACGAGATACCGCGCTCCGCCGTTCTTCGACGCGAGGCGCTTCAGCACCACGTAGCGACCGTCGCGGGCGCCACCATCGATGTCGACGACGTCCCCCGGCACCAGTAGGGAGGCGATGCCCTCGCGACGATGGGAGGGCGGTGCCGCCTCCACCATCGCCAGGTACTCCTCGACGTCCCCCAGCTCACAGCTGGCCTGTGCCTCCTCCTTTGCCAGCTGGTGCTCGAGAGCCTCGATCCGCTCCCCGGCCTCGGTGCGGGCGTCCTCCCGCTGAAACGCGGCGAACGAGGAGCGCAGCAGCTCCTGGGCCCGCTCCTCGCTGTAGTTGGCCACCAGGTTGGCAGTCATGTTGTAGGTGGGCCGAAAGCTCGACTTGAGTTCGTGTGCTCCCGTCGACGCGATCTCGGTCACCTGCCGGAATTTGACGAACGGCGAGTGGAGGACGACGCCGAAGCCCTCGATATCGATGCCACGTCTGCCGGCCCTCCCCGTCAGCTGGGTGTAGTCGCCAGGTTGTAGGAGCTCGTGGGACTCACCGTCGAACTTGCTCAGGTTCTCGATGACCACCGACCGGGCGGGCATGTTGATGCCCAGCGCGAGGGTCTCGGTGGCGAACACCACCTTCACCAGGCCTCGTTTGAAGAGCTCTTCCACCGTCTCCTTGAAGGCAGGGACCATCCCGGCGTGATGTGCCGCCACTCCCCCCTCGAGGGCCCAGACCCACCGGTCATAGTCGAGAACTGCCAGGTCATCGTCGGTGAGATGTGCGGTGCCCTCCTCGGCCAGCTCCCTGATCGCGGCGCGGTTGTCGGGCGTGGTGAGCCGCACGCCGGAGTCCGCCAATCGCATGGCGGCAGCATCGCACCCCGCGCGCGAGAAGATGAAGTAGATGGCGGGGAGCATGTTGTTGCGGGCCAGCTCCTCGACCACGTCGGATCGATTTGGGGTCTTGAATCTGCGGCGACGCCCTCGCTCCAGCCCCAACATGTGCTCGAGGCGAGGGTTGGGGCGGCTCTTCCCGTCCCGGGAGACGAATGTCGGCAGGAAGTGCGTCGCCCTGCTGCCCGACCTCTCTTTGATCATGTACATCGACTCCAGTGGGACCGGCCGCTCGTCAATGGCGATGAGCTCGGTTGGGCCCCTCCGCTCCGCCACCCAGTCGGCGAACTGCCGGTTGTTCGAGATCGTGGCGGAGAGGCACACGAATCTGACGTGGGGAGGGCAGTGGATGATCACCTCTTCCCAGGCTGCTCCGCGTGATCGGTCCTGCAGGTAGTGCGCCTCGTCGAGAATCACCGTCGAGACGTCATCGAGTTGGTCGACGTCGGCGTAGATCATGTTTCGCAGGACTTCCAAGGTGGCCACGATCACCGGTGCGCCCGGATTCACGACGTTGTCCCCGGTCAGCAGGCCGACCTCTCCCTCCCCATAGACGAGGGCCAGATCGCTGAACTTCTGGTTCGAGAGCGCCTTGATGGGCGTGGTGTAGAAGGCCCTCATCCCCTCGGCCCGGCTGATGTATGTGGCGGCCTCGGCGATCAGGGTCTTGCCGGCGCCGGTGGGTGCGGTCACCACCACCGACTTGCCCGCGTCGATCGCCTGGACGGCCTCCATCTGGAATTGGTCGGGCTCGAACTCGTAGCCGGCCCAGAAGTCGTCGAGGTTCACTTCTTGAGCACCAAGCGCACCAACCAGTAGGTGATCTCGTACATCAGGTACAGCGGGATCGAGAGGACCAGGAGAGTGAGGGCATCACCGGTCGGTGTGATCAACGCCGCGCCCAGGACCACCAGGATGACGGCCCAGCGCCGGCCCCGGCGCAACTGGTCCGAGGACAGGATCCCGGCGGCCGACGCGGCAAACAGGAAGACCGGATAGAGGAAGGCGGCTCCGAAAGCGAGCAGAAACCGGAGGACGAACGAGTAGTAGTCACCGATCAGCAGGTCGTTCTGCACTTCGGGGAAGATGCCGAGCAGGAACTCAAGGCCCCGAGGCAGGACGACATAGCCGAACAGGACGCCTCCGACGAACAGGACGACCAGGGCGGCCACGACGGGGAAAGCCCAGCGGCGCTCCCTACCGGTCAGGGCCGGGTTGATGAAGGCCCAGATCTGATAGAGGACCACCGGGCTGGCCACGAAGACACCCCCGAACAGGATGACCCTCATCAGCACCCCCCACTCCTCTCCGGCCTTCAGTGCCTGGAACCGGTTGCCCGGGGCGGCGTCGAAGAATGGGGCCTCGAGCAGGTCCCGAAGCTGGTCGGCGAAGAAAAAGGCGACGATCGCGCCGGCGAGGATGGCGCCCGCGGTCTTGACGAGACGCCATCTGAGCTCCTCGAGATGGGAGAGTATCGACTGGGGGTTGTCGGTCACTCTTCCGGCTCGGTCTCGGACTCGATCCTCTCAAGGTCCTCCATGGCCTCGGCAGGTGTGGGCCCGGAGAGCGGTTTGGGGCCCTTCCATTCGAAACGGTCCGAGCCCAGACCCCTCATGTCCTTACGGATCTCGGTGAGTGGCTTCTTGACCTCGTCGAGTGGCGCCCGCAGGTCCCTGCCCACTTCCTTGAAGTCGGCCACCTCGGACTCGAGACCTCGTGAGATCTCCCGGGCCGCCGCCCGCAGCTCGGTCACCCAGCTCCCCACTCTCCTGGCCATCTCAGGCAGGCGGCGCGGCCCGAGCACGACCAGGGCCAGAACCAGGATGATGACGATCTCGCCCGACTGCAGCATGAGCGGATGCTAAAGGGTCGACCCCAAATAGCGAGAAGGTGGTGACCGCCCGATCACCACCTTCTCCGCAGAGCACCGTCCTGGCGCTCGACCCGTTCGCTTTTTCAGCCGGCCAGCAATCGGAGTGGATCAGGCTCCGTTTCGAGGGCGACCATGAAAGCTTCGATCTCCGCTTCGGTGATCGGGTCTGGATTGACGACCTCGAAGTGAACACCAGTCGCGAGCAACACGCTGACGACTCGTGAATTCGCGGGTCGTCTCTGCTCGAAAGTGCAGCTCGGACATGTGAAGCAGTAATCACCTTCCCTGCCACCCGGTCGCAGCTCAAGGGCCACGTCTCCCGGGGTGAGGTGAATATCGCCGCACCGAGTGCATGTCGTCTTGATGGTGGTCATCTCTTGGTCTCCGTACTCCGCATTCGGTAGAGACGTTGTCGGCAAGAGATGCCAGGAACTGAAGAGCGACCCCTAGGTCTTCCGGCCCTATTGGTATTTGGTCAGCAGCTTCCGGCCGATTTCGCGCATCCGATCCGCTACCAGAGGGCCCTCGACCAGGGTTGCGTCCCGGCCTAGCCGCAGGAGCAGCCGGGCCGGCACCTCGGCGTCCGGTGAGTGAAACCGGATCCTTGTCTGCTTGGCCGACTCCTTCACCACCTCGACCGGGTAGTACTCGAGTACCCATCTCGCCGCCGGCTGGAGGTCGATCACGCAAACCACGTCGTCGGCCGAAGGGGAGTAGCCCACACCGTGCTCCGGGATGTCGGCCGGTCGCTGAAATCCCTCACCGGTCGGCCCCAGCTCCTTGATCCGGTCGACGCGGAAGGTCCGTGGACCGTCAACGAGACGACAGTGACCGAATACATACCATCGCCCCAGCGTGGTGAACACCGACCAGGGCTCGATCTCACGTGTCGTCGTCGCCTCCTTGCCGACCGAGCGGTAGACGATCCTGACGACCTTCTCCCCCGCCGCCGCGTCACGCAGCGCCCCGACGTGCTTCGACTCATCGAGGACGTCCACCGTGAGTGCGGTGTCTGCGTCAGGGATGACTGCCTTGGTCAGCTTGCGCACCGCAGACTCCAGGGCCGGGCTCGCCTCACCACTCCCGATCACCGTCATCCCCGCTGCGAGGAGGCCCAGCGCCTCGGTCGGCGTCAGCCGCGGGGCTTTGGCGAAGAAGTCGGCGGCATCGATGACCACCTCGTCCTCGTCGAGGTAGGCCTCCATCAGGTCACCGGGGCCGTAGCCGGGGAGGCCACACACGAAGATCGTGTTCAGGTCCCTGGTCAACTGGTCCTGGGTGTATCCGAATCGATCGATGATCTCCGAGACGTCGGCACTCGACCGATCGAGCACATACGGGATGAGCGCCAGGATCCTCGAGAGCCGGGAGACGGTCCGGGCGCTCGTCATGCGATCTGACCCAATGCTTCGTTGACACGCTGTGACACCAGATCCCTCAACTCACCGGGACCGAGAACCTCTGCGGAGGCACCGAAGCTCAAGATCCACCCCACGAAGGCATCGCGGTTGGTCACTCGCACCTCGGCGGTGAGATCTTCCTCGTGCTCCGCCAGCCCCAGGCTGCGCGCTGCCCACCAGGCGACATCTGAATCGAAGCGCACCGTTGCCATCAGCTCGGGGTCGGGGCCCGTTTCCCACGGTTGGGCACGGAAGGCGTCTTTGATATCGAATCCTCGTGGCTTCTTGAATGCATTGGGCCGCTCACCCACCTCCAGCCCCGAGATCCGGTCGACCCGGTACATCCTGTTCCCCTCCGGCGCCCGCCCGACGAGGTACCAGTGGCCGCGGCGATGAGCGATGCCATAGGGTTGGACAGGGCGGATCTCGCCCCGGTAGGTGAACTCGACCGACCTCCGCTCCGTGATCGCACCGAAGAGGGCTCCCAGCGTCTCGGCTCCCTCACCCAGGTCGGCGGCAAGAGGCTCGAGACCGGCTCCCCTCTCGATGCCACCGAGCTTGATGATGGCGCCGACCCCGGCCTCGGCCCCTCCCAACCGGACCATGCGGGCAGCGACGGACAGGGCAACCCGCTCCTCATGATCGAGTCGGGGGTCCGGGATCGCGTATTCCTCTGGGTCGACGGTGTATCCGTAGTCGATCTCCCAGGCGTCGAGAGCCTCCCTTTTCAGCGGGACGCCCAGGCGGCGCAGCACGTCCTTGTCCCTCTCGAACATCCGATGGAAGGCCTCGTCGCTCTGGTCGGCGTAGCCATGCACCGTGTTGCGGACGTCGTCGGCGGTGACCGGGTTGGGTGACTCGAGGAGATAGATGAGAAGGTTGAGCACCCGCTCAACCACATTCTGCATTTTAATTGCCGACCGACTTTGGCCGCGTGCCCCCGGTCACGAGACGTGATGCTCGATGGGGGATCAACCTCAGGCTTTGGGATATCCAATGGTGTCTCATCTGGCCAAACAGACGCCGGTCGGTCGGCGGCGGGTTGACTCTATTCGCGTTCCCGTAGTCACAGGCTCGCTATGAGCTTGTCTACGCGCTCGTCCTCCGACTTGAAAGGGTCCTTGCACATCACCGTCCGTTGCGCCTGGTCGTTGAGCTTGAGATGGACCCAATCGACGGTGAAGTCACGCTTACGCGCCTTCGCCGCCTTGATGAAAGCTCCCCGGAGACGGGCTCGGGTGGTCTGAGGTGGGCGCACCACGGCGTCGGCCACCTTCTCGTCACTGACGATCCGATCGGTGAGCCCGGCGTTCTCCATCATGTAATAGAGGCCGCGGGTGCGGTCGACGTCGTGATAGGCGAGGTCCATCATCGACATCCTCGGGTCCGACAATGGGATCCCCCGCTTGGTCGAGTACCTCTCCAGCAGTTTGTACTTCATCACCCAGTCGACCTCGCGGTCGAGGGTCATCGGGTCCTTCTCCAGCCCGGTGAGCAGGTGCTCCCAGCGATCCACAGCAGACTGGACCTCGGAGGGGAATCCCGGCGAGCGGGCAAACCGCATCGCCCGGTCGAGGTACTCCCACTGGATGTCCAGTGCGCTGAGCTCGCGCCCGTTGGCCAGTCTCAGCTTGCGGGTGCAGGTCTGGTCATGTGACACCTCACGGATGGCGCGGATCGGGTTCTCCAAGGTGAGATCGCGAAACACGACGTCCCTTTCGATCATCTGGAGCAGCGCCACCATCGTGCCCACCTTGACGTAGGTGGCGTACTCGCTCATGTTGGAGTCACCGGCGATCACATGGAGACGGCGATAGCGCTCTGCGTCGGCGTGGGGCTCGTCCCTGGTGTTGATGATCGGACGAGATCTCGTCGTGGCCGAGGAGACGCCTTCCCAGATGTGGTCGGCCCGCTGCGCCACCGAGTAACCGGTCCCCCGTGGCGTCTGGGTGAGTTTCCCGGCTCCCACGAAGATCTGACGGGTCACCAGGAACGGGATGAGCACGTCCACGGTGCGATGGAAGTCCTTGTGCCGGCTGACCAGGTAGTTCTCGTGGCACCCATAGGAGTTGCCCGCACTGTCGGTGTTGTTCTTGAAGACGTAGATCTGGCCGCGGATGCCCTCCTCCTCGAGACGCTCCTCGGCCCCTGAAACCAGGCCCTCGAGGATGCGCTCACCGGCCTTGTCATGGGCGACGGCGTCCTCGATGCTGTCACACTCCGGCGTGGCGTACTCGGGATGGGAGCCGACATCGAGGTAGAGGCGGGCCCCGTTCTCGAGAAAGACGTTGGACGACCGACCCCAGGAGACGACCCGACGGAACAGGTAGCGGGCCACCTCGTCTGGGCTGAGCCGACGTTGCCCGCGCAGGGTGCAGGTCACCCCGTACTCGTTCTCCAGCCCAAAGATCCTGCGGTCCACCTGATCAGGCTAAACGGTGCCGAGCCAATAGTCCCGAACCGATCTCTCCCACGAACCCGGGGTTGTGGAGCTCATATCCGGTACGAACCCGCTCAGGTTCGGTTCAGACCCCTCCGCTGATGTCAGCTTCGGTGAGACGACGGAAGGCCCGACGCCCGTTACTGCTGTCGAGCACCGCCAGCTCCCACCCCTCCGGGTCACGGCCCTCGGCACGGCGGAATGCCTCGATCCCGATGTCGAACGCCTGGGCCAGGGTCATCCCCTCCGACCACAGCTCCTCGAGTGCCTCGACCAGTTGCTCGGCCTTGCCCCCGATCGCGACATAGCGGCGCTCGTCGAAGAGCGTGCCGTCGTAGCTGATACGGAAGAGACGGTGCTCCGAGCCGTCCTCTGAGATCTCGGCGATGAGGATCTCCACCTCGTAGGGCTTGGGATCCCTGATGAAGATGACACCGAGCGTCTGCGAGAACGCAGTGGCCAGGCCCATCGCCGTGACGTCTTCTCGAGAGTAGAGGTAGCCCATGAGGTCGGCCTGGCGGATCCCGGCCTTGCGCAGGGTCTCGAACTCGTTGTACCTACCCACCCCGGCGAAGGCGATGCGGTCGTATAGCTCGGAGATCTTGTGCAGGGCGGTGGATGGGTTCTCGGCCATCAGCAGCACCCCGTCCCCGTAGTCGACGGCGACGATCGACCGCCCACGGGCGATGCCCTTGCGAGCAAACTCGGCCTTGTCTCTGACCATCTGCTCCGGTGCGACATAGAACGGGATGGTCATCGCACACTCTCCACCGCGTCCTCGGCCATGGGGAGAATGACGTCGTCGCTCACCTCGACGAGCCCACCACTGTCGATCCTGATCACGTTGGGGAGGATGCCCCGCTTGAGATCGGGCCCGCCGGTCGCAGTGTCCTCAGTCGATGCGGCCACCAGGGCCTTCACCGCGATGGCGGTGGCATCGTCGACGGGCAGGTCCTCCTCGTAGACGGTGCGGAGAAAGGCTTTCGCCAGCCGTGACCCGGAGCCGGTGCTGCCGAAGTCGGTCTCCTCGTACCGCCCCCCGACGACGTCGAAGCTGTAGACCCGGCCCCGGTCTTCCTTGTCGTCGTATCCGGCGAAGAGAGGGACGACGACTAGGCCCTGCAAGGCCATCGGGAGCT
>Ga0299907_10003564_pt1 | contig 9999 bp, 7 predicted proteins | sample RVTome_16_FD_198680 | JGI IMG/M metagenome (GOLD analysis project Ga0299907, IMG submission 198680) | Soil microbial communities from uranium-contaminated site in the Upper Colorado River Basin, Wyoming, United States - RVT152D67 (version 2) ... | reverse complement strand
CGCCGCGAGCGTGCTCGTCGCGCTCGGCGACGGATTCCGATCGGGCGCGGATCAGGCCCTCCTCTACCGCACATGCCTGGCGCTCGATCGCGAAAACGAATTCCAGAAGATCGAAGCCAGGGCCGGGGCCGTCACCCTCGGCGCGCTGGTCTTGCAGGTCCTGATCGGAGGCGCGATCGTTCATCAGGGCGGCTTTGCGATGGGTTGGTTCGCGGAGACCCTGCTGTGCCTGCTCGGGCTCGCGATCGCGTGGGCCATGGTGGAGCCTCCGGCGCATTCGGGACGCATAGGCGAAGAAGGCGCGGCGAACGACACCACGCCAGTTCGTTATGGAAGCCTCGCGATGGCCATCGTGCCGGCGGCCATCCTGGGCGGCGCGCTGTCGGCCGCGTCGTTTCTTGCGCAGACAACTGGCGCCAACAGTCCCGCGAACGTAACCGTGCTCGTTGCGACGCTGACCGCGGCCGAAGCGGGCGGGTGCGCGCTGGCCTCGCGGCTGCCATCCGTCAGACCGCAGGTTCAGATCCAGTTGGCCGCGTTCGGATCGATCCTGTTCATGGTCGCGATGGCCATGCCGGCGACGCTGACAATCGTTGCGGTCGTGCTCGCGCTTCTCCTAGGGGTCGCGCAACCGCTTCGCGCCGCCGCCATACAACGGTTGGCGTCAGACGGCATCCGCGCGCGGGCGGCGTCGGCCGCCAGCGCGTGCGACATGGCGGTCAGCACGATCGTGCTGCCGCTGGCGGGTCTCTGGCGCAGACGGCGGCGACGTTAAGGGCGTTGAGGATCCTCCGACTACCGGAGGAGACGCGGATCGATTGCATGCTCGTTCACCTGTACCACCTCGACACGATTCGCATCGGCGTGGGCAGGGTTCAGCAGTAGGTTGAACGTCTCGGGGACTACGGCGGAAGGAACACGAAGCAGCGGCGCACGTTCCGCCTGGAGCCACCGGTCCCCACGCGAGCGCGTGACGTCGGTTAGTTCTATCCAGTGCTCAGGAAGATCCTGCGATGCCAACTCTTCGACGACCAGATCTTCAGAGGCGTGAAGCTTCAGGAGCTTGTATCGGGTAGGAAGATCCCGAACGTCAATCTCGAAGTGAACGAGGATCTCCAGCAGCGCTGCCGCCGGACTCTGAGTGCAGTAAACGATGCGGCGGCCGCGCGTGTGCCAACGGCCTGAGGCCCGCATACTCCCATCCCCCGCCAGGGAGACGTGGTTGCTGATGCGCCACAAGACCACTTACGCGGCCATGCCGTCGTCCATGCGATACAGCAATTCCTCCACGAGCCTCGCGCCCGCTTCCGTGGCAAGCACGTCAAGTGGCGCGCGTCCCTGGAACTGGCGCTTGGCATCCCTGAGCCAGCGCCAGCCACGCCCGGGATCACCGAACACGTTTTCGCACAACGCCACGACGCGTGCGACTCGGACGACGCGATCCGACTCGTCGCGGCTCAAGGGTTCGCGCCGTGCACGGCGATGGGTTAGCGTCCGGCGAGGAACAACGAGTGCGTAGATTTCTTCATCGGTCAGGCCGGAATGACGCAACGCGTCGATCGCTCGGGACGGCAAGCGCTCCTCGACGAGTGTCACGAGATCCTGGTCCGTGCGCAGGCGCTGCACTCCGAGGATCTCCTGAAGGCGCTTGAGGACACCCGGTTGCGCGTAGACGGGCGCGTCCGCCGCTGGGGCCTTTGTCACCGCGCCTCCTGAGTTGACATCATTGCCCAGTATTTTAGGGCATTTTGCCACGTGGCGTCAAAACCGCCCGTATCCACCGGTCCTTTACTGTCGGGACCGCGCTAGAATGTCCGGCGGACGTCAGAAGCACGGGAAAGCAACCCAGCCGAACGCGCCCTTTTGATTCCGAGCTGCCACACGCGAGAAGGAGGCTGGCTCTGCTTACATTCGTCGCGCCCGCCGTGAGACGCGCGTTCCGTTCGCCGGCCGTCGCCGTGTCCGTCGTCGGGACGTTCGCCGTCGTGATTGCACTCAACACTGCGGTGTTCGCGCTGGTCGATGCCGTCTGGCTCAGCGCCCTTCCGTTTGCGGAAAGCGATCGGCTCGTTGCCGTCGGGAGAACGAGCACGACGAGTTCATCGGCAAGGCCGGGGCGCATTTCCGTGCCCGAATTCCTCGACTGGACGGAGCGGAGCCAGGACTTCGACGGCCTCGCCGCGGGCGACATCGGATATGGCTGGATGGCGGCGGAAGTTCCGGGCGGCGTTCGCAGCATCGACGTCGCGGCGGTGACGCCAAACCTGTTCACGCTCTTCGGCGTTGGTGCGAAGCTCGGGAGAATCTTCGAATCCGCAGACGTGGCGGCTGGGCACACCGAGCTGATCGTGCTGGGACACACGTTCTGGCAGGGCGCGTTCCACGGCGATCCGAAGGTCATCGGCAGAAAGATCCGCCTCGCATGGTTCGACGATTCGAAAGAGTACGAAGTGATTGGCGTCATGCCGCGGCACTTTCAGATCAGATTCCCAAAGGCTCACGACGCCTACATCCCGGCGCCGACTTTCGCAGCCGAGCGCGGCGGCCCCGCCAGGCGCGCGTCCGCCTATGACGTGTTCGGCAGGCTGCAGAGCGGGCGAACGATCGAGGCGGTGAGAGCGACCATGCGGCATCTGGGCGACGCGCTGAATCGCGAGTACCCGACGAATCCGCAGCGCACCACCGTCGAAGTCATGCCGGTGTACGAATACTTCTTTGGAAGGACCCGTCCCATCCTCATCGCCCTCGCTGGAGCAGCTGGATTCATCCTTGTGCTCGCGTGCGCGAACATCTCGTCAATGCTTTTGTCCGCCACGCTCGATCGGTCGGCGGAGCTGGCGACGCGAGCGGCGCTCGGCGCGGATCGATGGCGTCTGACGGCGATGCTGGTCGCCGAGCACGCGGCGCTGGGCGCGGCCGGCAGTCTGGCGGGGCTCGCGCTCGCATCGGCGTCAGTTGCCGTGCTGCGGCACATCGCCCCTCCGGAACTTCCACGAATCGACACGATGGCGATCGACTGGCGCGTCGCGGCTGTCTCCGTCGCTCTCGCAGCGATGGCGACGCTCGCGAGCGCACTGTTCCCTGCCTGGCGCTTTGGCCGCGTCAAGCCTGCCGACGGGCTGCGGAGCGGAGGGCGATCCCTCGATGCCGGTACTCGGCGCGCGCAAGGCGTGCTCATGACGGGCCAGATTGCGCTCGTTGTCCTGTTACTGCTCGGCGCCGGTGTCATGGCCGGCAGCCTGCGGGAATTGCTGAAGATCGATCTCGGCTTCGAACCCGAAGGGCTCATCGCGCTTCGTGCCCGCTTCCTTCGGCAGAACTACGGCCCGGCAGGCGCCGTGGTTCAGGACAGGCTGACCCGCGAGGTGCTTTCACGCCCCGGCGTCGTGAGCGCGGGCTGGACGTCGGAGCTTCCGTTGGGACTCCCGGACGTCGTGCGTGTGCGGCTGCGGCACCTTGGCGGCATCAATCCCAGGTACAGGATCGTCTCTGCCGGATACCTGGAGACGGTCGGCGCATCCCTCCTTCGGGGCCGGTTGTTCGAACACCGCGACAGGGACGGAGCGCCGGTGGCGGTCGTCAACCGGTCTTTCGTCGCAGAGTATTTTGCCGGTCGCGACCCGCTGGAAGAAGACGTGTTCGTCACGGAATGGTATCGGATCGTCGGTGTCGTGGATGACATTCGTGAGGGACCTTTGGAGGATTCCGATACGCCGACGATCTACTGGCAGTTTTCCGGGCGACACTGGATGGCTGGCGCGCCGTGGCTCACCGTTCGCGTGCGGGATCCGAAACAGGCGAATCCAGAGGCGCTGCGCGCACTCGTCGCGTCGCTGGATCCCGGTCTGCCCGTCGCGGCGACCGAGAGGTTGATCGACCGTGTCATGCAGCAGACGGCCCGGACGCGCTTCCTGAGCGCGGCACTCGGCGGCATCGCCGCTGTGGCCCTGCTGATCGCCGCTGGAGGCATCTTCGGAATGACGGCCTATTCCGTACGCCGTCGCCGGCAGGAACTGGGGCTTCGCATGGCGCTCGGCGCCGATCGACGTGCCGTGGCCTGGCAGGTGCTCGGCGGCCTCGCGGGCATAACGGCTCTCGGCATCGCGACGGGCCTCGGCCTCAGTTGGATGGTCAATCGCTGGATTCGCGCCTTTCTCTTCGGAGTCGGTCCCAACGATCCGGTTGTGGCCGCGATCGTCGTGGCTCTTCTCGCGCTCGTGGTTGTCACGTCATGCCTCGTCCCGCTCCGCAGCGCTCTGGCCATCGAGCCGGCCGAGGCGCTCCGCCGGGAATAACGCCCGTGGCATCGGCACTCCTTTGGCTGACCGCGCCGTCATTCCGCCCGTAGCGCGACCATCGGATCGACGGCCGCAGCCCGCCACGCTGGCACGAGACTGGCGGTGAGCGCCGTCGCTCCGAGTGTCACGATCACCGCCGCGAGCGTCACCGGATCCGTCGGGCTCACGCCGAACAGTTCGCTCTTCAGCACCTGCGTCAGCGCGAGCGCTGCACCGAGACCGATCGTCATCCCGGTTGCCACGAGCACCGACGCGTCGCGGACGATCGCTCCGACGAGGCTCCGTGGAGACGCCCCGAGCGCGATCCTGATCCCCATCTCACGCGTGCGCCGCGCCACGGCGAAGCTCAGGAGACCGAAGATTCCGACCGCCGCCAGCGTCAGCGCGACCGCCGAGAACAGGCTCACGAGGGTGGTCAGGAACCGCGGCCGATCCAGTGAGTCCGAGACGACCTGTTCGAGCGTCCTCACATTCGGCACAGGAATATCCGGGTCGACGGCTTTGAGCTCACTGCGGATGACGGCGACCTGCCCGAGTGGATTGCCGCTCGTCCGAATCACGATCGCCATGTCGGTGAGTGGCAGCTGCGCGTGTGCGAAGTACGCTTCGGGCTGCGGCGCCACAGCCAGGCCGCGGCTTCGCACGTCCGCGACGACGCCGACGATGGTGAAGGCATCGGCCGCCTGCTCGATTGGGTCGTACGTGAACTTCACCAGCCGGCGACCGATCGGATCCTCGCCGGGGAAGAACCGCGCGACAGCAGCCTGGTTGATCACGACTACGGGCAGGCTGCCGTCACCATCGTGCTCGCTGATGCCTCGCCCGCGCAGGACGGGGATGTCGATCGTCGGAAAATACCCGGGCGTGACGATCCGCGCGCCAATCGAGGGTTCGTCCGTTCCAACCGGCTCGCCGCCTTCAACGCGGAAGTCGGCTCCGAAACCCTCCTGCAGTCCCAATCGGCAAACGCGAGATCGCGCCGATCGACGTCACGCCTGGCTGCTGCTTCGCGCGCTCGAAGAGTGCGTTGAAGAACGCCTGGACCCGTTGTGTTGAGTTGTAGGTCGCGCCGGGCAGCGAGAGTTGGAACGAGAGAACGTCTCGAGTTCGGAAGCCCGGGTCGACGGACGTCAGCCGGACGAAACTGTGCAGGAGCAGGCCCGCGCCGTGCAACAGCACCACGGCGAGCGCGAGCTGCCCGACGACGAGCGCGCTGCGTAGACGCCGCGCACCGTGTGACGCGGCGCCACCGCGCCCTGCTGACTGCAGCGTTCGGGCGAGCCCGTCGTTCACAGCCCGAAACGCCGGGAAGAGCCCAGCGAGAATCGCGGCGACAATCGTCACCGCTGCAGCAAACGCCAGCGCGGCTCCGTCCACACGGATGGCGTCCGCCATTCCGAGGCGCGCGAGCATCGGTGCCTGCGCCGCGACGATCCGTCCGGTCGCCCAGAACGCGAGGAGGAGCCCAAGCGCACCGCCGGCGAGACCAAGGACCAGCGACTCCGTCACTAATTGCCTGATGATGCGACCGCGGCCGGCGCCCAGCGCGCCGCGCAGCGCGATTTCCTCGCGGCGGCTGACCGCGCGCGCCAGGAGCAGGCCCGCGACATTCCCCGTGGCAATCATGAGGACGAATGCGACGGCGCCGAGGACGAGGAGGAGCGGCGCCCGAATGTCCCCGACAAGCTCGTCGTGGAGCGGCTGCGCGGCAAACCGGACTGCGGCGTTGGTTGCCGGGAATCGATCCTCGAGACGACGCGCGACCGCGAGCAGTTCGTCTCGCGCCCCGTCGAGTGTGGCGCCAGGACGAAGCCGGCCAACCACACGGACGAACGCATTGTTCTTTCGTCCGTCGACGCTCGTCGCCGAGAAGTAGTGCTGACCGAACGGCTGCGGCACCCAGAGCGCGCGGCCGGAGGGATACTCGAAGCCGTCCCCCATCACACCGATCACCGAATGCGAGACGCCGTTGAGCAGGACGCTGCGCCCGATCACGCTGGAATCGCCGCCGAATTGCTGCTGCCAGAGCGCGTGCCCTATCACGACGACGCGAGTTCGTCCCGGCTGATTCTCTTCCGGCCGAAATGTGCGGCCGAGCACCGGGCGCGCGCCCATGACCTCGAAGAAGCCCGCACTGACGCGCGCGCTTTCGACGCTACGCGCGTCCCCGATGCCCGTCACCGTGCGATCCGTTCCGACAGCGCCGGCCAGGCGCTCGAACACGCGGCTCTCCTCCTCGCTCTCCTCCTCCAGCAGGCTCATGAAGTTCGGAGGTGACACGCCGTCGTCGATCACCCCGCCGTCGGCACGAACCGTGTGGAGCACCAGCAGCCGGTCGGGATCGGGGAAAGGCAACGGCCGCAGCAGAACGCCGTAGACCACACTGAAGATCGCCGTCGTCAATCCGATACCGAGCGCGAGCGTGCCGACCGCCGCCAGCGCGACGCTCGGCGTCCGGACCAGCGTGCGCACCGCATAGCGCAGGTCTTGACCGATCTGCTCAAACACCGTCCAGCCCCATGCGGCACGTGTGTCTTCCACAACCAGCGCGACGTTGCCCAGATCGCGGCGGGCGGCGAGCCGCGCACTGTCGTCGGTCAGGCCAGCGGCGCTGCGCTCTTCGGCCTCGGCGGCGAGATGGAATTCGAGCTCTTCGCGCAGCTCCAGCTCCTTCCTGTGCCGTCGCGCCAGCCACGCGAGTTTGCGGAGAAGGGCGCGCATCACCGCTCCTCCGGGAACAGCGTCAAGACCAGACCCATGGCCCGCGCGAACGTCTCCCATTTGCTCTGCTCGTTCGCGAGCTGCTTCCGGCCCTGGCGCGTCAAACGGTAATATTTGGCTCGCTTCCCCAGGTCGGACTGTTCCCAGGACGCTTCGATCCAGCCTTTCGCCTCGAGCCGATGGAGCGCCGGGTACAGCGAGCCGGTCTCGACCTGGAGCATTTCTTCGGAAGTTCGCTGGATGTGCCTGGCGATCGCGTGCCCGTGGGTGGGCCCGAACAGCAGGGTGCGAAGGATGAGAAGATCGAGCGTGCCCTGGAGCAGCCCGACGCGGGAAGGCTTGCGCGGAGTCATTGTGTAGACATTCTACTATTTATTGCGTAGCACGTCTACACCACGAGTACATTCGGACCGTTTGCGTGCTCGCTAAGCTGCAACGGCGGCCCCCGCGCCGGCCGGTGAGCCGCCGCCTCTGCATTTGTATTTCGGCCGAGCTTATCGCCAGAAGGTCACCAGAGTGACCGGGGCTCCTCATTTCTGTGGTGGGATGTCGATCCGAGAGTTTCTCGTTCGACGTCTCGGTAGAGAACGGAAGGTGACGTCATGAACATCATGCTCTGGGTCTTGCAGGTGCTGCTCGCGGTTGCGTTCTTCGCCCACGGCTGGCTTTTTTTCGCGCCCCCGCCCGAGATCGCCGAACAGATGAACGCGTCGCTGCCGCGGTGGTTCCAGCTCTTCCTCGGCGTCGCGGAAGTGCTGGCCGCGGTGGGACTTACACTTCCCGGACTGACGCGGATCATGCCGTGGCTGGTCACTTGGGCGGCTGGCGGGATCATGATCGTGATGGTGTCGGCGACGGCCTACCATCTGATGCGCAGCGAGTTCAGCTCGGCCGCGATCACGCTCGTGCTGCTCGCCATGGCGACCTTCGTGGCATACATGCGGCATCGTGTGCTGCCGATTGGCGTCCGGCGCGCCGCGTAGGCAACGAAGCGTGGGCCAACCTGATACTTCACAGCCGCGTCCAAATCGTCGATCGTTTTTCGCCTATGCCGAATGCCGTCGACTCTCGCTTGAACCGCAGTACACGCGGTCTCGTGCGCGGCAAGGAGCTTGGCACGCTCTTCGCTCCAGCGGATCGGCTCTCGCGGACGGACCGTCCGCCCAGGTCACGGCGAGAACAATTTCGAAAGTCACCGAACAGTCCTGTAATCGATCGGCCATCTCGAACGATCTCCAGCCACGGTGGCCGTCACTCGAGAAGCTCGTTCGATGACCTGTCATGGAGTTCGGCAGACGCCGGAAGTCTCCATGGCGCCGGTTTCATCGACAGGGCTCGGATGTTGCTTCACGTGGCGGCGTCGATCGCCGGAGCCATGGTTTCCTAGGTTTCGACCGATTGAGCGCCGTATGTATTCCCTGAATGACAAGTCTCCGAGGCCGCTTCTGGACGCGTCAGCGTCGGTGGCCCGAGCGTCTGCAACCCTGACGTACGAACCGTTCTACGGACTGCGCGAGAAGCCTTTCAGCCTATCAGCCGACCCCCGCTTCTTGTTCAGGAGTCCTGCGCACGCGCCGGCTTTCGACGAGCTCCTGGCGGGAATCTGTCGCCGGGAAGGGCTCATCGTACTGACGGGAGAGATCGGCACCGGAAAGACGACGCTCTGCCGATCCGTACTCAAGCAACTCGATCGGCGTACGTTTGCCGCCTTCGTGGCCGATCCATTCGTGTCCCGCGAAGATCTCCTGAAGACGCTGCTGGTGGACTTCGGGGTGATTTCCATCGGCGACCTGACACGTGGCCGCTTCCACGGCGCATCGCGATCCGATTTGAGCTATCCCCTTTACGAGTTTCTCGATTCGCTGGTGCCGCTGCAGGCGTTTGCCGTGGTCGTCATCGACGAAGCGCAAAATCTGTCCCTGCCGCTTCTCGAAGAGGTCCGCATCCTCTCGGAATTGGAACGCCGGGAGAAGCTGCTTCAGGTTGTCCTGGTCGGCCAGCCCGAGCTGCGTTCGAGCCTCAGGCTGCCGCAGATGCGGCAGCTGGACCAACGTGTCTCGGTCCGTTGCGAGCTGACGGCCCTCGATGCCGAAGGCGTCGCCGGATACGTGACCCATCGTCTGAGGATCGCCGGTCTTGGCGAGAGCCGCGTAGAGTTCACGAGGGCCGCGATCGACGCCGTATATAGAGGAACGTCAGGCGTGCCGCGGTTGATCAACCGCATCTGCGATCGCGCGCTGCAGCGCGCGTATGTCGCACGAAGCACGCGGATCGACGCACATTTCGTCTGGGACGCGCTCGAGGACCTCGGCCTGAGCCCCGCACCCGGCATTCGCGGTCGGTCAACCGACGAGAAACCCTCACTCCGCCATCCCATCGTTGAAGCGTCTGCGAAGCTTCCGACGCCCGAGCCCGCTGCGGTCATCCGCCCGGACAGCCTACCTGTTTCGCCGGCCCTGGCAGAATTCATATCGGAGGCCGATCACTCGGCGGCACATCCTGCGTCGATCGGGCGCTCCGCCTGGCGGCCGACATGGGTGGCAGCAGCGCTCGCGTCGTGCCTCGCGCTCTCAGCGTCTCTGGCTGGAGCTGCGTGGTATGTGCGCGCCCAGCCGGCCGAGCAGGAGGTCGTAGCCGCGGTGCTGCCTCCACGTCCAGCGCGCATGTTTTCACAGCCGGACATCCTGCCGCCCCGCGCGGAACCAGCGGTCCCGGACTCCTTTCAGGCTGACGGCGCTGTGGCCGCTTCCGCCGCAGTGCCCGCAGAAGGCGGCGACTACACGATCGTTGTTGCCTCGTTCGAGAATCGAGCCCGCGCAGAACGTCTTGTCGAGGAGTTGAGGAACGCAGGGTATCGAGCCCGCGCAGTCGAACGCGATTGGGGTCCGCCGCGCGGCCGCCTCCTGCAGGTCAACGTCGGCGGATATGCGTCGGCGATCGAAGTACAGCGCGATCTTCAGCACATCCGCGAGCTGCCGGG
>Ga0299907_10003563_pt1 | contig 9999 bp, 8 predicted proteins | sample RVTome_16_FD_198680 | JGI IMG/M metagenome (GOLD analysis project Ga0299907, IMG submission 198680) | Soil microbial communities from uranium-contaminated site in the Upper Colorado River Basin, Wyoming, United States - RVT152D67 (version 2) ... | reverse complement strand
CTCGAGCTCGAACCCAGTCGGGTCCTGCATGCCGGCGCCGACGCCGAGCGCGTAGAGCAGGGCGTCCTTCGACGTCCACGAACGCTCGGTCCAGTCGCTCCACTCCTCGGTGGCGGCGTTCGGGTTGATGGGCATCGTCGTCTCCTTGGTCTCGCTACTGCTCTCGCATGCCGGTGACAGGTGCGGCTTCCGCGACCAGCTTGGGGATCACTTCGCCCAGCTCGGCCGGGTCCCAGCGGTCATCCTTCTCGGTGCCGGGCCCGCGGTTCCACCCCTCGGCCACCGCGATGCGCCCACCCGACACCAGGAAGACGCGCGCGGTGATGTCCTTCGACTCGCTGCTGCCCAGCCACACCACGACCGGCGCGATGTTGTCGGGCGAGTACGCGTCGAACCGGCCGGGTTCGACCTCGCGCGCCCGCTGGCCCATGCCGAGGTTCTCGGTCATGCGCGTGAGCGCGGCGGGCGCGACCGCGTTGACGGTGACGCCGTACCGGCCGAGCTCGCGCGCGGCGATGATCGTGAACGCGGCGATGCCGGCCTTGGCCGCGCCGTAGTTGGTCTGGCCGGGGTTGCCGAAGATGCCCGACGTCGACGACGTGTTGATCACGCGCGCGTCGAGCTGCTCGCCCGCCTTCGCCTTCTCCCGCCAGTAGGCCGCGGCCCAGCGCGTCGGCGCGAACGTGCCCTTGAGATGGACGTCGACGACCGCATCCCACTCGTCCTCCGTCATGTTCACGAGCATGCGGTCGCGCAGGATGCCGGCGTTGTTGACGAGCACGTGCAGGTCCCCGAACGCCTCGACCGCGCTGTTGATGAGGCGCTGCGCGCCTTCCCAGTCGGCCACGTTGTCGCCGTTGGCGATCGCGTCCCCGCCCATCGCCGTGATCTCTTCGACCACTTGCTGCGCGGGTGTGAGGTCGGTTCCCGAGCCCTCGACGGACCCGCCGAGGTCGTTGACGACGACCTTCGCGCCTTGGCGGGCGAACTCGATCGCGTGCCCGCGGCCGATGCCGCGCCCCGCGCCGGTGACGACGACGACGCGCCCCTCGCAGATGCCCATGCTCATGTTCCTTTCGAGTCCTTCGGCTCCTTGGGCAGGCCGAGGACGCGCTCGCCCACGATGTTGCACTGCACCTCGGCGGTACCGCCCCAGATGGTGACCGAGCGCGTCTGCAGGAACCGGTTGGTCCAGGTGTCCGGCGCGTACCGGTCACGGCCCGGGGACTGTTCGGGCATCACCATCGCGTCTGCACCGCGGATGTTCATCACCATCGACGCGAACTGCTGCGCGTACTCCGACCAGAACATCTTGTTGATCGAGCTGGCCGGGCCCGGCTCCTTCTTGGCCACGACTTCGCTCAGCAGCCGCAGTCCCTGGAAGCGCATGATCTCGACGTGGGCGTACGCCCACGCGAGCTGCTGGCGGACGAGCGGGTCCTTGTCACGGCCACACTTGCGGGTGAGCTCGACCGCGTCCCAGAACTGCTTCGTGTACTGCACGTGTTGCGTCGTGGCGTTGCCGCCGCGCTCGTTACCGAGCGTCGTCATCGTGACGCGCCAGCCGTTGTGCAGCCCGCCGATCACGTTGAACAGCGGGGCGCGCGCCTCGGTGATGAACGTCTCGCTGAAGTGCGAGCTGCCGGTCATCTGCTTGATCGGGCGCAGCTCGAAGCCGTTGGAGGAGCCGTCCTCCTTGTACATCGGCGTGAGGACGTAGGAGATGCCCTTGTGCTTCGGCGCGTCCGGGTCCGTGCGGCAGAGACAGAACATCATGTTCGCCACGTGCGCACCCGAGGTCCACACCTTCTGGCCGGTGATCACCACCTCGTCGCCGTCAACCACGCCCCTTGTCTTCAAGCCTGCGAGATCGGAGCCCGCATCGGGCTCGGAGAACCCCTGGCAATAGCGGTCGGCGCCGTCGATGATGCGCGGCAGGAAGTGCGCCTTCTGCTCGTCGGTTCCCCACACGATGATGGACGGGCCGACGAGCCACTCGCCCATGCCGCGCGTCACGCGCGGGATCCCGAGGCGGCCGAACTCCTCGTTCATCACCGCGTTCTCGATGCCGGTGAGGCCGCGGCCGCCGAACTCCTTGGGCCAGCTCACGCACAGGTAGCCCGCCTTCGCGAGCTTGTCCGTCCACTCCTTCGCGCCCGGCACGTTGCCGTACGTGACGCGCTCGGCGTCGACACCGACCAGCTCCTCCGGCTTGTTCGCCTCGAGCCACTCGCGCAGCTCGTTGCGGAACTTCTGGGCGTTGGGTCCGAGGTCGAGGTCGAGCGCCATGTCAGGACTCCTTGACCGGGCCCGCCGGTTCGAACAAGGGAAGATTGCAGCCGTCGGCGAGCGGCTCCCACGTGAGCTGCACGGCCTGGCCCACGACGATCGTGGCCGGGTCGTCGACGTTGACGACGTTGCTCATCACGCGGATCCCGTCGTCGAGGTCGACGAGCGCCACGGCATACGGCACCATGTCGGCCATCGTCGGGTTGGCGGGCCGGTGCTGCACGCTCACCGCGTGGACGGTGCCTGTCCCCTTCGACTCGCGCCACAGAAGCGTCCCGGCTGACAGGCAGCGCGGGCACACTTCGCGCGGATAGAAGATTGGCTGGGCGCACGCGTCGCACCACTGCACGAGGTAGCGGCGCTGCTTCGTCGCCTCCCAGAACGGCGCGGCCGCGTCGCTCACCTGGGGTTCGAGCCGTCCCATCAGAGCGTGGCCTCCGTTCCGAGCACCGCCGTGGACATGCACGACAGCACCATGCCGGAACCGTGCGCGACCGCGACCTCCGCGCCTTGCACTTGACGCGCGTCCGCTTCGCCGCGCAGCTGCCGCACGGCCTCTACCACGAGGAACATGCCGTACATGCCCGGGTGCGTGTACGAGAGGCCGCCGCCGTTCGTGTTCGTCGGCAGCGTCCCGCTATGCCGTTTGGCGGAGCTCCGCCCGCTGGGCCCGATGTCGACGGACTCCACGAACGAGCCGCCTTCGCCCTTGGCGCAGAAGCCGAGGTCCTCGAAGTGCAACAGCTGTGTGATCGTGAAGCTGTCATAGCCCATGAGCACGTCGACGTCGCCGGGCTTGATGCCGGCCACTTCGAAGGCGCGGGGCCCGCAGATCGCGCCGGGCGTGACCGTGAGGTCGGGCATCTGGCTGATCATCATGTGGTCGTGCGCGGTCGCCGCGCCGAGCACGTACACCGGCGGCTTGCGCAGGTCTCTGGCCCGCTCCGCACTGGTGACGATGAACGCGCCGGCGCCGTCCGTCACCAAGCAGCAGTCGAGCAGGTGCAGCGGCGACACCAGCATCTCGGAGTCGAGGACGTCGTCGACGGTGATCGCGTCGCGGTAGCGCGCTCGGGGGTTGAGGCTGGCCCAAGCGCGGGTCTTCACCGCGATCGTTGCGAGCTGCTCGGGCGTCGTGCCGTACCGCGCCATGTGCCGGCTGGCGGCGAGCGCGTACGCACCCTTCGGCATCTGCAGCCCGTACGGCATTTCCCACTCGGCCATCGGGTTCTGCCCCGGCGGCATACTCGGGCGCGGCGCCGGAGGGATGCCCTTGCGGCGATCGGCGCGCGGCGTCTGCGCGAACACGACGAGGACGCAGTCGGCCATGCCGGTGGCGACCGCTGAGGCCGCGTGCTCGAGGTACACCTCGAAGACGCTGCCGCCCGTGGCAGTCGAGTCGGTGAAGCGGGCGGTGATGCCGAAGTACTCGGCCGCGGCCAGCGAGGACTGGTGGTGGCAGATGCCGTCGATGTCGGCCAGCGCGATGCCGGCGTCGTCGAGGGCCTCGGCGATCATGCGGGCTTCGAGGGCCCGGCCGGTGACGTCGAGCTCGCCCGTGGGGGACGCCGCGTCGGCGACGCCGACGATCGCCGCCTTGCCTCGCAACGTCGCTGCCACGGTTGTCCTCTCGGAGATCGGTGAACTTGACCCCGCGGTCAAGTTTCTTACCCGCCCGCCACGGGCCGGGTCAACTGCCCGCGTAGGGTCTTCAGCGATGCGCCGCGTCGCCCCGCTCGTGGCCCTCCTGCTCGCGATGGCGCTGGTGCCCGTCGCCCAGCGCTCGGTGCCGGTGGCCGCCGCAGTGAACCAGCCGGTCGTGGCCATGGCCGCCACGCCCTCCGGTGCCGGCTACTGGATGGCGGCGGCCGATGGCGGCCTGTTCACCTTCGGCGACGCGGGATTCCACGGGTCGGCGGGTGGCTCGCCGTTGAACCAACCAGTGGTGACGATGGCGGCGACACCCTCCGGTGCCGGCTACTGGCTGGTGGCGCGCGATGGCGGCATCTTCACGTATGGCGACGCCGGGTTCTTCGGGTCGACGGGCGCGCTGCGGTTGAACCAACCGATCGTCGCGATGGCCGCGACGCCGTCGGGGCGCGGGTACTGGCTCGCCGCGGCAGACGGAGGCATCTTCACCTTCGGCGATGCCGCGTTCTTCGGGTCGACGGGCGGGCTGCGGTTGAACGAGCCGATCGTGGGCATGGCCGCGACCCGCTCGGGCGACGGGTACTGGTTGGTGGCGCGTGACGGAGGTCTGTTCACGTTCGGCGACGCACCGTTCCTCGGCTCGACGGGCGGGTCGCCGTTGAACCAACCCGTGGTCGGCATGACCGCGACGCCATCGGGTGCCGGCTACTGGTTGGTGGCGCGCGACGGAGGTCTGTTCACGTTCGGCGACGCACCGTTCCTCGGCTCGATGGGTGGCTCGCCGTTGAACCAACCGGTCGTGGGCATGGCGGCGACGCCGTCCGGCAACGGCTACTGGATGGCGGCGGCCGACGGCGGCCTGTTCACCTTCGGCGACGCGCCGTTCCTCGGCTCGGCAGCGGCTGCTCCGTCAAACGCACCCCCGGGTCCGCCCGCCTTGCAGGTGACGACAGTGATGAGCGGGCTCACCATCCCGTGGGACGTGGGGTTCACGCCCGATGGCACCATGCTCGTGACCGAGCGCGGCGGCCGAGTTTCGGTGCGGTTGACGGACGGCACGGTGCGTACCGTCGCCGACATCTCCGGCGACCTGTACGCGAGGGGCGAGGACGGGTTGATGGGTTTGGCCGTCGATCCTGACTTCGCGTCGAGCCGCGCGTTCTGGACGTGCTACACGAACCTGCTGCCGCGCGAGGTGCGCGTGGTGAAGTGGACCATCGACGCTGCGTACACCGCCGCCGTGCGCGTCGCGAACCCGTTGCTCGGCGGCATCCCGTCGTCCGCCGACGTGCACAACGGGTGCCGGCTCCGCTTCGGTCTCGACGACTACCTGTGGGTGGGCACCGGCGACACCGCGGTCGGGTCGCACCCGCAGGACGTCGCGTCGCTCGCCGGCAAGGTGCTGCGGATCGTGAAGGACACCGGCGCGCCCGCGTCCGGCAACCCCTCGTTCGGCGGCGCGGGAGCCGCGGCGTCGCCGGTGTACACGGTCGGTCACCGTAACGTGCAAGGCCTTGCGTGGCGGCCGGGGACGTCGCAGATGTACGCGGTCGAACATGGCCCGACGCGCGACGACGAGGTGACGCTGTTGCGCGCCGGTGGCAACGGCGGATGGGACCCGCGCGGTGCGGGCGGCACATACGATCAGAGCGGTCCAATGACGGACATGGCGAAGTTCCCCGACGCGATGCGCCCGTCGTGGGCGTCCGGCTCGCCAACGATCGCGCCGTCGGGTGCGACGTTCGTGTCGGGTGCGCAGTGGGGCTCGTGGAACGGCGCGTTGGTGCTGGCGTGCTTGAAGGGCTCGCACCTGCGGGTGTTGACGTTGGACGGTTCGGGTGGGCTCGTCGCGCAGACCTCGGCACTGTCGTCGACGTACGGCCGCCTGCGCTCGCCGGTCTTGGGGCCCGATGGCGCGCTGTACGTCACGACGTCGAACGGCGGCGGCGTCGACAAGGTGTTGCGGGTCGGCGCTGGTTGACAGCCACCGTTGTCACTCGTATGGGTGACGTCGGCGCGAACGCCGCCCCATTCGGGGCACGTTCCTGCCCGAGTTCTGGGACACCAACTACCCGTTCACCGCCTGACAGACCGCTCGGACACCGAGGGCACGAGCTACGAGGGCAGGTTCTCCTCGATGGCGGCGATCAGCGCCTCGTCGTCGGGAGCGACGACGGGGTTGTAGCGGGCGATCACGTCGCCCTGCGGCGAGATGAGGAACTTCTCGAAGTTCCACTGGATGTCGCCGGTGTGGCCTTTGTTGTCGGCGACGCCCGCGAGCTCGTCGTACAGGGCGTGACGGCCGGGGCCGTTGACCTCGATCTTCTCGTAGAGCGGGAACGTGACGCCGTACGAGGTGGAGCAGAACGTCTGGATCTCCTCGGCTGACCCGGGCTCCTGGCCGCCGAACTGGTTGCAGGGGAAGCCGAGCACGGCGAACCCACGGCCCTTGTACTTCTCGTGCAGCGCCTCGAGCCCCGTGTACTGCGGCGTGAGGCCGCACTTCGACGCGACGTTGACCAGCAGGAGCACTTTGCCCTTGTGCTCGGCGAGGCTGCTGGGCTGGCCGTCCAGCGTCTTGATGGGGATGTCGTGGATCGAGCTCATACGCTCAAACTACGCCACCGGGCACGAAATCACCTGCCCGGGCCCGCCGACCTCCTGGAGCGAACTTGCGCGTCTCAGGGTCGGTACTCGACCCTGAGACGCGCAAGTTTGGGCTCAGCGGGTGGGCTCGGCGGGCTACGACCAGCGCGACCCCGGAGCGGCACCGGCAGCAGCCTCGTCCTTGGCTCGCTTGGCCATCCGGCCGCGCTGCGTCTGGTCGAGCACGACCTTGCGCAACCGCACGGCGGACGGCGTCACCTCGACGCACTCGTCCTCGGCGATCAATTCCAAAGCCTGCTCCAAGCTCAGGATGTGCGGCGGCACCAGCCGCTCCAACACCTCGGCCGTCGACGACCGCACGTTCGTGAGCTTGCGCTCCTTCGTCGGGTTGACGTCCATGTCGTCGGCCCGCGCGTTCTCGCCGATGATCATGCCTTCGTACACCTCGACGCCGGGCCCGAGGAACAGCACGCCGCGCTCCTGCAACGACATCAGCGAGTACGTCGTCGTAACGCCCCGGCGGTCGGCCACCAGCGACCCGTTGGGCCGCGTGCGCAGCGGGCCGAACCACGGCTCGTACCCCTCGAACACGTGGTGCAGCAGGCCCGTGCCGCGCGTCTCGGTCAGGAACTCGGTGCGGAACCCGATCAGGCCGCGCGCCGGCACCACGTACTCCAGCCGCACCCAGCCGGTGCCGTGGTTGACCATCTGCTCCATGCGGCCCTTGCGCAACGCGAGCAGCTGGGTGACGACGCCGAGATAGTCCTCGGGGACGTCGATCGACACGCGCTCGACCGGCTCCTCAACCTCACCCGACGCACCGAGACGCGTCAGCACCCGCGGCTTGCCCACCGTCAGCTCGAAGCCCTCGCGGCGCATTATCTCCACCAGCACCGCGAGCTGCAGCTCGCCCCGTCCCTGCACCTCCCACGTGTCGGGGCGTTCGGTCGGCAGCACGCGCAACGACACGTTGCCCACGAGCTCGGCGTCCAACCGGCCCTTCACCAACCGGGCGGTGAGCTTCTTGCCTTCCGAGCCAGCGGTCGGCGACGTGTTGATGCCGATCGTCATGGCCAGGCTCGGCTCGTCGACGCGCAACACCGGCAACGGCACCGGCGTGTCGACGTCGGCCAACGTCTCGCCGATCGTGACCTCCGGCAGGCCAGCCACCGCGATGATCTCGCCCGGCCCGGCCGAGTCCGCTTCGACGCGCGTCAACGCCTCGGTCACGTACAGCTCGGTGATCTTCGCCCGCTCCATCGTGCCGTCGGTCCGGCACCAGGCCACCTGCTGCCCGCGCTTGATCGACCCTTGGTGCACGCGGCACAACGCCAGCCGGCCGACGTACAGCGACGCGTCGAGGTTCGTCACCAGCGCTTGCAACGGGCGCCCGTCCTCGTACACGGGCGCGGGGATGGTGGACACGAGCAAGTCCATCAACGGCTGGAGCGAGCCGGTGCCCGAACCGCCCGCGCCGCCAACGCCGCCTGCCTTCAGCACATCGTCCGCCACCATCGCAGCGACACCGGCGCGCGCGTTGCAATACACGATCGGGAACTCGATCTGGTGCTCGTCGGCGTCGAGGTCGAGGAACAGCTCGTACACCTCGTTGAGCACCTCGTCCGCCCGCGCGTCCGAGCGGTCGATCTTGTTGATCACCACGATGATCGGCAGCCGCAGCGTCAGCGCCTTGCGCAGGACGAAGCGCGTCTGCGGCAACGGCCCCTCGCTCGCGTCGACCAGCAGCACGACGCCGTCGACCATCGCCAACCCCCGCTCGACCTCGCCGCCGAAGTCGGCGTGGCCGGGCGTGTCGATGATGTTGATCTTCACGTCGCCGTACCGCACCGCGGTGTTCTTGGCGAGGATCGTGATGCCTTTTTCGCGCTCGAGGTCCATGGAGTCCATGACCCGCTCGGCCACGTCCTGGTTGGCGCGGAACGCGCCGGATTGCCACAGCATGGCGTCCACCAACGTGGTCTTGCCGTGGTCGACGTGGGCGACGATGGCCACGTTTCGGATGTCGGAGCGCTCGGGCACGGGGATGCAAGGGTAGCGATGCACGGTCCCGACACCCTCATTAGCCTCGGCGCCATGCCGTACGTGCCCGATGGCAAGGTCATTCACGACGCGGACGCCCACGTCGTCGAGACGCCCGACTGGTTCGCCGCCTTCGCCGACCCTGACATCGCCGAGCGCCTCGAACCGCTCTACGTCAGCACCGTCCAGCCCGGCGAGGACGACCTCATCGAGCACTACCGCAAGCGCCACGCCGATCCCGACTTCCGCAAGGACGACGAGGCCGAGATCATGCTGCGCAAGAACTGGAAAGCCACCGGGTCGTTCATCAAAGAGGACCGGCCGGCCGCGCTCGACCTGCTCGGGTTCGCGAGCCAGCTCGTCTTCAACACGTTCGCCAACAAGGCGTTGCTGCGGGCCGAGCATGGCGACGACCTCGACTACGCCTACGGCCTCGCCCGCGCCCACAACCGCGCCATGGTCGACTTCTGCGAGGTCGACCGCCGCCTGCTGCCTGTGGGCTACGTGCCCCTGCGCGACTTCGAGCACACGAAGGCGTTCACCACCGAAGCCATCGACCTCGGCTGCAGGGCGTTGATGATCGCGAGCGCGTGCCCGGCCACGCACTCGCCCAGCCACGTCGGTCTCGACCCGTTCTGGTCACAGGCCGAGGCAGCCGGCGTGCCGGTCGTGTTCCACGTCGGCGGGGGCGGCCAACTGCTCGACGGCAACTACTTCGAGAACGGCTTGCCGCCCGTTCCCGACTTCCACGGCGGCGACGGAAACTTCCGCTCGGTCGACTACATGGCGATCCCGTACCCGGTGATGCAGACGCTGGCCGTGTTGATCATCGACGGCGTGCTCGACCGCTTCCCCGACTTGAAGGTCGGCGTGATCGAGCAAGGCGCGACGTGGCTGCCGGGGTTGATGAAGTCCCTCGACTCCGCGCAGGACGCGTTCCACAAGAACGAGGAGCGGTTGCAGAAGCTCGAACTGCGTGCCAGCGACTACGTGTCACGGCAGGTGCGCGTCACGCCCTACCCGCACGAGGACGCAGGCTGGGTGATCGAGCAGGCCGGCCCGCAGGTCGCGCTGTTCTCGTCCGACTACCCGCACGTCGAAGGCGGGCGCAACCCGCTCAAGCGCTTCAGCGCCAGCCTCGACGCGCACGCCATCGACGACGACGCGCAGGACGCGTTCTACCGGCGCAACTTCGAGGACCTCATGGGCTCCGCGCTCGACCTCTCCTACGCGGCTGTGTCGTAGCGCTGCACGAGCGCGGGGATCCGGTTCAGGAAGTCGAGCTTCTCGAAGCACTCGCGCGCGCCGAGCTCGCGCATGCGCGAGAACTGGTCGACGGCGAGGTGCGCGCTCACGACGATCACCGCGGCGCCCGGGCAGACCCTCGCGAACTCGGGCAGCGCGGACGCGCCA
>Ga0299907_10003562_pt1 | contig 10000 bp, 5 predicted proteins | sample RVTome_16_FD_198680 | JGI IMG/M metagenome (GOLD analysis project Ga0299907, IMG submission 198680) | Soil microbial communities from uranium-contaminated site in the Upper Colorado River Basin, Wyoming, United States - RVT152D67 (version 2) ... | reverse complement strand
CGCCCCGAAGCCTCAGAACCCGTTTCACGAAAGGTATTCCGCCACTCGCCTCGCGACCTCTTTCACCCGGTGTCAACCGCATCGGCAATCCGCGGTCCGGCGCCGGGTGACGCCTTCCTGGAGCCATGGTCGTGCACGACGATCGAGGCGATGATCGCGGCGATCACCGCCACGGGGGCCCAACCCGCCAGCACCGGCGGCACGAGGCCGAGATGGCCGAAGTTCGAGACCAGACCGTCGAAGGTCCACAGCAGGAAACCGCCGCCGAGGCCGCCCGCGATCAGGGCGGTCTGGGTGGCGCGGCCATGGGGCGGTCGCGCCAGCGCCACCGTCAGGAACAGCAGCATCGCCGTGGTCAGGGGCCCGGCGAGGCGCTCGTGCAGCGCCGTCGCGTAGCGGTAATTCGGCTGACTACCGAGCTCGGGATGGCGCAGGACGCGCAGCAGATCCGCGAGCGGCATCTCCGGGGGATTGGTGATCAGGACGTCGAGGTCGCCGGGCGCGAGGTCGCCCGACCACGGCAGGCGATCAGCGGTCTCGACCACCGTCGACCCGACCCTGGAGCGGGCGACGTCGTGGAGTACCCAGGAATCGCGTTCCGCCACGGCGCGCGCTGCCTCGATTTTGGCGATCAGATTGCCCTCCCCGTCGCGCTGAAAGATGGTCACGCCGCGCAGCTCGGCTTGGTTGGGATCGATCCTCCTGATGCGCAGGATCTCCGGGCCGCGGCGCAACCAGGTCGCGGTCGCCTCGTCGCCCGGGTCGAAGTCGCCCACGCCCCAAACCCGGAGCTCACCCAGCGCGGCGGGTCGGGCCTGGTCCTCGATCAGCAGCTGGAGGCCGCCGATCAGGACGACCACGGGCACGACCGCGACGGCGAGCCGGACCTTGGACAGGCCGCCGGCATAGATCGCGGTCAGCTCGCTGTGACGGCCGAGCTCGGCGAAGGTCAGCAGGCCGGCGAGCAGGGCCGCCACCGGGATCAGCTCGGCCAGGATGTCCGGCAGGCGCAGAACCATGTAGAGCGCAAGAGCCCGCACCGCCTGGTCGCTCGCCGCGATCACCTGATCGCTGTCGGCCAGGAACTCCAGGAGCAGCAGCAAGGCCGCCAGACCGAGCAGCACCAGGACGAAGCGGCCCAGCAGGATACGGGCCACGTAGCGGCCGATGATCGAGGTCATGCCGTGGCTCGTGCCGCCGGTTGCGGCGCCCGCCCGAAGATCGGGATCACGGGGCGCCGCCCGCGGAGCGCGCGCAGCAACAGATAGGCGGTCCCCGCCAGCAGCACCGCGAACGGCAGCCACAGCGCGAGCTCCGGTGGCAGCAGATCGCGCTTCGCCATGGCGTCGCCGAAGTTGAGCGCCTCGTAATAGACGACCAGGACCAGCAGGCCGACGCCGATGCCGCCCCGGCGACTACGGATCGGGCCGGCAAGCGCGAGCGGCGCCGCGAGCAGCGGCAGCAGCGGCACCGACGCGATCAGCACCAGGCGGGTGTGCAACTCGGCGGCGATCTCTGCGGCGCTCGGCTTGGACTTCGGCGTCGCATGCCGACGGGCCTCCCACAGCTCAAAGAGCGTGAGCTCCTTCTGATCGCGACCTCGCGCCCGAAAGCCCTCGGTCTCCGTCTCGACCGGCCAGCTGAGATCGCTGAAGGTCAGGGCATCCGCGCCCGCGCCGTCGGCCGCGATCTCGGCGCGCACCCCCTTCTGCAGAACCAAGACCGGCCGGCCATCGTCGGCGCTGCGCGCGAGGCTCCCGTTGCGGCCGGTGACGACGATGGTCTCGCCGTTCTCGCCCTTCTGGTGGACGAATACCTGGTCCAGCTCGAGGCCGGCCCGGCCGACCGCCGAGCGTTCGGCGAAGAAGGTCAGTCCGTCGGCTTGGATGAAGGTCCCCTCGAGCACCGCCGCGCTCAGCGACGCCTGCGCGACGGTGTGCTTGAGGGCTCGGTAGGCATAGTGGGCATGGGGGTTGATGAAGCCAAGGATCAGGGCGGCCAAGACCGTCATGATCGCGGCCAGGCCGAGCACCGGGGCAAGCAGGCGCCCGAGACCGCAGCCCGCGGCCATCAGCACGACGAGCTCGCCGTCCTGCTTCAGACGTCCGAAGGTGAGCAGGACCCCGAAGAAGAACGCTGCCGGCAACGCGATGCTCAGGTAGTGCGGCGTCAGCAGCAGCAGCATCTGGCCGACGTAGCCAAGCGCGTTGTTGGGATCGGCCACGAGGCCGAAGAGGTAGAGCAGGCGCTCGAGCAGCAGGATGGTCAGGCCGATCCCGGTCATCACCAGGCAGGTGGCGAGGATCTGCCGCAGGAGATACCGGTCGATCACGCTCAACACGGCGGTGCAGCGTCCGCCCGATCGAGCCGCGGGGGGCCGAGACGGTGGGTCGGTCCGGACCCTGCCTGCGAAGGGGCTTGGTGGAGCTTGCGGCGTAGCACTGTTCGGTCGTCTCTCGTATGCTCAGTGTGACTCCGTGCTCGCTCGAAGCGAGCCATCACCCGTGGCGGCGGACCCCAAACCCCTGCTCGCTCGATGACCAACGAGGCCCTCCGCGTCTGCGCCGGCAACGCGACCCCAGGCTCGCCGTCGCCGCGCGGCATCGCATCGCCACCGTCTGCCGGCCTGCCGCCGCCGCGTACCTGGCTGGTGCTCGGCGACAAGGCCGGGGACAACGCCCAGGTCCAAATCGTCGCCGACACTCTCGGATGGCCGTACCAGGTCAAGCAACTAACCTTCCAGGCGCCCTATGTCATCGGAAAACCGCGCTTTCGGGTGTCGCTGCACCATGTCGACCGGGCGCGATCCGATCCCCTCGAGCCACCCTGGCCCGACCTCATCCTGACCGTCGGCCGCCGCCCGTCGATGGTTGCCCTGTGGGTCAGGCAGCAGACCCAGGGCCGGGCCAGACTGGTCGTGGTCGGGCGCCCCAAGCGCTGGCTCGACCGGTTCGATCTGGTGATCGCGCCGCCGCAGTTCCACCTGCCGCGCCGCGCCAACGTCCTGCGCCTGGATTTCCCGCTGATGCGCATCGACCAGGCGGCGATCGCGGCCGCAAAGGACGCCTGGCGCGCGCGCTGCGCCGAGTTGTCGCAGCCGCTCACCGCTCTGCTGGTGGGCGGTCCGACGAAGCCGTACCGATTCGACGAGGCGGTCGCCGGCAGGCTCCTGGACGAAGCCTTGGGCGTCGTCCGGCGGGATGGCGGATCGCTATACGTCACGACCAGTCGGCGCACGCCGCCCGCGGTCGTCCAGGCGCTCGAGGCGGGGCTGCCGGCGGGCGCCCGCCTCTACCGCTGGGACGGCGGCGGCGACAACCCGTACCACGCGCTGCTCGGGCTCGCCGACCGCTTCATCGTCACCGGCGACAGCATCTCGATGATGGTGGAGGTGGCGAGGCTGGGCAAGCCGCTCGCGATCTTCGCGCTGCCTGAGACTCCAGGTGCGCTGCGGCTGCGCGGCGCGCTCGGCCGGCGTCTCGCGGCGGAGGAGGGTCCCGCCCATGCCGTCGTCCGGCCGATCGCCGACCTCCTGTATCGGCTGCGGATCGCCAAGTACGCGCGCGATCTCTCCGAGATCCACCGCCGTCTGTACGCGGGCGCTCTCGCGGTGCCGCTTGGCGCGCCGTTCCAGCCGCCGCGCGCGCGCGTGCCGGACGACCTGGCGCGCGCGGTCGAGCGGGTGCGAACGCTGATGGCGCGACCGGCCGACTGACGTTTGCGAGCGGGCGCCGTGGCCGGCGGGACGCCGTCTCCGGCCTGGATGCCGGCGCGCCGCGCACGCGATTGACGCTCGGTATCGCGCGCTACAGTATGAATGAGCTGCTGGTCGATTTGCCTGGAGGTGGCCGGTCGAGATGGCGACGCGACGCCCGGCTCGGGAACTCCCGAGCGGTTCCGAGGACCGCCGCACCACGGTGCGCGGCAAGCTCACCCACCACGTCGGCGGTGACGCCAGCTACACGGTGCGCTGGAACCGCGCCGCAGAAATCGGCCGGAACGATGATCTGAGGGTCGGCGGCGACCGCTCGGCCACGGTCGGCGGCGGCGCGAGCGAGACCGTAGGCGGCAACCGCGCCACCGAGATCCGCGGGACCGACGCCTTGACGGTCAATCGGGACCGCTCGGCCGCGATCGGCAAGGACGACCGCCTCAGCGTCGCGAAGAGGCTCCTGATCGATGCCGGCGACGAGGTGACCATCAGAACCGGTGGCGCCAGCATCACCTTGAAGAAGGACGGCACGGTCACGATCAAGGGCAACGACATCGTCGTCGAGGCGTCCGGCGATGCCACGATCAAGGCCAAGAACAACGTGATCCTCAAAGGCAAGAAGGTCCTCGGGACCTGAGAGCACGACGGCCGCGCGCCCGAAGCGGCGCCGGGCGCCCACCGAGCGATCGCGACCTCGAGCGTTTCCCCTCGAACCAAGCGGGACTCGGCCGGGGCCAGTCCCTGGCTCGTCACTGGCGCTCGCGGATCAGGCGGGGCGCGATCGTCTCGATGTCGGTCTCGCCCCCGAACCGCTCCGCTCCTTCCAAGGCGCTGCTGGCATAGACGGCGGCGACCTCGAGCGGGCGATCGGAACGGATCACCACCAGGCCTTCGATGAAGGACGCCGGGAAGCTGCCCCCGAAGACGCGCTCGCGGATGTCGGCGCAGTCGGTCTTCAGCGCCTCGTCCGGTCGCAGCCGATCCTCGCCGATGTCCGCGGTCCTGCCCGGCTCCTGCCTGCCGGGCGGCAACGTGAGGGCGAGCCGCTTGGTGAACCGCGCCGGCTCCTCGCCGAGATTGGCGATGTTGATCATGGTGGCATAGCCGCCGCGGGCGAGGCGCTCGTCCTCGGGGTCCTCCTGGATGCCGCAGACCAGCTTCACCGGATACTCGTAGGCCACCACACGCTCGGGCTCCTCCGGGGGCGGCCGCGCCTCGCGCAGCACGAAGAGTCCGCCTTCGATGTCGCTGACCACGATCGTGCCGCTCGGCAGGAAAGGATAGACGCCCCAGGCGCCGTTGAACACGGCGGTGTCGGCGGCGGGCGAAGGGAAGGTATCGAAGAAGCCGACCTCGACCGGAGCGTTCGGGTCGCTGACATCGAGGATCGTGAGCCCGCAGCGATAGTTCGAGATGTAAACGCGATCGCCCTTCGTGAAGCTGTTGTGATCGATGCACCGTTTGGTGCCGCTCCAGACGTTCGTGAGCATGGGGTTGGCGAGATCGCCGATGTCGAAGGTGCGCATCGTGGTGTTGAGGCCCTGGTCCTGCTCGTCCAGCTCGTCCTGAAGGAAGACGAAGCGCTGGTCCTGCGACCACCAGCCGGAATGGGTGTAGCTGGCGTCCGGATAGGAGGTGGAGCCGAGCTGCAGCGGCCGCGTCTTGTCGGTCACGTCCCAGAGGTCGAGGGTGTCCTCGTTGAAGTCGACGAACAGCTCGCAGGGATTGTGGCCGCCGGACGGCGGGCTGGCGCCGGAGAGACAGGCTGCGGTGCGGCCATCCGTCAGCACCAGGCTGGTGCCGTCGTGGATGTACTGGGTGCCGGGGGTCCGCGCCAGCACTTCCACGGGGGCCGTGGGATTGCTGATGTCGAGGCCGAGCACCGCGCCACCGTTCTGGTCGGAACCGGCGATGTAGACGTAAGGCTGGAGGCCCGGCAGCGGGACCCCCGTGACGTAGTCGACATTGCTGATGTAGACGTTGTGGGCGCGGCCGATGCCGTTCCAGGTGGCGGCGAGGCTCACGGAGCTCGGAAGGCCGGACAGATCGATGATCTGCAGGCCCTGCGGCGAGCTCGGAAAGTCGGCGGTCACGTAGGCAAAAGCCTTCCAGCGTCCGCTTGCCGCGTCCTCGAACTGGTAGACCTTGACGTCCCGCCAGGTAGCGTCCCGCCCAGCGATGGTGCCGACTTCCCGCGGATTCTCGGGATCGGTCACCTCGACCACGGCGGTGCCGTTGAGCAGGCCGATGATCGCGTACTCGCGCTCGTCGTTGAGATCGACGAAGCCCCAGATGTCGTTGCCCGCCTGCGGCTGGCTCGAGAAGCTGGAGAGCGGCATGTGGGCCAGGAGATCGACGTCGCGGCAGGGGTGCGGACCCGCCATGCCGGTCGCCGGATCGCACGGCGTGGCGGCGAGCGGCGCGACCGCGACCGGCGGCGGCGCCGCCCGCATGCTCTCCTCGATCGCCAGACCCTTGCGGTCCTGGATCAGGGTGAGGCCGCGGGCCGCGAGCTCCTCGCGCATCTCGTGCGAGGGACCGGTCACGTAGGAGGGCTGGACGTCGGGAGCTGCACGGGCAAACGCCGGCTCCATCGTGTAGCCGCCGCGCAGCGTGATGTCGGGGCGGAGCAGATCGTCCGTCATCTCGGGCGCAACGACGTAGGAGCCCGAGGCGACCAGGACCGAGTCGCCGCTGCGCGCCTGTGACAGCGCGTACGGCAGGGTCTGGCAGGGCTGCTCGGGATCGGCGCAATCGCCTTGGTCGCGGCCGTCGGGCGCCACGTAGCGCGGGGTGCCCATGGCGGCGAGGCTCTCGGCCTCGGGCGGAACGTCTTCTTCCGCCTGCGCCCGGAGGATGAAGCCGCGTTCGCGCAGATCTGGCGCCCGGCTGGCGTCGGGACCGATCAGCACGGTGGGATTGGCCGTCGGGCTATGGCGCGCAAAGTCGTTGTCGGCGCTGTAGCCGCCGCGCACGACGACCATCGGGCTGAGCAGCGACACCACTTCCGCCGGATCCTCCGGATGGAAGCGGTAGCTGCCCGCGGCGACGAGCACCTGATCGCCCTTTTGCGCCTGCGTCAGCGCGTACTCGATGGTCCGGCAGGGGGTGCTGGGGTGATCGCACGCCCCGACGTCCTCGCCGTTCTCCGCCACGTAGTGGATCGGCGTCTCGCCCTCGTGAGCAAGCGCAGCGAACGCCAGCACGGTGCCGCCGAGGATTACCGCGAGACCGGTGCAGCGGGCGCGGCTCGGCCGCAGCCGCGCCCTGCGCAGGATCAATGAGTGTGACATGTCATTTGTCCCCTCGAGGCGCGCCAGGCGGCTCAGCCTATGCACACCCCGCTCGCGTCGTTGTTCGCCTCGTTGGACTCGCCGACGACGTCGCCGTGGTCGACCGTGATTCGGAAGCCGCAGTCGGGATCGAAGCATCCGCCAGGCAGGGGCACGAGATGATCGTGGCCCGCCCCGGCCGGCAGGGCCGGGGTCGGTGCGCTCGCCGGACCGTGGGCGCCGAAGTCGACGCGCAGCGTCGAGGCGCCTGCGGCGCCGGCCCCCTGATTGCGCGCCGTCACGATCAGTCGCCCATCGCGCAAGCGGCAGAACTGGCCGTTGGCGTCGGGCTCCGGGATCAGGTCGGCGAGGTCGTCGGGCTCCTCGGCGCCGAGCTTGCGCTCGCGCACCGCCTCGACGTCGATGCTGACGCCGCCTGCCTCGGGCTCGAGCGCGCTCTTGGTGTAGACGGCCACGACGTCGAGGCTGGTCGCGCTCCTGATCAGCACGAATCCCTCGACGTACGGCGCGGGCCAGCCGTTCGGGTACAGCCGTTCCCGGATGTCGGCGCAGTCGGCGGCGAGCGCGTGCTCCGCGTCTAGAGTGTCCTCGGCAATCGGCGTCACCTCCCCGGGCGCCTGCTCCCTGGGCGGGAACGTGAGCGCCAGAGTCTTGGTGAAGCGCGCCGGCTCGGGGCCGGGATTGTGGATGTTGATCGTGGTCGCGTAGCGTCCGACGGTTAAACGCAGGTCCTCACGGTCCTCCTGAACGCCGCAGACTAGTTTGGCGGCGTAGCTGTAGGCGCTCGCGACCCGCTCTTCGCAGTCCTCCGGAAACGCGAAGTCCTCGGTGAAGGTCCCGGTCGTCGGCGTCGCCGCCCCGAGGCCGAAGCCCCGCTTGGCGAAGCCGCGCCAGATCTCGCAACGATTGTCGCCGCCGGTGCGCGCAAGATCGGCCAGCAGGATGGCGTCGCGCGCCTCGGTGAAGGTCGGGTCGCGCGCGAGCAGGAACAGGCTGTCGGTCACCAGCTGCAGGGTCAGCTCGTTGCCCGCGGCGGCGCCGTGCTTGGCGACCAGGTTGCGCCGCACTTCCCAGACCATCACCGCCCAGATCTCGCCCATGTCGTGCGCAGCGCCCGAGCGCGTCGCGAGCCATGGGCTCACGGGCGGCGTGCCGCTGCAGCCCGCCCCGGGGATCGGGGTGATGTCGTAGGTCGCGGGCTGCATGTCGAGGAGGGTGAAGGGGTTCTTGCAGAGGTCGGTGGTGTAGGGGAAGTGGCGGATCCCGAAGTAGTAGTTGTCCGCCCAGTCGGGCGGCTGGCCGAAGGCCGGGTTGAGGTGGAAGGTGACGTAGCCGCCGACGACGTAGGTGCCGTCGGGGTCCTCGTCGGCGGTGCGCAGCAGCAGGTAAGCGTAGATGTCCGAGTAGCCCTCACCGAGGCCGCGCGGCTGACCCGCCCCGCCCAGCCCGTTGACGTTCGGCCCGCCGATGATGCGGTTTGAGAGGCCGTGGGTGAACTCGTGGATCAGCACCTCGTGATCGAACCCGGAATCGCGATCGGGATTGGGCCCGGTCCAAGTATAGGCATTGAGCCGGGGGCAGCAGGTGCCGTCGGCCGCCGGCGTGCTGAAGGTCGAGTTGTCGGTGCCGACATGGAGGCGCGCCAGCATCGGATCGCCGTCGACCCCGCCGGCGCCGGCGTTGTCCTCCTGGAAGTTGCCCGCCGCCTCGTTGAAGCCGAGCTGTTCCATGCGGTCGTGCCACCAGTTGGCGACCGCGAAGGTGTTCACCGTGGCGGCCGCCTCGTTGGCGGCGGTATCCGGCTCGGCCGCGAGATCGGCCGCAAAGTTGAAGGTGCGCGTCTGGACCCCGCCCACATCCTCGAGCGTCGCGGTCGGCTGCTCGCCTGGATCGGGGCTGCTGTCGAAATCCCTGTCGACGAACGCGATCACGTTGTTGCCGGTGGTGGTCATGGTCCCGGGCGCGATCCAGCCGCCCGGCGAGACCGCTGGCTCGCCGTCGGTCTGGACGAGCACGGGCGGGACCACGGTGCCCTGCGAACCGTCCGGCGTCGCCGGGCCGGGGCTCTCGGGCGCCAGGTTGTCGAGCGCCTGGAAGTCGTTCCTGGGATCGACCGGCGGGCTGACGTCGACCCGAAAGTAGGCGAGCCAGCGCGGCGTATCCTGATCGGTGATCGTTTCGCGAAAGAGGACGTCGCCGGTGAGCGCGTCGACCAGAACCTGATAGGCGAAGGGGTCGCGGCGCACCCCTGCGGTCACCTCCCAGACCAGGCGGACCTCGTCGGGCGAAGCGACGAAATAGATGAGGCGAACCGGCACGTCGGCATCGAGGGCGTCGCCGGCCGAGAACATCTGCCGCCGCTCGGCGCCGTCGGGCTCGTCCAGGGGCGGGTGAGCGGTCGGATCGAAGCTCGCGCCGATGCTCCGGGCCGCCGCGCCGATCGCATCGAGCGGGCTCAGGTCCGGTTCGAGGGCGTTGATCTTGACGCCCACGTCGCGCACGACCTCGCCTGCGAGGCTGACGAGCTCGCCCCGGCTCGTGACCGAGCCGACGAGGGCCGCGGGGAAGATCTGGCGGCCCTGCCAGCGCTGCTCGAGGGCGACGTGGTCGAGCCCGGCGCGCTGCATCGGGGCGATCTCGGGGGTGCCCATCGCCGCCGCCTGTCGCACCGGGACCAGCGTGTTGAGATCGCCCGGCGCCAGCCCGAACATCGTGGCGTTCTCCTGCAGGAAACCGCGCATCACGGCATCCGGCGCCACGCCTGGGGCGGCCTCCGTGAGCAAGCTCTCGCGGCTCTGGACGCGGCGCGGCGTGCCGGTGAGCGGGTTCCAGCGGATCTCGAGCGTGCCCACACGGTCTTGGAGGCTGCGGGCGGCTTCGCGTTGAACGTTGCTCACGAGGGCCTCGCCCAGCCTTGCGGAGGCGATGTCACCGCTGACGTCGATGGGCGCCAACGGTTCGGGCTGGTCGGGCGGCGCGATCTGCGCGAGCGCGC
>Ga0299907_10003561_pt1 | contig 10002 bp, 8 predicted proteins | sample RVTome_16_FD_198680 | JGI IMG/M metagenome (GOLD analysis project Ga0299907, IMG submission 198680) | Soil microbial communities from uranium-contaminated site in the Upper Colorado River Basin, Wyoming, United States - RVT152D67 (version 2) ... | reverse complement strand
TCCTCGGCACGCTCCTGCCGATCGCGCTGCTCGGCCTGGTGCAGGTCATGAACTTCAGCGACCGCACGCGGCGGCGCATCTACGTCGTCGCGGGAGTCACCACGCTCGTCGGCATCTTCGCCATGCGGTGGAACGTCGTCATCGGCGGGCAGCTGTTCTCGAAGAGCTTCCTGGGCTACACCACCTACAAGCTGGGCTTCGCCACGCACGAGGGCCTGCTGCCCGCCATCCTGATCATGCTGCTGCCGCTGGGCATCCTGGCGGTGCTCATTCGCATCCTGCCGCCGTGGGGCCAGGAGGCCGACGCGTCGCCGCATGGGTAACGGGAGGTGCGAACCATGCCGCCGCCCGACACGCATCGCCTCGACCGCATCGAGGCGGGACTGAGCGACCTGGAGCGCCGGGTCGCCAGTCTCGAAGCGCGCGCCGAGGGCCTGGAGCCTGCGGCGGCCCGGCCGCTTCCAGCCGGGCGATCGCCGCTGGACGCGGACCCGCCGGTGCACGTAGAGCCGGCGTCGCCCTGGCTGGCGTGGCTCACGCCGGGCGGCGGCACCCTGTCGCTCGTCGGCCGCACGATGATGGTGCTCGGCGGCGCGTTCCTGCTGCGCGCGATCACGGAGTCCGGCTCGGTGCCCCGCGGCGGCGGCCTCGTGCTCGGCTTCGGCTATGCCGTTGTCTGGCTCGGCGTCGCGGATCGGACGGCGCCGCGCAGCGCGCCCAGCGCGCTGTTCCACGGACTCGCGGCGCTCGTGATCGGGCTGCCGCTGCTGTGGGAAGCGTCGATCCGCTTCGGGACGCTCGGCCCCTCCGGCGCGGCACCGGCCCTCGGCCTGGTCGCCCTGCTGGCGCTGGCCGTGTCGTGGCACCGCGGGCTGCCCGCGCTGGCCGCGGTCGCCACGCTGGGCTCGCTGCTGCTCGCGCTGGCGCTCAGCTTCGCGACGGCCTCGCCGCTGCCGTTCGCGGCCGTCGCGCTGGCGCTGGCGCTCGTCACCTCGTCGGACCGCGCGCCGGAGAGCTGGCGATGGCTGCGCTGGCCGACCGCCGGCACGGCGACGATGCTCCTCGCGCTGCTCGTTCTGCGCGCGCTCGGCCCCACGCCGCTGGCGTCGACGTGGGCCCTGCTGGCCTTCTGCGCGCTCTCGGCATTTGCCGCGTGGTGGACCGGCCCCGTGCGCGCGGCCGTCGCGGGCCGCGCGCCGTCCTCGTTCGACGTCGCCCATTCGCTGACGGCGACCGTCGTCGCGGCCGGCGGCGCGCTACTGGTCGGCGCGCGCTGGAGTCCGGCGGCCGGACCGGCCGCCGCGCTGCTCGTGCTGCCGCTGGCGACCACCAGCTACGCCATCGCGCTGGTCCTTGGCGGCGACCGCCCGTCGCGTCACGCGGCCGGCCGGCTGCTGTCCTCGGTGGCCGCGCTGCTCGTCGTCATGAGCCTGCCGGCGCTGGTCGACGGTCAGACGCTAGGCGGCGCCTTCGCCCTGCTGGCGGCGGTGTTCGCCTGGACGGGCGCGCGCCGCGACCTGCCCGACTTCCTGGCGCACGGCGCGCTCTACGCGGTCGCCGCCGCGGTGGCAGCGGGAGTGCCGCTCGCCGCGCGCCACGCGTGGACGTCGGCGCTCACGACGTGGCCGGCGTTTCCGCCGGCCGCCTGGCTGGTGATCGCGGCCACGGCGGTCGGCCTGCTCGGACCGCGCCTGCCGACGGGCGCCGCAGGTCGCCTGGCGACCGCGGCGGCGCGCGTGGTGCTCGCGGCCGTGCTCCTCGCGTCGCTTGCGACCTGGACGATGATCGCGGTGGGCAGCGCCGTGCTCGGCCCGCAGCCCTCGCCGGGCGCGGTGGCCACCGCCGGCAGCGTCATCCTCGCGGCCTTCGTCGTGCTCGCCGCGCTCGCCGGGCGGGTCCATCGCGCCCGCGCGATGGACCGTCTCGTCTATCCGCTGCTTGCCGCCGGGGCCGTCAAGTTCGTGCTCGACGACGTGTGGCACGCCGGGCCGCTGCTGCTGTTCGTCACGCTGGCGGTGTGGGGCGTGTGCGTGATGATCGCGTCGCGGGTGCGGTGACCCGCGCGCCGATTCTGGCAAGCACCGCAAGGGCCGGCTGAAGCCGGCCCCTCCGTACAGCACCGCAAGGGCCGGCTGAAGCCGGCCCCTCCGTACTTCGCCGCTACGGCGAATCGAAAACCGCTATAGAATCCTGGCACCCACGCGACTCGACGACCTCGCGCCGGGAGCCGGCGCGCCGAAGGAGTGTGTCGATGCCGGGACGCCTGCCCCTCGCCGTCCTCGCCGTGATCGGCCTCGGTGCCGCGCTGCCGGTGCTGGCCGGCGCGCCCGCCGGCCAGGACCCGGGCCAGTTCGGCGCCACCGCGGGCCTCACCGTCACGCCGGTCTTCGAGGGCTGGTATCCCAATCCGGATGGCTCAATCAGCCTGTCGTTCGGTTACTTCAACCGCAATCGCACCGAGGCGGTGGAGGTGGCGGTGGGTCCCGACAACCTGATCGAGCCGGGCCCGGGCAACCAGGGCCAGCCGACGCGCTTCGAGCCGGGACGCCACTGGGGCGTGTTTGCGGTGACCGTGCCCGGCGGCTCGCCGGACCGCGAAGTCACCTGGACGCTCGCCGTCCGCGGCGAGCGCTTCCGCATTCCCGGCCATCAGAAACCCAACTGGCGGATTGACGCGCTCGAGGGCGAGGCCGGCTCGGGCAACACGCCGCCGGTCCTCCGCTTCCGCGAAGACGGCCCCGAGGGCGCCGGCCCGCGCGGCATCACCGGCGACTCGCGCACGGCGACAGCCGGCATGCCCTTCGACGTCACCGTCTGGGCCCGCGACGACGGACGGCCATCGACCAGCGTCGTCTCCGGCGGGCGCCAGGCGGTGCCCGTGTCGCTGAGGTGGTTCAAGCACCAGGGCCCTGGGGAGGTGACGTTCGCGACGCCCTCGGCGCGCGTGCCCGTCACCGGCGACTCGGCGACGACGAGCGTCACGATCGCCGAACCGGGCGAGTACGTTCTGCGCGTGCGCGCCAACGACGCGTCCGGCGTGAGCGGCGCCGGCCACGCGCAGTGCTGCTGGACCAACGGCTTCGTGAAAGTCACGGTCGGCCGCTAACGCGGCGCAATCCGGCGACGCAGGCGCCGGCGACGCCGCACGCGAGCGAGGAGGCAACCATGAGGACGCCCCGATTCGTCTGCTGGGCCCTGGCCGTCGGCGCGATGGCAACCGCCGGCGTCGTCGCTACCCGACATGCGCCCGCTGTGTCGGCCGCTCCCGCCCAGCAAGAGCAGCAGGCCGCCGTGACGTGGGCCCGCGACGTTGCACCGATCCTTCAGGACAAGTGCCAGGTCTGCCATCAGCCCGACTCGATCGGGCCGATGTCGCTCCTGACGTACGAAGACGCGCGCGTCTACGCGGCGCGCATCAAGGCGAAGGTCTCGGCGCGCCTGATGCCGCCCTGGCACATCGATCGGACCGTCGGCATCCAGGAGTTCAAGAACGACCCGAGTCTGACCGACGCCGAGATCGACACGATCGTGCGCTGGGTGGATGCCGGCGCGCCGATGGGCAATCCAGCCGCCGCGCCGCCGCCAGTCCAGTTCCCCGATCCCAACACGTGGCAACTGGCCGACGTGTTCGGGCCGCCGGACCTGGTGATCACGTCCGAGCCGTACACGCTGGCGGCCGACACGCAGGACAAGTGGTTCCGGCCCGTGTCGGAGACCGGGCTCACCGAGCCGCGCTGGGTGCGCGCGATCGAGATCAAGCCGTCGGTGCCCGACGGCCGGCGCATCGTCCATCACGTGTTGACCTTCCTCGAACAGAACGAGGAGGGCGTGACGGGGCTGGCGTCGACGGCGGAGGACGTGCAGAACAGCGCGGGCCTCTTCATGGAATGGGCGGTCGGCAAGGTCGGCGAGATCTTCCCGGCCGATGCGGGCAAGCTGATGCTGCCGGGCTCGAGAATCCGATGGGAGATCCACATGTACGCCATCGGACGCGAGATCCGAGACAACCAGGTGGAGCTCGGCATCTACCTCTACCCGCGCGGCGACGTGCCGAAGAACCGCACGGTGCTCCGCATGTTCAACGTCGCGCCGGGATCGCAGCTCGACATCCTGCCGAACCGGATTGCGATGACCGAGAACTTCCACGTGCTGCAGGCCCCGGCGCGGCTCGAGAACTTCCAGCCCCACATGCACATGCGCGGCAAAGCGATGGCCATGGAGGCCATCTACCCCGACGGCCGTCGCGAAGTGCTCAGCGTCGTCTCGAACTTCCAGTGGCGGTGGCACGTGAACTACATCTACGCCGACCGCGCCGCACCGCTGCTGCCGAAGGGCACGGTGCTCTTCTTCAGAGCGTGGCACGACAACACGGAGGACAACCCGAACAACCCCGATCCGCGCCAGTGGGTCGGCTGGGGCGACCGCACCGTCGACGAGATGGCGCACGCGTGGATCGACGTCACCTACCTCGAGCAGGAGGAGTTTGATCGGCTCGTCGCCGAACGGCGACAGCGGCGGCAGTGAGCCTTGACATCAGTTCCGCACAGGCGTATGTGTGTACCTGACAACGCGTGATCACGCTGTCGGAAGCAGGGAGGTTCGAATGGAACCACCGGGCTCGACAGGCGCATCTCCGACGGGTCGCCTCTTCCGGGATGCGCAGGACACACAGACGGCGACGTCGGTTTTCGAATAGTGAATCCGGACTCGTGTCCGGATGCGTGTGGACACCACACGCGATAACCCCGCCCGGCGCCCGCGCATCTGAACGATGCCGCGGGCCCGGGCTTTTTTTTCGGGCGGCGAGGCGGGCAGGCGGATCGGGCTGATGAGCACCGCGCGGAGGCTCATGCAGTACGACGCCCTCCTCGCGCGCGGCCGGTGGCGACCGCTGCCCGGCTGCCCCGGCCGAAGCGTGTGGCGCGGCGACCGGGGCGCAACGGTGGCCGACCTGCTGGGCGCCGACGTGCCGGTGCGTGTCTTCCTGGTCGAAACCGCGCGGGACCCGGTGCACGTGGCGGCCCTGGCCGGTGGCGGGCTGATCTCCTATCGCCAACCCGACGGCCGCTTCGTACACACGCTCAATACGCCCGAGGGCTTCACACGCAAGCTGCGCGACCTCGGCATCGATCCGGACGACGCCGGCACGTGACGCGCGGATGGGCGACCCCGTCGTCGCTCACCGGTCACGTGTCGCGGATCGTCTGCATCGGATCGACGCGCACCGCCCGCCGCGCGGGCAGGTACGCCGACACGCCCGCCACCAGGAGCAGCGCGGCCGTCGATCCGGCGAGCGCGAACGGGTCCAGCAGACGGGCGCCGGGCAGCAGGCCCGTCAGCAGCGACGTGAGGATCGCCGCCAGGCCGAGGCCGAGCACGAGGCCGATCGCCGTCACCCGGAGTCCCGAGGCGACCACCGCCCGCACGACCTCGCCCTTCGACGCGCCGAGCGCCATGCGCACGCCGATCTCCCGGCGGCGCTGGCCGACGACCAGCGCGAGCAGACCGTAGAGTCCGATCGCCATCAGGAGCAGTCCGACGGCGCCCAGCGCCGCCATCGACGTCCCCATCGCCCGCTGTGGCAACAGGAAGTCGCGCACCACTTGATCGAGCGTCCTGATCTCGGTCAGCGGCATCGTGCGGTCGACGCGCCAGACGGCCTGCTGCACGGCGTCGGCGAGCCCGGCCGGATCGCCGGGTGTCCGCACGATCAGACGCGCATGGCGGCGCGGGACCTGCGGCAGCGGGCGATAGACGATGGGCTCGTCCTCGCCCGACAGGGTCCAGTGCCTCGCGTCGGAGACGACGCCGACGACGGTGACGCGACGGCCGTCGGCGCCAAGCGCGAGCTCGCGCCCGACGGGCGACCGGCCGGGCCACAGCCGTTCGCCGAACGCGCGGTTGACGACGGCGGCGGCGGCCCCACTGCGTCCGTCGCGCGCGTCGAAGTCGCGGCCGTCCGTCACCCCGATGCCCATCGTCTCGAAGTACTCGGCGGAGACGGCGACCTCGATGACCGAGCGCCGGGTGCCGTCCGTCGCGGGCGGGTCCTCCGGGCGCGCGTAGACGATCTGCGCCACTTCGTGGTTGAGCGGCAAATGGTTGACGAGGGCTGCGGCTTGCACGCCGGGCAGCGCGCGGGCTTCCTCGAGCAGCCGCGCGTGGAAGGCGGCGATCTCGTCGCCGGCGGCCGCCCGCTCCTCGCCGAGGATGAACTTCATGGTCAGCACGCGCTCGCGGTCGAAGCCGGGATCGCTGCGGCTGAGGCCGCCGACGACGTCGAGGGCGACAAAGGCCGAGGCGACGAGCGCCACCGACAGCGTGACCTGCGTCGCCAGCAGCGCGTGCTGCGCGCGCAGCGCGCGGCGGGAGCCGGTCGCGGCCGTGCCCTCCTGGCGCAGCACCGCGGCCGGGTTCGCGCGGCCGAACCGCAGCGCCGGAAGGAACGCCGCGATGGCGACGGCCATGGCGGCCGCGCCGACGGCCACGAGCACCGCGCGCCAGTCAAGGCCGATATCGCCGACGCGGAACAGCTCCAGCGGAATCATCTGCTGCATCCGGACCAGCCACGCCTGGCTCAGCACGAGGCCGAGTGCGATGGCGGCCACCGCGAGGCCGGCGCTCTCGACCATGAACTGCCGGAACAGGCGGAGCCGCGATGCGCCCATGGCGGCCCGCACCGACACCTCGCGCGCGCGCGCCAGGACGCGGCCGAGGAGCACGCTCGAGACGTTCGCGCACGCGACGAGCAGAATCAGTGCGCTCGCCGCCAGCAGAATTGGCGCGCCCACGCGGAAGCCCTCGTCGGCGAAGTTGAGCGCGTTGCGCAGCGGCTCGAACGCCACGCCTCGGTCGCCGGCTGCGGCGCCGTGGTCACGCGCCAGCGCGTCGGTGATCGACGCGAGCTCCTGCAGCGCCGTGGCGCGGCTCGCGCCCGGCGCCAGCCGCGCCACCGCCTGCAGGGCCTGCCGGTCGTACGGATATCGGTCCGCGTCCAGCTCGTATGGCAGCCAGACCGCGGTGGTCGGGATCGGAAACACGAACGTGGGCGGCATCACGCCGACGACGGTGTGCGGGACGTTGCCGATGCTGACGGCGCGTCCCAGCACGGCCGGGGTGCCGCCGTACCGGCGCTGCCAGAAGCCATGGCTGAGCACGGCCACGCGCGGGGCGCCGGGCCGGTCCTCGCCGGGACGAAAGCCGCGGCCGAGCGCGACCTGCACGCCGAGCACGTCGAACAGGTTGGCGGTCACGCGGCCGGTGTTCAGGCGCTCGGGCCGGTCGTCGCCGGTGAGGTCTTCCTCGGTGTAGTTGAACGCGGCGACACCGTCGATCGATCGAGCGCCGGCCCACGCCTCGACGTCGGGCCACGCGCTGCGGAGGCTCGTCTGCCCCGTCGGCCGATCGGTGGACCAGACGTGCACGAGCCGATCGGCGTCGGCGAAGGGCAGCGGCCTCAGCAGGAAGGCGTCTACGACCGCGAAGCTCGAGGTGATCCCGGTGACGCCGAGCGCGAGCACGAGCGCCGTGGCGGCGGTGGTGCCTGGCTGGCGCGCGCCGAGCCTCAGGCCCAGCCGGGCGTCGGCGGCGCACTGCGCGAGGTGCTCGCGAGGGCCGACGCGAAGGAAGCCACCGAGCGTCCGTGCCCACAGCCGCAGCATGGCCCCCCAACCCCTCCCCGCCGCCAGCCGCCGCTCGTCGTCGAAGTCGGCGCGCATCGAGTCGCCGAAGTCGCCCCGGAAGTCGGCCGGAAACAGGCGGAGGAAGCGCCGGTACCACCGGTCGTGGCGGGTCACGACGGGCGCCTCCGCGCGCCGAGCAGACGCGAATGCCTGGCCTCGACCACCAGCGACTCGAGCCGCTCGGCCTCGGCGCGCGCGACGTCGCGTCCGAACGGCGTCAGCCGGTAAGCGCGCCGGCGCGGGTCGGCCGCGGGCACTTCCGTGACGAGGCCGCCGTCGAGGAGGCGCCGGATGATGCCGTAGAGCGTGCCGGTGCTCAGCCGCACGCCGCCGGCCGTGCGGTCCTCCACTTCCTTCATGATCAGGTAGCCGTGCCGCTCGCCCTTCGAGAGGCTGAGCAGCACGTGGAACATCGGCGGGGAGAGCGGCAGCGCGTCCTCAGGACGCCGGCGCGGCATGGGCACCTCCTGCGGCCATTATGGCGCTTGACGACATGTCGTGTCACGTCATAAATCGACGAGCGGGCGTCAGAACGCGACGCGCCAGGTGCCGCCCAGCGCGAAATCGGCGGCGCTGTCGGTGAGGCCGAGGTCGAGCGAGACGCCGAACGACGCGCGCGGCCCCAGGACGCGCAGGAGGGCGACGCTCCACTGGGCCGACGGATCCAGCCCCGGGATGACCGCTGGCGAGCCGCTGGCCGAGACGATGGCCGACCACCGGTAGCGGCTGTCGAGCACGCGGCCGTAGCCCACGTAGGGCGACGCGATGTTGCGGTAATCGGTCCCGGCCGGGTCGCCCAGCACCCAGTAGGTCACGTCCGCGAGCACGGACTGACGTCCGCGGAACGCCGACCACGAGACGCCGACCGCGTAATCGACTTCGCCCGAGCTGAAGCCGTCGTCGACGCTGGCGATCGGGGCCTTGATCGAGCCGCTGAGGCGCAGCGAGGCGTCCCGCTCCGGCGAGCGCCAGGCCGCGACGTCCACCCGAAAGAACGGGTCGCCGGGGCCGGATGCCCAGGGCACGTCGAGCGGCATGCCCTCTGGCACGGCGTACCCCGCCCGCTGCACGATGAACGGCAGCGTGACCGAGGCCCGCAGGATGCCTCGCTCGATGTCGAAGCCGTTCAGCAGATAGAAGGCGTCGGACCGCTCGCCCTCGTCTCGCGGGCCTGCGTGCCCATGGCGTCGCAGAACTGCTGCAGGAGCCGGAGCTGGTCGCGCTGCCGGTCGCGCACCTGCGACATCTGCTGCGTCATCTGGCGGGACATCTCCTGCGCGCGCAACGCGATCTGGTCCATGCGCCGCGCCTGCTCCTGAACGTGCTGCTGCATCTGCTGCTGGGTCATCTGGCGCTGCTGCTGCGCCTGCTGCTGTTGCTGCTGCTGGCCCTGAGCCTGCTGCGGCAGCTCGGCGCGGGCCGGCAGCACTGTCAGGGCGCCGGCCGCGACCGCAGCCGCGGCCAGCCACGAAAGTCGATGTGTACGAGTCATGACCACACCTCCTGGGTCATACGTCCAGAAGGGCAATTCCCGTACCGGCCGGTCTTCCGCTGCCCTGCAGGCACTCGCTTCGAATGCAGGCCGCCAGGACGAGCCGCCGTGGGTGAACCTCCGCAGTCGCTGCGGGATTCCAACGATCGTCTCGTCGACGGTCGCGAGCGGGCTCAGCGCCATCGCGCTGATGCTCGCCCGCGCCGGTGCGCACGGAATCCGGCCGCGGGCGGCAGGGCACGCGATCGGCCGCCGCATCGCGCGTGGTCCGACGACTGCGACGGCAGGACGGACCGGCTGCCCGGGCGCGGCGAGGGGTGACTTAAGTCCTGTCGCCAGAGGCCCGCGGGCCCCGGATGGCCGATAACAATACCGTCAACTCCCGTGATTCCAACTGGTTGCCGATGCCGCGCTCGTTCCGGATCACTTGGCCCCCGTCTTGCTGGATACGGGCGCAGGCCTGGCTCCCCCGGGCTTCAGCGCGCGAGCGAAGCGAATGACGGACTCTGAATGACGGGCATCCTCTGGACGTAAGGGTCTGCCGCGAAATTAGCGCTTGTACGGAACTCGCAGTGCGATCATGCTGTGGGCATGAGACCAGCCACCCATCGGTCGGCGGAAGCGCAGATTCGCGTGCGGTATCAGGCCGTGCGGGGCGAGTTGACGGAGCGGGCCCGCCGGCTGTTCGTCGCCAGTGAAGCCATCGCCTTCGGCTACGGCGGCATCGCGGCCGCGTCGCGCGCGACGGGCATGGCGGCCAGCGGGATCGGACGCGGGATCGCGGAGGTGCGGGCGATCGAGGGCGGGGCCGCGCCGGCTCTGCCGGCC
>Ga0299907_10003559_pt1 | contig 10004 bp, 7 predicted proteins | sample RVTome_16_FD_198680 | JGI IMG/M metagenome (GOLD analysis project Ga0299907, IMG submission 198680) | Soil microbial communities from uranium-contaminated site in the Upper Colorado River Basin, Wyoming, United States - RVT152D67 (version 2) ... | reverse complement strand
CTTCGTCTCGGGCACGATCGGCGCGTCCTTCACGACCGACTCCACCGAGGTATCCGGACCCTGGTTCATGAGCAGCCGCACGAGCGAGTTCGAGTGCACGAGGCCCTTGATCCGGTCGGTGTTGCCGTCCTCCGTGACCACGAGGCGGGTGTGACCGGATGCTACGCACCGCCGTAGCGCGGTCTCGACGTCCTCCGACGTGTCCACCGTCACGACCGCGGGAATCGGGGTCATCACCTGTCGCGCCTGCTGCTCGTGTAGGTGGAACACCCCCGACAGCATCCCCGCCTCCCCCGGGTCCAGCACGCCGCCGGTCACGCTCTGGGCGATCAGCATCTTCAGGTCCTCGGACGAGGACGCCTCCTCGAGCTCCGCGCGCGGATCGACGCCGAACCCGCGGAGGATCCCGTTCGACACCGAGTTGAGCAGCGAGATCCCGGGCCGGAACACGACGAAGAAGAAGTGGAGCGGCCGGGCGGCGCGACGCGCGACGGTCTCCGGGTGCACGATCGCGAAGATCTTCGGAACCTGCTCGCCGACCGTGATGTGCGCGGCCGTCGTGATCAGGTAGGCGAGCGTGATCGAGATCGCGAGCGACAGGCCGTGCGGGACCGACTCCCCGAAGATCGACTCGAGCAGCTGAGCGATCGAGGGCTCGCCGAGGAAGCCGATCGCGATCGACGCGAGCGTGATGCCGAGCTGGCAGGCCGCCAGGTAGGCGTTCATGTCGTCCATCTGGCGGAGGACGCGGCCCGCCTTCTTGTCCCCCTCTTCCTCCATCTGCTCGAGCTTCGAGCGGCGCGAGCGGACGAGCGCGAACTCGGCCGCGACGAAGAACCCGTTGAGGGCGACGAGCAGCGCAACCGCGAGGAGCAGCAGGGCGTAGATCATTGGAGGCCCCCGTGGGGGCGGCTACTTCGAGACGAGTCGTCGTCGCTCATGCGCGGAGGGCCGGAACGCTAGCACCCATTTCGAGCGTCACCCGCGAACCACCTTCAGCCCGCCGCCCTTCTTGGGTACGAACCGCTCGCCGAGGAAACGGCTCGGAGTCCGGTGCCTGAAGCCGTCGGGGCGGCGTGGCAGGCCGAGCTCGTGGGCACGCGCGGTGAGCTGCTCCGCCGCCCGTTCGCACACCGCCGCGATCGTGAGGGACGGGTTGACGCCGAGCGAGGTCGGGATCGCGGACGAGTCCATGCAGAACAGCCCCTCGTTCCCGAACGCCTCGCAGCGGTGGTCGACGACGCCGAAGTCGGCGGACTCGGCCATCCGGCAGCCGCCGAGCGGATGCGACGCATAGCCGCCCTGCGTCTCGGTCAGCTTCATGAAGCGCCCGAGCCCGTCGCGCTCGGAGATCCGCTTCATCGCGGCGTTCGCCCGCTCGCGCACGCGGATCGATGCTTCGGACAGCGTGTACTCGAACAGCCCGATCGCGACCGGGCCCGAGTTCGGCCGCACGGCGCCGCCTCCGGTGGGCGGGACTTCGTAGAAGCGGCCGTCGTGAGTGTCCTCGACCATCGCGAGCAACTCGATCCGGTTGTTCCAGGTGGAGATCGCGCGCTTCTTCTGCTGACCCCACCAGGACGGCTCCCCGCCCGGCGCGCGGCCGTCGTCGTACAGGAAGTTCGTGAGCGTCGACAGGAAGATCTCCTGGAGCGTGAAGCGCGTCCCATCGCGGCGATGCGAGCGGCGCCCGTGCCAGAAGTCGTAGGTCATCGTCGTGATCGGCCGGCCCTTGTAGAACTGGCCGTAGCCCGGCAGCCCGAGCACGTCGCGGATCTTCTTCGGGTCGTACTCGACCGCCGCGACGTGATCGCCGTTGATCCCGAGGTGGCGACCCAGCCGGTCGGACAACGTCGGAAGGTCCGACCGCGACCGCATCAGAAGCGGCGGGTTCCCCATTGCACCGGCGGCGAGGATCAGGACCCTGCACTCGATCTCCTCCTCCTGGCCGGTCGGCTGCCTGGTCGGCTCGTCCCCTTCCCAGTCGAGGACCGACGCGGTGACGATGTAGCGGTATCCGTCGGCGCTCGAGCGCCGAACGCTCTGGACCTCCCGCGCGGGCCGCACGCTGACGCCCGCGTCCTCGGCCGCGCCCAGGTAGTTCGTATTGACCGTGTTCTTCGCGCCGTAGATGCAGCCCGTGTGGCACCACTTGACGTTCTGGCACAGCTCGAGGTCGATCGCGCAGGGAACGCGGTCGCACGTGTATCCGGCCGCGTTGAGGGTCGCCGCCCACACGCCGCCGGACTTCGAGACCTGGTTCCACCGGGGACGCTCGACCCGCAGTGCCAGCTCGGCGCGGCGGTAGTAGGGGTTGAGCGATTTCCGCGAGATCTCCTTCGGCCACATCCGCCGCTCCGGGCCATCGTCCGGGTGGTGGTCGCGCCGCTCGAAGGTCTCGCGCGGGGAGCGGATGCTCGCGGCGAGGTACAGGTTCGAGCCGCCGCCCACGCCGTTCGCCACCACGATCTGCGCGCCCGTGCCCTGTGTCGATTGGATCAGGCTGTACACGTTCGAGAGGTGGCCGATGTGCATCGACTGCTTGAAGTCGGTGTGCTTGAAGCGCGGCCCGCGCTCGAGCACAAGGATGTTCTTCGGGTCGACGTTGGCGGCGCGGTAGAGCTCGGCCAGCCGCCAGGCGGCAATCGAGCCGCCGAAGCCGGATCCCACGATGCAGACGTCGACGCGCTCGGCCATCGCTACTTCAGGTAGCCCTTCCTCGTGAAGTCGCGGGCGAGCTTGCGGCCGTACGAATAGCGCCGGTAACCCTGCGGAGCGGCGCCCGGGTAGCCCATCACGCGGTAGCCCGAGGCGTTCTTCGACGTCCCGACCTCGTGCACGGCGGCGGCGCAGAACGCGGTAAACGGCACCGCGGCGGCGGCCTCGTAGAGGACACGGTCGGGGTTGTCGAAGGAGAGCGCCCCCAGGACGACGGCGGTGCGCTCCTCGAAGCCGAGGCCGAGGAAGGGCCCGCCTTGCTGGAGCGAGCGCGTGCTCAGCTCGGCCAGGAAGGCGGGCTCGATCGCGTCGAACCCGGTGAGCGGGTGGTGGTAGAGCCGCAGGACGTCGGCCTCGACCGCCCCCGGCTCCTCGTCGACGCCCGCGATCGCGTCCCGGTGGATCTCGTCGCCGAGGTCGGTCCTCTCGGCCTTGCGGCCCGGCACGATCGTGTCGGCGAACGCCTGCAGCGTGGCGTCGTCGGTCGCCACCTGTGCGAGGGCCGGATCGGCGGCGAGGATCCGCTCGGCCACCGGCACCGCGGACGCGATCAGCGCCGCGGCGCCGAGCACGCTCGTGTCGCGCAGGAAGTCCCTCCGCGAGAGCTCGAATCCAACCGGGCCCTTCATCTGAGGCGGCCGAGCTTGGCACGCGCGTAATAGATCTGCGCCGGGCCGTCGCGCTCGTCCTCCCACAGCACGAGGGCGTGCCGGCGTGCGCAGGAGAGGCGCGGGCGCCACGCGTTCCCGGCGCGCGGGCCGCCGTCGTCGACGCGCCGCGCGCGGGCGCGCTTCACGCCCCGCTTCACATAGACAGCGCGGATGTCGTTCTGGCCTCGGCTCGCGTCCTGGAACACGACAAGGGCGTCCCGGCGCCCGACCGCGCACACGTCGGGCGCGAACGTCGACAGCTGCCGTCTTCCGTACGGGTCCACCTGCACGTTCTCGCCCTTGCCGCTCGACATGTAGATGTCGTACATCTGGTGCGGCCGCGTCGCGCTGGAAGCGCGCTTGCGCCAGTCCGTCCAGGCGATCAACTCGCTCCTCGCACCCAGCGCGGCGCGCGGGGTGTCCGCGAGCTCCTCGTCCTCCTCCGGCGTGTCGTTCACGAGCCGCTGGTCGCGCCACGTCTTGCCTCGGTCCGTGGAAAGCCGGCTGAAGACGTCCCAGTCGTAGTTCAGGAAGTCGAGCCACGTGACGAGCACGCGCTTGCCGCGGCTCGCGACGCTCGGCGCCCAGGAGTGGTCGAACTTGGTTGCGAGCGGGACGGGAGTGCCGGTGTCGAGCCGCTCCGCCTCGGCCGGCGAGCCCTTCTCGATCCGCGTGTAATAGAGGTGCGCCTGCGGCAGCTCGTCCAGGCCCGTCTCCCGCTCGTCGATGAAAGCAGCGTGCACGACGTCGCCTCCGCCCTGCGCAAGCGCCGGCTTCCACTGGGGGGCTTCCCCCGAGGTGTCGATCGGCGCGGGAGGACCGAAGCCGCGGTAGGTCGTCGAGCGTGCGAAGAGAACGCGCTCGTCCTCCACCCACGCGAGCGTCACCCGGCCCTTCGCTCCCACCGCGACGGACGGCCACCACTGGTCAGTGTCGGACGGTGCAGCGGACGTCGGGTTGGACCATGTCCGCCCGCCGTTCCGGCTGCGGACCACGAAGACCCGGTCGTGCGCGCCGCGCCGTTCCTCGTATGCGGCCACCACCTGCCGTCCACGTGCGGCCACGGCGACGTTGCGCTGCGCTCCCCGCGAACGCATCAGCGGCCGCGAGCGCGAGAACCGCGTCCGGGCGAGCTCGGCGCGGTAGCGCCTGTGACGCGGCTTGCGGTTCACGACGATGTCGCGCCACAGGATCCCCTCGGTGTGGCCGTCCTCGCACGGGCCGGGCTGCTCCGGGTCGGGGCACTCCTCGCCGGAGCCGGGCGCGAGCTTCTCGCCCGCCTCGCCGAGCCGCTTCCGGCGCGCCGCGATCGGCTCGCCCGGCCGGACTGGGTCGGGCACCACCCAGGGCAGCGTCTCGACGAGGCCGCGGTGACCGGGCTGGCCGAGGATGAACCCCTTCTTCTCGCGGCCCGTGCGCGGCTTGACCGCGAGGTGCGAGGGCTGGTCCGCGTAGAAGTTGAACACGCCGCCCTCCATCTGCGGATGCACGAGCGTCTCGATGCTCGGGTGGCGCAGCACGTCGTTGTAGCCGGAGGCGAGCAGCGTGTCCGGGCTCCACATGCCGGTCGTCCTGGTCAGGTCGCCGACGAAGAACTCGGGCTGGAGCAGCAGGTCGGTGTGTCGCTGGTCGATCTTCTGGAGCACGTCGGGCATCCATGCCGGCTTCGAGATGACGAAGGCGAACCGGCCCACGGGCGTGTCGACGGGAACGCTGTCTGAGTGGCTGACCGCACCCGGCACGAGATCGAGCCCGAGGGCGCCCTCGTCCGGCCCAAGCTCGGTCGGCGTGATGTAGCTCTTCACGCGCCGCGCCACCAGCTCGCCGTCCGGGTTGAAGACGAACGCGACAACCGACGGGTTCGGTTTCGTCGCCTCGTAGACGTAGCCGCGCTCGGGCTCGAACGGGTCGCCCAGCTGCATGACCTTCTGTGGGTTCTCCTCCGCGCACTGCTCCCCGGTGGGCGGCGGTGTGAAGGTTGCCTTGCTCGTGCAGACGATCTGCCAGTCCGGGACCATGTCCCCGACCGTCGTGAGCCAGACGTCGTAGCGGTCGGCCATCTCGGCGAACGGCTCGATGAACGTACGCCCGAAGGTGTCGGTCAGGGAGACGGCGAGCAGACGCGTGAACGGGACGCGGCCGGGCAGTTCCGGGTACTTGGCTCCGTAGTACTCGTTCTCCTTCGAGTAGATCCCCGCGAGCGTGACGATCGAGCCCTCGAGCGATCCGGACTCGCGCGCCGGCTGCGCGCGTGGGCCGGTCAGGGCGGCGAACAGGCCGATCGACTCGGGCCAGACGACGAGATCCGAGCCCGTCCTGTGCGATGCCATGTCATCCGCGCCCTCGACGATCACCGGCTTCCCGGGCCCGCGCTCGGCCTTGTCCGCCAGCGCGAAGATGTAGTCGCGGTAGGTCTGGCGGCTCTCGAGCCAGCGCATGTTCAGCTTCGCCCCCATGGCGAAGACGCGCACCTTCGCGTTGGGCTCCGGGCCCGCGCCCGCCGCCGGTGCCGTGAGCGACAGCGCCAGCAGCGCGCTAAGCCACGGAGTCGATCTTCGCCGCAAGCTTGAAGTCGTTTTCGGTGATCCCTCCCTCGGAGTGGGTCGAGAGCGACACCTTGACCTTGTTCCACGAGATCGAGAGATCCGGGTGGTGATTCATCTCCTCGGCGAGCGGCGTGATCCGGTTCACGAAGTCGACCGACCCCACGAAGTTCGCGAACTCGAATTCGTGGGTGAGTGCATCCCCGTCGCGCTCCCACCCGCCCATCTTCGACAGCCTGTCCTTAACCTCGTCTTCACTCATGCGCATAGCAAGCCTCATTCCCTCCGCTACCGAGACGCTGTTCGCGCTCGGACTCGGCCCCGACGTCGTCGGGGTCACACACGAGTGCGATTATCCGCCAGAGGCAGCGGAGCTGCCACACCTGACCCGCACGGTGCTGCCGGCGGGCCTCTCGACCGAGCAGATCGACGCTGCGGTCAGGGAACGCACCACGCGCGGCGAGCACCTGTATGAGCTGGACAGCGACCAGCTGCGCGAGCTCGAGCCGGACCTGATCGTCACCCAGGCACTGTGCGAAGTATGCGCGGTGTCGTTCGACGACGTCCGGGCGATCGCGGAGGAGATCCCGTCGCAACCGCACGTGATCGCACTCGACCCGATGACCCTGGGCGAGGTCCTGAGCGACGTACGCCGGCTCGCGGACGCGACCGAGGACGAAGGCGCGGCGGACGAGCTGCTCGACGAGGCGGCGGACCGGATCGACGCGGCTCGCTCCCGTCTGGAAGGCGCGGCGCCGCGCACGGTCGCGGCGCTCGAATGGCTCGCGCCACCGTACGTGGGCGGACACTGGATCCCGCAGCTGATCGAGCTGGCGGCGGGCACGGACCCGCTCGGGTTGCCGGGCGAGAAGTCGCGTACGGCATCGTGGGACGAGGTGGCCGCGGTGGGACCCGAAGTCGTAGTCGTGATGCCCTGCGGCTTCGGCGTCCGCGAGGCTGCGGACGAGGCGCTCGACCACCACGAGCGGCTCGCGGCCCTGGGAGCGGAGCGGATCGTCGCCGTCGACGCGTCGTCGTTCTTCTCGCGGCCGTCCCCGCGGCTCGTGGATGGGCTCGAGATCCTCGCCCATGCCGTCCACCCCGACCGCGCGCCCGACCTTCACCCGGGCGCGTCGGTCGTCGTCGGCTAGGCCTTGCCCCAGACGGTCTTGTTTCTGCACTCCTCGGCGGGCCGCTACGGCGCGGACCGCCAGCTCGTCGCTCTTGCCTCCGGTCTCGACCGCGACCGGTTCACGCCGGTCGCCGTCCTCCCGGAGCGGGGCGAGCTCGCGAACCCGCTCGAGGAAGCCGGTGTCGAGGTCGTGGTGGCTGAGCTCTCCATCCTCCGCCGCGCGGAGCTCGGTCCGCGCGGCGTCTGGAGGATGCTGCGCGCCGACGTCCGCGAGCTCGAGGCGCTCGCCCGCGCACGCAACGTCGCGCTCGTCCACTCGAACACGTCGGTGATCGCGTCGGGGCAACGGCTGGCGGACAGGCTGGCCGTGCCGCACGTGCTCCACGTGCGCGAGCTCTACCCGCGGGTGCCGCTGGCGTGGCCTCTGTGGCGCCGCCGGCTCCTGGCCGCCGACCGGCTGCTGTGCGTCTCGCGCGCGGTCGCGGCCCAGTTCTTCGACTCGGAGCAGGTCGCGGTCGTCCCCGACGGCCTGCCGGCCGCGCCCGAGCGCGGCGAGCGGTCCGCCGCGCGGGCCGCCCTCGGCCTCGACCAGGACACGTTCGCGGTCGCCGTCCTCGGCCGCGTGAGCGCGTGGAAAGGGCAGGACGTCCTCGCCCGCGCCCTCGCGGAGGAGCCGCTGGCGTCGATCGGGGCGGTGGGCCTGGTCGCCGGGACTGCGTGGCCGGGCAACGACCGCCCGGTCGCCCGGCTCGACCGGCTACGCGAGCAGCTGGGCCTCGGCGACCGGCTTCGCCCGCTCGGCTTCCAGGCCGACGTCGGCGCCCTCCTCGGCGCCGTCGACGCGGTGGCCGTGCCCTCGACCCGCCCGGACCCGTTCCCGAACGCGGCGCTCGAGGCGGCGGCGGCAGGCGTACCGGTGGTCGCCGCCGCCCACGGCGGCTTGCCGGAGATGCTTCGCGACGGCGAGACCGGCCTGCTGGTCGAGCCCGGTGACCCCGCCGCGCTCGCGGTCGCGCTGCGATCCCTGGCCGACGACCCGAACCGGGCGCGTGCGCTCGGCGCCGCCGCTGCCGCCGACGTGGCCGCGCGATTCTCCGCCGAGCGAATGCTCGAGGCGGTCCAGGCGCATTACACCGTGCTCGTGAGCTAAGAGCCGGACACGGCGATGCTGCCGACCACGGCGGCCGCCCCGACACTCGCGGCGAGCAGGACCGGCACGAGCCGAGGCATCCTGATCCGGTCGCGCAGTTCGAACATCAGCGCCGCCGCGAGCGCCCCGCCGATCAGGCCGCCCAGGTGACCTCCGATCGAGATGCCGGGGATCGCGAACGTGAAGACCAGGTTGATCCCCAGCCACAGGCCGATGCCGCTCTCCATCGGGTTGATCCCCCTGCTTCGCATCACCACGATCACCGCGCCCATCAACCCGAAGATCGCCCCTGAGGCACCCACGGTGAGCGCGTCGGGCTCGACCAGCAGCGCGCCGAACGAGCCCGCGAGCAGCGAGACGAAGTAGACGATCGCGAACCGCAGCCGCCCGATCGCCGGCTCGAGCATGGTGCCGAGGATGAAGAGCGCGAACGCGTTGAACATCAGGTGCAGTAGCCCGGCGTGCAGGAATCCGGCTGTCAGGAGCCGCCAGACCTCGCCGTCGGCGACGGCCGGGCGCGAGACTGCGCCGTCCCTTATCAGCTCCGAACCGCCGAACTGCGAGCCGGTCGCGTTCGCGCCACTCGCCATCGCGCCCAGCTGTATGAGCGCGATGATCCCGATCAGGATGTAGGTGAGCGTCGGCTCGTCGCCGCGCCCCGCGGCGACCTTCCGCACCGTCGTCCGCTGGCCGGCGCATTCCGGGCAGCGCATCCCGACGGACGTGGACGTCATGCACTCCGGGCAGATCGGGCGGCCGCAGTTGGAGCACGAGACAGCGGTCTCGCGGTCCGGATGCCGGTAGCACACCTCCATCCGCCGGACGATAGCCTCCGTGCCGTTGACGAAGCGGGGAACGATCGGGGTCCTGGGAGGCTGCCTCGTCGCGGTGGCTGCTGCGCCTGTGGCGCTCGTACCGGGGAGCGATGACGCGGTCGCTGCGAAAGAGCGCAAGGCACTCACGTTGTCGGTGACGACGACAAGCCAGCGCAGGATCCTTGCCAAGCGGCGGATCGCGGTCAGCGTGCGCACGGCGCGGCCCGGCACGTACCGCGTGTTCGCATCGACGCGCAGACGGCCCGGCAAGGGCCGCCCGCGCGTCGTGATCACCCGGACGAAGGTGCTCACGCTCGCCGCCGGTCGCACCCGCACCCTGCGCTTGCGGCTGATCCGAGCCGGCCGCCGCGAGCTGCGCGGATGCACGGCCAGGACGGTGATCGCGAACGCGCTCAGGCTCCGGGGAAGCGCGCGGCGACCGGGGCGGACGAGGCGCAGCGCACAGATGCTGCGCAGGAATGCATCCCGTTGCCGTGGGCAGGAGCCAGCCCCGGCACCACCGGCGCAGGAGCCCGTCGCCTACGAGACCGAGAACGCCAACCGCTGCGACTTCACCGACGAGGCGGATTGCCTCTTCCCGTGGCCGAACGACCATTTCACGGTCGCCGACCCCACCACCGACACCGGGCGGCGACTCAATCTCAAGAGCGCGTCGATGCCGGCGAACCGGGCGGGCAAGCCGATCGCTCCGGAGCCGTACAACCGCAACGACGGGTTCAGCCCGGGCGCGCTGATCGTCACGAAGGTGCCCGGCCTCGAGACCCAGAAGGCATTCGACGCGACCGGCGCCGTCCCGATCACGCGAATGTCGGACGCGTTCGAGCCGCGCCAGCCCGTCATCGTCCTGAATGCGGAGACGCGCGAGCGCCACCTCGTGTGGGCCGAGATCGACTCGACGGCGGCCGCCAAGGAAGACGTCACGCTGCTCATAAGACCCGGAGTGAACTTCGAGGAGGGAGCGCGCTACATCGTCGC
>Ga0299907_10003558_pt1 | contig 10005 bp, 11 predicted proteins | sample RVTome_16_FD_198680 | JGI IMG/M metagenome (GOLD analysis project Ga0299907, IMG submission 198680) | Soil microbial communities from uranium-contaminated site in the Upper Colorado River Basin, Wyoming, United States - RVT152D67 (version 2) ... | reverse complement strand
AGCACACCGACGAGCCCGACGACGACCAGCGACAACACCCCGATGAGCGGCAAGGCCACACGGTCACGCACGACTCGTCATCGTACAGGACTGTTTGACACGCGGTGTCCCGAAAACCTAGAATCGGCGCGGCCCTGACCCTCGGATGGACGCCAACGTCGACGAAATCGCCCGTGATCTTGCCGCGCTGACGCAGCGCTTCCTTGACCTGGGCGCCAGCCTTGGGGAGGCCGCCCGAGCGCTCCAGGATGCCGGAGCGCCTCCCTCGCCGGTCCTGGTCCAGGCGCTGTCCGGCGCCCGGGGCCAGTTCCAGCAACTGCGCTCCCAAGCCCTCACGATCGCCGACGCGGCTGGCGTGGCGGCCCCCGCGGCCCCCGAGAGCCTGCACGAGATCGAGCCGCTGCTCGCGGCGATCGGCACCGCCCTGCGCGAGCGGGCCCGCCGCCAGGCGCTCGAGCAGGTGCGGCAGGGCGCCATGGCGGTCCTCGACCGCGTCATGGAGCTCCTCCACCAGGACGACCCGCAGTTCCCTGCCCTTGTCGACTGCCAGGCCAAGGCGCGCGAGGCCCGCGGGGCCCTGCTGGCCCTCGTCGAGCTGGAGTCGGACGAGGCCCGCCGAGTTGCCGAGGCCATGCACGCCTTCGCCGACCTGCTCGTCATGGTCGAGTCTCGCGACGGGCTGGACGACGAGCCGTACGGGCAGCTGCAGGAGCGGGTGTCACGCGCCTTGGGCCGGCCGCTCGCGGTCGCGGCAGCGCGCGGCAAGCTCGGATTCGAGGGTGACTTCGTGGAGCCCCACGCGGGCCCCGCGCCCAGCGAGCCGGCAGCCGCCGAGCCGGGCCCCGAGACGCCACCGCTCGAGCTGGAGACGACCCCGCCGGCCCCGGAGCCCGAGGTCCAGCCGACGGTGCTGGCCGAGGCCGCGGCGGCCCCGACAACGCCGCCTGCCCCCGCGCCCGAGCCCACGGGTCCGGACGAGACGGCGCAGTGGTGGCTGGCCGCCTGGGCACGCTGGTCGGGCTGGAAATCCAGTCACGACTTCACCACGGCCGTGCGCGAGGAGCTCGGCAAGTATCCCTTCCTGCTCTCGGTGCCGATCCAGCAGAGCCCCGAGTACGAGGATGGGCTGCTCGCCTACGGCTACTCGATCCTCATGGATCACGTCGAGAAGCAGAATCCCGGCTGCGTGGGCAACGCGCTGAGCAGCCTCAGGCCCGGGCAGACCCAGCAGGTCGGCGAGCAGCTCTACGAGTACCTCGTCTCCCAGGGTCGGCTGCGCGAGACGTACGCCGACTTCGTCCGGAACACGCTGCTGGCCGCGCTGCCCGAGCCCGGCGTCTGGTTCCAGTTCCGCATCCTGGAGTCCAAGGAGGATACGCGGATCCTGCAGCGGCCGACGGCCCGCATCGGCGACACCGAGCTGTCCGGACAGCGCCTGGCCAGCGACGCGCAGCGCTACAACGAACACAAGTTCAAGATGACGCTGGGCCCCCTCACCAGCCGCTTCATCCTGGTCTCGGCCGACGTCAAGGAATCGCGCAGCGCCGGATTCAAGCTCCTCGCCGACGGCGCGCCGTCGGACCACGGGTGGGTCGTGAGCGTGTCGGCCGGCAGCCGCTCCGGCGTCAAGCTCGACGCCAAGCGGATCGCCGAGGGCGGCCTGCACGTCCCCGGGCTCGGCCGGGAGCACACCGCGCTGTGGGTGGCCGTGTTCAACCCGGACCCGGGCGCCGACCGGAGGTGCGAGCTGAGCGTCTTCCTGCGGAAGGACACGAAATCACCCTTCCGCACCAGGGGCTAGACGCCCCGGCCCGCGGGCGCGCGCTACTCGTGCGGGGTGGGCTGGGAGGCGGCGGTGGGCGCCGGGGTGTCGCGACGCGCGAAGGGGCTGCGCGTCACGCCGAGCTTCTGCGCGATCTGGTTGGTCGCCTGCACCGTCTCGAGCACCTTGGCGAGCGCCTGGGCGGCCTCCTCCTTGTCGGTGCGGAGCTGCTCGTTCTGCGTCCGGGCCTCGTCCAGCTCCTTCTGCAGGTCGTCGTGCTCCCGGCGCAGGTCCACGCTGTGCACCTTGGAGTCGGCCAGCTCCTTGCGCAGCTCGGCCAGCTCGCGTCGCAGTCGCTCGGTCTCCTGCGCGGCGTGGTCGGTCTTCGCGGTGAGTTGCTGGTCGTGGTCGAGGAGCTCGGGCAACAGCGCGAACAGCTCCTTGGTGTCCTCGATCCAACGGGCGAAACGCTCGCGGACCTGCGTCTGTTCCATGTCTGCCCTCGTTGCCCCGGGGGGCATTACCAGCCGTCCCAATCTAGCATGGCGGGTTGGGCCGGCCGCAATGTTATCCACCACAACGGTGATACCTTAAGCGGTGCATCGGGTCATGGTGACCATGGCGCGGAACATCGGACCGAGCGGCCGGCGCGGCCGAATGATCGGAGGCCTCGCGCTTCTGGTCGTGGGTCTCGTGGCCGTCACCCTGCTGGTGGTAGGGGGCGCCGATCGGGGCGCCCGGCTCGCGGTGTTCGCGCCGTTCTTCGGGGCCGCGATCGGGCTGCTGCAGGCGCGCGACCACACCTGCGTGATGCTGGCCGTGCGCAACCAGTGCGAGATCGAGCGGGGCACGGGCACGGTCGCCGATCCCTGGCTCGCCGGCCAGCTGCGCCGGCAGGCGCGCGAGGTGCTGCTCGAGTCGGTCGTCATCGCGGCCTTCCTCACCGGCCTCGTGCTGCTGCTACCCGGCTGAGGCCGGGCCCCGGACGCGACGACCGTCACGCCGCCCGACTGGACAGGGCGAGGGCGGCCGACGTCGTGAGGTCCGCCTTGAGCACGCGGTGCATGTGGTCGAGCGCCTGGCGGGTGTGCCGGGGATCGACGGACGCCACGCAATCGGGCGGGACGATCACGTGGAAGTCCCGCAGGTAGGCATCGCTGGCGGTGAACAGCACGCAGTGGTCGGCGGTGAGGCCGGTGAGGATCAGCGTGCGCGCCCGCAGATAGGCGAGCAGGGTGTCGAGCGTCGTGGAGAAGAAGCCGGAGTGCTTGGGCTTCAGCACGAAGTAGTCGTCGGGCTCGGGCACCAGGCGCTCGACCAGCGGGCGGCCTCGCACCCCCGCGCCACGGCAGTGCGCGAGGAGCGCCGACAGGTCCGAGCGCCAGCGACCGAAGTTGTCGTTGACGTACACCGCGGGGATGCCAGCTGCGCGCGCGCGGCGTTTGAGCGCGGCCAGGTGCCCGGCCATCTCCAGCGCCGGGCCCAGCAGGGCGTCACCCCCCTCGAACTCGAGGTCGTTGATGACGTCGATGAGCAGCAGCGCGGTGGGGGCCTCGTCGGGGGCGTTGCCGTGCAGGTCGGGGTTCTTGGCCGGCATGGGATTCGGACGTCTCGCTATACTGAGTACCATCCGGTCACGTGAGGCGAAAGTCGAGATGAAAGGAGTGTTCTCATGTCGGTGAGGCTGTTCGTGGGGGGGCTGGCGTTCACCACCTCGACCGACGGGCTGCGCGACGCGTTTGCGCGCTTCGGGCCCGTTCAGTCGGCGGCGGTCATGACGGACCGGGAGACCGGCCGGTCGCGAGGGTTCGGGTTCGTGGAGATGGCCAGCGAGCAAGAGGCCGAGCGGGCCATCAGCGCATTGAACGGCTCCAGCCTGGACGGCCGCATGATCCGGGTCGACAAGGCCACGCCGCGCGGTGCCGGCGGCCCGCCGCGCCCGCGTCCGGCGGGCGGGTTCGCGCCCCGCTCGGACCGGCCGGCCGGCGGCGGCTTCGCGCCGCGGCCTTCCGGCGGTGGCTTCGGCGGTCCTCGACCCAGCGGCGGTGGCGGGCCCCGGGTGGGAGCCGGCGGCTGGACACCGCCGATGCCGGAAGGGCGCAGCGGCAATCGCCGTGGCGACCGGCGGGCGGGGCCGCCCGGCCCGGGCGGCGACCAGGGGCGACCGAAGAAGCCCGGGGGGCGTAAGAACGTGACGCCCCAGGACCGGCGCGGTGGCCGCGGACGCCTCGGCTCCGACGGCGACTATCGCTGGGGACGATAGGCACGCTCCCGACCGACCCGACGGCTACGGCATCCCGCTCGAGTTGCTGGCGGCGAGGCGCACCATCATCTCCGTGACGAGGGGCGAGAACAGCATCCACACGAAGAACGCGGTCGCCACCCAGATCGCGAGCCGCACGAGCGTCACGGCTTCCCTCTGGCAGACAGCGTCACCGTCATCTCGTCCAGGCCGCGCACGATCCGGTCGGGCCTCACCCCGGCGCCGGCTGGCACTCCTGCCCCCGGCCGGTCCAGCCAGGTAGCGCGTAGCCCGAGCCGCTGGGGCCCGGCCACGTCGAACTCCAGGTGGTCGCCGAGCATCCAGACGTCGGGACCAGGGGCGACCCCGAGTGCCGCCAGCGCCGTCGCGTAGACGGCGGCGTCGGGCTTGCCGGCCCCGAGCTCGCCCTCGATCACGATCGCGCCGAAGAACGGCGCCAGGCCGTGGCGCTCGATCTTGGCGCGCTGCTCGCGCGCGTCCCCGTTGGTGACCAGCCCCAGCGGCAGCCCGAGCTCCCGCAGCACGCCCAGGAACCGCCGCGCGTCGGGGAACAGCCGCATCACCGCCCGCCGGCGGGCCGCGAACGCCTCGGCGATCGCCCCGCCCAGCCGCGGATCGCCCCCGCAGCGCTCGAGCGCCTCGGTGGCAATGCTGGTCCACGCACGCAGCATGTCGACGCGCTGGCGCCGGTTGTGCTCCGGATCGCTCCAGAACGAGCGCCGCGTCTCGGCCAGGGCCGCGATCAGCGGGGCCTGGGCGACCTCCGCGGCGGCATCCGCGCACGCGCCCGTCCAGCAGGCGTCGACGCCGCCCGAGTAGTCGAGCAGCGTGTCGTCCAGATCCAGGAGCAGCGCCCTCACGCCGCCTCCTCCGCCGGCCGGGTCACTGCACGCCGGGGATCGTGGACCAGCGTGGCCAGCATGACCAGGCCGACGAGGCCGACGACGAGGGCGGTGACGAAGACGGTGCGGAAGCCGAGCCCGTCGGCCATGACCCCGCCGATCAGCGGCGTCGCGAACGCAACCGGCGCCATGGCCGTCGAGCCCAGCCCGATGTACGTCGGCCGCGCGGCCTGGGTCGGCGCGAACTCCAGCAGCACGTTCAGCGCCGACACGCTCACCGCGGCGGTGTGAAAGCCGACCAGCACGAACACGGTCTCGAACGTCGCCAGGCTCGACGCCACCAGCGCCACGACGCTGGCGGCGACCGTCGCGCCGGCGCCGGCGAGCAGCACGAGCCGGTGGCCGGCCCGGTCAGCCACCCAGCCGAGCGTCAGGGTGCCAAGCCCGTGGCCGGCGACCAGCAGCGCGGTGAACACACCGGCACGGCCCGGCGGCGCCTCCCACGCCTCGAGGGCGTAGACGGTGTAGAACCCGCCGGCCATCGTCCCGGCGATGGCGAAGGCGCGGGCGGCGAGGAACCACGAGAGATTACGGTCGCGCCGGAGCAGCCCGGGCACCCGGGCCAGGTACGCCCCGAGCGGCACCGGCGCGCGGGTCGGCCGGCCCTCCGGCTCGCGCACGAACGCCAGCGCGAGCCACGATAACCCCAGGCTCGCCGAGGCCAGCAAGAAGCAGACGCCATAGCCGTGCGGAGCGGGAACCCGGGCCAGCACGCCGGCGACGACGAAGCTGGCGCCGAAGCCCAGCACGCCCGCGGCCAGACTCGACAGCGCGAAGAAGCGCCCGCGCGCCGCCGTCGGGACGGCGCGGCCGATGAGATCCATCCACGACGGCATCAGCAGGCCCCCGATGCCGGTGCTCACCAGGAGCAGGGCCAGCACGATGGCCAGCGTGAGCCCGGGCGCCCGGGCGGCGAGGAAGAACGCGAGCAGGGCCATGGCCAGGTATGGGACCCGCTCCCAGCCCGTCCATCGCATGATGAACGGCATCTGCCGCGGCAGCGTCTCGGTGTGGCCGGCCGCGAACAGCGAGGGCAGGAACCAGCCCAGCGTCATGACCGCGGGAATCGCCCCGATGAGCACGTTGGGCGCCCCGAGCCAGGCGGCGAATGCCGGCAGGATCGTGGCCTGCGAGGCGAACGCCAGCCCGACCAGGAACAGGCCGTAGTCGGCCCCGAGCAGGAACACGTTCCGGGCGCGCTCGCTCACGAAGCGCGGGCGACGACGCCGAGGACGCTCTCGACGGCCCGGACCATGAGGCCGGCGTCCATGCTCGCCTGCTCCAGGCCGCTGGCCGCCACCATCGCCGGCAGCAGCGGCAGGTGGACGAAGCCGGCGCGGGCCGGATGGCCACGCCGGGCCAGCAGGTGCAGCGTGCCGTACATCGTCTGGTTGCAGAGATACGTGCCGGCGGTGTTCGACACATAGGCCGGGATCCCCTCGGCCAGCAGCGCGGCCAGGACGGCGTCCAGCGGCAGCGTGGCGAAATAGGCGGCCGGCCCGCCCGGCACGCACGGCTCGCCGCGGGCGCGGTGGCCCGCGTTGTCGGGCGTGTCGAAGTCCATCACGTTGACGGCCACGCGCTCCAGCGCGATCCGTGCGCGTCCGGCCGCCAGGCCGAGGTGCACCACCGCCAGCGGGTCCGTCTCGTCGAGCAGCCGGCTCACCTGCGGGGCGGCCTCGGCGTGATGAACCGGCAGGATCGCGCCGCGCACGACGGCGTCGCCCACGGCGCGCCCATCCAGGGCCTTGGCAACCTCCAGCGAGGGGTTGGCGGTGTGGCCGCCGAACGCCTCGAAGCCGGTGACGAGCACGACCGGCCGGCTCACGCGGGGGGCCGCTCCAGGCGCAGCAAGTCCCCGCGGAAGCGCCGGAACTTCGGGGCCCACGCCAGCGCGTCGCTCTCGACGTGCAGGCGGGTGGCGGCCCCCCCGGTGGCCTCGGCCTGCAGGCGCACGAGGGCGGGCCGCGTGAAGCACCGCAGTCGGGCCTCGGCGGTTCCCGCCTCGGCGTCGTAGCGGGTGATGCGGGCCCCGAGGCGCCGCAGCACGGCCACACCGTGCATGAGGACCACGTCGGGCTCGGCGGCGACGACGACGTCGCGGACGCGGGCACGAGCGAGCCAGGACATGGCCCCTAGGGTAGCAGGCGTGCGCGCCGATGCGCTATCGTGACCGCCATGATCGAGACCATCGCCGCCCATCTGACCCTCGAGCAGACCGACCGCGTCGCCGTCGTGACGATCGACCGGCCCGAGGCCCGCAATGCCATGACGTTCGAGATGTACGAGGGTCTGCACGGCCTGTGCGAGCGGCTCGACGCCGACGACGGGGTGCGCGTCGTCATCCTGCGCGGGGCCGGCGACAAGGCCTTCGTGAGCGGCACCGACATCCGCCAGTTCCAGGCCTTCAAGACGAGGGAGGACGCTTTGGGCTACGAGGCCCGGATCGGCCGCGTCCTCGACCGCATCGCCGGGATGCGCAAGCCCACGATCGCGATGATCCAGGGCGACGCCGTCGGTGGCGGCATGTTCATGTCGCTGGCCTGCGACCTTCGCCTCGCCGCCGAGCACGCTCGGTTCGGCGCGCCCATCGCCCGCACGCTCGGCAACTTCGCCGCCCCCGCCAGCCTGGCCCTGCTGGTGGCCACCGTGGGCCCGGTCCGCGCCCGCGAGATGGTCATCACGGCGCGGCTGATCACCGCCCCCGAGGCCAGGACGATGGGGCTGATCGATCAGGTGCACCCGGCCGCCGAGCTGGACGCCCGCGCGCGGGAGCTGGCGGCCCGCATCAGCGAGCACGCGCCGCTCACGCTGGCCGCCGTCAAGGAGGCCACGCGGCGCTACATCGCCGCCGTCACGCCCGCGAGCCTCGAGGACCTGATCCTCTCCTGCTACCTCTCCGAGGACTTCCAGGAGGGTGTGCGCGCGTTCCTGGAGAAGCGCAAGGCGGACTGGAAGGGCCGCTAGGAGCGTCCGGCAGCGCGCAGCCACCGCCACACGGCCTCGGGCGTGATCGGCAGCGAGCGGACGACGGCGCCCAGGTGGGCCAGCGCGTCGTCGACGGCATTGGCCACCGCGGCCGGCCCCGGGATGGCCCCGCCCTCACCCACCCCCTTGGCCCCGAGCGGGGTGACGGGCGAGGGATGCTCGAGACTGGCCACCTCGATGTCGGGAACGTCGAGCGCGGTCGGCTTGAGGTAATCCATGAAGGTCGACGTGAGGAGCTGGCCGGCGGCGTCGTAGCGGAACTCCTCCAACAGGGCCGCGCCGATGCCGTGCGCGGTCGAGCCGTGCACCATGCCCTCCACGATCAGCGGATTGAGCTCGCGCCCGCAGTCGTGCACGACCACGTACTTGAGAATCCTCACGCCGCCCGTGGCCGGGTCGACCTCCACCAGGCAGCAGTGGGCGGCGTTGGCGAAGACCAGCTGCGAGGGCACCCGGCGCTCGGCGTCGATCGGCCGGGCCAGCGGGTTCTGGTGGGCGTGGCGCGCCTCCAGCCCCGGCTCCTCGCCCGGCGGCAGCCCGAGCACGTCCGCGTAGGCGGTGCGGGCCAGCTCGCGGAACGTCACGCTGCGGTCGGCGGCCCCCCGCACGCGCGCAGCGCCGTCGCGCAGCTCGAGGTCGCTGGCCGCGATCTCCAGCCGGAAGGCGGCCAGCCGCAGGAGCTTGTCGCGCACGCGGCGGGCGGCGCCCACGATCGCGCCGGTGTCGGTCACCGCGAACTTGTTGGAGTAGTTGCCGGAGAGGTAGAGCCACGGGGTCGTCGCGGAGTCGAAGCCGCGCGCGACCGAGACCTGCTCGGGCCTGAGGCCGAGCTCGTCGGCGACGATCTGGGCCACGACCGTCTCGTAGCCCTGCCCGCTCGGCGGATCGCCCAGCGCGACCCGCACGTGGCCGTCCGGCTCCACGCGTACCATCGCGGCCTCCGCCGACCCCGACGCCGCCCGGCGGCCGGTGATGATCTCGTAGGAGGCCAGGTTGGTGCCGGCCGGCTCGACCGACGTGGCGATCCCGACGCCGAGCAGCCGCCCGGCGGCGCGCGCCGTCGCCTGCTCGCGGCGGCGGTCGTCGTAGCCGAAGCGTGCGAGCGCCGCCCGCAGGGTGGCCGGGTAGTCCCCGCTGTCGTACCGGGAGCCGGTCGGCGTCGTGTAGGGCATCGCCTCGGGCCCCACGTAGTTGCGCAGCCGCAGCTCGGCCGGATCGAGGCCGAGCCGGCGCGCCAGCAGCGTCATCACCCGCTCCATCGCGAAGCACATGAACGGCTTGCCGATGCCGCGGTTGGCGCCGCTCGGGCATTTGTTGGTCAGCACCGACCACGCCGCGTACCGGATGGCCGGGATGCGGTAGCCGTTGGCGATGGTGCCCAGCTTGATGAGGTTGTGCTGGGCGGGCGATACCAGGTTCTTGCCCTCGTCGGTCACGTCGCGCACCGAGAGCCCCAGCAGGGTGCCGTCGGCTCGGTAGGCCAGCGCCACGTGCATCACGCCGCCGGCCGCGTGCATGAGTGCGGTCAGGCTCTCACGGCGGTCCTCGAGGAACTTCACCGGGCGCCCGGCCCGGCGGGCCAGCAGCGCGCAGATCAGCAGGTAGGCCGGCCGGCGCTTGTTGCCGAAGCCGCCACCGATGTCCGGGCACTGCAGCCGCAGGCGCGCCTGCGGCACGCCGAGCGACTCGGCCAGGATGGCCAGCGTGAGGCCGGGCCGCTGGTCGTTGGTGACGAACGCGTAGCCGTCCAGGCCGGGATCGTACTCCGCGATGCAGCCGAAGGTCTCGAGCGGCGTGGAGGCGTAGCGCTGGATCTCGAAGCGCTCCTCGAGAACCCCGTCGGCCGCCGCGAAGGCCGCGTCGACGTCGCCGTACGTCAGCGTGTCGTGCCAGACGACGTTGCTGCCGAGGGCCGGGTAGAGCCGCGGCCCCTCGCCCCGGGCCGCCGCCTCGGCGTCGAGCGCGGGCGGCAACGACTCCCAGGTCACCTCGATGAGCTCGACGGCATCCTCGGCCGTCGCGCGGTCCACCGCCGCCACCGCCGCCACCGGCTCGCCGACGAACCGGGCGCAATCGACCGCCAGGCAGTA
>Ga0299907_10003557_pt1 | contig 10005 bp, 6 predicted proteins | sample RVTome_16_FD_198680 | JGI IMG/M metagenome (GOLD analysis project Ga0299907, IMG submission 198680) | Soil microbial communities from uranium-contaminated site in the Upper Colorado River Basin, Wyoming, United States - RVT152D67 (version 2) ... | reverse complement strand
CCAGTTGCGATCGCAGATCCGCACGATGGACGCTTCCGACAGGTCGAACGGGAGATCGTGCCGGCGCAGGACGATGTAGTCGTTGCCGAGCCCGTGGCCCTTGGCGAACGGGATCGTCATCCGGCCCGCTCTCAGCGCTGCGAGATTGGCACGTAGCTGGCGCGGGTCGGCCCCGTGTACTCTGCCCGCGGGCGGATCAGTCGGTTGTTGCCGTGCTGCTCGAGGACGTGCGCCGCCCAGCCGGCCACCCGGCTCATCGCGAATATCGGGGTGAACTGGTCGGTCGAGATCCCCATCGCCGCATAAGCCGCGCCCGAGAAGAGGTCGACGTTCGGGTAGATGTGCTTGTCCTCGGTGACGACCCTGGCCACGGTGTCGAGGATCTGGACGTAGGCCATGTTGCCGATCTGCTGGCCGAGCTCGGAGGCCAGGCGGCGCAGGTGCTTGGCCCGCGGGTCCTCGACACGATAGACGCGGTGACCGAAGCCCATGATGCGCGCCTTGTCGGCGAGCGCCTTGCGGATCCACGCGTCGGCCCTGGCGGGGTCCTTGATCTGCTCGACCATCAGCATCACCTGCTCGTTGGCGCCGCCGTGCAGCGGGCCCTTGAGGGCACCGATGGCGGAGGTGATGGCCGAATGCAGGTCGGACAGTGTGGCGGCGGTGACGCGGGCGGCGAAGGTCGACGCGTTGAACTCGTGGTCGGCGTGCAGAATGAGCGCGATGTCGAACGTCTTGACGGCGAGGTCGGTGGGCTTCTTGCCGCTCATCATGTACAGGAAGTTGGCGGCCAGGCTCATCCTCGGGTTCGGCGCCACCGGCGTCTTGCCGCGGCGCATCCGCTCCCAGCCCGCGACCAGCGTCGGCATCTGAGCGGTGAGCCGCACGCACTTTCTGAGCGTCGCCTCGCGCGAGTTGTCGGCGGCATCGGGATCCCACGACGACAGCGCCGACACGCCGGTGCGCAGCACCTCCATCGGCGTCGTCTTCCGGGGCAGCGTCCGCAGCAGCGCCAACAGCTTGGGCGGCAGCTTCCGGTTGGCGGTGGACGCGAGGGCCTTGCCGAAGGCGTCGAACTCCTTCCGGGTGGGCAGCGCGCCATGCCAGAGCAGGTAGGCCACTTCCTCGAACGTCGAGTGCGCGGCGAGGTCGTCGACGTCGTAGCCGCGATAGACCAGCCGCCCCTCGTGTCCGTCGATGAAACAGATGTCCGACGTCGAGACGACGACGTCTTCGAGGCCGGCCTTGCCTACCGTGCTCATGGGGCTCCCTCGCAGGATGGGGTGAGACCGACCTTGCTTGTATCATAGCTGGCGACACGCTTCAACGGCCGCATGACCGACGTCATCGACTTCTACGATCGTCATCCGATCAGCGAGGCCCAGGTGCTGGCCGCTGTCCGCCGCCGGCGCGGCGCGCTCGCGGACGCGCCGCTCACTGCCGACGACCTGTTCGATTTCGACCAGGACCACTACGGTGGCCTCGCCGCGGTGGACACCCTCGCCCGCCTGGGCGGCATCGACGCCCACGCCCGGGTGCTGGATCTCTGCGCAGGCCTGGGCGGGCCCGCCCGGTTCCTGGCCAGCCGACGCGGCTGCGCGGTCGTCGCCGTCGAGCTCAACGCCGGCCGGGCCGCCGGCGCCGCCCGCCTCACGCGCCTGGTGCGCCTGCACGGCCGGGTCCGCATCGTGCGCGCCGACGCCACCCGGCTCCCCTTCGCCGCGGCACGCTTCGACGCCTGCCTGAGCCAGGAGGCCCTGCTGCACATCGCCGACAAGGCGGCCGTGCTGCGCGAGGCGCACCGCGTGCTCGCGCCGGGCGGACGCCTGGCCTTCACCGACTGGGTGACGTGGCCCACGCTCGGTGACGGCGAGCGACGCCGCCTCGAGGAGTGGATGGCCGCCACGACGCTGCAATCGCTCGACGGCTACCGGAGCCTGCTCGGCGCCGCGGGCTTCCACGCGGTGACGGCCGAGGACCTCACCGACAGCTGGCGCGCCGTCATGCGCGCACGACGGGAGGCGTTCGGGGCGATGCGGGAGGAAGCGGTGGCGCGGCACGGCGAGGCCCGCTACCGGGAGTACGATCACCTCTACGAGTTCTTCGTCGGCCTCATCGAGGCGGGCAAGCTGGGCGGCGGCCGCCTCAGCGCCTCCCGTTGAGGCGGGGCGCCCCGACATCCTCGGCCGGGCCCCCCGGTTTCGATGGGGCCTCCGCGATCATTGCCGCCAGGGGCTCGCTCGGCCCCTGGCGCGGCCCGACCCGGCGGTCACTTCAGGGCGGCGCCGAAGGCCTTGGCTTCCGTCGCGAACTTCTTGCCGTCGAACTTCTTGGGATCCTCGATGGTGCCGAAGAGCCGATCGAGCGCGTCACCCGCGGCCTTGTCGGCCTTCTGGCCGGGCGCCTTCGAGTACGCGGTGTAGAGCCGGTCCATCGCCATCGCGGCCTGCTCCGCCGCCCGCAGGCCGGTGGCGCCGATGGTGTCGCCGCTTCCGGCGATGTCGGCCATGATCTTGCGCGTGCTGGCCTGATCGAACTCGCGGGCGGCGATCTTCGGGGCCTGCTGGTTCAGCGTGGCCTGCAGAGTCTTGGTGACGGCGGCGATCCTGGCCCGGTCGCCCTTGGCGACCGCCTCGGCCAGGGCGGCGACGTCCGCCTCCACGGACTTCTGCGCGTCGGGCGTGGCCACGCTCATCAGCACCCGCACCACGGCGCCGTGGCCCTGGACCTTGGCGAGCGCGTCGGTCAGGAGCGGACCCGACGCGTTGCCGGCGGCGCGGTCCCCGAGCTGCCTGGCGGCCTCGCGCAGCGAGATCGCCTGCCCGGTGGCCCATGCCCTGGTCGTGGCCCAGGTGCCCTTGTCCCGCCAGTGGGGCGGCATCGTGGCGCTGAAGGTATCCAGCTCGAAGGCGAGCAGGTCAGGATGGCCGGCCGCCACCATCTCGTGATCGATCTGCAGGTGACAGGACACACACTTCTCGGCGCGCAGCAGCATGTTCTTCGTGTCGTACATGCCGAGCTTCACGGACTGCTCGTGCGTCCAGCCCTTCTCGGCGTGGGGCTCCAGCCACTTCTCGGCCGGACCGTGACAGCCGTCGCAGTGCACGCCCTCGGTGATGTCGAACTTCGGGCCCCGCAGCTCCTTGGGCACGTCCACCGCGTGGCAGACGAGACACTTGCTGCTGGCCTCGGCCTTGGCGATCTTCATGTTCTGGGCGATTTTCGAGGGGCTCACGCCCGACCGGAGCTTCTCGTTCGTCAGCGTCGCGTAGCCCTTGGCGTGCTTGTCCTTCTGGAACCAGACGATGTTCTCGTTCATCTTCGGGAACTCGGCCCGGGGCTTCGTGTTGCCGTGGCAGTTCGACGCGGCGCACGAGGCGGCCCCCGTGTACTTCAGGTTGCCCTGCGCGTGCACGGCAGCGGGCGCCAGGGGCGCGGAGAGCCGGGCCCCGGCGACGACCCCGACGGCGACGACGAGGGCGCCGCCGAGCGCGGCGCCCAGCACAGCACGATGCGACATGAGGCTCCTCCTGTGGTGAGACGGGATACCCGTCATCCGCTCAGCGCGACCGCCGCAGCCTCGGGCCTGACTCCGGCCCGGTGGCCGGCTCGTCACGTCTGGGTGACGCCGGGGCGCGCGGCGCGCCCGGCGGCTCGTCACTGACCGTGTACAAGCGCCCGTCCTTGAGGTACAGGCGCTGCATCTCCGGCAGCGTCATCGGCCGCGAGCCCACCCGGTTGAACACGGCCACCTGGTGCCCGCTCTCGTCCACGGCCCGATCGCGGTCGGTGCCCTTGGACACCGCCAGGGCGGGGCCGCGGGTCCGGGCGGTGGCAATCAACTGCGGCTCGGGGCGCGGGCTGAAGCCGAGGTAGCCCGGCGTCGCCTCGGGCGACGTCAGCTGCAAGACGCGCAGGCCGTTCTTGCCGTCGGCCACGTAGGCGAACAGGCTCGCGTTGGTCATGCCGACCTTGACGTCGCGGGCGTCGTCGAGGGCACCTCCCGCATCATAGAGCCGATCCAGCACCGGAGCCTCGGGTCGCTCGACGTCGACGATGGCCAGCCCCTGGCCGCCGGCGGCGACGTAGGCATAGGTGCGGGCCACGTACACGCCCCGCGCGTCGGCCAGCCGCACGACCGCGTCGGGGACCGCGCGCGGCCGGGTGGGGTCGGTGACGTCGATCACCTTCAGGCCCTCGGCGTCGGTGACGAACGCGTAGCGGAACTGCACGGCCACCGCGCGCGGGCGCATCACGTGGGGCGCGCCGACGGTGGCGACGATCCGCGGCTGGAGCGGGTTGTCGAGGTCGATCACGACCACGCCCCGGGGGGCCAGCACGTAGGCGTAGTGACCGGCAATCGTGAGATTCACGGCCCCGGTGAGCACGCCGTCGGGGTTGAACGTCACCGCGCGCTCCAGGAAGTTGTTGGTCGGATCGCCGTCGAGCAGCGTGGAGACGCCGGGCCGGTTGGGGCTGTCGAGCGGGTTGCCGATGACCACCAGTCCCTCCTCCCGGTCCGTGACGTACAGGTAGGCGTAGACCGGGTGGATCTTCTGCTCCTCGTTCTCGGCGCGCTGGTGACGGGTCGGATCGACCGCCAGCGTCGAGGGCGAGGCCACGGCGGTGGCGTACCTGGTCTTCACGTACAGGCGCTGGCCCAGGGGCGACACCGGCGCGGTGACGATCTTCTCCGAGAAGCCCTTCTGGTCGACCTGGGCCACGTCGTAGGCGCGGAAGCCCCCCTTCCCGTTCGCGGTGTAGAGGTACTCGCCCCGGACCAGGATGGACTGCACCTCGTCGCGGCCGAACAGGTCGAGGACATCGCGCCCCCGGTGGTGAACGGCGTCGTGCAGCACGTCCCCGCCGGCGCGGTGCTTCTGGTAGGCCGTGGGATAGGCCACCTTGTGCAGCGAGCTGCCGATGACCGCCTGCGGCTCCTCGCGCTCGGTGACGACGACTGCCTCGAGACCCTGGCCGCCCTCCGCCACGTACGCGAAGCGGCCGATGAAGTTGTAGAAGTTCGTCCCCTGCATCAGCAGCGAGGCCATCCAGGCGTTGTTGTCGTTGGCCCGGGAGACGTGACAGTCCGTGCAGTGCTTGGTCTCGGTCGCCCGGACCGTGTGCGGCACGAAGGTGCTGAACGAGTGGCCGCTGAAGCCCTCGGCGGAGACCGTCTGCTGCTGCGAGTACACCCACTCCCGCTGGCCGTTCTGGGAGCCGACCAGCACCGCGCACGTCGAGCGGGCCGGCGACAGCCGCTGGCCGGCGCTGGTGCCGTCGACGGCCAGCATGAACACGTCGTCGCGGATCGTCTGGAAGTTGTAGGGCGTCCAGTTGCGCAGGACGTCGCCCTCGTTGTGCAGCTGGGGCTTGCGCTCGTTGGCCTTCATCGGCAGATGGCAGCCGAAGCACGAGGTCACCCAGGAGGTGTGGCAGGCGAAGCACGTCATCCGAGCGTCGGCGTGGGCCAGCTCGGTGTCCTGGGCCGGCGCGTCGCCCCAGGTGGTGCCGTCACGGCGCAGCGTCTTGGCCAGGCGCGACCGCTCGGCCGCCCGGGGATTCTTCCGGGCCCACGCCGAGGCGGGATCGATCGAGTCCAGCACCTGCACGACGTCCCACGCGAGGTCCTTCGTCACCGTCGACCGCTGGATGAGCGTGTCCCCGCGCCACTGGAAGCGGCGCTGCCCGAACGGCGTCGTGAGCAGCGAGAGGTCGGTGCCGCCGGCCGGCGCGGCCGGGCCGGAGGTCGTGAGGTTCGCCTTCTCCTTGATGGTCCCGTGGCAGTCGACGCAGGTGATCTCCACGGCGGCGCGCGTCTCGCCATAGAGCTTGCCGTTGCCGTGGTTGTCCTGCTTGAAGTGGCAGTCCGAGCAGTGCATCCCCTTCTCGAGGTGGATGTCCTTGAGGTGGACGGCCTTCTTGAACCGGTCGGGGTCGTCGGCCGCGACGATCGTGTTCTCGGCGTCGAGCAGGCGGCCCTTGCGGTCCGCCTTGTAGACGTTGCGGAACACCCAGCCGTGGCCGTGGTAGTCGGCGAACTGGGTGCGGGTGAGCCGGGGGTTGAGGTCGGTGACGTTGACCAGGAAGTCCTTGTCCGACCACTTGCCGCGCAGCGCCGCGCCCTCGGGGTTGTTCTGCTGGATCTCGAACACCTGCTGCGCGGTGAGCCGGCGCTCCCGCTCGGGATACATGAGGTGGCCGTCGGTCTCGTTGTCCCACCAGATCGTGCCGAGATAGCTGTTCGTCACCGTCGTGCCCGGATGGTGATGGCAGTTGACGCACTGGCTCGACGGGATCGAGTTCGTGAACTGGTGCCGGATCGGATGACCCGACTCCTCCCGGGGGATGGTGGGATCGACGGTGGCGGTGCGGCCGAGGTGGCCGTGCTGCGCGATGTCGCCGGAGTGCACCGGGGAGCGGTCGTTGGCATAGAGGACGTGACAGGCCGAGCACCCGCTGGACCGGAACTCGCCGGGGTACTGGTTGTTGCCCAGAAACGACAGCGCCGGGTCGAACAGCCGGGTCTTCTGGAGGTTCAGCCACACCGGATCCGTGCGGTTCAGCGTGCCCAGCCCGCGCTGGCTCAGACGGTTGGCCGGACGCCCCGGCGGCTCGTCCAGGAAGGGGATGCCGATCTCGAGTGGCCGCTGCTGGCCGCGCTCGAACACGCGCAGCACGTTGCCGGGCTGGCCCACCTCGAAGCGGGGCAGCGGGTCGAGCCAGGCCAGCACGCCCTTCTTCACGACCTCGTCCACCGTCGGGGGCGGCAGCGTCAGCGCGCGCTGCGGCAGTCCGTCGGGACCGTAGGCCTCGCCGAAGCGCGGGCGCTTGATGGGATACGAGCCGTTGTTGTAGAGGGCCGCCGCCCACAGCATGGGGCCGGTCCGCATCATGCTCTTCTCGACGTTGGCGACCTCGGCCGGGTGGCAGCCGCCGGCGCCGCACGTGCGACGCGCCACCCGCAGATCGCCGGGATTGACGAACTGCACGAACTCGGCGGTCTCCTTCAGCAGCGCCGTATAGGTGTGCACCGGGTTGGCCGACGAGGTCCAGACCTCGCGCTGCCGCGGCAGCACGTGCGCCTGCCGCTTGGCCGCCTCCCAGGCCGGGGCGCCCGGGGTCGCACCCTCGGGAGCCCGGATCTCCACGCGGCCGCCGTGGCAGTCCGCGCAGCCGAGCTTCACGGTGGTTGCCGTGTGCATGCTCTGCGAGTCGGTCGTCGTGTGACAGGTCATGCAGCCGGCGCTCTTGCGATCGGCGTCGGCCTGGTTCTGCGTGGCCAGCTCCGACTTCTCGGGCTCGGGTCTCGCCGGCTCCACGGACGGCGCCGGCGCCGTCTCCTCGCTGGGCGCCCGCCGGATTCGCTGGGCCAGGCGCACCGGACCGCGCTCGCCGGCCGCGGCGGTGGCCACGCCGGGGTCGGGCCCCGGCGCCGTGGGCTGCCCGGGCCCGGGGGACAACGCGCCGAGCACGACTGCCCCCGCCAGCACCCCCAGGCCCGCGCGCCGCCACCACGCGCGCCTCGGCCGAGCGGCGATCACCGTGGGGCTTCCTCCGAGGTGCGGACCCATTCGAGCCCCTGGGGCCCGAACCAGAACACCGCGCTGGGCTCTGGGCCCTGAACGTCGTCCTCCGCCTGGGCTGCGAGCGCGCCCGCCGCGACCAGGGCGTCGTCATGGGTGCCGTCGTCGAGGTGGGTGTGCGCGAGCCCCGGGGCGAGGTGCACGTCGGGCTCCTCGGGCGGCATCGCCGCGACCACGTCCGGGCCGACCGGGGCGAGCTCCTCGGGCAGGCGGAATTCGGGCGCCGACCGATCGTCGGCCTCGAGGGTGGCGAGTCCGTCGCCGGCGGCGGGCCAGGCCGGATCGGCCTCCACCGGACGCGTCACGCTCACAGGCCCGGGCAGACCCGGAGTCCGGGAGCCGAACGGCATCGTCGGCGTCCCTGTCCTGCTCGGCCGGGGCACCTCGTCGGCCCGCCACGGCTCCGTCGTCAGCCCGATCAGCGCGAAGGTGACCATGAGCACCGTCGGCACCCCCAGCCGCCACATCACCCCGGTCTTCGGCTCCGTCCTCAGGGCCGCCCTCCGTCGCTCAATAGGTCAGGGTCACGGCGAGGAAGCCCGAGTAGAGGATCGTGTTGCCCTCGCTCCGGACCTTCTCCAGCCCGTTGGGCCCGAACCGGAACTCCTCCGACTGGTAGATGTCGCGGAAGCCGTCGCCGCCGAGGAAGGTGGCCCCCCCCAGGCTGACGATGACGTTGTCGGTGAGCAGGGGGCGCCAGCGCAGCCCCAGGCTCAGGTCCCAGCCCACATCCTTACGGATCTGGTCCTGGAAGAGCAACGCCTCCAGCACCTCGGTCCGGTGGAAGCGCACGTAGTTGGCCTGCAGCTGTACCCTGAGCTTGGGCGTCACCTCGAAGTCGGCGCCGACGCCGAACAGGAACAGCCCCGGGTTGATGTAGTTGGGTTGCCCCTCGAGCTTGCTGCTGCGCAGGGCGGGGACGATGCTGTTGCGCCCGGTCAGCTCGACGCCGGTCGGTGGCAGCCCGATACCCTGCCGGACCCAGTAGCTGAACCCGCCGCCGGCGAAGTTGGGGTTGTCGAGGACGGAGTCGAAGCCGCGCGCGCGGTCGTCGAAGGGCTTGTCGTCGCCGGAGGCCCAGAAAAAGCTCAGCTTGGGTCGCACCCAGTCGAAGTCCATCGACAGCTCGACTGCCGCCATCTGCGCGTTGATCTCGGCCGACCGGGCCGAAATGGGGTTGCGGCTGTCGCGTCCCAGCACCTGGTAGAACGCGTGCGTCAGGTTCAGCGGGCCGATGTGCCCGTCGCCTGCCCAGCCGAGGTAGACCGCATCGAGCACGTGCACCGCCGGCGTGCCCACGACGGCCGGGCGCACGACGAAGCCGTTCTCGTCGATGTGCTCGCCGCCGGCGTCGTGCAGGTAGTGGGCGCTAAGCGACAGCGTGTAGCCCAGCGTGAGGAAGTCCTGGCGGAAGTAGTTCAGGATGCCGAGGTGCTGCCGCCGGGTGTCGAACAGCCGGTTCAGGCCGCTGTTGGTGTCCTTCTCGAGCGGGCGGAAGTAGACGGCGTTGAACTGGTCACGGTTGGAGCCGAGGTTGCCGAACAGGCGGAAGCCCAGGTTGTTGTCGGCGAAGATGAAGCCGCGGAAGTCGCTCACGAACGCCTGGATGCCCGATCGCGTCGACACGAAGTCGTACGTCGGCGTGAGATCGCCCAGGTGGTACTCCACGAAGAACTCCTGCAGGCTGGCGTGCTCCTCGTACCGGGCGGTGCCCTCGCGGACGTCAACGTTGACGACGCCTCTCTCGTTGGCCTTGAGGTAGTTGAAGTTGAAGACGCCGGTCAGGCGCAGCTCCCAGTCGCGCGGCTTGAAGGCGGTGTCGCCCTTGAACAGCTCCAGCGAGAGGAGGAAGTTGTGGCTGAGGAGCAGCTGATCGCCGTTGCCGAAGATGTCGGCGCTGTCGGGGTCGGCGGGGCTGACGTTGCTCGGCGTCGGCACGCGCCGGGCCTCGAACAGTGTGTCGGAGATGGCCGCCAGGCTGAAGAACACGTCCTGTCCCACGATGGGGAAGTCGCCCTTGAGGACGTTCTGGCTGTAGGGATCCCACCAGCGCCCGCGCGCGAAGGGCGCCTCGAGCGGACGCTCGTACCGGTTCCAGTCGGGCAGGCCGAGCCGCCAGCGGTCAGGAATCGGGACGAAGTCGGGACTGGTGTCGATGGGGCGCGGATGGCCGCCCAGCGGGCGGCCCACGTAGCCCGCAGGCCGGTCGCCCTCGGCCTGGCCGGCCGGGGCCGTCTGAGCCGCAGCGGACCCGCTCCAGGCAGCAATGGCCAGACCGATAACCGCCAGGCTCTTTCGCATCGACCCCCTGTGACGCGACACGTGTAGCGCGTGCCAGACGCTGGGAAACGCACGGATCCTATCTTGAACGCCGTGAGACTGTCAAAATTCACGCGCGCCGGCGATACCCGGCCAGGAT
>Ga0299907_10003556_pt1 | contig 10006 bp, 8 predicted proteins | sample RVTome_16_FD_198680 | JGI IMG/M metagenome (GOLD analysis project Ga0299907, IMG submission 198680) | Soil microbial communities from uranium-contaminated site in the Upper Colorado River Basin, Wyoming, United States - RVT152D67 (version 2) ... | reverse complement strand
GGCGCTCAACGCGTGCCGCTACTGAACGGTCCACCACGGAGAGGGTCTCCGTAGGCTGCTCACCGCGAACCGGGTCCCCGCGCACAGGCGCGAGGCCCTGGTCGCGGCGCTCGAGACCGATCTGGAGGACGCGGGCGTGTCGGAGGGCGATCGCGCGATGCTCGAGTACGTCACGAAGCTCACGCTCGCTCCGGGCGACATGGACGCGACCGATGTCGAGGGGCTCCGCGACGTGGGGTTCGACGACCTCGCGATCCACGACATCTGCGCGGTCGCCGCCTACTACGCGTTCGTGAACCGGATCTCCGACGGGCTCGGCGTGGAGCTCGAGACGACGCGCGAGCCGGACGATCTCGGCGAGGCGCCCGCCGGATGAGCGGCGCGCCGCCACCCGTCGATCACCTCGTGTGGGCCGCGCCGGATCTCGAGCGGGCCTCCGCCGCGCTGGCGGCGCTCCTCGGCGTCGAGCCCGCGCCCGGGGGCGCCCACCCCGCGTGGGGGACGCGGAACCGGCTCCTGTCGCTCGGCCCGTCGACCTACCTGGAGGTGATCGGCCCGGACCCGGACGCCGGCGGCGCGCCGGAGCTGTTCGGGATCGCCGGGCTGCGCGCCCCTCGTCTCGTGACGTGGGCCGCGAGGGCGACCGACCTCGAGGCGTTGCGCGAGCGGGCCGGCGAGGCCGGGATCGAGCTCGGGGCCGTCCTCGACGGGAGCCGCCGGACCCCGGACGGGACCGCGCTCCGCTGGCGGCTCACCGATCCGCTGGCCGTCGCCGCCGAGGGGCTCGTCCCGTTCTTCATCGACTGGGGCGACACCCCGCACCCGGCTGGGGCCGCGCCCGTCGCCGGGAGGCTTCTCGAGCTCTCGGCCGAGCACCCCCAGCCAGCGTCGGTGGCGCGAGCCCTCACGTGGCTCGGTGTGGAGGGGGTCGCGGTGCGGGCCGGACGCGTCCCCCGGCTCGTCGCACGTATCGAGACCGCGGATGGGGTCGTCGAGCTTCGCTGACCGACGCGGGCGCGCGTCGTCGACGCGCGCGCCCCGGGCTCGTCCAGACTCGGTAGCCACACCGGCCACCCGCTCGCGCGCCGCGGATGCGGAGGACGCGAGAACCTGCCAGTTTCGTCCCGGCAGTCCGCGATCGCTACCGAGAAGGAGCCCGAGACGATGTGCCGTAACATCAGACCACTGTTCAACTTCGACCCGCAAGCCACGGATGAGGAGATCCGCGCCTCCGCGCTCCAGTACGTGCGCAAGGTGAGCGGGTTCACGAAGCCATCGCAGGCGAACGAAGCGGCGTTCGAGCGGGCCGTGGACGAGGTCGCCGCGGTGACGCGGCGGCTCGTGGACGCGCTGGTGACGAAGGCGCCCGCCAGGGACCGCGAGGTCGAGGCGGCGAAGGGGCGGGAGCGCGCCTCGGCGCGCTACGGGAGCGCCGCGACGCCGAACCGGGCGTGATCGACGAGCTTCCCGCCGGGCTCATCGCCGCGGGGAAGACCGTGGTCCGCGTGCTCGACGCGAGCGGCCTCGCCCCCGACACGGCGTTCTGGATGTGGTTCCGCGACGTCGCCGGCTGGCGGCTGGTCCTGTCCGGAGGCCCGTTCGCGCGTCTCGACGCGGCGGCCGCGAAGCGCCGGGTGGAAACGGCCCTCGCGGGGACCGACCCCCCGCCTCCGCTGGATCCCGCGCTGATCGGCGTGCTCTCGCCCGATGCCGCGTCGGTCGCCGCCATCCGCCGCGGCCTCGCCACCGGGCCGGGATTCCACGGCATCCGGCTCCGGAACAACACGCTGGCGGGCGTCACCATCCCCGCGGCCTACGTGTACCGGGCGAATTGAGCGGCGGGAGCCCGGGCTCGCGCGGCCGGATCGCGGCGGCCTTCGAGGAGGGCGCCGCGTTCATCCCGTTTCTCTCGAGCGGGTACCCGCATCCGTCCGCCACGCCGCGGCTCCTGGGCGCGCTCGCGGAGGCCGGGGCCGACATCATCGAGCTCGGCGTGCCGTTCAGCGATCCGTTGGCGGACGGACCCACCATTCAGCGCGCGAGCTGGGAAGCGCTCGGACACGGCGTCACGCTCGACGGCACGCTCTCGCGGCTCGCCGAGCTGTCCGCCGACCTGCCGCCGGTCGTGCTCTTCTCGTACCTGAACCCGATCCTGCGCATGGGCGTCGAGCGGTTTCTCGAGCGCGCCGAGGCGGCGGGCGCCGCGGGGCTCCTCGTGACGGATCTCCCCGTCGGGTCGCACCCGGACCTCGAGCGCCGGCTCGCGTCATCCACGCTCGATCTCATCCCGCTCGCGGCGCCCACGACGACCGCGGCCCGGCTCGCGGCGATCGTCGACCACGCGTCCGGGTTCCTCTACTACATCTCGCGCCTCGGGGTGACGGGCGCCCGCGACGCGCTCGACCCGGGGCTTCCCGCGAAGATCGACGCGCTGCGCGCGGGCCTGCGGCTTCCTGTCGCGGTCGGGTTCGGGATCTCGACGCCGGCACAGGCGTCGGACGTGGCGCGGATCGCGGACGGCGTCGTCGTGGGGTCGGCGCTGATCGCGGCCCTCGGGCGATCGGAGGCGGAGTTCGTCGAGCTCGCGGGCGCCCTCGCGTGGGCGGTGCACGGTCCGTCGAGCTGAGGGGTGCGCTCGGCAGGGGCCGCCACGCGCGCGCCCGACGGTCCGCGACGACCCGCCGCCCGTCCGCTCCGCTCGCGAAGGGCCCCCCATCCCCCCATCCTTTCCCGGCGCCCGAGGGCGCGTGGCCGACCTCCTCCCGACACGCAGGTGCATGACATGACGAGCTCCCGAACGCGTCCCCGCTCCCACGCGCGCGGCTCCGCCGCGTCCCTCCTGCTCGCCCTGGCCACGACGGCCGCACCCCTCGCCGCCCAGGACCGGTTCGGCGCCGCGGTCGGCGTCGCTCCGGATGGCGCCGTGGTGGTCGTGAAGCCCGCCTTCGGGCGCGGCCCCGCCGCGCTGTTCGTGTTCGAGCGGAACGGGGACGGGTCGTGGGAGATGGCCGACGAGCTCCGCTCCGAGGGGACCGCCGAGCGGGGCGAGAACTTCGGGGCGTCGCTCGCCATGGGGGACGTCGGCGTGCTCGTCGCGAGCGGCGACCCGGGGGCCCGCTACGGGGCGTACGCCTTCGCGCGAGCCGCGGAGGACGGATGGTCGGCGGCTCCGGCCGTCCCGCTCGAGGAGGGAGGCGGGGAGGAAGGCGCGCCCGCGATCACGCTCGAGACCGTGATGCAGATCCTCCAGCCGCCCGACCGGGTGATCGCGGCCCACGGCGCCCATGTCCTGGTCGGGATGCCGCAGGGGGCGCGGGGCAGGCCCCCGGTGCGTGCCTTCCGGCGCACGGCCGACGGCGGCTGGGAAGACGCCGGGGCCCTCGAGGCGGACGGCGTGGGGCGATCCGACCGCTACGGCGCGGCGCTCGCCGTCCGGGACGATCTCGCGGCGGTGGGGGCGCCGGGGCACGGCGAGGGCGGCGCCGTGTTCCTGTTCGCCCGCGCCCCCGGGGGCGGGTGGCGTCATTCCACCACGCTCGCCGAGAGCGAGCTCGGATCGGGAGCGGGGCTCGGGTCGGCCCTCGCGTTCACGCGCTCGGGGGAGCTCGTGGCGGGCGCGCCGTCGGCCGCGAGCTCGAGCGGCGCGGTCGTGGTCTTCTCTCCCGCGGCTGACGACGGGTGGAGCGCCGCCCGTCTCGAACCGGCCGAAGCGGCCGACGGCCACGGCTTCGGCGCCGCCGTGGCGGCGACGGGCGGAGAGCTGTGGATCGGGGCCCCGGGGGCGCATCAGTCGAGAGGGCGCGTCGACCGCTTCATGCTCGCCGCGAGCGGCGGGTGGGCGCCCGCCGGGACCCTCGCCGCGCCGGAGCTCGAGCCGCGCTCGTTCTTTGGAAGCTCCGTCGCGCTCGCACCGGGCGCCGACGGGCCCGCGGTGGTGGGAATCCAGGGTGCGGACGGTGGACAGGGCGCGGCGGCGATCTACGAGCGGGAGGGCGGCGGCTGGAGCGGCCCGACCGTGGTGACGTCCGGAAACGAGCTCGAGGCGGTGACCGGCGAGGAGGTGCGCTGCGCCGACGGCACGGCCGCGGGCTTCGGATGCCGGGACGTGGACCTCCAGGCGTTCCTGCCCCTCACGGCCATCGGCGGCGGGCCCGCCGAGCGCGTGAGCGACGCGTGGGGCTGGACCGATCCCGAGACGGGTCGCGAGTACGCGCTCATCGGGCGGACCCGGGGCGCGGCGTTCGTCGACGTCACGGATCCGAGCCGGCCCGTCTACCTCGGAACCGTGCCGGCCAATCCGAGCGGAGCGCGTGATCTCAAGGTCTACCGGGACCACCTGTTCTTCACCGGCGACGGGGCGGGGAACCACGGTCTCGTGGTGTTCGACCTCACGCGGCTCCGGGACGTCTCCACGCCGCCCGCCACGTTCGAGCCCGACGCGCGCTTCACGGGGATCGCGAGCGCGCACAACCTCATCATCGACACCGACGCCGGGTTCGCCTACACGGTGGGCACGAGCGGGAACGGGCAGACGTGCGGCGGCGGGCTCGTGATGATCGACATCCGCGACCCGCTCGCGCCGGAGTTCGCCGGCTGCTTCACGGACACGGAGGGCCTCATCTATCCGGGCCGCACGCACGACGCGCAGTGCGTCATCTATCGGGGACCCGATGAGGAGTACCGCGGGCGCGAGCTGTGCTTCGCCTCGAACGAGACCGCGCTTCGCATCGTCGACGTGACCGACAAGCAGGCCCCCGCACCCATCTCGGCCGCCTCGTACCCGGGGATCGCGTATGTCCACCAGGGCTGGCTCACGGAGGACCAGCGCTACTTCTTCCTCGACGACGAGCTCGACGAGCTCGTGGGGACGACCGATCGCACCCGGACGCTGGTGTGGGATGTGACCGATCTCGACGACCCCGTGATCGTGGCCGAGCACCTGGGACCCAACCGGTCCACCGACCACAACCTGTACATCAAGGGCGACCGGATGTACCAGGCCAACTACCAGGCCGGGCTCCGCGTCGTCGACATCAGCGACCCGGAGAGCCCGCGCGAGGTCGGCTTCTTCGACACCACGCCGTACGGGGCCGATCCGCCCGGGTTCAACGGGGCGTGGACCGCCTTCCCGTTCTTCGACAGCGGGACCGTGCTCGTGACGAGCATGCACGAGGGCGTGTTCCTCCTCAAGCCGCGCCGCGAGGAGCTCGTGCCGTGAGGCGACGCGTCGCGTGACCGCGACCCGCCGGTGACGGCGCCCCGCCCGTGAAGTCGCTGACGCTCGACCGCCGGCTGCTCCCGTTCGCGCCGCTCCTCTACGTCGCGTGGGCCGATGGCGAGCTCGAGCCGGGCGAGGTGAGGCTGCTCCGCGAGCAGCTCCTCGAGGCCGGGCTCGCGGCCGAGGTCGCGGCGCCGTGGCTCGACCCCGACGACCCGCCCGGCTCGGAGGACCTGCTCGCCCTCCTGTCGTGGATCCGCGATCACGCCGAGGCGCTCGATGCGCGCGAGCGCCGCTCACTCGCCGAGCTGGGGTTCGCCCTCGCGGCCGGCGCCGGACACGAGACCGACGCGGCCGCGCGCGGGGCGGTGGAGCGCCTCGCGGTCGCCCTCGAGCTCCACCAGGGCGAGAGCATGGAGGCGGTGCTCGCGCGCGAGCGCCCCCTGGCCGAGCTGCCGGAGATCGAGCCGCGGTTCCAGGTCGCCGCGCTCGCCGAGCTGCTCGACGGCGACGCGCGCGAGATGCGCCTCCGCGTGCGCGCGCTGCTCGCTTCGGGCCTCTTCGAGCCCGCGATCGGCCTCTCGACGAACGAGTACCGCGCCCGCGTCCTCGAGTGGTGCCGCGCGCTGGCCGAGGAGGGGCTCGGCGCGCTCGCGATGCCGACCGCGTTCGGCGGCCGGGACGACCCCGCCGCCTTCGTCGCGGCGTTCGAGACGCTCGCCATGTTCGACGTGAGCCTGCTCGTGAAGTTCGGCGTGCAGTTCGGCCTGTGGGGCGGGAGCGTCCAGCAGCTCGGGACCGAGAAGCACCACCAGCGCTGGCTCGAGGACATCGGCACGCTCGACCTCCCCGGCTGCTTCGCCATGACCGAGACCGGCCACGGCTCGAACGTGGACGACATCGAGACGGTGGGCGTCTACGACCCGGATGCGGGAGAGTTCGAGATCCACACCCCGTCCGCGCGCGCCCGCAAGGACTACATCGGGAACGCGGCCCGGGACGGGCGCATGGCGACCGTGTTCGCGCAGCTCGAGACCCTGGGGGAGCGCCACGGAGTACACGCGTTCGTGGTCCCGATCCGGGGCGACGACGGCGAGCCGCTCCCCGGCGTCGCGATCGAGGACTGCGGGGAGAAGCTCGGGCTCAACGGCATCGACAACGGACGGCTCGTGTTCGACCGGGTCCGGATCCCGCGCGACCACCTGCTCGACCGCTTCGCGTCGGTGGACGCGGACGGCACGTACCGGAGCTCGATCGCCTCGCCGGCCAAGCGCTTCTTCACGATGCTGGGAACGCTCGTGGGCGGGCGCATCGCGATCGGGGGCGCCGCCGTGACGGCGGCCGAGGTCGCGCTCGCGATCGCCGTCCGGTACGGCGCGCGGCGGCGGCAGTTCGGACCGCCCGGGGCCCCCGAGCGCGTGCTGCTCGACTACCCGGTGCACCGGCGACGGCTGCTCCCCCGGCTCGCGACCACCTACGCGTTCGGGTTCGCTCTGCACGACCTGCAGCGGCGCTACGTGGACGAGTCCGTCGACCGGCGGCGCGTGGAGGCGTCCGCGGCGGGGCTCAAGGCCCTGGCCACGTGGCACGCGACGGACGTGATCCAGGAATGCCGCGAGGCGTGCGGAGGTCAGGGATACCTGGCCGAGAACCGCTTCGCCGCCCTCAAGGCCGACACGGACGTGTTCACGACTTTCGAGGGCGACAACACCGTCCTCCTCCAGCTCGTGGCGAAGGACCTCCTCACCGGGTTCCGCCGAGAGTTCGGCGACATGGGGGCGTGGGGGCTCGCCCGCTTCCTGGTCGATCGCGCGCGCGCGGCCGTGGTCGAGCGCAATCCGGTCGCCATCCGCCGCACCGACGAGGAGCATCTCCGCGACCCGGCCTTCCAGCGCGACCTGTTCGACGCGCGCCGCGACGACCTCCTCTTCTCGCTCGCGCGACGGGTGAAGGCGCGCGTGGATCGCGGCATGAACGGCTTCGATGCCCTCGTGGCGTGCCAGGAGCACGCGCTCGCCGCCGCCCGCGCGCACATCCTGGCGGAGGTGTTCGAGGCGATGCATTCCGGCGAGGGCGACGCGCCGGGCTCGTCCGTGGCCGAGGCCCTCGAGCGGCTCAGAAGCCTGTTCGCCCTCTCCACGCTCGAGCGCGAGCGCGCCTGGTACCTCGAGCACGGCTATCTCGACGCGCGGAAGACCAAGGCCATCCGCGATCAGGTCGACGATCTGTGCGAGGAGCTCCGCCCGGACGCCGTCCCGCTGGTCGACGCGTTCGAGATCCCCGAGACCTGTCTGGCGCCGATCGCCCTCTGACGCCCCCGACACGGAGCCGCCGCGCGCGTCGTCGCCGCGCGCTCTTGAGCCTCGCCCCCGCCGGTAGTACCCTGAGGTAGTGCCGTTTGGGCGGTTGGGCGTGGTGACGAGGGGGTGGCGAGCATGTCCGAAGTGCGGGACGGGACCCCGTCCGGGGGCGGCGGATCAGGCGGCTTTCAGCTCGTGCGCTTCGCGCGCGAGATCTTCCCCTTCCTCCAGTCGACGCAGTGGGTGTCGCTCTCGGGGCCGAACGAGCGCGAGCGGGTCGCGGGCGCGTACGACATCGTGTTCGCGCACGGCGTGCTCGAGCGGGTCCGTCGCGACGCGAAGCGGTTCCGCGGACAGGACACGGTCGGCCTGTTCTACGGGCACGGGTGCGAGTGCCCCTGGACGCGTCGGCTATGGCTGCGGGTGGAGTCCGTGGCGGCGCCCGAGCCGCCGCGCTCGAAGGGGTGGCTCCGGCGTAGATCCGAGCCGCCGGACGAGCGCTCGATCGACGAGCGTCTGGAGGCCCTCCTCCGGAGCCGCGACCCGTCGGGCGGGCAGCTCCTGGGCTGGTACCGCACGCGCCACGATGGCGCCCCGCGTCTCACCGGGGAGGAGGCCGAAGCGCACGCCCGTCGCTTCGACGAGCCATGGCACTTCTGCGTCGCGATCCCGACGGGGACCCCTCATCCCGTCCTGGGGCTGTTCGGACGCGATGAGACCGGCCGCCTGCGTCCCAATCTCCTCCGCCCGTTCTACGAGCTCGGGCAAAACGGGGGCCACCTCCGTCACCGACCCGCCACTCCGTGGAACTACCGCGTCGTCGAGCGAGCGGAGCGCCCGGGCGGGTCGCCCGTGTGGAGCGAGATCCGGCGCCGCCGCGCGCCGGCGGTGGCCACGACGGCGTGCTTGGTGCTCGGGGTGGCGATGGGGCTCGCCCTGAGCTACGAGCTCTCACGCGCGAACCAGCCCGCGGATCCGCCGATGGGCGCGGCGGCCACGTTCGGCACGCCGTTCACGGGTCTCGTGTCCGGCGGTCGGTCGGGAGCCTCCGGCGACGCGAGCGCGCCCGCGGACGCGGTGGCCGCCGCCGAGGCGCGCGAGCGCGTGCTCGGCCTGCTGGAGACGTTCGAGCGTCGCGTGCGGGCATACGAGAACGCGCGCGTGCGACCGGCGAGCGCCGAGACGTACTGCGAGGATCTGACCGCGGCGTACGATGGGGTTCACGCGGCGTTCGTCACGCTGGTCCAGCAGCGCTCGAAGCTCGAGCAGGGCGCCGTGCGGTCGCAGGTGGAGACTGCCGTCCAGTCGAAGGGTCGGGTCGACGCGAGCTTCGACGCCTCGCCCTGCCGGCGCTGAGAGAGCCCGGACGCCCGGGTCAGGCCCGCCGGAGACGCTCGAGGAGCGCTTCGTCCGGCTCGACGAACAGCGTCTGCACCCGATCCGGAGCGACGGTCCCGGGCGGTGACTTTCTGGGCTTCCGCACGTACTTGCGTCGCGTCCACACGACCGGGACCGCGCCGCTGTGCCGGGCGCCGCTGTTCACGGCCGCCGCCACCGCGGCTTCGATCAGGTCGCGCTGCGGCGGGTTCTGGTCCTTGCGGTCCCAGCGCAGGATCACGTGGGCCCCGGAGACCTGGCGGGCGTGGAGCCAGATGTCCTCGGGGCTCGAGTGCCGGAACGTGAGGTCATCGTTGGCGCGGGCGCCGCGCCCCACGCGGATCTCGAGGCCGCCGCTCGACGTGAGGCTCGTGTAGGGGAGCCGCGTCCCCGACCCGGTCTCGGCCTTGCCCGCCGCGGAGCCCTCCCGCCCTCTCCCGGCCAACGTCCACAGCTCGTCGGCGGGGCCCTCCGCCTCGAGCCGCTCGCGGGCGGCCCCCAGCGCGTGGAGCCGCCGGTCGGTCTCGGCGATCTCTTCGGGGAGACGCGTCCGCGCCCGCTCGCGTCGCCGCGCCTCGGCGAACCAGCGCTCGGCGTTCGACACGGCATCGAGCGCCGGGTCGAGGTCGATCCGCCGGACCGAGCCGTCGAAGTCCTCCAGCCGGATCACCGCGAGCCCCTTCCGGACGATGTCCTTCCGCACGAGGAGGAGCTGCGCCATGGCGCGCGCCTCGTCGGGAGAGCCCGCGTCCGCGAGCTGGCGCTCGAGCGCCGCGCGCCGTCCCCGGAGCCGCTTCGCCGCCTTCTCGAGCGCGCGTCCGAGCCGAGCGACCTCGTCGGTCGCGACCCCGGCCGCCCCCGCGGTGTCCGCTGCCGCGAGCAGGGCCGCGGGGCCCCCGGCCTCCTCGGAGAGCGCGGCCAGCGCGTCCAGGAGGGACTCCGCCGGACGCGCCTCCGGCTCGCCGAGCCGGGCGGGGTAGGGCTGCGGACCCCAGCGCCGCGGCAGGATCCAGATCCCGTCCGCCGCCGCCGCCCGCGCGCGGATCTCGAGGTAGCGCTCGAGCGATGCCTCGGGGTCGACCGGAGGCGCCGCCTCGCCGAGCTCCCGCGG
>Ga0299907_10003555_pt1 | contig 10007 bp, 7 predicted proteins | sample RVTome_16_FD_198680 | JGI IMG/M metagenome (GOLD analysis project Ga0299907, IMG submission 198680) | Soil microbial communities from uranium-contaminated site in the Upper Colorado River Basin, Wyoming, United States - RVT152D67 (version 2) ... | reverse complement strand
TTGGATCGGGCCTCGCCACGGTGATCATCACCGTGGCGCTGGCCCGCGACGAGGGCATCGGCTCCGTCGGCGAGCTGGCCGCCTTCACCCTGGCCCTCGGGCTGAGCTGGTACTTCCCCCTGATCGTGCTCCGGGGGGAGGAGACCGAAGCCTTCCAGTTCGACGAGGCGTTCCTCGTGGTCATGACCCTGCTGCTGCCGCCGCTGGGTGTCGTCCTGGCCTTCGGCACGGCGGCACTGGGCAGCCGGCTGGCTCGCCGCCGGCCGCTGGTCAGGGTCGCCTTCAACACCGGGATGGTCGTCACCTCGACCGGCCTGGCCGTGGGTGTGGCCCGACTGGCGGGCGCCCATGGGGGGGCCACGCCCCGTGAGCTGGCCGCCGTGGTCCTGGGCGCGGCGGTGTTCCTGGTCGTGAACAGCGTGGCCGTGTGGACGGTGCTGGCCGTGGTCGAGGGTCAGTCGTTCTGGCAGTCGGTCCGGGATGCCCTGGGGTTCCGCTTCCTGATCTGGAGTGCGACCATCGCCATCGGCCTGCTCGGAGGCCTGGCCGGATCGGCCTCGTCGTGGGCGCTCCTCCTCGTCGTGCTGCCCATGGGTGTGCTCCAGGTGGTCCTCGACGGTTCGCTCCGGGCCCGCCTCGACCGGGCCCGGCTCGACGGTCTGCTGCACGCGGCCATGGACGCCCAGTCGGTGGACCCGTCAGAGGTGGAAGAAGCCATTACGGGCTCGGCCCGGAAGATGCTGCATTGTCGCGATGCCCGTCTCAGTGACGCACCTCCCGGCCCCGACGAGCTGGGAAGCCGCCTGCAGGGCCGGGGCCACCCGGAACGCTGGCTGGTCGTCGGCGAGCCCCGGGGTGTCGAGCCCTTCAAGCCCCAGGACGGGAAGCTCCTCGACGCCATCGTCGCCGTGGGGTCAGGGGCGCTGGAGAACGCCCGGCTCGCCGACCAGATGAAGCACCAGGTCTTCCACGACGCCCTCACCGGGCTGCCGAACCAGCTGCTCTTCGAGGAGCGGGTCAACTACGCCTTGGCCCGCCAGCGTGGATCGACGCACAAGATCGCGGTGCTGTTCATCGACCTGGACCGGTTCAAGCGGGTCAACGACTCCCTCGGCCATCCGGCCGGCAACGAGTTGCTCCGCCAGGTCAGCCGCCGGCTGGCCGCCGTGGTGCGCAGCACCGACACCGTGGCCCGCATGGGCGGCGACGAGTTCACCCTCCTCCTGAGCGACGTCCGTTCCGCGGGAGAGGCGGAGCTGGTGGCGGAGAAGATCCTGGCCGCCTTCCGGCATCCGTTCGTCCTCCAGGGCCAGCAGCTGTTCGTCACCCCCAGCATCGGAGTAGCCATAGGACCCGACGACGGCAACCGTCCGTCGCTCCTGCTGAAGAACGCCGACACGGCCATGTACCGGGCCAAGGACCGGGGTCGCAACTGCTACGAGACCTACGCCGTGCACATGAACGCGGCGGCGGAAGGGGAGCTCGCCCTCGAGGGCGAGCTGCACCACGCCATCGACACCGGCCAGCTCCGCGTCGTCTATCAGCCCCAGGTCGACCTGGTCTCCGGGCGGATCCTGGGAGTGGAGGCACTGGTGCGGTGGCAGCATCCCACCCTCGGGATGATCACCCCGGACCGGTTTGTGCCCATGGCCGAGGAGTCCGGTCTGATCGTCCCGCTCGACGACTGGGTACTGAGGACGGCCTGCCGGCAGGCGGTGGACTGGAGCGAGGCGGGCCTGCCCCCTCTGCGCATGGCGGTGAACATCTCGGGGCGGGCCTTCCAGCGGGCCAACGTCGCCGAGAGGGTCGAGGAGACCCTGGTCATCACCGGTCTCGATCCCGGGCGCCTGGAGCTGGAGGTGACCGAGAGCATGGCCATCGACCAGGTGAGCGACACCCGACCGGTATTCCGCGACCTGGAGTCCCTCGGGGTGAAGCTGGCCATCGACGACTTCGGTACCGGCTACTCGGCCCTCAGCCGCCTGCGTGGTTTCCCCTTCCACACGCTCAAGATCGACCGTTCCTTCATCTCTGAGATCGAGGACCCGGCGGACGAGGCGCCCCTGGTGGCGGCCATGATCGCCATGGCCCACGCCATGAAGCTGGACGTGGTGGCGGAAGGGGTGGAGTCGCACGCCCAGAGCGCCTATCTGGGCCGTCACGACTGCGACATCGGCCAGGGCTATCTCTTCAGCCGCCCGGTCGAGGCGGCCCTGATCGAGGAGATGGTGGCTCCGGTGGCCGCCTGACCCCAAGAGGTCCGGGACCGGTTCGTCGGGATCGAAGCGGTCCGCTACATTCCCGGCTCGCAGAGGCGGGAGAGCAGTTTCGCTGGGGGAGCAAAAGCCGCGAAGTTTCTCTCAAGTCGCGCCGCGCTGTTGTCGAGACAGAGACAGGACAAACGTGCCGGGCGAGCGCCCGGAGACGGGGAACGAGGAGGAACCGCAGTGGCTGGCAAGGTGAAGAACAAGGACGAGGGCGCCACGCAGTCGAAGACGGCCCGGGCCTCCATGCGGACCGGCGGCAGCCAGAAGGAGGCGTTCATCGCTTCCGCCGACGCCACCCGCATCGTCCCCCTCGGTGGTGGCACCCACGCCTACGTCCTCGACCCCCGTGACGGGCGCACGCACCGCTTCGCCGTCGCCTCCGAGCCGTTCATCGACGCCCTCGTCGAGCTGGCCGGCAGCAACCACGGCGACCGGCTGCGCCGCGACCTGGCCGACCTCGCCGGCCGCTATCCGAGCTGGCAGACGGTCGCCGCCCGCCTCGATGCCGCCCTCGCCCCCCAGGCCCCCGAGACGGAGACCCCCGAGGTCGACGCCGCCTGATCCACCCACGATCTGCAGCACCCCGGAGGCGGCCATGAGGCCGCCTTCGGCGCGTCCCGCTCCGGCCGGGAAGTGGCACTCGAGGTCAGCTAACGTGCCGTGTCGTGGCGCTCGGCACGAGTTCCCTGACCCGCTCGGTCCAGGCCGAGGCGGACGCCATCGCCGGCCTGCGGGAGCGGTTCTCGAAGTTGGAGCTGCTGGAAGAACCGGTCCGCCGCCCCGGGCTGGCCATCCGGGCCCTGGACTCGCTCCCGGTCCGCTTCGTTCCCCGCTGACTGCCGTTACCTCTCTCGACAGGGCCGAGTCCCTCTCCCGGGCCGAGGCCCGCCGGATCGCCCTGGTCGCCCAGGGTTTCGGCCGGGCCCGGCCGGCGGGACGGATCGACGCCCGCCACCTGCGCCAGGGTCTGGCCGCGGTGGGGCTGATCCAGCTCGACTCCGTGAACGTCGTGGCCCGCTCCCATGAGCTTCCGCTCTTCTCCCGCCTGGGCCCCCACCGCCGGGACGCCCTCGCCGACCTGACCTACCGGCGGAGGGAGCTCTTCGAGTACTGGGGCCACGAGGCCTCGCTGGTGCCCGTCGCCCTCCACCCCCTGCTGCGCTGGCGGATGGCCCGGGCCGCGGGCGAGGCCTGGGGCCGCATGGTCCGCATCCAGCGTGACCAGCCCGGGCTGGTCAAAGCCCTCCTGGCCGAGGTCACCGCCCGCGGTCCGCTCACCGCCCGCGACCTCGGGGGCTTCGGGAAGGGATCGTCCGGTGGATGGTGGGGTTGGGGCGAGGTCAAGACGGCCCTGGAGTGGCTGTTCTGGACCGGCGAGCTGGCCGCCGCGGGCCGGAGCCGCACCTTCGAACGGGCCTACGACCTGACCGAGCGGGTCCTGCCCCCCGCCATCCTCGCCGCCCCCACGCCCGCCGAGTCCGACGCCCAGCGGGCTCTGCTGCGCTTCGCCGCCGCCCGGCTCGGCGTCGGCACCGCCGGCGATGTGGCCGACTACTTCCGCATCCGCCGGCCTGATGCCGGCCCCCGCCTGTCCGAGCTGGTGGAAGAGGGCGCCCTCGTGCCCGTCCAGGTCGAGGGCTGGCGGGATCGGGCCTTCCTCGATCCCGCCGCCCTTGCCGCCCGCCGGAGGCGACCTCGGCCCCGGGCCCTGTTGTCGCCCTTCGACTCGCTGGTCTGGGAGCGCTCCCGCACCGAGCGGCTCTTCGGGATGCGCCTGCGCCTGGAGGTGTACACACCGGCGGAGCGCCGCACCCACGGCTACTACGTGCTGCCCTTCCTCCTCGGCGAGCACCTCGTCGCCCGGGTCGACCTGAAAGCCGACCGCAAGACTTCGCGCCTCCGGGTCCTCGGTGCCTTCGGCGAGCCTCCCCATGACCCGGCCGTCACCGTCCCCGCCCTGGCGGCCGAACTGGCCGAGCTGGCCCGTTATCTCGGGCTCGAGCAGGTCTCGATCGAACCCAGGGGCGACCTGGCGCGCGCCCTGCGGGCCACGGCCACCCGAGCCTGATCGGCCGGCCCGGCGGGGGCCCGGATTCCCAGAGGGCCGCTGTTACACTCGCCGTCCCCATGGAGACCTCGACGGAGACGCTGGAAGGCAACAAAGTCCGCCTGCACGTGGCCGTTCCCGCCAGCGAGTTCGAAGCGGCCATCGACGCCGCCTTCCGCAGGCTGGCCCGAGAGGTGCGCATCCCCGGCTTCCGGCCCGGAAAGGCTCCGCGGCGGATCCTGGAGAACCACCTGGGGACCGAGCTGGCGCGGGAGCAGGCGCTGCGGGACGCCCTGCCCGACTACTACGCCAAGGCGGTGTCGGCGGAGGCGCTCGACACCATCGCCCCCCCGGAGATCGACATCACCGCCGGGGAGGAGTCGGGCGACGTCGAGTTCGACGCCGTGGTCGAGGTCCGCCCCCAGCCCCGAATCACCGGCTACGAGGGCCTCCAGATCACGGTGCCCCTTGCGGGAGTGGCCGAGACCGACGTGGAGGCCCAGGTCGACGGGCTGCGGGAGCGCTTCGCCGACCTGGAGGATTCCGCCGCGCCCATCAGTACCGGCGACTACGCCCAGCTCAACATCAAGGGATACATCCACGACGAGGAGGTGCCGGGCCTGACGGCCAGCGACTTCCTCTACGAGGTGGGCTCCGATCTCGTCTCGCCGAAGCTCGACACCGAGCTCGAGGGTCGCCGTCCCGGAGACATCGTCCGGTTCAACGACGTGCTCTCCGATCGCTGGGGGGAACGGGCCGGCCAGGAGGTGTCCTTCCAGGTTCTGGTCAAGGAGGTCAAGCGCAAGGTCCTCCCCGAACCCACCGACGAGTGGGTCAAGGAAGCCAGCGAGTTCGACAGTCTGGAGGACCTGCGCACCGACATCCGCAACCGCATGGATGCCGTCCGCCGCATCCAGGGCCAGCTCGCCGTGCGGGAACGTCTCCTCGACGCCGTCGGGGGACTGGTCGACATCGACATCCCCGAGCCCCTGGTGACGGAGGAGCTGGAGCGCCGCCTCCACTCCATCATCCACCGGCTCTCCGATCAGGGCGCCACCATCGAGCAGTACCTGGCCGCCACCGGCCAGACGGAGGACGAGCTCGTGGGCCAGGTGCGGATCCAGGCGGTGTCGGCGGTGAAGGCCGATCTGGGCTTGAGGGCCATCGCCGCTCAGGAGGACCTGACCGTCAGCGACGAGGAGGTCGAAGCCGAGATCGCCCGGCTGGCGGAGGGTTCGAAGGTGAAACCGGCCCGGTTGCGCAAGGAGATCGAACGCGGCAGGGGTCTGGAGGCGGTACGCTCTGAGTTGTCTAGAGGGAAGGCGCTGCAGTTCCTCGTCGACCACGCCGTGGTGTTCGACGAGGAGGGCAAGCCGCTCGACTTGTCCGAGAGGAGCACCGAGGCGTGATCGAACCCATCCGGAACGTGGTCATCCCCAACGTCTACGAGAGCACACCGCGTGGGGAAAAGGGATGGGACCTCTTCTCTCGGCTGCTGAAGGACCGCATCATCTTCCTGGGCACGCCGATCGACGATTTTGTCGCCAACGTGGTCTCCGCCCAGATGCTCTTCCTGGAAAGCGAGAACCCGGACCAGGACATCAGCATCTACGTCAACTCCCCGGGCGGGGAGATCACCGCGCTCTTCGCCATCTACGACACCATGCAGTACATCAAGTGCGACATCCGCACCATCTGCTTCGGACAGGCGGCCTCGGCGGCCGCGGTTCTCCTGGGGGCGGGCACCACGGGCAAGCGCTACGCCCTGCCGCACGCCCGGATCCTGATCCACCAGCCCCACGGCGGTGCCGCCGGCCAGGCGGTGGATATCGAGATTCAGGCCAAGGAGATCATCCGCATGCGAAACTTGTTGGAGGAGATCCTGGCTCACCACACCGGCCAGTCGGTCGAGCGGGTGCGCAAGGACTCCGACCGTGACTTCATCATGAGCGCGGACGAAGCCAAGGAGTACGGCCTGATCGACGAGGTGCTCACCAACCGGGAGCTGGCTGCGGTAGCCACCGCAGCGGGTGTGAGCTAGGGCCGGAAGAGCAGGGAACGGCGGAACGGGACGGGGAGGGGACGGACCGGTGGCCAAGTTCGGCGACGGAGGAGACCTGCTGAAGTGCTCTTTCTGCGGGAAGAGCCAGAAGCAGGTGAAGAAGTTGATCGCCGGCCCTGGCGTCTACATCTGCGACGAGTGCATCGATCTGTGCAACGAGATCATCGAGGAGGAGCTGTCCCAGACCTCTGAGGTCAAGTGGGACGAGCTCCCCAAGCCCAAAGAGATCTACGAGTTCCTGAACGACTACGTGATCGGGCAGGAGCAGGCCAAGAAGATCCTGGCCGTGGCCGTCTACAACCACTACAAGCGGGTTGAGGCCGGCGCCTACGGCGATCCCGAGATCGAGCTGCAGAAGTCGAACATCCTGCTCATCGGCCCCACCGGGTGCGGCAAGACGCTGCTGGCCCAGACCATGGCCCGCCTCTTGAACGTCCCTTTCGCTATTGCCGACGCCACCGCCCTCACCGAGGCCGGTTACGTGGGCGAGGATGTCGAGAACATCCTGCTGAAGCTGATCCAGGCGGCCGACTACGACGTCAAAAAGGCCGAGACTGGGATCATCTACATCGACGAGATCGACAAGATCGCCCGCAAGGCGGAGAACCCGTCGATCACCCGGGACGTCTCCGGCGAGGGGGTCCAGCAGGCCCTGCTCAAGATCCTGGAAGGGACGACCGCTTCGGTACCGCCCCAGGGGGGCCGCAAGCACCCCCACCAGGAATTCATCCAGATCGACACCACCAACGTCCTCTTCATCTGCGGCGGGGCCTTCGCCGGCATCGAGAAGATCATCGAGGGCCGCATCGGCCACAAGGGGATCGGCTTCGGGGCCGACATCCGCACCGCGCAGGAGAAGGAGCTCGGCGCCATCCTGTCCCAGGTGCTGCCCGAGGACCTGCTCAAGTTCGGGCTCATCCCCGAGTTCATCGGGCGCCTGCCCGTCATCGGGGCGGTCAACAGCCTGGACCAGGACGCCCTGGTCCGGATCCTGGTCGAGCCGAAGAACGCCCTGGCCAAGCAGTTCCAGAAGTTCTTCCAGTTCGACAACGTGGAGCTGGAGTTCTCCGATGACGCGCTGCAGTCGATCGCCGATCAGGCGCTCCTGCGGGGGACGGGGGCCCGCGGCCTGCGAGCCATCCTCGAGGAGGTGCTGCTCAACGTGATGTACGAGCTGCCCTCCCGCAACGACGTCGGCAAGTGCGTCATCGACCGTACCGTGGTGCTGGACAAGGTCAATCCCACCCTCGTACCCAGGGTGGAGCCCGCCGCCGAGCGCGACCGGCGCAGCGCCTAGATCCCGAGAGCTGGTCGCGTTTCACCCCTTCCCAGGGGGCAAGCGCGACCACCTTTCGCATTGAGGTGGCTAGCCGCGCCCAGATGGGGTACGACATCACCATGGGAAGAATCGTAAAGACCATGGTGGTGGGCTCGGCGGCCGGCGGGGGAGCGGGTTACGCCTTCGCCCGGAAGCAGGGGCAGGAGGGTAAGGAGGCGCTCGTCACGGCGGGCAAGGGCGCCGCCTGCGGCGCCGCCGGCGGCGGGCTGGTGGGTGCCGGCCTGGCCATCCGAGGGCGGCGCCAGGCTCGCCGAGCCACGCCCGAGGGGCTCGATCTGGCGATGGAGTTCGCCCGCGGCGTCCCCGCCCGGGTGGCTCAGGCGGTGGAGGCGGTGTCCGAGCAGATGCACGAGGCGGCCGACGCCACCCCCGAGGTGCTCGAGCACGCCCAGGAGGCGCTGGAGCGCCGGGGGCGGGTGGCGGCCAAGGCGGCTCGGAAGACGGGCCGGGCCTGGGAGAAGACCGCCCGCAAGCAGGCGGCGGCGTCCCGCAAGGCGCTCGAGAAGGCGGCCCGCAAGCAGGCCGAGAAGTCCAGGAAGTCGGCAGAGAAGACGGCCCGGCAGGCGGAGGAGGCCGCACAACGGTTGGCCGCCAAGGCGGCGGCCAAGTCGCGCCGGGCGGCCGAGAAGGCGGCGGCGAAGGCGGCGGCGGAATCAGCCAAGATGGCGGCCAAGACGAGCGCCGAAGCGACGAGGGCGGCCGCCAGGACGACGGCCGAAGCGACGAAGGTGGCGGCCAAGTCCCGCAAGGCCGCCAAGACGGCCGTGGAGAAGTCCAGGCCGTACGTGGAGCCCGCCTTGGAGCGTGCCCGGCCCATGGTGGAGACCACGATTGAGCGGACCAGGCCGGCGGTGGCCCGGGGCGCCGAGAAGATTCGTCAGGCGGCCGGCAACGGCCACGCCCCGGCCTCGGTGGTGGAGCTCCGGATGGCTCTTGACGATGCCATCGCCTCGGGCCGGAAGGTCCCGCACGACAAGCCCCTCGTCACCCGCCTGATCTAAAACCGCAGATCTAAAACCGCAGAACGGCTTCGGAGGAGCGCGTCCCCGTACAATCTCCCGCCATGCTCACGGCTCTTCGCTTGGCGGTTCATCGCAATGCGGCCGGGAGCCCCTGATGTCCGCCGCCGAGATGCCGAAGGCCTATGACCCGGCGCCCGCCGAGGCGCGCTGGTACGGGGCGTGGGAGGACACGGGTGCCTTCCGGCCCGAGGTGCACGTCGAGGGCGAACCCTTCTGCATCGTCATCCCGCCGCCCAACGTCACCGGCTCGCTGCACATGGGCCATGCGTTCGAGCACTCCCTGATCGACGCCACCATCCGGCGCAAGCGCATGCAGGGCTATGCCGCGCTGTGGGTGCCGGGCACCGACCACGCCGGCATCGCCACCCAGAACGTGGTCGAGCGGGAGCTGGCCAAGGAGGGTCTCGACCGGCACGAGATCGGCCGGGAGGCGTTCGTGGAGCGGGTGTGGCGCTGGAAGGAGGCGTCCGGCGGCCAGATCACGCAGCAGATGCGCAAGATGGGCGCCTCCTGCGACTGGAGCCGCGAGCGCTTCACCATGGACGAGGGCTGCTCCCGGGCGGTGCGGGTCGTGTTCGTGCGCCTGTACGAGGAGGGTCTGGTCTACCGGGCCAACCGCATCATCAACTGGTGTCCCCGCTGCCACACCGCCCTGTCCGACATCGAGGTGGAGCACGAGGACACCGAGGGCGAGCTGGTCTACATCCGCTATCCGTTCAAGGAGGGCGACGGGTTCGTGACCGTGGCCACCACCCGGGCCGAGACGATGCTGGGCGACACCGCGGTGGCCGTGCACCCCACCGACCCCCGTTACGCGGGTGCCGTCGGGCGGACCCTGGTGCTGCCTCTGGTGGGCCGGGAGATTCCGGTGGTGGCCGACGAGGCGGTCGACCCGGACTTCGGCACGGGCGCGGTCAAGGTGACACCGGCCCACGACCCCAACGACTTCGAGATCGCCGGCCGCCACAATCTCGCTCCCGTCGACATCTTCACCGAGTCGGCCGTGGTCAACGAGGCCGGCGGGCGCTTCGCCGGCCTGGCCCGTTACGCGGCCCGGGAGGCGGTGAAGCAGGGCCTGGCCGAAGAGGGCGTGCTCGACCGGGTCGAGGCCCACCAGCACGCCATCGGTCACTGCTACCGCTGCCACACGGTGGTGGAGCCCCGGCTCTCGCTGCAATGGTTCGTGAAGTCGCGTCCGCTGGCCGTCCCCGCCATCGACGCGGTCAAGGAGGACCGGACCCAGTTCGTTCCCGAACGCTGGGAGACCCTG
>Ga0299907_10003553_pt1 | contig 10009 bp, 8 predicted proteins | sample RVTome_16_FD_198680 | JGI IMG/M metagenome (GOLD analysis project Ga0299907, IMG submission 198680) | Soil microbial communities from uranium-contaminated site in the Upper Colorado River Basin, Wyoming, United States - RVT152D67 (version 2) ... | reverse complement strand
CCCGTTCGAGGAAGGGAGGGCGCTGTGGTGGCCCCACCCGATCGAGCTGGAGGGGCTTCGGCGATGCGCCGAGCTGCTGCAGGGAACCCACGACTTCACGGCCTTCACCCCGACCCAGACCGAGCACGTCCGCTTCGACCGCCACATCCTGCGGGCCGAGTGGATACCCGAGCAGCCCGGCACCAACCCGGCTGCGGCGGACGCGAGAGCGAGCGAGCGTCAAGATCTGATTTCCGCGAGCGAGCGAAGCGGGTACGCAGCCGGAATAGTTTCCTTCTGGGTCGAAGCCGATGCGTTCATGCGGCACATGGTGCGGGTCTTGGTCGGGACGATGCTCGAGGTCGCGGGAGGGCGGCGGAGCGTCGAGGACTTCGCGCGGTTGCTCGAGGGCGCGCCGCGCGAGGTGGCGGGTGAGACCGCGCCGCCCTGGGGCCTGTACCTCGCCTCGGTCGCCTACTGAGACTCGTCCGCCCCGGCGGCGAGCTCGAGCTCGCCCAGCGCCGCGGGTCGGTCGGGGAGGTACATCGACGACCCGGTGGCCAGCGCGACGCGCTTGCCGTCGGCGTTGTCGATCTCGGCGCGGGTGATGACCAGCTTTCCGCCCGCGTGGACGATCGAGCCGCGCGCGGTGAGGTCGCCGCCGTCGGGGAGGGCGGGGCGCAGGTAGTTCACCTTCAGGTCGAGCCCGGCGGCCGCGGTACCGGCCGGGACCGTCGTCTGGACCGCCATCGTCATCGCCGTGTCGGCGACCATCGCGAGCACGCCTCCCTGGATCGTCCTCGCGGGGCTGGTCAGCCACTTCGTCGCCGGGAGCACCACCGTGACGGCGCCGTCCTCGACCCGCACCGGCCTGATCCCGGTCAGGTAGTGAATCGGGGGCGGCGGCAGCTCCCCCCGGAGCTGGCGCTCCAGCACCTCCTTACCGCTGAAGCGATCCCAGACCTCCTGAGAGAGGATGGCGCCGCGCGGCCACGGGCGCCGGTACGGGTCCGACTCCCGCCCCGGGTCCGGCGCGATCGCTGGCGGCTCCGAGGAGTATTCCGGAGGGGGGTCGAGCGGCGGCAGCACCGCGCAGCGCGAGGTCCCGTGGGCGATCAGCCGCTCCGTGTCCTCCTCGAGCAGAAACGCCTCCGACAGGGCGACCGAGCGCCCGACGTGGATCGCCTGACCGCCCGCGGACAGCGTGCGCCCGCTGTGGGCGGGTCGCAGGAACGTGAGCGACAGCTCGGCGGTGGTGTAGGGGGTGGCCGGCGGCAGCTTGGTCTCGATCGAGCAGCCGAAGGCGATGTCGGCGAGGATCGCGAGCGTGCCTCCTCCGATCACCCCGGCCGAGTTGAGCAGCCAGCCGGAGGCCGGCATCTCGGCGCTCGCGGTGCCGTCGCCGAATCGCGTGTAGATGGCCCCCGTCAGCCTGGACAGCGGCGGGGCCGGCGCCGCCCCACGGCTCCACTGCATGAGCCGCTCGCGGCCGGGCAGGGCGAGCATGCCGAGGTCGGGATAGCCGCCCCGCGGTTCCTCCTCCCATATGTGTGCGTCGGGGGAGCTGCTCACGCCGAGAACCTACAGAGGGAGCGCCCTGACGCGGCCCTAGAATCGACCCTGTGAGCGCGAGGCTCTACAAAGGTGGGGGTGGGCGGGGAATCTGACGATGGGCCGAGCGCGAACATCGGTGACATGAGAGTCCTGATCACGAACGACGACGGGATCCAGGCCGCGGGGCTACACGCGGTGAGGCGCGCCCTGCGCGAGCTCGGCGAGCTCGACGTGCACGTGATCGCGCCCGACTCGAACCGCAGCGCCACCGCCCGCAGCATCACCACGCGCTCCCCCTTGTGGGTGGAGGAGGTGTCCTTCGACGACGGCTCGACCGGCTTCGCGACCGAGGGCACGCCCGTGGACTGCGTGCGCTTCGCCGATCTGGGCCTGCTCGGCGAGCGCCCCGAGCTGATCGTCTCGGGGATCAACCACGGCTCCAACCTCGGCGACGACATCACCTACTCGGGCACCGTCGCGGCGGCGCTCGAGGGAATCGTGCTCGGGATCCCCGCGATCGCGATCTCGCAGCAGTCCGAGGGCCGGGAGATGGACTTTCGGCTCGGCCGTCGCTTCGACTTCTCCGTCGCGGCCGCGTTGGCCGCTCGGATCGTCGCGCAGCTGACCGAGAACTCGTTGCCGCCCGGCACGCTCGTCAACGTCAATTGCCCCTCGGGGGAAGTGACCGGGATCGAGGTCACGCGGCTCGGTAAGCGTCTGTACGACGACGAGCTCAAGCTCGTCGAAGAGGACGACGACGGCAGGCGCCGCTACGAGATCTACGGGTTCGAGCCGTCGTTCGAGGACGAGGAGGGGACCGACCTGGCGGCCGTGGCGCGAGGGCGGATCTCGATCACGCCCGTGCACTTCGACCTCACCGACGTGGCGGGTTTGAATCGCCTGCGCTCGTGGGACCTGGAGGCGATGCTCAGCGCCTCACTCCCCGGCGGGGCGCCCGCGAGTAGCGTCGGCGCCGACCATCGGACGCGAGGCAGGGGGGCTTCGCCCCCTCGCCGCCCATCCTGGGCGGCTCCCCCGGGAGGCGAGTAGCAGGTGGGTGTCCTGATTTGACGCGCACCGCCGCCCGGTCCGCGGAGGGGCGCGTGCGCGAGCTGCGGGAGGTGATCGAGCACCACGACCACCGCTACTACGTCCTCGACGACCCAGAGATCTCGGACGAGCAGTACGACGAGCTGCTCGACGAGCTGCGCGAGCTCGAGCAGGACCACCCGGGGCTGCGAAGCCCCGACTCGCCCACGCAACGCGTCGGCGGGCGCCCGCTGGACAAGTTCGAGCAGGTTCGCCACCACCAGCCGATGCTGTCCCTGGGCACGGCACGGGGCCCGGAGGAGTTCCGGGCGTGGGAGAAGCGCCTCCACAACCGTCTGCGTCAGCTCGACATCTCGCCCGGCGAGCTCCGCTTCGTGTCGGAGCCGAAGATCGACGGGCTGGCGATCTCGCTCACGTACGAGAACGGGGTGTTCGTGCGCGGGGCCACCCGGGGGAACGGGGTCATCGGCGAGGAGGTGACCCAGAACCTGCGAACGATCAAGGCGATCCCGCTGAGGATCGACGACGGGGCGGAGCTGGTCGAGGTGCGCGGAGAGGTCTACCTGCCGCGGTCGGCGTTCGAGCAGTTCAACGAGGCGCGAGCGGCTGCCGGGGAGCCGACGTTCGCGAACCCCCGCAACGCCGCCGCGGGCTCGATTCGCCAGCTCGACCCCGAGATCGCCGCGTCGCGCCCGCTGTCGATCTGGTGCTACGGGATCGGCGCCCAGCGGGGGCTCGAGCTCCGCACCCACGCCGACGAGTTGGAGTGGCTGCGCGAGCGGGGGTTCAAGGTCAACGGGGACGCCGCGCTGCACCAGACGGCCGACGAGGTTGCCGAGCGCGCCCAATGGTGGGAGCAGCGCCGCGAGTCCCTCGACTTCGAGATCGACGGAGTCGTGATCAAGGTCGACCAGCGGACCCTGTGGCGCGAGCTCGGCGTCGCGGGGCGCGAGCCGCGGTGGGCGGTGGCGTGGAAGTTCCCGCCGATAACCGCGGCGACGAAGCTCAACCGGATCGTGTGGAACGTCGGCCGCACAGGAAGGCTGCTCCCGTTCGCGATGCTGGAGCCGGTGCACGTCGGGGGAGTGACGGTGTCCACGGCCACCCTCCACAACGAGGAGGATCTGGCGCGCAAGGACGCGCGCGAGGGGGACGAGGTGGTGGTCACGCGGGCGGGGGACGTGATCCCGCAGGTGATCTCGCCGCTCGTCCAGCGCCGCAAGGGCAAGCGCCTGCGACGCGCGAAGCCGCCCGCGAAGTGCCCCATGTGCGGCACCCCGACCGTGAAGCCGGAGGACTCGGTGTGGACGATCTGCCCCAACCGCCGCGGGTGTCCGGGTCAGACCTTCCAGCTCGTCAAGCACTTCCGCGGGGCGATGGACATCGAGGGGCTGGGGGAAAAGAACGCGGAGCGCTTCCTGGCCGAGGGGCTGATCGCCGACCCCGCCGACATCTACGACCTCAGCATCGAGCGGATCGCCTCGCTCGAGGGTTTCGCCGAGACCTCGGCCGAGAACCTGATCGCCGAGATCGAGCGGTCCAAGCAGCGCCCGTTCGGGATCGTTCTGTACGCGCTGGGGCTCCCCGGGATCGGGTACGTGAACGCCAACGCACTCGCCGAGCACTTCGGCTCGATCGACGCGCTGCTCGAGGCGGACGCGGAGCGGATAACCGAGGTCGAGGGGATCGGCCCGGTGCTCGCGGAGCAACTCACCGAGGAGCTGTCCGACGACGCCGTGCTCGACCTGATCGCGCGCCTGCGCGAGCGCGGCCTGCGGTTCGAGCTGTCCGAGGAGGAGCGGCGCAGCGAGGGGGGCCCGCTGGAGGGGACCACGTTCGTGCTGACCGGCACGCTTCCGAGCCTGACCCGCGAGGAGACGACGGCCCTGATCAAGAGGGCGGGCGGCAAGGTGACCGGGTCGGTGTCGCGCAACACCGACTACGTGGTGGCCGGCGACGACCCGGGGTCGAAGCTCGCCAAGGCCGAGGAGCTCGGGACCGAGATCCTCGACGAGGCGGGGCTGAAGGCGCTCGTCAGCTCATAGAGCGGCTCCGCCGCGCTAGTAGCGTGCGATCAGCGCCGCCATGCGATCCTGGAGCGAGCGCGCGGCGGTCACGTCGACGCCGTTCATGAGGATCGAGAACGCGAGCGTGCGGCCGCCCACCTCGCAATAGCCCGACAGGGCCGACACTCCCGTCAGCGTGCCGGTCTTCGCCCTGCAGCGGCCTTGCGCGGCCGTTCCTCGCATCCGGTGCCGAACGGTCCCCTCGCGCCCGGCGACCGGCAGCGACGACTCGAACGCCCGCCCGGCGTCGTGGTCGAGCATCCCGGCGAGCAGCTTGCCGACGTCGTGCGGCGAGGCCCGGTTGGCGCGGCTCAGGCCCGAGCCGTCGCGCGGGCGCACCTGGCTGCCGATCCCGCGCGCGAAGGCGCGGACGCGGCGGGCGCCGCCCTTCGTCGTGCCACGCCGGGCCCCGTCGGCGCCGAGCCGCTTCAGCAGCATCTCGGCGAAGAAGTTGTTCGAGGTCTCGTTCGTCTCCTCGACCACGCGCGCCAGCTTCGGGGAGCGCACGGTGGCGATCGGCGGCTGCTCGCGAAGCTTGCCCGAGAGCCGGCCGGGCGCCACGCCGCGGACCCTCACCCCGCGCTTGCGCAGCGCCCGCTCGAACGCCCGGCCCGCGTCGAGCGCCGGGTCGCCGCCGCCGCTGCCGGCGTTGTAGATCAACCCGGAGAGCGGCCCGATGTAGCGGCTCCATCCGCTGACGCCCGTCCCGCGGCGGCTGTCGAAGACGGTTGCGTCGACGCGGAGCTTTCCCTTGACCCTGCGGATCCCCGCCCTCCTGACGTCGGTCGCCAGCTTCTTGAGGCTGGTCAGCGGCACGTTGCGGCGGCGCGCGAACGAGCGGCTGCCCAGCGCCGGGTCGCCGTCGCCGACCAGGAACAGGTTTCCGTCCACGACGCCGTCATCGGGCACGGTGGGACCCTCGTCCGCCGGTGAGCGCTCCGGTCCGAGCGGATCCTCCTCCCCGCTGCGCAACCCTGTCGCCCAGACCCGCGTCTGCAGCCGTCCTCCCGCCCCGAGCCGGTCAAGCGCCGCCGCGGTGGTGAACAGCTTCGTGTTCGAGGCCAGCACCCGGCGCCGATTCGCGTTGTGGGCGAACAGCGCACGCTTCGCCCGCGGGTCGTACACCCACGCCCCGGTGCCGGAGCCCGCCCCGCGGATCAGCCGGCCGAGCTCGCTGCGCAGCCGAGCCTGCGAGAGCGAGCCCGAGGCCGCCGCGGCGCTGTCGGATGCCGCGATCGGCGTCCGCGCGGCGGGGTCGGGGGGCTGCGCCGAGGCGGGCGAGGCCGCCGGCCCCGCGATCGCGAGCGTTCCCGCCGCGAGAACGAGCCCCGTCGCTCCCACCCATGCCAAGGAGCGCATCTCGGCCAGGGTAGCCGACGGGCCCGCGTGCGAGCAGAACCTCGGCTGGCTGGCCGCCCAGCCTGCTATACCGTTCCCCGCCCATGGGCAAGGTCGTCCCGCTCGACACCGAGCCAGACCAGGCCGCTCGCGGCCGCCGGCGTCGCCGCCCCACCTCGAAGACCGCCCTGGTCCTCGGCGGAGGCGGGTTCACCGGCGGCGTGTACGAGATCGGCGCGCTGCGGGCCCTGGACCTGCTGGCGGTCAACCGCACCGTGAACGAGTTCGACGTCTACGTCGGGACCAGCGCCGGATCGTTCATCGCCAGCATGCTCGCAAACGGCGTCACGCCCGAGGAGATGATGCGGGTGCTGAACCGGCGCTTGCCTTCGCCGATCAGGGAGATGGACCAGGCGACGTTGCTGCGGCCCAACTACCGCGGGTACGTGTCCAGCGCGGCCCTGTTCCCGCTGCGCCTCGCGGGCGTCGCCCGGCAGCTCGCGGGCAGGATCGGGGACGTCTCGGTGATGGACGTGGTCACCGGGCTGGCGGGCGCGCTGCCCACCGGCCTGTACGACGGCCGTGCGATCGAGCGCTACGTCGAGGAGGTCCTGTCGGACCCGGATCGAAGCAACGACTTCCGCCTGCTCGAGCAGGAGCTGTACCTGACGGCGACCGACCTCGACACGACCGACCGCGTGATCCTCGGCGAGGGATCGTGGGCGGACCTGCCGATCTCCAGCGCCGTGGCGGCGTCGACCGCGCTGCCGATGGTCTACACCCCGGTCGAGCTGCGGGGGCGCCAGTTCGTCGACGGCGGGATTCGCTCGACGACGAACGTGGACGTGGCGGTCGAGCGGGGGGCGAAGTTCATCATCGTCGTCAACCCGCTGGTGCCGTTCGTGAACGACTTCCGCCGCCAGATCCCGACCGTCTTCGGCACCCGCGCTCGCCGCATCTCGGACATGGGCTTCACGGCGATCGGCAACCAGGCCTTCCGGATCATGTCCCACGACCGCCTCCATCGCGCCGTCGAGCGCTGGAGCCAGCTCTACCCGGGCGTGGACATCATCCTGATCGAGCCCGAGGAGGACGACGAGCTGATGTTCGGGACCTCGATCCTCGACTACTCGGCGCGGCTGCGGATCGCGAAGCACGGCTTCGAGTCGGTCACCCTGCGGCTCGCCCGAGAGTACGACCGCCTCAAGGCGACCGCCGCCCGGCACGGAATCGAGATCTCCGCACGGCGCGTGCGGCACGTGCTCGACGAGGTCGAGCGCGAGGAGCCCGGGGAGAGCTCGGTGTGGCGCAGGGTCCTCGAGCAGACGACGGGCGCGCTGCTGCGGCAGACCGGGTCGGAGTAAAGCGGCAAGTTCGCGAGCGAACTTGCCGGTGGTCGGCCACCCGGCCGCGCGCCGCTAGCGCTCGTACAGCTCGTCGATCTCGCGCGCGTACTTGTCGGCGACGACGGCGCGCTTGACCTTCATCGTCGGTGTCAGCTCGCCCGTCTCCTGAGCGAAGTCCTGAGGCAGGACCTTGAACTTCTTCACCTGCTCGACCCGGGCGAACTTCTGGTTCACCGCGTCGATGTGCTCATCGATCATCTGCCGCAGCTTCGCGTTCTCGGGCCACGCGCCGGGGTCGGCCGGCACGCCGTCCTCGGCGGCGAGCTTCTGGACCTCCTCCGCGTCGAGGGTGACGAGCGCGACGAGGTACGGACGGCGGTCGCCGATCACGACGCACTGGGAGACCCACTGGCACTGCTTGATCTCACCCTCGAGGTTGGCCGGGGTGATGTTCTTGCCGCCCGCCGTGATGATGATGTCCTTCTTGCGCCCTGTGATCTTGAGGTAGCCGTCCTCGTCCACCTCGCCGACGTCGCCGGTGTGCAGCCACCCGTCTTTGAGCGTGTCGCGCGTGGCCTCCTCGTTCTTGTAGTAGCCCTGGAACACGTTCGGGCCCTTGACCAGGATCTCGCCGTCGTCGGCGATCTTCACCTCGCAGCCCGCGAACGGCTTTCCGATCGTTCCGAACTTGAACGCGTCGGGGCGCGAGATCGTCGCAGCGGTCGAGGTCTCGGTCATTCCCCAGCCCTCGAGCACCAGCACCCCGGCGGCGTCGAAGAACCGCAGGATGTCGGGGTTGATCGGGGCGGCGCCGGTCACCGCCTCGACGATGTTGCCGCCGAACAGGTTGCGGACGTTGGCCAGCACGAGCTTGTCCGCCAACCGGTGCTGCAGGCGCAGGAGCGGCCCGGGCGTACGGCCCTGGCGCTCTAGCTCGCGGACCTTCTTGCCGACTCCAACGGCCCACCAGAAGATCCGTTTCTGGATCCCGCCCGCCTTCTCGGCCTTCGCCGTCGCCGCGGTGTAGATCTTCTCGAAGATCCGCGGCACCGACGGGAAGTAATGCGGCTTCACCTCCGCCAGGTTGGGGAGGATCTTCAGCGGATCCCGCTCCCAGTACGCGAGCACGCCGCCGATGTCGAAGCTCAGAAGCTGGATCAGCAGGGCGAACGAGTGGGCCAGGGGCAGGAAGAGGTACGTGGTCCGCCCCTGCTCGAGCACACTCGCCTGCTCCGACATGTCGAGCATCGAGCGGTAGTTGCCGTGCGAGATCACGCACCCCTTGGGGGGGCCGGTCGTTCCGGACGTGTAGATGAACGTGCAGATGTCGTCGGGCTCGACCGAGCGCCAGCGCTCCTCCCACTCGGATGCCTGTCGCGCCGCTCCGCGCTCGGTGAGCTGCTCGATCGAGATCGCGTCGTCGCTGGAGCCGGTCATCCGGATCACGTGCTCGAGCTTGGGGAGCGAGTCGCGCACCTGGCGGATCTTCTCGAGCTGCTCGTCGTCTTCGACCACCACGGCCTTGGCGTCCGAGTTCTCGAGAACGTACCGGCACTCCTCCGGGGAGTTGGTCTGGTAGATGGGGACCACCGTCGCGCCCGCCGTGAGCGCGGCGAAGTCGAAGTAGCTCCACTCGGGGCGCGTGTTGGCGAGGATCGAGACCTTGTCGCCCTTCTCGATCCCCAGCTCCATGAGGCCGAGCGACAGCTGGCGGACCGCGTCCCCGACCTCCGCGAACGTCTTCGATATCCACGTGCCGGAGGCGTCCTTGTAGCGCACGGCCGGCTCGGGTCCGAATCGCTCTACCGCGAGCGGCAGAACGTCGGCGATCGTCTTGCTCGCGGTCGCCGGCTCGCGGCTGGTGGCAGTGGCGGTCTCCATCTCGTCTCCTCCTCTGCCCGCGGCCGGCGCCGGACGATCTCCCCACGCCCGCGGCCGCAGGTCGGACTATGCGGAGACTATATTGGCGCCGAGCATCGGGCGCGAAGCGCCCGACTGCGAGGGGAGTAGCAGGTGGGTGTCCTCGTTCTATGTCAGCCGCAGCGCCGCCGTCAGGACCGTGACCGATCCTGCGTGACCGTTGATCAGGCCGTCGCCTGCTGCTTGCCCTGCCGCTGGAGCTGCCTGAGAGAGGAGACGAACAACGTCTTGTCGATTCGCCCGTTGAAGATCGGCACCCCCATCTCCATGCACCTGGCGATCACCTCCCGCCGCTTCATGTTGACCTCGTCGGCGAGCTCGGTGGGCGTCAGGTGGTTCGCCACAGCTACCTCCTCCTCTGTCTCACGTTCACCTGATGTATACCGGCTCGGGTTGACGTGTCAACACGGTTTGTCCGCTATTTGCGCCCCTCCGGACGTCGTGCTCGCCGCGATTACGATGTGCCGGTGAGCGAGCGCAGCGCCTTTCTCGAGTCGCTGACGGACACCGACCTCTACTCGATGGGGGCGTTCTTCTGCGACGAGCATCCCGACCTCGTCGACGAGGTCGTCGACCGCAGCGCCGCGATCGAGCGCCAGGGGCTCGAGGCGTACGCGAACGCGAACGGCGTCTCGGTCGAGGAGAGCTTCGGGACGCTGCTTACGGGGCTCGCCGTCCGCTACTACAAGGCCGTCGCGGGGTGAGGCGCAGGTGGGTGCCGGTGGTCGTGCTGGGAGTCGTGGGCGCCGCGATCCT
>Ga0299907_10003552_pt1 | contig 10009 bp, 12 predicted proteins | sample RVTome_16_FD_198680 | JGI IMG/M metagenome (GOLD analysis project Ga0299907, IMG submission 198680) | Soil microbial communities from uranium-contaminated site in the Upper Colorado River Basin, Wyoming, United States - RVT152D67 (version 2) ... | reverse complement strand
TCACGCTCGAGCCCCGAGGCTAAGGCTTCGAGTTCGGCGCCGGCTTCTGCGGTACCCGCCCGCCGCCCCAAGTACTCGAGGACGGTCTCGGCACCGCGAGCGTGTGCCTCCTGCGGCAGGTAGCCGATTCGCAGCGAATCCGGCGTGCGGAGCACGCGACCCTCGTCCGGCCGCTCGATCCCGGCCAGGAGCCGAAGCAGCGTCGTCTTTCCGACGCCGTTCGGTCCGACGACGCCGATCCGGCTTCGAGGGCTCACGAGGAGGGAGACGCCGTTCAGGACGAGCGTTGGCCCGAGGTACTTCGCGACGTTGTCGAGCGAGAGCGACTGCACGTGACTCCTGACGGGTCGGCTGGGCCGCGCCTTGGGCGCGGAGAGCACGGTTGGCGTCAGTCAGTCACGCATACGGGGCGCCGAAGCGCCGCCTGCGACTCTAGCATTCACGCAGATGATCGAGGTCGAGCGCGTCGACTTCGCCTCCGTGGCCACCCGCGATCCCGAGCGGGCCCGAGCGTTCTACGTGGGCACTCTCGGGCTGCGGCTGAATCCACAGTCCGGAGAGTTCGAGTCGGGCAACCTCACGCTCTGCCCGTGGGAGCCGGAGGCGGACGGCGAGCCTTTCGAGCCGAACCGGGCGGGCCTCGCGCTTCGAGTCCCGGACGTCGAAGAGGCCCGCCGCGTCCTCGAGGGAGCGGGGGTCGAGTTTCTGGGCGAGACGGTGGACACGGGCGTCTGCCACATGGCGTTCTTCGAGGACCCGGACGGCAACGTGCTCATCCTGCACCGCCGGTACGCGCCTTAGAGCCGATCGCGAAGCTCGGAGAGGGCCGACCAGCGGGGATCGACGTCCGCCTCCTCGTGCTCGTGCGGCTCGGCGTTCAGATCGCGTCCGCAGACGGGGCAGAGACCCGCGCAGTCGGGCCGGCAGAGGATCTTGTCCGGAAGGGCGAGGACGACGGCATCCCGAGCCCAGGCGGAGAGGTCGAGCCGGTCGTCCTCCAGGTACGGCGTCGTCAGCTCGTCGGACTCGCCCGGGTCCGTGGCCTGGTACTCGCGGCTCTCGATGTGGAGCGAGAGGCCGGCGTCTCCGAGGCAGCGGAAGCACGGCCCGACCAGGCGCACGTCGAGCTCCAGCTCGAGCAGGAGCCCCGAGCTCGTCCGTGTCAGCGTGAAGGCGGCCTCGGGCTCTTCGGGGACGGACACGTAGCGCTGGCCGCCGAGCGTGAGCGGCTCGAGCTCCACGCTTCGGACGTCCCGAAACTGCTCGCCCGAGCGCAGCCTGGCGGTGCGGATGTTGAAGATCGTCATCCGCCCGAGAGTAGCGAAGGGAGCTAGGCCGCTCGGGGCACTAAACCGGCTGCTCGTCGGTGATGCCGGCGACCACGGTTTCCTGCGAGCGCTCGTGGAGCCGCTCGCGCCCGCGCCGCACCGCGCCGAGGAACTTGTCGAGGTTGACCTCGAGCGTGGAGAGGATCGAGTCTGCCCAGTCCTCCATCTCGAGGCGCGTCTCGCGGGCCTGCCGCCTGGCCTCTTCGACGATCTCCTGCGCCTGGCGCTCGGCAAGCTTGGCGATCTCGGTCTGCGACGCCTCACGAACGGCTTGCTCGCGCGCCTCGCCGAGGATTCGGTCGGCCTCTCGCTTGGCCTCGGCCAGCATCTCCTGGCGCTCCTTCACGATCCAGCGGGCCTGCTTGATCTCCTCCGGGATGGTCGCGCGCATCTGGTCGAGGATGTCGTAGATCTCCTCGCGGTCGATGCGCACCTGGTCCGTCAGCGGCACCGCCTTCGCGTTGTGCACGAGGTCGTCCAGCTTGTCGATGAGTACGAGTACGTCCATGACGGGAAATCAGTCTACTGTTGCCGGCTGACGGCCGCGCCAAGACGGGCGCCGATCTACTCCTGCGGGCTGACCGGCGCGCCGGGCTTGGGTCGCGGGTAGAGCTCCTCGAAGCGCCGGGCGACCGTCTCCGGGACGAGGTCCTCGACGTTGCCTCCGAAGGAGGCGACCTCCTTGACGCCGCTCGAGGAGAGGAAGCTGTACTGCGGGCTGGACATCAGGTACATCGTCTCCACCTCGGGGGCCAGCTTCCGGTTCAGATGGTGCATCTGGAATTCCCACTCGAAGTCGGAGATCGCGCGCAGGCCCTTCACCATCGTGCGGGCGCCCCAGCGGCGGGCGAACTCGACGACGAGCTCGGAGAAGACGTCCACCTCGACGTTCTCGTGCGGGGCGAGCCCCTCGCGCAGGAACTCGACGCGCTCCTCGACCGAGAAGGTGGTCGCCTTGTGCTGCGGGTCGCGCACGACGCCGACGACGACGCGCTCGAAGATGGTCGCGGCGCGCGCGATGATGTCCAGGTGCCCGTTCGTGACCGGGTCGTAGCTTCCCGGGCAGATGCAGGTGACGGGGTGCGAATGGCTCACGCCGCCCCCTCGAAGACGGTCACGCGGGCAGATCCGTAGCGCCGGCTCGTGCGCTTCGGCAGCGGGAGCTCGGGCTCCTCGCGCGCGTCGGACTCGACCACGGCGAGCCCGCCGGGGACGACGACGGCCGGCACGTACTCGGCCAGGGTGGGCAGGATGCGCGCGAGCATGCGGTAGGGAGGGTCGATGAGCACGAGATCGTACCGCCTGCCTCCCGCCGCGTCGGACGCCAGCCTGCGCGCTGCATCCTCCCGGAGCACAGTCGCTCCCTCGAGCCGAAGCTTGTCGAGGTTGCGCAGGATCGTGCGCGCCGCCTCCCCGTCGCTCTCGACGAAGGTCACGCGCGCCGCGCCGCGCGAGAGGGCCTCGAGGCCCATCGCTCCCGACCCGGCGTAGAGGTCGAGCACCTCGGCGCCCTCGACCGGGCCGACGAGGTTGAAGACCGCCTCGCGGACGCGATCGCCCGTGGGCCGGACGGCCGCTCCCTTCGGCGCGAAGATGCGCGCGCCCTTACGCGAACCCGCGATTATCCGCATCGACCCACTCGGCTTCGCGGCGGAGCGGATCGACGACGTCCGCCTCCCCGTCGGCGAGGTCCTCCGCCCAACGGCGGGCCTTGGCGATCAGGTGCCTGTCCCTCGTGAGGCTGGCGAACCTGAGGTCGGGGAGGCCCGACTGGCGCGTGCCGAGGAGCTGCCCCTCGCCCCGCAGCTCGAGATCGACCTCGGCGAGGGCGAAGCCGTCGCCCGACTCGACGAGCGCCTCCAGGCGCCGCTTGGCGTCGTCGGTCAACTCCTCCTTCGGGCGCGAGACGAGCAGGCAGTACGACTGCTCCGCGCCACGGCCGACGCGGCCCCGGAGCTGGTGCAGCTGCGCGAGCCCGAAGCGGTCGGCCTCCTGCACGATCATGATCGTCGCGTTCGGGACGTCGACGCCGACCTCGATCACGGTCGTGGCGACGAGGACGTCGAGCTCGCGGCTCTTGAAGGCGTCCATCAGCGCCCGCCGCTCCGCCGGCGGGAGCTTCCCGTGCAGGCAGCCGACTTCCAGTCCGCGCAACTCCGCTGCGCGGAGCCGCGCGGCCTCCCCCTCCGCGGCTCGTGCCTCTGTCGTCTCGGATTCCGAGATCAGCGGACAGACGACGTACGCCTGGCGACCCTCCTTCAGGTGGCGGCGGAGGCGCGTGTACGCCTCGGCGCTCCGCTCGTGGCTCACCCAACGCGTGACGACGGGCCGTCGGCCCCGCGGCGGCCGAGCGATCTCGGTGACGTCGAGGTCGCCGTAGACCGTCTGCGCGAGCGTGCGCGGGATCGGGGTAGCGGTCATGTGCAGGACGTGCGGCGTCGCGCGGCCGAGGGCCCGCCGCTGCTCGACGCCGAAGCGGTGCTGCTCGTCCACGACCGCGACGGCGAGCGAGCGGAACTGCACCCCTTCCTGGATGAGGGCGTGCGTGCCGACCGCGATCTCGGCCTCTCCGCTCGCCAGACGCTCGCGGATCTCGCGGCGCTGCCGCGCCGGCAGCGAGCTCGTCAGCAGCTCGCAGCGCACACGGAGGTCGCGGCAGATCCCTTCAATCGTGAGGAAGTGCTGCTCGGCGAGCGTCTCCGTCGGGGCCATGAGGGCGGCCTGGTGGCCGGATTCAACGGAACGGAGCAGCGCGTAGAGCGCCACCACGGTCTTTCCCGAGCCGACGTCGCCCTGGAGCAGGCGCTGCATCGGCCTCTCCCGGCCGAGATCCTGGTGGATCTCGCGGATCGCTGCTCGCTGCTCAGGAGTGAGGGTGAATGGGAGTGCGTCGTAGTAGCGTCGGACGAGGTCGCCTTCGTCGCCGAGGGCCGGCGCGCTCGTTTCCTCCTCCAGGGCGCGGCGGCGGTGCAGGAAGCCGAGCTGGAGGACGAGGAGCTCCTCGAAGGCGAGGCGCTCGCGGGCCGCCTCCGCTTCGGCTCGCTCGCGCGGGCGGTGGGCGGCCCGGAGCGCGTCGGGCCGTAGAGGGAACCGCTCCTCGCCCAAGAGCGTTGCGGGTAACGGATCCGGAAAGAAGCGTGCCCGTGGGAGAGCCTCGTCGACAAGGGCGCGAAGGCGGTAGGACGGGACGTCCTCGGTCGCCGGGTACTCCGGGACGAGCCCGACGGTGTGGAGCCCCGCTGCGCCGACCTCGTGGCGGGCCACGCGGAACCCGCCGCCCAGCTCCCGGGTTCCGTGCAGGAGGAGCTCGGTGCCGGGCGGCAGCTTCGCGAGGTACTGCTGGTTGAACCAGATCGCCGTCTCACGGACGCCGGCCCCGTCCACGACGACGCCCTCGACCAGCTTCAGATTGCGCCGGCGCGTGGGCCGCACGCGGATCCGCTGGAGCGTGCAGCGTACGGTTGCCTCCTCACCGGCCGAAAGGTCGCGGAAGCTCGCGGCTTCGTCCCAGTCGAGGTACGCGCGCGGGAGGTGCTCGACGATGTCGCGAACCGTGCGCAGGCCCAGCTTCTCGAGCCGCTCGGCGACCTTCGGCCCGACGCCGGAAAGCGTCTCCACCGACGCCTCCGGATCCGTCCTCCGCCTCCTCGCGCGCGCGCCCCGGTCCATGCCGGCAAAGCCGGCCGGCACTTGGCGCGTGCTCACGGGGAGGGCCAGGACGCCCCGAGTATAGGCAGGGGCCCGGAGGGGTCGTACACTCGGCTCATGGCGGAGGCGCGTAGGACCGTCACCGTCGTCTTCAGCGACGTCGCGGGGTCGACGAGTCTCGGAGAGCGGCTCGATCCCGAGGCGGTACGACGTGTGCTGGAGCGCTGCTTTGCCGAGGCGAAGGCCGCGTTCGAGGCCCACGGCGGGACGGTCGAGAAGTTCATCGGCGCCGCCATGATGGCCGTCTTCGGCACGACGTCCTCTCCCAGGGTCGATTCGTCGAAGCCACGGGCCTCTTGGACGAGGCCGAGAGTGCCGGTGTGCGTGATGACGTAACGACTCGCGTCATCGCGGCTCGCGCACGAAGCCATGGCGGCGGATCGCGCTCGCAGGGCGCCTAAAAGAGCTTCAGGCCGCGGGCTCGCCGTCCCAATAGTCGAGCTGCTCCAGGCGGGCCATGACGCCAACCCCGCGCAAGGAGACCTTGTTCGAGCGCGGGTAGTAGGCGATGTCGTTCGGCTCCCGGGTTCCGTAGGCGAGGTACGTCAGGCCGTCCTCGCCGGCGCGGAACGAGTGCGCGACGCGCGTGGCCGGGGGGCGGGCGACCACGTGGCCGCGGCGCACCCGAGCCTCGTCGTCCCCCAGGAGGAGCGTTCCCTCTCCGTCCAGGACGACGAAGATCTCCTCCTCCGCCGAATGGCAGTGCGGCGGCCAGCCTTCCCGCCCCGCGGGAATCGTCACCTGCGAAATCCCCGTCCGCATCGCACCGGCCGCACGCCCGAGATCCTGCTCCAGAAAACGGGCGTCCCCGTGCTCGCGCTCCGCGATCTCGACATCGCGAAGATTTACGATCGTCCGAGGCCGCTCCATCAGCTCGCCCACCTCCGGTTCCCCCGCGGCGGCCTCACGCTTGTAGGGATGGTCGTCGCCGACCGGGACGACGTCGACGAAGGCCGGCGACATCCAGGCGACGCGGGCACGCGGAAGCACGGTGTTCCCGTGGGGCAAGCGCTGCCCGAAGGCGATGACCTCGAGGCCGTCGGGCCCCGCACATAGCGTGTGCGCCTCCGCCTCGGCCAGATGGACGAGGCAGTCGCCTGCGGCCACCTCGTAGGCGACGCCGCCGCGACCGTCGTCCTGCCAGGAGACGCCCGAGCCGGCGAGCACGAAGAAGATCTCCTCCTCCGCTCCCTCGACGTGAGCGGGCGTCGACCACTTGCCCGGGTCGACCTGAATTCGCTTCAGGCCTGCGCCGACCGTGCCGACAGCCGTCCCGAGGTCGAACCAGGTGCCCGCGATGTGGCCCGCCTCGCGGCGGTACCCCTTGGCCTCGTCCCAGTGCGCAACGTGCCGCACGGGCCTACGATACTCGGCCATGAGCGAGCCCAAGGCCGTCGCCGAGCGGGCCGAGGCGGTCGTTCCCGGCGTCTGGCGCTGGTTCGTCTCGAACGAGCGGCTCGGGGGCGCGGAGAGCACGTCGCACGCGGTGCGCGCCGCCGTTGGCGCCGTCCTCGTCGATCCTGTGCGCCTGGCGGGCGGGGCGCTCGCGGGGCTCGGCTCGGTGAGCGTCATCTGCCTCACCGCCCAGTGCCATCAGCGTTCGGCGTGGCGCTACCGGCGAGAGCTGGGCGCCCGCGTCTATGCGCCCGCAGGCAGCCGACCGACGGAAGAGGAGCCCGACGAGCGCTATGCGGCCGGCGACGAGCTTCCCGGCGGCCTGCGCGCGATCCACACGCCCGGCCCCGAGGACGCCCACTTCTCCTTCCTCCTGGAACGCGAGGGCGGCGTCCTCTTCTGCTCCGACCTCCTGACGCATTACGAGGGCCGCGAGCTCGACTTCGTCCCGCTCCGCTACCACGACGACTCGGCGCAGACGCGCCGAACGGTCGAGGGCTTCCTGGACCTCCCCTTCGCCGTCCTTTGCCTCGCGCACGGCTCGCCGATCGTGGACGACCCGAAGGCCGCGATCCGGGCGCTGCTGGCCCGGACGACCTAGTCCCCGCGGGCCGTGTCCGGTGCCTGGCACCGGACACGGCCGCTCAGGACTCGTCCTGGAACCAGAAGAGGCCGATGGTGCCCGGGCCCCCGTGCGTGCCGATGACGGGGCCGAGGGTCGTCACGATGTCGACGGAGCAGCTCGGGCGGGCGGCGCGGATCCGCCCTACGAGATCCTCGGCGTCGCCCGGCGCCTCGCCGTGCCCGACGCCAACGTGCAGGTCGGGCGTGTCCTCCGTCGCCTCGACGAAGAGCCGTTCGAGCTCCGCCAGCGCCTTCGCCCTCCCCCGCACCCGCTTGAGCGGCGCCACCTCGCCCTCGTCGAAATGGAGGATCGGCTTCACGCTGAGCAGCTGCCCTGCGAGTCCCTGCGCCTTCCCGAGCCGGCCGCCGCGGATGAGGTACTCGAGCGTCTCCACGGTGAAGAGGAGGCCGCGCTCGCGCGTGAAGCGGTCGACCACCTCGAGCACCTCCTCCTCCGTCGTCCCGCGCTCGAGGCGTCGCTGGACGGCGTCGGCGAGGATCACCGTCCCCCCGGAGGTCACTCCGGAGTCGATGACGCTGACACGCTCGTCGCCGGCGGACTCGGCTCCGAGCCGCGCGCTCTCGGCCGTCCCGGAGAGCCTGGCCGAGATCATCAGGCACAGCACCTTGTCGTAACCGGCCAGCTCCTCGTAGACGGCGGAGAAGTCGGCCGGCGTCGGCTGCGAGCTGCGCGGCGGCTCCTGAGCCGTGCGCAAGCGCCGGTAGAACTCCTCCGCCGAGATGTCCACGTACTCGCGGAACGTCTCGTCGCCGAAGCGGACGTAGAGCGGGACGACGCGCCAGTTCGGGTGACGCGCCTGCGCATCGGGGAGGTCGGCCGTCGAGTCTAGGACGACCGCCGTGTTCTCAGCGGAGAGCCGCACCCCGCCCCGCGGCGTCGCGGATCGCGCCGACGATCTCCTCGAGCCGGCGGTCCTTCGTCAGGCAGGCCACCGCCCCTGCTTCGAGCAGGGCTTCCGCCTCGCCGCTCGCCACCTCCGCGGTGAGGACGACGACGGACGCAGCCGGGCAGGCCGCCGCGATGCCGGCCGTCGTCTCCACTCCGTCGAGCTCGGGCAGGCGGTAGTCGAGGAGGACGACGTCGGGCTGAACGCGCGGGCAGACGTCGAGCGCGCTCCGCCCGTCCGCCAGCGAGGCGACCACCTCGACGTCGGGGACGACGCCCAGGAGCAGCTCGAGCGACTCGCGAAAGACGTCGTTGTCCTCGACCAGGACGACGGTGATGGGATCGCGTGCCACCGCGGGAGAGTATCGGCCTATTCGGCCGAGAACAGAAGCGGATAGTGGGGCTGCCCGCCGTCGTGCACCTCGACCTCGAGGCCGGGATGCGCCTCCCTGAGCGCCGCTGCGAGGTCCTGGACCCCCTCGGCTTCCTCGCCGGCGAGGATGGTGAACACGTCCGTCGCCTCCCCGAGCAGTCGCTCGGCGACCGCGCGGGCAACCGGCTCCAGGGCGGCACCGCTCGTCACCGGCTCGCCGTCGACGAGGCCGAGGAACTGCCCCTGCTCGATCTCGAGGCCGCCCAGGCTCGTCGTCCGGGACGCGCGCGTGACCGCGCCGGCCCGGACGCCGGCAGCCGCGTCCTCCATCTCGGCCGCGTTCTCCTCGGCCGAGCGGCCTCCCTCGAACGCCACGAGGGCGCCGAGCCCCGCCTGGAGCGAGCGCGTCGGCACCACCCGCGCGGGCTTTGCGCTCGCCTCGCCCGCCTGCTCGGCGGCGAGGACGACGTTCTTGTTGTTCGGCAGGACGATCGCCTCCTCGGCGGCCAGGGACTCGATCGCCGCGAGGATGTCGGCCGTCGAGGGGTTCATCGACTGTCCGCCCTCGACGCAGACCGCGCCCAGGCTCTCGAAGAGCCGCTTCGTCCCCGCGCCGGCGCAGACGGCGACGACGCCGGTCCGGGTCTCCTCGCGGACGAGCCGCTCCTCCCGGTCGCGCGTCTGCACGTGCATGTTCTTGATGTCGACCTCCTCGAGGACGCCGACTGCGGTCGCGAGCGCGAGCGCGCGGCCGGGCTCGTCGGTATGGATGTGCGCCTTCACGGCCCCGGTCGCACCGACGACGAGCATCGAGTCGCCGATCCGGCCCAGCTCGGCCTCGAGCGAATCGGGGTCGACGCCGTCGCCCTCGACGTAGAAGGACGTGCAGTAGCGGTAGCGCGAGGGCTCCAGGTGGATCGCCTCCAGCGGCAGCGGCTCGGCGCCGGCTGCGGGCTCCGGAAGCGCGTCGCCTGTCACGTACGCCGCGATCCCCCGCACGAGCTCGAGCAGCCCGGCGGCGCCGGCGTCGACGACGCCCGCCTCCCGCAGGACGTCCAGCTGCTCCTGCGTGCGTGAGAGCGCGCCCTCTCCGTAGGCCACGAGGTCGCGGAGCGCGTCGGGGAGCGGTGGCGGCGACTCCGTCAGCGTCTCCGCGCGCCCGGCCAGCTCGCGCGCGAGCGTGAGGATGGTCCCCTCCTGCGCGTTGGGCACGGCGGCGTAGCCCGCGTCGCTCGCCCCGCGCAGAGCGCCCGCGAGAGCCCGCACGTCGAGCGGCGAGCCGTCCGGAAGCGCCTCGGCCGCGCCGCGCACGAGCTGCGAGAGGATGACGCCGGAGTTCCCGCGGGCCCCCATGAGAATCGCCCGCGTCACGTCGGCGTCGGGACGGCGCTCGAGCGCCTCGACGACCGCGCGCACCGTCAGCGTCATGTTCGTGCCCGTGTCCCCGTCGGGCACCGGGTAGACGTTGAGGTCGTCGATCCGCTGCCGGCTCGCCTCGAGCGCGGCCAGAGCGGCGCGGACGAGGTCTAGACGGCCTTCTCGACCCGGCCGGACTTCAGGCACCGCGCGCAGACATAGCTCCGGCGCGCGACGCCGTTCACGAGGATGCGGACGCGCTGGAGGTTCGGGTTGAAGCGACGCTTCGTCGCCACCATCGAGTGGCTCCGATTATGG
>Ga0299907_10003551_pt1 | contig 10010 bp, 8 predicted proteins | sample RVTome_16_FD_198680 | JGI IMG/M metagenome (GOLD analysis project Ga0299907, IMG submission 198680) | Soil microbial communities from uranium-contaminated site in the Upper Colorado River Basin, Wyoming, United States - RVT152D67 (version 2) ... | reverse complement strand
GCGAGGAGGAGTGCGGCGAGCATGGCCCGGCGGCGAACTGTGGCGCGTAGCTGCATGTGGATGCTCCGGTGTGGTGTGCGTGCCTCTTCTCCCATACGCCGCGAACAGGACAAATCCCTTCTTTTCCTGACAAACCGGTCAATCGGGACGTCAGGCGCAGGCCAGCTCTGGTTCGGCTCCCACCCCACCGGGGGGCGGGGAGGCGGCGGCCGGGGCCTGGAGCAGGCGGACGGCGGCCAGAACGGCCAGGGCGCCGAGAGCCTCCACCGGAGACAGCGCCTCCCCCAGGAGGAGCAGGGCGAGGGCGACGGTCACCACCGGCTCGGCGGTGGAGAGGATGCTGGCCGTGGGGGCTCCGACCCGCTGGATGCCGACGAAGAGGGCGGCCATCGGCACCACCGTGCCCGCAAGCGCGATGAGGCCCACCACGCCCCAGGCCGACCCCGTGGCGGGGAGGTTGAGCGGTGCGCCGGCCCACCCGGCCAGGGTGAAGGCGGCGGCCGCTCCGGTGGAGACGAGGGCGGCGAGCAGCAGCGGATGCACGACGGCCACCACCCGCTCGCCGGCCAGGACGTAGCCGGCGTAGACCGCGGCGGCCGACAGTCCCAGGGCGAAGCCGGCGACGTCGCCCCCCAGGGCGAGTGACCCGGCCAGGACCGCCACCAGGCCTCCGGAGGCCAGAAGGAGCGCACCGGCCAGTCGCCCGGAGAGCCGCTCGCGGCCACGGGCCACGGCCGCGGCGGTCACCAGGGCCGGGTAGGCGTAGAGCAGCAGCTCGGTGAGCGAGGCGTCGATGCGCTCCAGGGCCAGGAAGAAGAGGGCGGCTTCCACGGCGTAGCCGGCGAAGCCCATCAGCAACCCGGCCAGCAGCCAGCGGAGGGCGGGGCGGGCCGGGCGGACGGCGGCCACCACCCCCCAGAAGACCAGAGCGGCGAGGCCGAAGCGCGTCAGCAGGAGACCGAGGGGTCCCACCCCCGCGTCGAAGGCCGTCTTCCCCAGGATGGGCAGGACTCCGAAACCCGCCGCCGAAACCAGGCAGGCGGCCACTCCCACCCGACGCCGCCGCTCGGCGGCGTCGAGCGTCATGGCCCGCTCCGGGAGCCGGCGCGGGCGGGCAACGTCGACCTGGATCAGGTGGTCGCTCATCTGGGCCTCCCCGCCGAGGCCAGTGGCCGCTCCCGCGCCGCGAGTGCCGCCACCGCCTCGTCCAGGGCCGCCCGGGACGCGCTCCACCGGCGCTGGCGGGTCGCCGCCTCCCTCACCCACATGGCCCGCCGTCCTCGGGGACCTTCCAGGGGCGGGGAAGCGCCCGGCCCGCCGCCGTGCACCGCGGCGGCCACCACCACGGCCGGGTCGGGGAGCTCGGGCCCCCCGGAGAGCTCGTCGGTCAGCATCCTTCCGATCTGGTGATGGGCCTCCCGGAAGGACAGGTCGCCGCCGGCGACGACCTGCTCCGCCAGGGCGGCGGCGGTGGTGTGTCCATGACGGGCCCTGTCGGCCATGACATCGGGCCGGAGTCGGACCCCGGCCAGGACGAGGGCGAGCAGGGTGGCGGCGTCGGACAGCGCCTCGAGGGCGGGGAAGAGATGGGGCGCACCCTCCCCGCCGACCGCCACCGAGTTGGCGAAGGGTGTGGCGTGGAGCGCTCCCGCCGCCGCCACCAGGGACCCCAGTGGCGCGGCCGACTTGCCCTTGACGTGCTCCAGGAGGAACGGGTTGCGCTTCTGCGGGAGGGCCGAGCTCGATCCCACCAGCTCGTCGGGCAGCTCCAGGAACCCGAACTCGGCCGTCGTCCAGGTGAGCAGGTCCGCGGCCATCCGGCTCAGGGTGGTTCCGGTCACGGCCAGGTCGGCCAGCAGGCGCAGGGCGGGCTCCCGGCAAGCGACGGCCTCGTGGGAATGACGCACGGGAACGGAGAAGCCGAGGAGGGCGGCGGTGCGGGCCGGGTCGATGGCGACGGCGGTGCCGCCGCCCGCTCCCGCCCCCAGGGGGCAGCAACCCAACGGGTCGGCGGCCGCGGCCAGGGGGACCAGATCCCGGTCGAGGGCCAGGGCCAGGCCGGCCAGGTAGTGGCCGAAGGTGGTGGGGAAGGCGGGCTGGTGGTGGGTGTAGGCCGGCATGACCAGCCCCCGGTGCCGGCGGGCGCCCCGCAGGAGGACGGCCTGCAGCCGGCACAGCTCGGCCATCAGCCGCTGGTAGGGGACCCGCAACCGCAGCAGGAACACGGTGGCGTTGAGGTCGTTGCGGGACCGGCCCAGCCTGGATGCTCCGGCCGTCCGCTCCCCCAGGCGGGACACCAGCCAATCCTCGTAGAGGAGGTAGAGGCCCCGGCGGGCTTCCCGGTTCCTCAGGGGAGCGAAATCCACGGCGCGCAGGCGCGTGATCTCGGCCAGGGTGGCGACCGCCGCCTCCGTGGGGATCAGGCGGCGTTCGGCCAGCATGACCAGGTGGGCCCGGTCCACCTCGCTGATGGCGTCCAGCTCCTGGCTCGCGTCGGCCAGCGCCGGGAAGGCGACCCGGCGGGCGGCGGGGGACAGCGGCCGTCGGATCCGGCCGGTGTCGTCGGTGGCATTGCTCCAGGTCACGAGTGTTCCACCCGTGCCCACTAGCCCGCCCTCTGTTCCGTGCCCAGGCTTTCGACCACCGGATGCAGCCGGGCCAGGGCCGCCTCGGCCGCTTCGGCCACCGCCGCCCCGTCGGGGCCGGCGGCCATGACCCAGCCCAGCCGGTCGAGGAAGGACCCGGTGCCGCCGACGACGTCGCCGGGGCGGGCGGTGACGGCCACGTCGACAATCCCGGCCACCTCGAAGGCCTCCGCCCGTCCCTGGACGCAGGCCAGGCGACCGGCGGCCGGGGCGACCAGGAACCGGATGGAAGCGTGGCCGGGGCCGGGCGGGGGGAGCGTCGCCCGGCGGCCGATGGCCCGGTCGACCACCGCGCCGATCAGATCGATGCCGGTGGCCAGGCGGATGAGCACGGGGATCTGGCCCCCCGCCAGCCGGGGATTGACCTCGACCACCACCGGACCGGCGCGGCCCAGTCTCACCTCGGTGTGGGCCGCCCCCCAGTCGAGGCCGAGGGCCTTGACCGCCCGGGCGGCGGTGGCGGCGACGTCGGCGACGCCCGAGCACCGGGCCGGGAAGTCGTGGCCGGTTTCCACGAAGTGGGGAAGGGGCCCGACATGCTTGGTGGTCTCTCCCACCACCTCGCCCGCCAGCGTCTCCACGGAGAGCTCCGGTCCGTCGACGTATTCCTCCACCAGGAGCCAGGGCAGGGTGGGGGCGCCCCGCTCGTCGCGGCGACGGGTCAGGAGGGCGCGGGCGTGAGCGGCCACGGTGGGGAGGTCGGGGCAGTAGCGCACTCCCCGGCTGCCGGTGCCGTCGGCCGGTTTGCAGACCACGGGGAGCCCGATGTCGGTGGCCGCGGCCACGGCGGAGGCGACCGACCCCACCGCCTCGAAGGCGGGCACGGGGACGCCACCCGCCTGCAAGGCCACGCGTTGGCGCCGTTTGTCCCGGCACTGCTCGATGGCCCCCGCTTCGGGCCCGGGGAGGCCGAGGCGGGCGGCGGCCCGGGCGGCGGTGGCCACGAAGTACTCCGACGACGTCGTGATGCCGGCCAGGGGGGCGCGCCGGGCGAGGCGGGCGCACACCTGGGCGACGGCCTCAGGATCGGAGGTGTCGGCCCAGGCCATCTCGACCCCGTCGCCGGCCACCCAGGGGTAGCGGTCGGGACGGGTGCTGAGGAGGACCGGTCGCAGGCCCCGGGACCGGGCGGCGGTGGCCAGCAGCCGGCCCGTCCCGGTGGTGTTGGACTCGACGAGGGCGAAGAATGCCGTCACGCCGCCGCCCCCGGCCCGGCGGGCAGGACCCGGGGCTCGACCCGCGGGGGCGGCGCCACTCCCGGCACCTCGTCGTACCGGCGCCGCCCCCAGCCCAGCCAGGACCATTCGGGGCCGGCGTCTGCCGGGCGGGTCACCTCACAGGGCCGGGCCGGGAGCCGGCGCAGGCCGCGGGCTCCGGGTCGTCCGGGCAGGAAGAGTGCCTGACGGTGCAGCCAGGCGTCGTCGTAGACGGTGTCGGTGTAGCGGTGTCCCTCGTCCGGGAACAGGGCGACCACGGTGGCATCGGGATGGCTCCGGGCCCACCATCGGGCCACCAGCCAGCTGGCGCCGCTGGTCGGCCCCATGAACAGGGCGTGATGGCGGTGCAGGGCCCGGGTGGCGGCGAAGGCCGCCCGGTCGCTCACCCAGTGCACTTCGTCGAAGGTGCCGTGATCGAGGTTGGGGGGCATGAGGCTGTTGCCGAGGCCCCGCACCCGCCGAGGGGCGTCGGGCTGGCCGAAGAGCACGCTGCCGGGCGTGTCCACCGCCACGGCCACCACGTCATGGGCGTTCTGGCGCAGGGAGAGGGCGGTACCGCACATGGAGCCTCCCGAGCCCACGGGGCCGACCAGGCAGTCGACCGGACCGAGGGTGGCGCTCAGGGCCTCGGCCAGGGCGCCATAGGCGCCGGGATTGTCCGGGTTGGCGTACTGCGAGGGCAGGAAATGGCGGGGGTGGCGGGCCCGCAGCTCCACCATCCGGTCCAGACGGGCCTGCTGCAGGCCACCGACCGGCGCGGGACGTTCGACGATCACGACCTGGGCGCCGAGGTCGCGCAGCCGCCGGCGGAGGGCGGGGTCGACGGCGGGATCGGATACGAGCACGAGGGGGTGTCCCCGCAGCGAGCACTCCATGGCCAGAGCCAGGCCGAAGGTGCCGGAGGTGGTCTCGATGACGACCGTGCCCGGTTCGAGCGAGCCGTCCTGGCGGGCGCGTTCGAGGATGTGACGGGCGGGCAGGAGCTTCATGAGCGTGAAGGCGGCACCGAAGAGGTTGGGCCCGAGCCGCACCAGCCGCGGTAGCTCCAGCGCGGTGGTGATGCTGGCGGCGATGCGGCTCCCGACCCGGTCGTGGGAGGCCGGCGGACGCAGCGTGGAAGTCGCCTCGACCAAAGTTGTCCTCCCCTCCTTTGCACCTGATCCGCTTACGATGCGGGGTTCTCCGGACGACGATTCGGAGCGTAACGATGCCGGGCGAACGCTCTCTTGGGTGCAGTGGACGCCGAGGTGAACATCGGGCGGACAGTGGGGTCGGGCGGACAGGTAAGGGGCATCCGTGTGCCGCCATCATCGACGAGTCGCGCCGCGTTTGCAAGGGGTCAGAGGACTGTATGGTCTTACTAACGTACGGGATTAGTGACGGCTAATGCCGGCCGGTCGCGCCGGCTCGCTGCCGGGCCCGAAAGGCGGCCACGTTGGTGCGGTTGCCGCACGTGGCGGGATCGCAGTAGCGCCGCGACCGGTTTCGGGACGTATCGACGAAGACCCGGGAGCACCCGACGGCGGAGCACACCCGCAGCCGATCCAGTCCCTGGTCCCGGATGACGATGGCCAGTCCCATGGCGGCCTCGGCGGCCATGTGGGCCACCAGCGAGGATTCCGGGGGCGTGAAGTGGAGGTGCCAGGGCTCGCCGTCGTGATCGCTCAGCTGGGGGAGGGCACTGGCTTCGGCCAGCAGGGCGTTGAGCAGGGCCACCACCGCCGTCTCGTCGCCCTGGACGAAGGCGCTGCGGAGCCGGTCGCGGAGGTGGCGGACGTCGGCCAGATCGTCGGCCGTGACGGGTCGCCGATAGCTGTCGCGATGGTCCCGGAGGAACTGGGCCAGATCCTCGGATTCGGTCAGCGCGTCGGCTCCCGAGGTGTGATCCAAGGTGTTGACCAGATCGACGGCCGTGACCACCGAGAGATCTGTGTAAGTGTCGAAGTTCAACTCGGTTCCTAGATCCGACGGTTACGGGATGGTAAGCGCCACTCAACAAGATAGCCCTTTCAGGCCACGGATGGCAGCGGGATGAAGGCCCGGTGACGGCTGCGGGTCCGGCCCCGGGGCAGAGCGGCTTCTCCCGGCTCGCCCTGGCCTACGCCGGCAGCGTCGGGGGGGACACGCTCATCGCCGTGGCGCTGGCCGGGTCGATCTTCTTCAACGTGTCAGCCGATGCCGCCCGGCCCAAGGTGCTCCTCTATCTGGCCGTGACGATGGTGCCTTTCGCCATCCTGGCCCCGGTCATGGGACCGGCCCTCGACCGCACCCACGGAGGCCGCCGGCTGGTGCTCGCCGGCTGCGCCGCGGGCCGGGCGCTGCTGTGCCTGCTCATGGCGGTCCACATCGACTCCATCCTCTTCTATCCCGAGGCCTTCGGCGCCCTCGCCCTGTCCAAGGGGGCGATGGTGGCCAAGAGCTCGCTGGTGCCGGCCGTGGTGCCCGACGACACCGCCCTGGTGGAAGCCAATTCCCGCCTGGCGCTCATCGCCGTCCTGTCCGGCTTGCTCCTGGCTCCCGTGGCCGCCGCCGTGGCGGCTCTCACCGACGCCCGCTGGGTGCTGCGGCTGGGCACCCTGGTCCTGGGCGCGGCGACGGTGGCCGCCCTCAGGGTGCCTTCGGCGCAGAAGCTGGCGCCGCCCGTAGCTCCGGCCGAAGTGGCCGAGCTGCGGGCCCGCCCCGTCCTCCTGGCGGCCACGGCCATGGCCGTGCTCCGGGCCGGCGTGGGCTACCTGACGTTCCTCGTCGCCTTCGCCCTCAAGCGCGGGCATGAACCGTCGTGGTTCTTCGGCCTGGTCCTGGCCACCGGCGCCCTGGGGGGACTGATCGGAGCGGTCGCCGCCCCTCCGCTGCGCCGCCGGCTGCAGGAGGAGACGATCCTGGTGGCCGCCCTCGTACTTCCCGCCGTGGTGGGAATCTTCGGGGCCCGGGGCTTTTCCCGGGTTGGGGTGGCGGTGGTGGCCTGCGCCGTATCGATGGGCGCCGCGGCCGGCCGCCTGGCCTTCGACAGTCTCGTGCAGCGGGACGCCCCCGATGCCGCCCGGGGCCGGACCTTCGCCCGCTTCGAGACCCGCTTCCAGCTGGCCTGGGTGGCCGGTGCGTTCGTTCCCGTCGCCCTGCCCATCCCCGGCCGTCTGGGCTTCCTCATCCTGGCCGTCGGCCTCGGCTTCGCCGGGCTGTCCTACCTGGCCGGCGTGCGTGCCTCCCGCGTGGCGGCGTAGGTGGCGGGGCGGAGAGGTACTTCAAAGGCGCAATGAAGGGGCGGGGGTGGGGCGGGCGGCGTGCGGACTTTGGAACGCTGTCTCGTTTGGCGGTGCCGATGTTGCGATGGTGGCCCGTGAGGTGCAGCTCAAAGGAGGGCAGCAGGAAACATACCTGGGGGGTGCTTTTCCTGCTCACCCTCCCCCGGCAACGGTGCTGGTGCCGCTCTGGCACCACCCGCAACGGACCGGCGCCGCTCTGGCACCACCCGCAACGGACCGGCGCCGCTCTGGCACCACCCGCCTCCTTCAATGCGCTTTTGACGTTCCGTTCCCTAGCCCACCACCGCCGTGCCGGCGGGTTTGCGCTGGGGCACCTCGCGGCCCATCCAGGCGGCCAGCTCCCACATCCGCGCCGCCAGCGTGGCCAGATCGGCGGGGAGGAGAGCCTGGGGACCGTCGCAGCGCGCCACCTCGGGATGGGGATGGACGTCGATCATCACGCCGTCGGCGCCGGCCGCCACCGCCGCCAAGGTCATGGGGGCCACCAGAGAGCGGGACCCGGTGCTATGGGACGGGTCGACGATCACCGGGAGATGGGAGCGGGCCTGGACCACGCTGACGGCGGACAGGTCGAGGGTGTTGCGGGTGGCCGTCTCGAAGGTGCGGATGCCGCGCTCGCACAGGATGATGCGCAGGTTGCCGGAGGAGGCGGCGTACTCCGCGGCCAGCAACCACTCCTCGATGGTGGCGGACAGCCCCCGCTTCAGCATCACCGGCTTGCCGGTGAGCGAGCAGGCCCGCAACAGGTCGAAGTTCTGCATGTTGCGGGCCCCGATGCGGAACACGTCGACCACGTCGACGAGGGCGTCGACCTCCTGGGGGTGGAGGACCTCCACCACCACCGGCAGACCGAAGCGCGCCTTCTGCTCGGCCAGGATCTCCAACCCGGCGGGCCCCAGTCCCTGGAAGGCGTAGGGCGACGTGCGGTGCTTGTACACGTCGCCCCGCAGCACGGTGGCGCCGGCGGCGGCCGCCGCCGCGCACGCCTCGCCGGCCTGCTCGGCGCTTTCGATGGCGCAGGGCCCGGCGATGAGGGAGAACGTGTTCCCCCCGACGATCCCGGCCCCCACCGGCACACCGGCGCGCCGGTGTCCCTCCCGGGCGGCCACCAGCTTGTAGGGGGCGGAGACCCGCACCGTACGCTCCACGCCGGGCAGGACGGACAGGTGGGACAGGTCCCCGGCCGCGTCCACATCGCCGATGGCGCCCACCACCGTCGTCTCCTGGCCCCGGGAGACGGAGGTGTGCAGGCCATGGCGGGTCAACGCCTCGACCACCCCTTCGATCTCGGCGTCGGTGGCCTGGGATTGCATCACCACTATCACGTCGACTCCTCCTCGCCGGGAAGCTCCAGGCGGGCCAGCCACAGGCCGGGCGCCTCCAGCTCCGAGGGGGTGGGGAGGAACTCCTCGCCGGCCAGCAGCGGCTCGAGGCCTCCGGCGCCGGCGCGTTCCACTACCCCGGTGCAGAAGGCGGCGGCGAGATCGTGGGTGCGCCCGCTCGGGTCCAGGCCGAGGAGGCGTTGCACGAAGCGGTCGGCCTCGGACCGCTCCAGGCGGTGGCGGCGTCGCGCTTCCCGGATCACCCCGAGCGAGGGCACCAGCGGCCCGGCCAGGCGGTCGACCACCTGGTCGGCGTAGCTCTCGAGCACGGCGGTGGTCAGCTGCAGGCGCTCCAGGACGGCCTGCTGCGCGGGTGAGGTCATGGCGCCGAGCATGGCGTCGGGGTCACCCAGGAGACCCTCGAGGGACGACGGGTCGGTGAGATCGAGTGAGCCCAGCTGGGCCTGGATGGCGTCGGCGTCGACCCGGAAGGACGACACGTACTCGCTGGCCAGGCGGACCAGGCGGGCCCGAACCCAATCATGGGCGCAGATCCGGGAGCGGACCGACTCGGACATGGCCACATGGAAGCGGAGGTCGTCGGGCGGGATGGACCAGGCGGTATGGAAGGCCTCCAGGTTGGGGACGATCACGGCCGGGCGGGCCTGATCGGCAGCCGGGAGGAGAAAGTCGTGCTGGCTGAGGAGTCCCTGGGCCAGCTGGCCGACCATGAACCCGCACTGCACCCCGAGGAGCAGCGGCCCCAGCGCACCCATCATGCCCGCCATCGGGTTCTGTCCGGTGGAGGCCGGATCGGGGATGGCGGCCTCACCCTGGAGGGTGGTGGCCAGCCGCTCCAGCACCGGGCGGAGCTGGACGAGGGCCCGCTCGGCCCACTCGGCCCGGCCCAGCGCCTCGAGGGTCGGGCGGGCCGGCGCCTGGCCCGTATCGGCCAGCACGTGGGCTTCGGCGGCCGAGGCGACCTCGGTCAGGCGGCTCCGCTCCGCCGCTCCCACTTCCGGTTCGACCTGGCCCGCCGGGCCCTCGACGCCGGGCAGGAGGCCGGCGAGCCCCGCCCCGCCCCCGGCCACCATCCGGGCCACCTGGGACGCCACCTGCCAGTGCACCGGTCCATCGGCCTGAAGAAATCTCAACATCTGATTGAGATCGAAACCGCCGAAGGGTCCGAAGGGTTGAGGGGGATCGCTCACGCCGCCAGTCTATGGGGGTGGCCGGCGTGGCGATCACCGGGGTGGCGGGGTTTCTGGGTCAGGGTCTGCTGCGGCGCCTGACGGGCACGATGCCCCGGCAGATCGTCGGTCTCGACGTGGCCGACCCGGCCTTCCGGCCCCGGGAGCTGGAGATGCATCTGGTCGACGTGACCCGGGCCGATCTGACGCCCCTGCTGGAGGGGGTCGAGGTTCTGGTACATCTGGCCGGGGTACATGACGCCATCCCCGACGAGGAGCTCATGGCCCGGGTGAACGTGACCGGGACCCGACGGGTGCTGGAGGCGGCCGGTGCCGCCGGCGTCCGCCAGGTGGTTCTCGTGTCCAGCGCCAC
>Ga0299907_10003550_pt1 | contig 10011 bp, 7 predicted proteins | sample RVTome_16_FD_198680 | JGI IMG/M metagenome (GOLD analysis project Ga0299907, IMG submission 198680) | Soil microbial communities from uranium-contaminated site in the Upper Colorado River Basin, Wyoming, United States - RVT152D67 (version 2) ... | reverse complement strand
ACCTCCTTCCGTGGAAGGACGCGCTCGCCGACGAGCTGGCGCAAGCGGGCATCCGGACGCACTGCCTGTATGGCGCTCGTGGAGCACGGTGGATCGGCCGGCTGCGCGGGCTCGTCCGCGACCGTGGGATCGACCTGGTGCATGCGCACTCCCCGGTCGCCGCGGTCGGCGCCCGTCTGGCCCTGCGGGGCGGTGCGCGCCGGCCCCTCGTCTACACCGAGCACAACGTCTGGGCCCGGTACCACCCGGCCACGCGCTGGGCCAACATGATCACGTTCGGCCGCAACGACCACGTCTTCACGGTCTCGGATGAGGTCCGTGGGTCGATCCGGTACCTGCTCTTCCAGGCGAAGCGGCGCACGCCTCCGGTCGAGACCCTCTATCACGGGATCGACCTTGATCGCGTCGCCAGATCCGCCAGGGCCGACGGCGTGCGGGCGGAGCTGGGGATCCCCGACGGGGCGCCGTTGATCGGGACGGTGGCGAACCTCAAGCCGGGGAAGGGGCAGCGGCACCTGCTCAAGGCCGCGGTACTGGTCCGCCGGCATCTCCCCCAGGCTCGGTTCGTCCTTGTGGGGGTGGGCCCCCTAGAGGACGCGCTGCGCCGAGAGGCTGCGGCGCTCGGGCTGAACGGCTCGGTTCTCTTCACGGGGTTCCGGCAGGACGCTGTGCGGATCTCGGCGGCCCTCGACCTATTCGTGCTCCCGTCCGAGTACGAGGGACTGCCGATCGCTCTGGTCGAGGCCATGGCTCTCGGGAGGCCCGTGGTGGCCACCCGGGCCGGGGGAACGCCCGAGGTGCTGGAGGACGGCGTCCAGGGACGGCTGGTCCCGCCCCGGGACCCGGACTCCCTGGCGCGGGCCATCGTCGGGCTCCTGGGGGATGCGCGGCTCCGGCGCAGCATGGGCGACGCGGGACGGGCTCGCAGCGCCGACTTCGACATCAGGAGGGCGGTTCGAAGGATGGAGCAGGTCTACGCGGAGCTGGTCTCGTGAGCCGGGTCGCGGAGCGGACCGGTTACCGGGTCCGGGCCTACCAGGACCGGGACGAGCCCGATGTCCTCGAGCTCCTGCGCGCCTCGCTGGGCGAGGGGCCCGCCGGGGAGCGGACGCCGGAGTTCTTCCGCTGGAAGCATCTAGAGAACCCGTTCGGCCGCTCCTTCATGCTCGTTGCGGAGGAGGAAGGCCGGATCATCGGCCTCCGGGCGTTCCTGCGGTGGATCCTCCGAACGGGGGATCGGGAACTGCGGGCCGTGCGGGCGGTGGACACCGCCACCCACCCGGAGTTCCGTGGGATGGGCGTGTTCTCCCGGCTGACCCTCGAGGCCCTGGGCGCCCTGCGCGAGGAGGCGGACCTGGTGTTCAACACCCCGAACGCGAAGAGCCTGCCCGGCTATCTGAAGATGGGGTGGCGCAAGGTCGGCCGGGTCCCGGTGTGGATCCGGGTCCGCCGGCCCGTGACGTTCGCCAGAGGCCTGCGCTCACTTGACCGGCCCGCCGCCAGGGGGCGAGCCGGGCCGCCGCCGGGCGGCGAGGAAGCATCCACGGCCCTCCGCGAGGAGGGTCTTTCTCTTCTCCGGGAGGACGCGGTGGCTCCGGGCGATGCGTGGGCAACCCCACGGAGCTCCGAGTACCTGAGGTGGCGGTACGGGCGTGCTCCGGGGCTGGGCTACCGCGTGGTCCGCGATGAGGTCGCCGGAGAAGTCCGGGGGATGGCCATCTACCGCGTGCGGCCACGCGGCTCGCTGTGGGAGTCAACCATCGCCGAGGTCATCGTGCGTCGGGGAGATGCCGTGACCGCCGGCCGGCTGCTCCGGGCCGCGGCACTCGCCTCACCCGTTGATCACGCGGCCTTCAGCATCCCCGGGCGGTGGGCCGGCTCGGGCGTCCGCAGGGCGGGCTACCTCAGGGCTCCTCGTGGGATGACCCTGGTGGCGAAGACCCTCACCGAAGGGATCGAACCCGATCCCAAGCAGATGGGCTCCTGGGCGCTGTCCCTGGGAGACCTGGAGGTGTTCTGAATGGCGCAAACGGACACCGGACGGTCCGGCCACGGGCTGACGCTTCCCCTGGCACTCATCGCCGGCGTGGTCGCCGCGGTCCTCGGCCTCTTCAGCGTCCGAACGTACGACACCCTCGGGGCGCTCATCGTTGCGCCGATCCTCATCGCCGTCTCGGTGCCCATCCTGGCCCGGCAGGCCCGTCGCGAGGAGGACGACGGCCTGTTGTGGCTGCTCGTCCTGGCGCTGGTCCTGAAGCTCGGGGGCGCCGTGGTGCGGCATTTCGTGGCGTTCGACATCTACGGCGGAGCGGCCGACGCCGCCGCATACGACGAGTGGGGCGTGAAGCTGGCCGGCCGGTTCTCCGACGGGGTCTTCGACACGGGGCTCGATCCGATCACGGGCACCAACTTCATCCGGGTCTTCACCGGCATCGTGTACACGGTCATAGGGGAGAGCCGGATGGGAGGCTTCCTGGTCTACTCCTGGCTGGGGTTCTGGGGCCTGTTCCTCTTCTACCGGGCCTTCCGGCTGGCCGTCCCGGAGGGCCGGGGCCGGACCTACGCCTACCTGGTCTTCTTCCTGCCCTCACTCCTCTACTGGCCGTCCTCGATCGGCAAGGAGGCCTGGATGATGTTCGCCCTGGGGGTGTCCGCCTTCGGGGCCGCGCACGTCCTGTCGGGGAAGGCAATCCGGGGGCTTGTGGTCGCGGGGGTCGGTCTCTGGCTCACCGCGCTGGTCCGTCCCCACCTCGCCGGGATGGTTGGCCTAGCCCTGCTCGGAGCGGCAGTGCTCCGCCGGCCCGGCGAGCACCTTCGGCTCCTGGCCCCCATCGCCAAGGCGATAACGGTCGCCGTGCTCGCGGTGGCTGCGGGGGTCCTGGTGTCACGGACCGACGCGTTCCTGAAGGAGAAGGGGTACCAGCCGGTGCAGGCGGTCTCCTCCGTGCTCACCGACGTCTCCGAGCAGACCGGCCAGGGCGGGTCGAAGTTCGCCCCATCCATCTTCCAGTCGCCGGCCAGGGCACCGATCGCGGCGGGGACGGTGCTGTTCCGACCGCTGCTGTTCGAGGCCCACAACGACCAGGCCATGGCGTCCGCCATCGAGGCCACGTTCCTGTTCCTGCTGAGCCTGGCCAGGCTCCCCTGGATATTCGCGGCCCTCGGGTCGATGCGGCGGCAGCCCTACTTGGCCCTGTGCGCGGTGTTCACGGGGATCTTCATCATCGGGTTCTCCGCGGTCGCCAACTTCGGCCTGCTGGCCCGGGAGCGCGTGCAGCTCCTCCCCTTCTACCTGGTGCTCCTGGCCATCCCGCCGCCCGAGCGGCGGGGGCACCCGGAGGAGGAGGAAGAGGAGGGGAGCGATGCGCTCGCTCGCGTCTGAGGCGGCCGCGCCGGCCCAGGAGCGGATCGCTCCACGCGCGCGTCGCCGGATCCTTGGCCGTCTCGACCTCGTGGCGGTCGGTCTGGTCGCAGCCGCGATCGGGTCGACAATGGTCGCTGCCCTGGACGACGGCGGAGAGCCGGCGCCGGTGATCTGGATTCTCGTGGGCGCGCTGGCGACCTATCTGGTGAGCTCGGCGATCTCCCGGCGCCACCGCTGGGCGGTCCCCCTGCTGGTCCTGTTGGCCGCCGGTGCGGTGGCCGTGGCCAACGCCGACGGCCTGTTCGAGCGTTCGCCCTCTCTGGTCCCGTTCGGCTACGCGCACCACATGTGGGCGTTCTTCCTTCAGGCCGCGCTGGCCGGTGGGATGCTGGCCGTGCTGAAGGCGCCGCTGCCCGTGCGGATCGGCGGTGCCGCGGTCGGGATGGCGTTCGGGCTGGTCGCTTTCGGAGGATCCCCGCTCGGGCCGGTCGCCGTCACAGTTGTCGCAGCCGTCGCTCTGGTGCTTCGGCGGCCCGGATGGGTCCGAGCCGGCATCGCGGCGGCCGGGGTGCTGCTCCTTGGAGTGGTGGTTGCCTCGACGGTGCTGGGAGCCACCTACACGGGACTGGAGCGGTGGGGCTCGCCCAACATGCTGCTGGAGGCGACCTCGAACCGATGCGACCTCGAGCCGGGATGCAGCCTTTATGAGGCTCGGGGCTTTGATCGGAGCCTCTACCGTGCCGTGACCGAGCGCCGGGTGGCGCTGTGGCACGACGCCTTGATCCTCATGCGCGACCACCCCTTAACAGGGGTGGGGCCCGGGCGGTTCCGGGCCACCAGCCCCCTGGCGCTCGGCGACCCGGACGAGCCCTGGGCGCATCACGAGTTCCTCCACCAGGGAGCGGAGACGGGGGTGCCGGGGATGCTGCTCCTGCTCGCGATCTTCGCCTGGCCCCTCTATCTCCTCTTCCGGACGGCGGACGGGGCCGCCCTGATCGTGGCCGCGGCCGTCGCCGCTCTGGGGATCCATGCCTGCCTGGACTACGTCCTGCACTTCCCGGCCGCGCCGCTGGCGCTGGCCGGCCTGGTGGGCGCGGCCGTGCGGCCGGCTCCAGGGGGTGCCCGTTGAGCATGACCCTCGTCCGGAAGGCCGCCAAGGCGACCGTGCTCCCGGCCGGCGTGGCCACCAGGCGGCGACCCGGCGACGTGGTGATCCTTCTGTACCACCGCGTGGGCGACGGACGCGGCGAGATCGAGATCTCTCGCTCCGCGCTCGCCCGCCAGCTCTCGTGGCTGCGTCAGCACGACCGCGTCCTGTCCCTGGAGCAAGCATTGGCCGGCCGGTCTGATGGCGGCGTGGTCCTGACGTTCGACGACGGCTACCGCGACTTCCACGACGAGGTGCTGCCCATGCTCCGGGAACACAGGCTGCCGGCAACCCTGTATCTCGCCACCGGTTTGGTGGAAGGGCACGCCGCATCCAATGGACGTCCCCGGCTCTCGTGGGACCATCTCCGCGACGCGCTGTCCACCGGGCTGGTCACCGTCGGAGCGCACACGCACAGCCATTCGAACCTCTCACGCGCCACCGAGAGCCATAGCGAGGCGGAGATGCGCCGATCGAAAGACCTGATCGAGGACCGCCTACAGGTTGCCTGCCGGCACTTCGCGTATCCCTTCGCCGTCTCGTCGGAGGCCGCGGACCGCGTGGCCCGCCGCATGTTCGCCTCCGCTGCCGTGGACGCGTGGCGGACGAATCGGCTGGGGCGGGTGGACCTGCACCGGCTGGGACGGACCCCGGTGCTGAGCAGCGACGGTTGGACTTTCTTCCGGGCCAAGGTGGCGGGACGGCTCGATGGCGAGGCGTGGCTGTACCGGGCCCTGCGCCGAGGCCCATGGGGGAAGGGATGAGCGTGATCCGAGTGGCGCACGTGGCCACCGTCGACATGACCCACCGGTTCCTGCTGCTGCCCCAGATGCGGCGGTTGCGGGAGGAGGGTTACGAGGTCGCGGCGATCAGCGCACCCGGACCGTGGAGGAACGCGATCGAGGGGGCGGGGATCCGGTTCATCCGGTGGCCGCACGCCACCCGAGACTGGAGCCCGGGGGCCGACGCGCTGGCGTTCCGCGCCCTGCTCCGCATGCTCCGCCGCGAGCGGTTCGACCTGGTCCACACCCACACGCCGAAGGCGGCCGTGATGGGCCGGATCGCCGCCCGGATGGCCGGCGTGCCTTGCGTGGTGAACACGGTCCACGGCCTGTACGCAACGCCCGCAGACCCCCTTCGCCGTCGCCTGCTGGTCCTGGCCGCGGAGCGGTTGGCTGCCCGGTTCTCCGACCTCGAGCTGTTCCAGAGCGAGGAGGACCTGAGGTGGGCCAGGCGCATCGGGCTGGTCCGCCCCGAACAGGGTGTCTTCCTCGGCAACGGCGCAGATCTCGAGCACTTCGATATCTCCTCAGTCCAGGCCACCCGACGGGCAGAGATCCGACGCGAGCTGGGGATCCCGGAAGAGGCGCTTGTTGTCGGGACGGTGGGGAGGCCAGTGGCCGAGAAAGGCTACGGGGAGTTCGCGCGCGCAGCCGGGATGGTGACCGGGGCGATTCCCAACACCCGGTTCCTGGCGGTGGGCGGTGGAGTCTCCCGAGCACCGGGCACGGATGGCGCTCCGGTCATCTTCGCGGGATGGCGAGAGAACGTCCGAGACCTGCTCGCGGCGATGGATGTGTTCGTCCTGGCCTCCTGGCGAGAGGGCGTGCCCCGCTCCGCGATCGAGGCCGCGGCGATGGGTCTGCCTCTGGTTCTCACCGACATCCGGGGCTGTAGAGAGGTGTGCCGGGATGGGGTTGAGGGGAGGCTCGTGCCTCCCCGGAACGCGGAGCGGTTGGCCCAGGCCATCGCCGACATGGTTCGAGATCGGGAGGCGCGCGAGCGGATGGGCGAAGCGGCGCGGAGACGAGCTGAGGAACGGTTCGACGAGCGCCGGGTCACCCGAACGATCCTGACGTCGTACGAGGACCTGCTGAGACCGAAGGGGCTCTCCCGCGTCGCGAAGGTCCCGTCGGCGGTCCGGCTGAGGCCGGCTCGCGTGGAGGACGCGCCCGCCCTGGCCCAGATCCATCGGGAGGCGCTGCCGGATGCGTTCCTCCCAGCGTTGGGGGACGGGTTCCTTCGCCGCCTGTACCGGGCCCTGGCTGCCGACCGCCGGGCGGTGGCTCTGGTGGCGGAGAACGGAAGCGGCGTGATCGGTTTCGCGACCGGCGTCCCCTCGGTGCGGACCTTCTACCGGAGGTTCGTCCTTCGTCACGGGGTACCGGCCGCCTTGTTGGCCGCCCCTCGGCTGCTCCGCCGCGATGTGCGCAGACGTGCCGGCGAGACCGCTGCCTATCCGAACGGCAACGGCTCTCTGCCCCAGGCCGAGCTCCTGTCTATCGCTCTGAAACCGGGTTGGAGCGGGCGCGGCATCGGACAGCGTTTGGCACAGGGGATCGTCTCGGGGCTGGCGGAGCGAGGTGTGCACGAAGGCAAGGTCGTGGTAGGTGCCGACAACGCGGAAGCCAACCGGATGTACGAGGCAGTCGGCTTCCATCGCCACGGCAGGATCAATGTCCACAGCGGCGAGGACAGCAACGTTTGGGTGTGGCGATGGTCTTCCTGATCTCCTTCGCTCTCGCGTTGGTCGCGATCCTTCCCCTGCGACGGCTGGGGACATCGCTAGGGCTGGTGGACCGTCCGGGTGATCTGAAGATCCACCCGAAGCCGATACCTGTGATCGGCGGCCTCGCCGTTGCGGGGGCGAGTTTGGGCGCAGTGGCACTTTCCCGTGGGTGGCTGCCCCCTGGCGTGCTGGCCGCTGTTGTCCTGGCGCTCGCGATCGGCCTCGTCGACGACGTGCGTCCGATCCCGGCCTGGGTCCGGATCAACGTCCTGACCGCCGCCGGGGTGCTGGCGGGTCTGGAGGTTTCGCTGGGCCCGCTGGGTCCGGCTGGCACCGTCGTGGTCGTGCTGGCATGTGCCAACGCGGTGAACATCCTCGATGGCCAGGACGGTCTGGCCGGAGGCCTGTCCACCGTGGCTGCGACTGGGTTGGGCGTGCTGCTATGGGGTGCCGCCGGCTCATCCTTGGCTCTGGCCCTGGCCGGGGCCCTTGTGGGGTTCTTGTACTGGAACCGGCCACCCGCCCGGGTCTTCTTGGGAAACGGGGGCGCCTACGCGGTGGGAACCGTGCTGGGGGTCCTGGCCGCGTCCGCGGCCTCAGCTTCGGGCTGGCGGGGCCTGGTCGCGGCCGGACTGTGTCTTGGCATGCTTGCGTTCGAGGTGGCCGCCACAGTCGGCCGGCGGCTGGTCGCAGGTCGCTCGCTGGGCGGGGGCGATCGCGAGCACACCTACGACCAGCTGGCGGAGGTCGCAGGGCGGGACCGGACGCTGCTGGTGTTCCTGGGCCTCGCCGCCACGGCGGCCGGCCTCGGGATCGCGGTCGGCTCTATTCCCGGATCCCTCTGGCCGATCGCCGCGGCGGTGGCTCTCCTCATCATGGGGATCGCCGGATCTGCCTTGAGCCGGGCACTACGACGTCGGCGGCAGGAAACCTACGGTGGAGAGGGCGTGCCCTCGATGGCTGCAGGAGGCGACCATCTCTAGGGGGGTCGAGATGCAGAGCGCGCTGGTCACGGGAGGAGCAGGATTCATCGGCTCGAACCTGGTGCGAGCATTGGTCGCTTCAGGCGAGAAGGTTCGAGTCCTCGATGACATGTCCACGGGGTCTGTCGAAAACCTCGCGTCGGTGAACGGATCCGTAGAGCTGGTGGAGGGAGATCTGCGCGATCCCTACACCGTGAGGAGGGCCGTGTCAGGCATCCAGGTCGTCTACCACCTGGGAGCGATTCCATCAGTTGCTCGTTCGGTCGCAGATCCGAGGACGTCACACGCCGTCAACGTGAACGGAGCGCTGAACGTGTTGATGGCGGCTCGGGATGAGGAGGTCCGGCGGATAGTCTTCGCATCGTCGTCATCGGTCTATGGGGACACTCAGATCCTTCCGAAGCACGAGGGGATGCCCGTAGCGCCGACGTCCCCCTACGCAGCTGGCAAGCTCGCCGGCGAGGGATGCATGCAGTCCTTCGCTGCGACATATGGCATGGAGACGATCTCCCTCCGGTTCTTCAATGTCTTCGGACCCAACCAGAACCCAGCCTCTGAGTACGCTGCTGTGGTTCCTCGTTTCATGAGCCGCATGCTTTCAGGAGCTCCTCCGCTGATCTTCGGGGACGGTTTCCAGAGCAGGGACTTCACCTTCGTGGCCAACGTTGTGCAGGCGTGCCTTCTCGCTGCTGACGCTGGCCCGGAGGCGATCGGGCAAGTGGTGAACGTGGGGTGCGGGACACGAACCTCATTGCTTGATCTTGTCGAGACCATGAATCAGCTGCTGGGTACTGAGCTTCGACCGGGCCACCTGGACCCACGGCCGGGAGACGTGCGGGACTCACAGGCCGACGTGTCCAAGGCCCAGCAGGTGATCGGTTACAGGCCGCTGGTCTCTCTTCGGGAGGGCCTGCGCCGAACCATCGACTGGATGGCGGAGCGCCGCGCCGCGGTGGGGGCCGGATAGATGGCCGGCTCGCAGTCGCGCATCGCTCTCCCGGCGATCGCCGGAGGAGCCCCGGCGTTCCCCGGCGGCCTGGCACTGATCCGCCCGCCGGTCGGCGACCCCGACGCCGTGGCCCGGGAGATCCGGGACATCCTGGCGGGCGGGATGCTGACCAACGGTGCTCGCGTGCGTGAGCTGGAGGAGCGAGCGGCCGAGTACCTCGACGTTCGCCACTGCGTGGCGGTCTCGTCCTGCACCGCGGGCCTCATGCTGATGTTCCGGGCCGCGGACGTGTCAGGAGAGGTGGTGGTTCCCTCGTTCACCTTCGCCGCCACCGTGCACGCTGTGGCGTGGAACAACCTCCGCCCGCACTTCGCAGACATCGACCTCGACACCCTCACCCTGTCCGCCGCGGCCGCCGGCCGAGCCGTGGGGGTTAGGACCGCGGCCATGATGGCCACCCACACGTACGGTACCCCCGCGGACGCGTCCACCCTGGCCGATGTGGCTCGGCGGAACGGGATCCGCCTGTTCTTCGACGCCGCCCACGCCTTCGGCTCACGGGTCGGCGGGCGCCCGGTGGGCGGGCTGGGAGACGGCGAGGTGTTCAGCCTCTCTCCCACCAAGGTTCTCGTTGCCGCGGAGGGGGGCCTGATCGCCACGAACGACGACATGCTGGCCGAGCGGTGCCGGATCGGCCGCGACTACGCTAACCCGGGCGACTACGACTGCTTGTTCGTGGGCCTGAACGCGCGGATGTCGGAAGTCCACGCCGCCATAGCCCTGGCCTCGCTGGACGGCCTGGAGGAACGCATCGTTGAGCGCAACGCGATCGCGGACCGGTACCACCGGGCCCTTCGCGAGGTGCCCGGCGTCTCCTTCCCCCAGGTCCGGGCGGGTGACCGGAGCACATTCAAGGACCTGACGGTGCTGGTCGAGCCGGGGGAGTTCGGCGCAACCGCCGACGAGCTGGCCGCAGCCCTGGAGGCAGAGGGGATCGAGTCGAAGCGCTACTACAGCCCTCCCGTCCACGCCATGCGGGCGTATCGGACGGGGGTGGCA
>Ga0299907_10003549_pt1 | contig 10011 bp, 16 predicted proteins | sample RVTome_16_FD_198680 | JGI IMG/M metagenome (GOLD analysis project Ga0299907, IMG submission 198680) | Soil microbial communities from uranium-contaminated site in the Upper Colorado River Basin, Wyoming, United States - RVT152D67 (version 2) ... | reverse complement strand
CCGAGGAGCCGGAGGCCGAGGCGACCCCTGCTGCCGAGGACGAGGCTCCCGCCGAGGAGCCCGAGGCCGAGGCTGCGCCCGAGAAGGAGGAGGCCCCCGAGGAGGCCCCGGCGGAGGAGGCTGCTCGCGAGCCGGTCGCCGAAGAGGCGCCTGCGGAGGAGCCGGTCGCCGAGGAGGCGCCTGCCGCGGAGGCCGAGCCCGAGCCCGTGTCTGAGGAGGCTCCCGCAGCGGAGTCTGCTCCCGAGGAGCCCGCCGAGGCAGAGCCCGAGGCAGAGGCAGAGCCGGCCGCCGACGAGGCGCCGGCCGCCGAGCCCGCAGCCGAGGCCCCCGCCGCCCCCGTCGCGGAGCCCAAGAAGAAGCGGAAGCGCGTCCCGCGCTCCGAGCGCCGCAAGCGCTCGAAGCCCGCGCGCGAGAAGCCGTCCGAGCGCAAGCCGATCGTGCGGCTGCCGAAGCCCGAGCACGCGCGTGGCTCGCGCAAGGAGCGGCGCGGCATCGTCGTCTCGGCGGCGATGGACAAGACGATCGTCGTCCGCGTCGACACGGTGAAGCCGCACCCGGTCTACAAGAAGATCGTCAAGCGCTCGACGAGGCTGCACGCCCACGACGAGGCCAACGTGGCCAAGCTCGGAGACGTGGTGCGCGTGATCGAGTCGCGCCCGCTCTCCAAGACGAAGTCCTGGCGCCTAGTCGAGGTCCTGGAAGAGGCCAAGTGATCCAGCAGGAATCCCGACTCCGCGTCGCCGACAACACGGGAGCCCGCACGCTCCTGTGCATTCGCGTGCTCGGCGGGTCCCATCGCCGCTACGCGCGCGTGGGCGACATCATCGTCGGGACGGTCAAGACCGCGACCCCGCAGGGCACGATCAAGAAGGGCGAGGTCGTGAAGGCGGTCGTCGTCCGGACGAAGAAGCCGTTCGGGCGCGACGACGGCACCTCGATCGCGTTCGACGAGAACGCGGCGGTGATCATCGACGCGCAGTTGAACCCGCGAGGCACGCGCATCTTCGGGCCTGTCGCCCGCGAGCTGCGCGAGAAGAACTTCATGAAGATCGTCTCACTCGCGCCGGAGGTTCTTTAGAAGTGGCCCCCACCATCCCATCTCGTACTCTCGGCTCGGCTGCAAAGCGTCGCCTCGCGGCGTCCTCGGTTGCGCCCGTAGCCTCCGGCTACGAACGCGCCCTGCGTCCTTGCGACGCTCGCTTTTCGCCGTCCGAGAGCACGATCTGCTCAGGAGGTGACCACTGACTTGGCGCAGCCAATGAAAATTCGCAAGGGCGACGTCGTCCAGGTCCTCACGGGCAAGGACCGCGGCAAGCAGGGACGCATCATCGAGGCGGACCCGAAGAAGCGCCGCGTCATCGTCGAGAACCTGAACGTCGTCAAGCGGCACCGCAAGCCGCGCCCGATGAAGGACTCGAGCCGGATGGGCCAGACGCAGATCCAGCCCGGCGGCGTCTTCGACATCTCGTCCGCGATCGAGGTCTCGAACGTCATGGTCGTCTGCCCGACGTGCAACCGCGCGACACGCGTCGGCTACGAGTACCGCGAGTCCAAGGACGGGCGCGTCAAGGTGCGCGTCTGCAAGCGCGCTGACTGCGGGGAGGTGCTCGACCGCTGATGGCCACGAAGACGAAGCAGGCCAACGGCTATGCCCCGCGCCTCAAGACGCGCTACGAGCAGGAGCTCCGCGCCGCGCTCAAGGACCAGCTCGAGTTCAGCTCGGTCATGCAGGTCCCGCGCATCGAGAAGATCACCGTGAACATGGGCGTCGGCGAGGCGAAGACGAACGCCAAGACGCTCGACAGCGCGGTCGAGGAGCTGACCACGATCACAGGCCAGCGCGCCCAGATCACCCGCGCGAAGAAGTCGATCGCCGGCTTCAAGCTCCGCGAGGGCATGCCCATCGGCGCCAAGGCCACGCTCCGCGGCGTCCGCATGTACGAGTTCCTGGACCGCCTGGTCTCGATCGCGCTCCCGCGCATCCGCGACTTCCGGGGCCTCTCCCCGGCGAGCTTCGACGGCCGCGGGAACTACTCGATCGGGATCCGCGAGCAGATCATCTTCCCGGAGATCAACTACGACGACGTGGAGACCGTGCGCGGCCTCGACGTGGTCATCACGACGTCGGCGAAGACGGACGAGGAGGGCCTCGCGCTCCTGCGCGGCCTCGGCCTCCCGTTCCGCAACGAGGACTGAGTAGGAGGAGCATGGCCAAGAAGAGCCTGATCGCGAAGGCCGCCCGCCCGCAGAAGTACAAGACGCGGGCCTACACCCGGTGCAACCGGTGCGGGCGCCCTCGCGCTGTCTACAAGAAGTTCGGCCTCTGCCGGATCTGCCTGCGCGAGCTCGCGCACGAGGGCTTCATCCCCGGCATGACCAAGTCGAGCTGGTAAGGGGAGAACGATGCTGACCGATCCCGTCTCCGACATGCTCAGCCGGATCCGGAACGCGAACCGCGCGCTCCACGAGACGGCGTCCATGCCTTCGTCCCGGATGAAGGTCGAGATCGCCCGCGTCCTCAAGGACGAGGGGTACATCAAGGACTACCGCGTCGAGCGCGGCGAGGCGTTCGATACCCTGGTCGTCGAGCTCAAATACGGGCGGAGCCGCGAGCGCGTCATCACCGACCTGCGCCGCGTGTCCAAGCCCGGGCGCCGCGTCTACGCCCGCAAGGACCGCCTCCCGCGCGTCCTGGGCGGGATGGGCACGGCGATCATGTCCACGTCCAAGGGTCTCGTCACGAGCCGCACGGCGCAGGAGCTCGGCGTCGGCGGCGAAGTGGTGTGCTTCATCTGGTAGTCGACTGTGTCCCGAATCGGTAAGCAGCCCATCGAACTTCCCGCCGGCGTCTCCGTCTCGCTCTCTCCCGGGCGCGTGATGGTCAACGGACCGCTCGGCGAGCTCACCCAGCAGGTGCCGCAGCGCATCACGATCGAGCAGTCGGACGGCGAGATCGTCGTCAGCCGCCCGACCGAGCGCGGCGAGGACCGCGCCCTGCACGGGCTGACGCGCTCGCTCGTCGCCAACATGGTCGAGGGTGTGACGAAGGGCTTCGAGAAGGCACTCGAGATCCAGGGCGTCGGCTACCGCGCGTCCATGCGGGGCACCGACCTGGAGCTCAACGTCGGCTACTCGCACGCGGTCGTGATGAAGGCGCCAGACGGCATCTCCTTCGACGTGCCGGCACCGACCCAGGTGATCGTCAAGGGCATCGACAAGCAGCGTGTCGGCCAGGTCGCGGCCGAGATCCGCGCCGTCCGCCCGCCCGAGCCGTACAAGGGCAAGGGCATCCGCTACGCCGGCGAGTACGTTCGCCGCAAGATCGGGAAGCGCGCTTAGTGCTCCTCCCGGCAATGCACATCGGCCTCTGGCCCGCGATCACGCGGCGCCATGACCCACCCTCGCCCTTGCCAAGGCTACTAGCCTTGGCTGCGAACGAGTGCGGCCCCTGGCTTGGTGCTCGCGACCCAGAGACTCGACAGCATCATCGGGAGAAGCACTGATGCCCACTCTGACCGTCCGACAGGCACGCGAGCGCCGCCACCGGCGCGTCCGCCGCAAGATCGTCGGCACCGCCGAGCGCCCGCGCCTGACCGTGTTTCGCTCGAACCGCGGCATCGAGGCGCAGCTGATCGACGACCTCGAGGGCAAGACGCTGGCGTACGCGAGCCACACCGGGCTCGCCAAGAGCTTCAAGGGCTCGAAGAGCGAGCAGGCCGCCGAGGTCGGCAAGAAACTCGCCGCAGCCGCGAAGAAGGCCGGCATCGAGTCCGTCGTCTTCGACCGCGGCGGCTACCTGTACCACGGGCGCGTGAAGGCGCTCGCCGACGGAGCACGCGAGGGAGGACTGAGCTTTTGATGGCGACCCCCTTCCGCCTCTCTCGTACTCTCGGGACTGCTGCAAAGCGTCGCCTCGCGGCCTCCTCAGTCGCGCCCGTAGCCTCCGGCTACGAACGCTGGTGCGCGGGCGACGCTCGCTTTTCGCAGTCCGAGAGCACGATCTACTCGAAAGGTGATCGCTAGATGGCTATCAATGCCAGGCAGGTACGTGACCGCGAGATCGACGCCCGCGAGCTGAAGGAGCGGGTCGTCGAGATCAACCGCGTGGCCAAGGTCGTCAAGGGCGGCCGGCGCTTCTCGTTCACGGCGCTCGTCGTGATCGGGGACGAGGTCGACCGCGTCGGCGTCGGCTACGGCAAGGCGCGCGAGGTTCCCCTCGCGATCTCCAAGGCCGTCGACGACGCCAAGAAGAACCTCTTCCAGGTGCCGAAGCACGGCCAGACGATCACCCACGAGGTGCTCGGCCGCTCGGACGCAGCCCGCGTCCTCCTGCGGCCCGCCAGCGAGGGAACGGGCGTCATCGCCGGGGGCGGCGTGCGCGCGGTCCTCGAGCTCGCCGGCATCCGCGACATCCTGGCCAAGAGCCTTGGGAACCCGAACCCGATCAATCTCCTCAAGGCGACGGTGAACGGGCTCAAGAGCCTCCGCCGGCCCGAGGACGTTGGCCGCATCCGCGGGAAGCGCGTCGAGGACATCCTCTTCCCGGCGGTCAAGAAGGATGAGCCCGAGGAGGCGCCCGCCGCGACCGAGGCCCCGGCTGCCGAGCAGGCCGCCGAGGAGCCCGCCGCGGAGGCGCAGACAGCGACGAAGACCGACGACAGTGGCGAAGCTGCGGATAACACAGACTCGTAGCCTGATCGGCGAGACGGAGCGCCATCGCGGCACGCTGCGCGCGCTCGGGCTCGGCCGGATCGGCAAGTCCACCGAGCGCGAGGACAGCCCGGAGACGCTGGGTATGCTCCGCAAGGTCCGCCACCTCGTGAAGGTCGAGGACGCCTAGCCATGCCTGAACCAGAGCGAGACGACGAGCTCACCCTCTCGAACCTGCAGCCGGCGCAGAAGCGCAAGGTGCGCAAGCGCGTGGGCCGCGGGATGGGCTCGGGCAAGGGGCGCTACTCCGGCCGCGGGATCAAGGGCCAGAAGTCCCGCGCGGGCTCGCACAAGATGCGGCCCGGCTTCGAGGGGGGCCAGATGCCGATCTACATGCGCCTGCCCAAGCAGCGCGGCTCGACCTCGAAGGACGCGATGCCCGTCGGCCCGCACCGCACGTCGACCGTGCCGGTCAACCTCCGCGACCTCGAGCGCGTCTTCGACGACGGCGCCGAGGTAACGCTCGAGGCGCTGGTCGAGAAAGGCCTGATCAAGAACACGCGCACCGACGTGAAGGTGCTCGGCATGGGCGAGCTGAAGAAGAAGCTCAGCGTGACCGCGCACCTCTTCTCCGCGTCCGCGCGCGAGAAGATCGAGAAGGCGGGCGGCACGGCCACGGCGCTGCGCCCGCCGCGCGAGGAGAAGAAGAAGCGCCCGCGCAAGAAGGCGGCGGAGACGACTGCCGAAGAGCCAGAAGCGGCTGAGTCGGCCGTTGACGAGGCGCAGAAGTCGTCCGCCGATGAGCCTGCCGAGTCGCCGGAGACCCCGAACCAGGAAACCGCGTAAGTGTTTTCCTGGTTAACAAACGCGTGGCGGGTCCCCGAGCTTCGCCGCCGCCTGCTCTTCACGGCGATGATCCTGGCCTTCTACCGGCTGGGCAGCTGGATCCCGGTCCCGGGCGTCGACTCCGATCAGATCGAGTCGTACTTCTCGGGCCAGGGCGGCACGATCCTCGGCCTCCTGAACATCTTCTCGGGCGGCGCGCTCTCGCAGTTCGCCGTCTTCGCGCTCGGGATCATGCCCTACATCACGGCCTCGATCATCCTGCAGCTGATGACGGTCGTGATCCCCCGTCTGGAGCAGCTCCAGAAGGAGGGGGAGGCCGGCTACGCCAAGATCAACCAGTACACGCGGTACCTGACCGTCGTCCTCTCGGCGCTGCAGGCCGCGGGCTACTCGTACCTCTTCAGCCGCCAGGGCGCGCTCGACCTGACCCCGGGCCGCTTCGTGCTGATCGTCGTCTCGCTGACGGCCGGCTCGACGCTCCTCATGTTCATGGGCGAGCTGATCACGAAGCGGGGCGTGGGCAACGGCATCTCGCTGCTGATCTTCGCCTCGATCCTCGCCGGGCTGCCGGGCGGCATCCGCGCCTGGTGGGCGGGCGACGCCTTCGAGCGGCTCATGTTCCCGCTCATCGCGCTCGCGATCATCGTCGCCGTCGTCTTCGTCCAGGAGGGCCAGCGCCGGATTCCGATCCAGTACGCGAAGCGCATGGTCGGCCGCCGCATGACCGCGGGCGGCTCGACCTACATGCCGCTGCGCGTGAACATGGCCGGCGTCATCCCGATCATCTTCGCGGCCGCGATCATGGCCTTCCCGCCCACCGTCGCGCAGTTCTTCCCGCAGACGCAGACGTTCATCAACGAGAACTTCTCGCCGACCGCGCTGCCCTACCTGCTGCTGCAGGGCTTCATGATCGTGATCTTCACGTACTTCTACACGGCGGTGCAGTTCAACCCGATCGACCAGGCCGACAACCTGCGCAAGCACGGCGGCTACATCCCGGGCATCCGGCCGGGCCCGCCGACGGCGCAGTACCTCGACCGGGTCCTCACGCGCCTGACGCTCCCGGGGGCGCTCTACCTCGCGCTCGTGGCGACGCTGCCGACGCTCTTCATCCGCTACGGCGGGTTCTCGCAGGCGACGTCGGCCGCGCTGGGCGGCACGTCGATCCTCATCGTGGTGGGCGTCGCGCTCGACACCATGCGCCAGATGGAGTCGCAGATGATGATGCGCCACTACGAAGGCTTCCTGAGGTAGTAGTGGCTCGACCGGCAACATCCACCCTGCCTCTGGCGGCTGCAAACGCTTCGCCATGCGTCGTCCTCAGTCGCACCTTTGCTGCTAGCAAAGGAGCTCCCTGCGTCCTAGCCTGGCTCGATTTTCGCGCGCCAGAGACAGGGCAATGTCACCGGCCGAACCACCGTTGCCGCTGAACATCGTCATCCTCGGCCCTCCCGGGGCCGGCAAGGGCACCCAGGGCAAGCTCATCGCCAGGGACGCCGGCATCCCGCACGTCAACACCGGCGACATCTTCCGAGCCGAGTGCGCCGCAGGAACCGAGCTGGGGCAGAGGGTCAACTCGATCATCGACGCCGGCGACCTCGTCCCGGACGAGCTCACCACCGAGATCGTGCGCGCCCGGCTGGAGCAGGACGACACCGCCCGCGGCTTCGTCCTCGACGGCTTTCCGCGCACGCTCGCACAGGCGGAGGCGCTCGACCGCGTCCTCGCCGAGATCGACCGCGGCGAGCTCAGCGTCGTCCTCAACTTCGAGCTGCCGGACGAGATGGCCTTGGAGCGGCTGCTCGGGCGCGCGTCGGTCGAGGGCCGCAGCGACGACGCCCCGGACAAGGTGCAGCACCGCCTCGACGTCTATCACCAGCAGACAGAGCCGCTCGTCGAGTACTACCGCGCGCGCGACCTGCTGGTCCCGATCCATGCCGACAAGTCCGTCGAGGACGTCTTCGCCGAGGTGCAGCAGGTGCTCTCCGCGACGGAGCAGGCGAGCTCGTGATCGTGCGCAAGTCCAGGGACGAGATCGCCACCATGGGCAGGGCCGGCCGCGTCGTCGCGCAGACGCTGCGCAAGCTGGGCGAGCTCGCGAAGCCGGGCGTGACGACCGCCGAGCTCGACGAGGCCGCCGAGGAGTACATCCGCTCCGAGGGCGGCGTCCCGACCTTCAAGGGCTACCGCGGCTTCCCCGCGGCCATCTGCACGTCGCCGAACTCGATGGTCGTCCACGGGATCCCGGGCTCCTACCGGCTGGACGAGGGCGACCTCATCTCGGTCGACGTCGGCGTGACGCTCGACGGCTTCGTGGCCGACTCGGCGTACACGTTCCCGGTCGGCGAGGTCGACGCGGACGCTAGGCGCCTCCTCGACGTCTGCCAGGCCGCTCTGTCGGCGGGCATCGCCGAGGCCCGTGCGGGCAACCACGTCCAGGACATCTCCGCCGCCGTGCAGCGCACGACCGAGGAGGCCGGCTTCTCCGTCGTCCGCTCCCTCGTCGGGCACGGCATCGGCCGCTCGATGCACGAGGAGCCGCAAGTGCCCAACTTCGGCAAGCCGGGAGGCGGGCCGCTGCTCCAGCCGGGCATGACGCTGGCGATCGAGCCGATGATCAACGCCGGCGGCCCCGACGTCTGGATGGGCGACGACCGCTGGTCGATCTCCACCGACGACGGCTCCCTTTCCGCCCATTTCGAGCACACCGTCGCGGTGACGGAGAACGGGCCGCTCGTGCTGACGAAAAGCGAGCCGGAATGATCGTCGTTGCTGCTACCATGCACGTTCGCGGCTCGTCCGCGCTTTCGCGTGGATGCCGCTTTACCCCTGTTTCCCCATGAAGGTACGCCCGTCCGTAAAGCCGATGTGTGACCGCTGCCGCGTGATCAAGCGGCACGGAAAAGTGCTGGTCATCTGCTCGAACCCGCGGCACAAGCAGCGGCAGGGCTAGGAGCTAGGAGAAGGAATTTGGCACGAATCGCCGGAGTGAACCTCCCCCGTGAGAAGCGGCTCGAGATCGCGCTCACGTACATCTACGGAATCGGCCAGGCGAGCGCGCGCAAGACGTGCGCGGAGCTCGGGCTGTCGAGCGACGAGAAGGTGCGCGACCTCACGGACGAGGAGATCACGAAGCTCCGCAACTACATCGACTCGAACCTCGAGGTCGAGGGCGAGCTGAGGCGCGAGCGCTCCCAGGCGATCAAGCGCCTGCAGGAGATCGGCGCGTACCGCGGACTCCGGCATCGGCGCGGGCTGCCCGTGCGCGGCCAGCGGACGAAGACCAACGGCCGCACGCGCAAGGGCCCCAAGAAGACGGTCGGGCGCGGGAAGAAGGCCAAGGTCTAATGGCGCCTCCTCGCCGACAGTCCAAGGGCCGTGCGCGCCGGCGCGTGAAGAAGAACATCGCCATCGGCCAGGCACACATCAAGACGTCTTTCAACAACACGATCGTGACGCTCACCGACAAGGACGGCGCGGTGATCGCGTGGGAGAGCGCCGGCTCGGCCGGCTTCAAGGGCTCGCGCAAGTCGACGCCCTTCGCCGCCCAGGTGACCGCCGACTCCTGTGCCCGCAAGGGCATGGAGCACGGCCTCCAGAAGGTCGAGGTCTTCGTGAAGGGCCCCGGCTCGGGGCGCGAGACGGCGATCCGCTCGCTCCAGGCCGCCGGGCTCGAGATCCTCGGCGTCCGGGACGTGTCGCCGCAGGCGCACAACGGTGTTCGGCCGAAGAAGAGGCGGAGGGTCTAATGACCGTTCGAGTCATCTCGCACTTCATCTCGCGGCTGAACGGTGTCCGGCCCAAGAAGCGGAGGCGCGTCTGATGGCCCGCCCGCTGGGGCCCAAGTGCAAGCTCTGCCGCCGCGAGGGCATGAAGCTCTTCCTCAAGGGCGAGCGCTGCCTGACGGAGAAGTGTGCCGTCGAGCGCCGCAGCTACCCGCCGGGAGAGCACGGGCGCGGCCGGATCAAGCAGTCGGAGTACCTGCTCCAGCTGCGCGAGAAGCAGAAGGCGCGCCGCTACTACGGCCTGCTCGAGAAGCAGTTCCGCAACTACTACGACAAGGCTGCGAAGCGGTCGGGGATCACGGGCGAGGAGCTTCTCCGCATGCTGGAGACGCGCCTCGACAACGTCGTCTACCGGCTCGGGTTCGCCGCCTCGCGCGCGCAGGCGCGCCAGCTCATCCGCCACGGCCACTTCCAGGTGAACGGCCGGCGGGTGAACATCCCGAGCTTCCAGGTGAAGCCGGATGACGTCGTCGCCCTCAAGCAGGGCAGCCCCGTCGAGCAGGTCGTCCGCGACGCGACCGACCTGACCGCCTCGGTCTCGCCCTGGCTGCAGGCCGACCACGACAACCTCACGGGCAAGGTCTTGAAGCTGCCGGACCGGTCGGACATCGACACGCCGGTCCAGGAGCAGCTCATCGTCGAGCTCTACTCGAAGTAGAAAGGAAGCATGGCCACCAGAACGTCGCTCATGGAATTCCAGGTGCCCCGGATCACCCACGAGGAGGTGACC
>Ga0299907_10003548_pt1 | contig 10012 bp, 12 predicted proteins | sample RVTome_16_FD_198680 | JGI IMG/M metagenome (GOLD analysis project Ga0299907, IMG submission 198680) | Soil microbial communities from uranium-contaminated site in the Upper Colorado River Basin, Wyoming, United States - RVT152D67 (version 2) ... | reverse complement strand
CATGAGGACCCCTTGCCCCGACGCGGCCGGCTGAAACCTGCGACGTCGCGCAGCCTCAGGCGGTGGCCAGCGGCTTGATCGCGTGGTGGAGGTGGAAGACGTCCTCGGGGTCGTACTCGGCCTTGAGCGCGGCCAGGCGCTCGTAGTTCTCGCGCCCGTAGCCGGAGACGATCCGGTCCTCGCCCTCGTCGGAGATGAAGTTGAGGTAGGTAGCGCCGATCGAGTAGGGCTGCATCTCCGCGACCGCCTGGCGCGTCCACTCGATCACCTGCTGATCGTCGGCCGGGTCCTCCCAGAGCCCGAACGGGTGGGTGGCCCAGGGCGCGCCGCGGAAGGCCAGCGGTGAGTCCGCAGCCCCGCTGGCGACCGCGCCGCCCTGCGGGAAGAGGATGTGCTGGGCCGGGGCCGGGCAGAGAATCCGCTGGCCCTGGGCGAGGAAGGTGTCGAGCGCCTCGTCGGGCAGCGACGCGAGGTACTCCGCCGACCAATAGTTGCGGTATCCGGGCGGGTCGTCGATCGCGCACTGGAGCTCCGAGTAGGGCATCTCGGCGACCATCGGGACGTCGGGCTCGAGCGCGAGCAGCGAAGCGGCGACCTCTCGCGTCTCCGCCTCGGTGCCGGCGTAGGTGACGATCGCTCCGGCGCAGAGCTTGCCCTGGAGGTGGTCGGGGACGAACTCCTCCGGCGGGCCGGTCAGGAACGCCAGCCCTCCGCCGACCTCCTCGGGAGCGGAGTCGGCGAACTCGCGATAGGCGTAGCCGACCTCCTTCGCCGCCTCCGCTGGCCACAGCAGCAGGCCCAGGGTTGCCGCGGGCAGATCGTGGAGGCGGAAGGTGAGGCTGGTGGCGATGCCGAAGTTGCCGCCGCCGCCGTGCAGGGCCCAGAACAGCTCCGGGTTCTCGTCCTCGGAGGCGGTCACCTCGCGGCCGTCGGCGGTGATCAGGTCGACCGAGAGCAGGTTGTCGCAGGCGAGCCCGAACTTGCGCTCGAGCCAGCCCGAGCCGCCGCAGAGGGTGAGCCCGGCGACGCCGGTGGTGGAGACGCGGCCGCCCGTGGTGGCGAGGCCGTGCGGCTGGCAGGCGCGGTCGAAGTCGCTCCAGGTGGCGCCGGCGGCGGCGATCGCCGTCTTCGCCTCGGCGTCGACCGTGACCTGGTTCATGCGGCGCAGATCGATCGTCACCCCACCGTCGCTGAGGCAGGCGCCGGCGACGCTGTGGCCGCCGCCGCGAACGGCGACCTCGAGCTCCTTCTCGCCGGCGAAGGCGAGCGCGGCCTTGATGTCGTCGGCGCTCTCGCACTGGGCGATCACCGAGGGTCGCTTCTCGATCATCGAGTTGAAGATCGAGCGCGCCTCCTCGTAGGCGGAATCGTCCGGCGTCAGCACAGCGCCACCAAAGCCATCAATCTCAGACATCGCAACCCCCTCGTAGGTATTCGACCGCGGCCACCCTGGCCAACCGAGCTTGCGACGTTATTACGAAGCCGCCTCGGCCGCAAGCCGGGCCAGCGAGCGGGCCACCGACCGGCGCATCTGCGGGCGGACGAAGAAGCGGTCGGTGATCGCGTGCAGGGGCTTCGCCTCGCGCAGGCGGTAGCTCAGCTCCTGGCGCACCCGCACCGCCTGGCCCTCCATCGTGAACGTGGTCAGGAGCTCGCCCTCGCTGGAGGCGTCGGTCCAGGCGACCCTGTGGCGGCGGCGCGGCTCGTGCTCGAGCACCCGCTCGCTGACCGCGCCGCGCCCGTCGGGGTTGGAGCGCCAGCGCAGCGTCCCTCCCTCCTCCGGGTACCCGTCCGAGGAGGTGACCGAGTCGAAGCCGTCGACCCAGGAACGCCAGCGACGGGGCTCGAAGTAGGTGTCCCAGACCTCGGCGAGCGAGGCCTCGATCAACACCTCCTCGCCGACCGCGGCCATCAGCCGCCGTAGACCTCCTTCTTGATCAGCGTCACCGAGCGGATCACCGAGTCGAGGAAGGGCCCGACCTCGTCGACGAGGCGGCGGTACTCCTTCTCGCCGCCCTTGGTGATCGAGTAATAGCGGCGGGTGCGGCGGTCGGGGTGCTCCCACTTGCCCTCGATCATGCCCTTGGCCTCGAGCTCGCGCAGCAGCGGGTACATCGTGTTCGGGTTGACCGAGATCACGCCCTGGGTGATCTCCTCGATCGCGTCGATCAGGTGGTTGCCGTAGGTGGGCTCGGTGCGGATCAGGTGCAGGACGAGGAGCGGGAAGACGTCGCGGCGGCGGATCTCGCCGCCGAACACGTCCGAAGGCCGCCCCCGGCGCCGCGCCCGGGTCGCCGACTGCGCCTCCTCCGCCGCGCGGGCGGCCTCCGCCACCGCCTCGGAGACCTGCTTGCGCTCCGCCATGGCGCGAGTCTACGCCTGTAGTTACACGTAACAGGGCGACCGCCCTTGCCCCGCCCCTGGAGCCGCGGCAGACTGGGGGCATGTTGCGGGAGAACGTCGAGCTCATGCGGGGCCTGATCCCGCGGGGCTGTCGGAGTCGTGATGACTGAGGAAGCGCACGACGCCGAGGAGAGGCTCGCCCTGGTCCGCAAGGGCTACGACGCGCTCGAGCGGGGCGATTGGGAGACGGTGCTCTCTCTGATCGACCCCGAGATCGAGGTACACAGCATCCCCGAGGGCCCCGATCCCGACGTCTATCACGGCATCGCCGGCCTGCTCGAGAACTACGGCAAGACCGCCGAGATGTTCGGGGAGATCCACTTCGTGCCGGATGAGCTGATCGATGCCGGCGAGCACGTCATCGCCTTCGGCCGCCTGGTGGGCACGGGCAAGGCCAGCGGCGCTCCGGTGGAGGCGAGCGGCGCCCACGTCTGGACCCTCCGCAACAACAAGGCGATCCGTGTGCGGGCGTTCATGACCCGCGAGCAGGCCTTGGAAGCGGCAGGGCTATCGGACGAGCCGACCTAGCCCGGCTCGCTCCCCTCCAGCCCGGCCATCCGCAGCGCCTCGTCGTGGTCGAAGAAGAAGTGGCAACGGACGGCGATCCCGTCATCGAGGTCGGCAACGAAGCTGGTGCCCATTTCCACCTCGGCCCCACTCCCCTTGCCGGCGATGTGGAAGCGCGAGCGGCCGACCATGCGGTCGCCGAGGTCGCGGAACTCCTCGATCTCGACCTTGCCGGCGCTACCCCAGGCGACCAGCCAGCTGCCGACCAGCTCTTGGGCGCCGTCGAGCCCCGTGAACGGCCCCGACTCGGGCCAGTTGGGGTCGGGATGGAGCTCGATCTCGGGATCGACGCCCTCGAGCAGGGTCGCCACCGAGGCCTGGACATCGCCCCGGTTCCACGCCTCCACGGCGCGGGCGATTCGCGCCCCCCAATCCTCCGCCACGGTGCGAGTATCCCACCCCGTCGTCTGCCAGCCTAGGCGCGTGATGCGCCTTGCAGCAGCCCTCGCCGCCGCCGTCCTCGCGCTCGCGGGCTGCGGAGGCGACGACGACGATGGCGCCTCGCAGCGGCCGCCGACCGAGCCGGACCACGCCGCGCCGCCGCTGCGGCAGGCGAGCTGCCCAGCCGACGCCGCCAACTGCCGCAGCGCCGACGGCGTGATCGTCTACGTCGAGCGCGTCGACCCCGACGGCGATGGCGACGCGCACTTCGTCCTGCTCAGCGACGAGAGCCTCACCGCCCCGGGGATCACCGTGGTCGACGTCCGCCGCGGCCTGCGCCCCGAGCCGCTGCCGGGCCCCGGCGACCGGATCAGCGCCGCCGGCCCCGTCTTCACCGGCTCCTTCGGCCAGAGCCAGATCGAGGCCGACGAGCTGTTCGTCGCCAGGCGCCGCTGAGCGCCGCTACTCGTAGGCCAGCGCCTCGAGCACATCGAGGCGCGACGCCCGGCGGGCCGGGCCGATCGCCGCGAGGATCCCGGCGAGCGCGGCGAGCACCAGCAACAGGAGCAGCGTCCCGACCGGGTAGGAGAGCGTGAACCCCTCGTCCTCGAGCGGCACCGAGATCAGCACCGCGAACACGGTTCCCAGCACGAGTCCGAGCAGCGCCCCGATCAGCGCCGTGATCACCGCCTCGTAGCGGATCATCCGCCGCACCTGGCGGCGCGACATCCCCACCGCCCGCAGCATGCCGAGCTCGCGGGTGCGCTCGTGGATCGACAGCGCCAGGGTGTTGGCGATCCCGAACAGCGAGACGATCACCGCCAGCGAGAGCAGCCCATAGATCAAACCGAGCAGCTGGTCGATCTGCTCCTCCTGCTTGTCCTTCAGCTCCTGCTGGTTGAGCACCTCCGCGGTCGGGAAGGGGCGCTCCAGCGAGTTGACGAGCCGCTGCTGGACCGCGGCCGCGTCTGCCCCCGGAGCGAGCTTGACGAAGTCGAAGGTGTCGTCGGACTGGCCGAATCCGCGCGCCATCGCCCGGTTGGTGATCACCCCGGCTCCAAGCAGGTCGGCGTTGTCGTCGATGATGCCGGCCACCTCGAAGCTCGGGCGCCTGCCGACCTGGGTCAGGAACCTGACCCGGTCGCCGAGCTCCAGCTTGTTCGCGTCGGCGAAGCTCTCATCGAGAACGATTTCGTCGTCGCTGAGGTCACGGAGGGTGTCGGGCGAGCCCTCCTTCCAGTCGAGCGAGAGGACCTGGCTGGCACTGCCGGGATCGAGGCTCGAGACGCGCGGCTTGCCGCCGGGCCCCTGCAGCCTCGCCTGGGCGCTGCCCAGCGAGGAGACCGCCCGCACGCCGGGGGTCTGGCGGGTCAGCGTCGCCACCCCGGGCGAGATCGGCGAGAAGCCGTCGGTGTTCTGGATCACCAGCTCGCCCTGGAAGTTGCGATCGATCGCCGAGGAGATCGAGTCCTTGATGCCGGCCGCGAAGATGGTGACGAAGGTGACCAGCGCCAGCCCGATCATCAGCGCCGCCGCCGTGACCGCGGTCCGCGTCGGCCGCCGCTGGGCGTTCTCGCGCGCCAGCCGTCCGGTGAGGCCACGCAAACGCTCCATCGGCAGCCCCGCGGCCGCGGCGAGCGGGCGCACCAGGCGCGGGGTGAACAGCGAGACGCCGAAGATGATCGCGACCGCGCCGCCGCCCATCAGCCCGGCGGCCGAGCCGGCCTGCTCGATGTCGCCGAACAGCCCGGCGAGAACCATGGCGAGCCCGCCGATCGAGAGCACGGCGGCGAGCGCCGCATAGAGGGTGGCGTGCCGCCTGGTCCGCGTTTCCGGCAGCTCGCGCAGGGCGGCCATCGGCGGCACCCGGGTCGAGCGCAGCGCCGGGCTCAGCGAGGAGATCAGGGTGACGACGGTGCCGATCAGGAAGGAGACGATCACGGTCCGTGTCTCGAGCTGGAGCGAGGTGCTGGGGAGGTCGGCACCGATCGCCTTGAAGAGCTCGTTGAAGCCCTTGGCGAAGGCGAATCCGCCGGCGATCCCCACCGCCGAGCCGGCCAGGCCGATGATCAGCGCCTCGGCCACGACCGAGGCGAGGATCTGCCCGCGCGAGGCTCCCAGCGTGCGCAGCATGCCGAACTCGGTCACCCGCTGGGCGATCGTGATCGAGAACGTGTTGAAGATCAGAAAGGCGCCGACGAACAGCGCCACCCCGGCGAACACGAACAGCGCGATCCGCAGGAAGCCGAGGTCGGAGCGGATGTTCTCGGAGTTGCGGGCCGCGTTCTCGGTCGAGGTCTCCACCAGCAGGCCCGGAACGACGCGCTCGATCCGGCGCTGCAGCTCCGCTGCCCCGACCCCCTTCGCCGCCGCGACGTTGATCTGGTCGAAGCGGCCGACGCGACCGGTGATCCGCTGCGCCTCGGGCAGGATCAGCTGGGCGATGCTGGCGCCGCCGAAGGAGGCCTCGCCGAGCCGGGTCAGGCCGACCAGCTCGTAGCTCTTCGCCTCGGTCTCCCCGGCGACCCTGATCCGGTCGCCGATCTCGAGTCCCGACTCGTCGGCGGCCGCCTCGTCGAGCGAGGCCTGGGAGGGGCCGGTCGGCTTGTCGCCCTCGACGTAGGTCAGCGACTCGAGCCGCGGGGGCAGGAGCGAGGAGATGAACTTGGGGGCGAACTGGGAGCCGATCTTGTCGCCCTCGGAGTCGAAGATGCCGCCGGGGGTGAAGATGCCGCCGGCGGCGAGGGCGACGCCGGGCACCTCCCTGACCCGCGGCAGCGCGGCGGCGGAGAAGGAGGGCGTCTCGCCGGTCTCCTGGCGGACCACGTCCTCGGCCGTGATCACCACGTCGGTGCCCTTCAGCGAATCGGCGAAGATCTCGTCGAAGGCGGCGAAGGTCGTGTCGGTGAGGACGTACGTCCCGGAGACCAGGGCGACCCCGATGAACACCGCCAGAGTCGTCGTCATCGCCCGGACCTTGCGGGCCCAGAAGTTCTTGGCGCCGAGGCTAAGCAAGCTGCTTCATCAGCTCGATCACCTCTTCGGTCGAGCCGGGGGCGGCGTCGCCGGCGATCAGCCCGTCGCGCAGGGCGACCAGGCGGTCGCCGACCGCGGCGGCCTCCGGATCGTGGGTGACCATGATCACGGTCTGGCCGAACTCGTCGACCGCCCGGCGAAGCAGCGCCAGGACGTCCTCGCTCGACTTCGAGTCGAGGTTGCCGGTGGGCTCGTCGGCGAAGACGACGGCGGGCCGGGTGACCAGCGCCCGGGCGATCGCCACCCGCTGCTGCTGACCGCCGGAGAGCTCCGAGGGGCGGTGGGTGCGGCGGTCCTCGAGCCCGACCGTGGCGATCAGCTGGTCGAGCCAATCGGGGTCGGGCTTCTCGCCAGCTATCGACAGCGGCAGGATCAGGTTCTCCTCGGCGGTCAGGACCGGCAGCAGGTTGAAGAACTGGAAGACGAAGCCGAGCTTGTCGCGGCGCAGCTTGGTCAGCTCGCCGTCGTCGAGCTCGGTGATGTCGGCGCCGTCGAGGGTGACGGTGCCCGAGGTCGGCCGGTCGAGCCCGGCGAGGATGTGCATCAGGGTCGACTTGCCCGAGCCAGACGGGCCCATGATCGCCGTGAAGCGGCCGCGCTCGAAGTCGACCGACACGCCGGCGAGAGCGTCGACAGCGGCCGAGCCCTCGCCGAAGCGGCGCCGCAGCTCCTTGGCGGCGACGATGCTGCCGGGCACTACGCGGTGGCGCCTGCGGCCTCGGCCCTGGTCTTCTCGGCGTCGAGCGTCTTCTTGGAGACGGCGTCGGGCTGGGGCTCGGAGACGTCGCGGGGCATCAGCACTTCGCGGGCGATGACGAGCCGCTGGATCTGCGAGGTGCCCTCGTAGAGCTGCATGATCTTGGCGTCGCGCATCAGCTTCTCGACCGGGTACTCCTTGATGAAGCCGTAGCCGCCGTAGACCTGGACGGCGTCGACGGCGACCTCCATCGCGGTGTCGGCGGAGAAGCGCTTCGCGTGCGAGGAGAGCAGCGTGTTGCGCTCCCCCTGGTCGAGCAGCACCGCCGACTTCCAGGTCAGCAGGCGCGCCGCCTCGATCTTCGTCGCCATGTCGGCGATCATGAACTGGATCGCCTGGTGCATTGCGATCGGGACGCCGAACTGGACCCGCTCCTTCGAGTACTCGCTGGCGAACTCGAACGCCGCGCGGGCGATGCCGACGGCGAGCGCCGCAACCCCGGGGCGGGTGCGGTCGAGGGTCATCATCGCCAGCTTGAAACCGTGGTTCTCGTCGCCGAGCAGGTTCTCGGCCGGGACCTCGACGTCGTTGAAGGAGAGGGCCGCGGTGTTGGAGGCCCGCTGGCCCATCTTGTCCTCCTTCTTGTCGACCGTGACGCCGTCCCAGCTCGACTCGACGACGAAGGCGCTGATGCCGCGGTGGCCGGCGTCGGGGTCGGTCTTGGCGTAGACCGTGAACCAGTCGGCGTAGCCGCCGTTGGTGATGAACATCTTCGAGCCGTTGAGGACGTACTTGTCGCCGTTCTTGACGGCGCGGGTCTTCATCCCGCTGACGTCGGAGCCCGCATCGGGCTCGGTCAGGCAGAAGGAGCAGAGCTTGGGCTCCTCTGCGAGCATCCCGAGGTACTTCTTCTTCGTCTCCTCGGAGCCGCCGAGCAGCACCGGGGCGCCGCCGAGGCCGTTGTTGGCGAGGGTCGTGCCGATCCCCGAGCAGCCCCAGCCGAACTCCTCCTCGATCAGGGCGCCGGAGAGGTAGTCGAGGCCGGGGCCGCCGTACTCCTCCGGGACATGGACGTTCATCAGGCCGATCTCGAACGCCTTCTCGATGATCTCCTGCGGCCAGGTGGCGTCGCGATCGTAATCCCAGGCGACGGGGCGAATCTCCTTCTCGGCGAAGCTGTGCGCGAGCTCGCGCAGGTCCTTCTGCTCGTCGGTCAGCGTGAAATCAACCACGGATCAGAGTGCTCCTTAGTCTGGGTGGTGGGCGTCGCGGACTGACGGCGACGCGGGAGCCGATTGACTGGTCAGTCAACCAGCTTTCAAGTCGGAAGATTAGCGCAAGCCGTCTACCCTTGAGCCATGGCTGCGGTGGCGCTCGATTACGGCACGGCCATGATCGTCATCGTCATCCTCACCATCCCCGTGGCGGCGATCGCCTTCGCCTCCTCCGGGGAGGCGCTGAAGACGCTCGGCAAGGGCCGTTTCGCGATCGATCGCGAGCTCCCCAGCCACGGAATGGCGCCACCGCCGCCGATCTCGCGCCAGATGCGCGAGGCCGAGGTGCGCCAGATGCTGGAGGCCAAGTCGTACCGCCGCCAGGCCCGCGGCGAGCCGCCGCTCGACATCGAGTCCGAGCTGACGCGGCTGATGGAGCCGCCGAAGGGTGCGGGCGGCGGGGCGATCGACGCCGAGCTGCGGGCCGAGGTCCGCTCCCTGGTCCTGAGACGAAACGAGCGCCGGATGCGGCGGGGGGAGGCGCCGCTCGACATCGAGGAGGAGATCGAGCGCCAGCTGCGCGACCTGGAGAACCTCGGCCAGTAGGGATTTGTAGGATCGAGCCGTGAGCCCGAGCCGCGACACCCAGGATCGGATCGTCGAGCTCGAGGAGCTCGTCGTCCAGCCCGGCACCTACTTCAACCCGCAGACCGAGGTGCTGATCGTCGTCGACGACTCGACCTCGCTCGACCAGGAGGTCTTCAACATGGAGGCCTACGAGGGGGCCGACTGGGTCCGAATCGCCGACGAGGTCCCGGTAGACGAGGAGCAGCGCGACGTCCTGCTCGAGGGGTTCCAGACCCACTACCACGCGGGCGCGGGCGGCTCCGTCTCCGAGACGGCGCTCGAACAGGGCGACGAGGAGCTCGACGAGGACGAGGACGGCCAGGACCCGGGCCGCGAGGACTGAGCCTGTGGTCGAGGATGGCGGGGCGGTCGATCGCGGGGCGGTCGAGGCGATCTTCATCGCCGACGTCCACGAGATGCTGCCGTCGCCCTTCGACGAGGTCGAGGCGATTCCCGGCGCCGGCCTGCGAGGCGACCGCCACTACGACGAGGCGCCGTCCGAGGAGCCCGGACGCGATCTCACCCTGATCGAGGCCGAGGCGATCGAGGGGATGGCAGCCGAGAACGGGATCTCGATCGAGCCAGCCGAGGCGCGCCGCAACGTCCTCACCCGCGGCGTCGACCTCAATTCGCTGGTGGGCCGGCGCTTCACCGTGGGCGAGATCGAGTGCCGCGGCGTCGAGCTCTGCGAGCCCTGCAGGCACCTCGAGTCGCTGACCCGGCCGGGGGTGCTGCGCGGGCTCGTCCATCGCGGCGGCCTGCGCGCCGACATCCTCAACCCGGGACGGATCCGGGTCGGCGACCCGGTCGCCCCGCTCTGAGCGCCCGATCCGCCGCGGGATACTGCGCGGACGATGTCGCTCGTTTCCTGCTCGCGGTCTTCACCGACAACTTCGACGACTGGAGCATCGAGAACTTCGAGCAGACATGGCGGGAGGCCCTCGAAGCGGTCGGCCTGCGGGAGTCCTCCCGAGCCCAGCCACCTCCCCGCCCCACCCAGACCCCCTAAGGCGTTTTCGGAAAGAGATTTGACTCTGGGTCAAATCGTTTTCCCCTGAATCAATTGGCTTTCCTGAGGTGCAACTTC
>Ga0299907_10003547_pt1 | contig 10013 bp, 10 predicted proteins | sample RVTome_16_FD_198680 | JGI IMG/M metagenome (GOLD analysis project Ga0299907, IMG submission 198680) | Soil microbial communities from uranium-contaminated site in the Upper Colorado River Basin, Wyoming, United States - RVT152D67 (version 2) ... | reverse complement strand
CGTCTTCGATGAGCTGATTGACATACGGGTTGCTCCTCGCCGCCTTGCCGGCGGCAAAGGCACCAGCCCCGGCCTTCGCGGCCTTCTTCTTGGCTGCCATGACTCTCCTCGGGTCCGGTTGGTTGGGAGAAACATACCCGGGACCGCAGGCCGGCTCACTCCAACGCCTCCCGAAGCACCTTCTCGATCGAGTCGACCCACACGAACTCGACGTCCTTCAGCAGGTTCGGCGGGAACTCGTCCGCGTCCGGCTGGTTCAGCTTGGGGGCGATCACGCGCTTGATCCCGGCCCGCTGCGCCGCGAGCGCCTTCTCCTTCAGCCCGCCGATCGGCAGCACCTTCCCGGTCAGCGTGATCTCGCCCGTCATGGCCGTGTCCGCGCGCACCGGCCGACCGGTGAACAGGGAGTAGAGGGCGGTGGCCATGGTGATGCCGGCGCTCGGGCCGTCCTTCGGGATCGCGCCGGCCGGCACGTGCACGTGAACGTCGTTCTCGGTGGTCGGGCCGGCGCCGTCGAGCCGACCCTTGACCCATGACATCGCCGCCGAGGCGGACTCCTTCATGACGTCACCGAGCTGCCCGGTGATCTGAAGCTGGCCCTTCCCTGGGAATGCTGTCGCCTCGACGAACAGGACGTCGCCGCCGACGGGCGTCCAGGCGAGGCCGGTGGCAACACCCGGATGATCGGTGCGCCGACCGATGTCGGAGATGAACTTGCGGTGTCCGAGCAGCTCGCGCACCTGGCGCTTGCGGATCGTTCGCTTGCGCGTCCTTCCCTCGGCGTGATCGCGCGCGACCTTGCGGCAGATCGCGCCGATCTGCCGCTCGAGCTCGCGCACGCCCGCCTCGCGCGTGTATCCGTCGATCAGCTCGCGCAGCGCCTCCGCCTCGAACGCGAGCTTCTCCTTGGTGAGCCCGTTCTGGTCGAGCTGGCGCGGCACCAGGTAGCGCTTCGCGATCTGGACCTTCTCGTCCTCGGTGTAGCCCGCGAGCTGGATGATCTCCATCCGGTCGCGCAGCGGTGGCGGCACCGGCTCGAGCTGGTTCGCCGTCGTGATGAATAGGACGCGCGAGAGATCGAACTGCAGATCGAGGTAGTGGTCGCGGAAGGCCGAGTTCTGCTGCGGGTCGAGCACCTCGAGCATCGCGCTCGCCGGATCCCCGCGGAAGTCCGCGCCCATCTTGTCGATCTCGTCGATCATCAGGACCGGGTTGTTTGACTCCGCGTCCCGCAGCGCGCGCATGATCGTGCCGGGCATCGCGCCGATGTACGTGCGCCGGTGGCCACGGATCTCTGACTCGTCGCGCACGCCGCCGACCGAGATCCGCTCGAACTTGCGCCCCATCGCGCTTGCAATGGAGCGGCCGAGCGACGTCTTGCCGACCCCCGGCGGCCCGACGAAGCACAGGACCGACGAGGGCGCATCCGGCTTCAGCTTGCGGACAGCGAGGAACTCGAGGATGCGCTCCTTCACCTTGTCGATGTCGTAGTGGTCGCGGTCGAGCACGCGGCGCGCCTTCTTCAGGTCGAGGTCGTCGTCAGTCGCGCGCGACCAGGGCAGCGTGGCGATCCATTCGAGGTAGGTCCGGATGACGCCGTGCTCGGCCGCCTGCGGGGGGAGCTTCTCGAGCCGGTCGAGCTCGCGCTCGGCCGCCTTCATCGCGTGCTCCGGCAGTCCCGCGGCCTCGATCTGCTCGCGCAGCTCGTTCGCCTCGGCCGTCAACTCGTCGACCTCGCCCAGCTCGTCCTGGATCGCCTTCAGCTGCTGGCGCAGGAAGTACTCGCGCTGGCCCTTCTCCATCTCGGACTGGACCTGCGACTGGATCCGCGTCCCGATCGATATGAGCTCGAGTTCGCGCGCGAGTAGCTCCGAGAGCCGGCGCAGGCGCTTCGCGACGTCGCGCTCCTCGAGGAGCTCCTGCTTCTCCTCGGTGTTCAGCCTGAGCGCGCCCGCGATCATGTGGGCGAGCTCCGCCGGGTCCTCGAGATTCGCCACCGCGAGCTGGAGCTCCTCCGGCAGGTACGGGACCTCGTTGATGATCTGGCTGAAGGTCCCCTGCACGTTGCGCGCTAGCGCTTCCAGCTCGGGGCCTGCCTCGACGACGTCCGGACGCGGCTCGATCCGCGCGACCATGTACGGCTCGGTGGCGGGAAAGTCGATCAGCTCGACGCGGCGACCGCCCTGGACGAGGATCCGGAGGCTGCCGTCCGGCACCTTCAGCATTCGCGCCACGAAGCCCGCCACCCCGATGCGATAGATCTGGTCAGGCCCCGGGTTCTCGGCCTCTGGGTCCGTGGCCGCGACCATCACGAGCATCCGGTTCCCCGCCAGCGCGTCGTTCACGAGCTGCACGGACCGCTCCTGGCCGATCGCCAGCGGGGTGAGCGTGTCCGGGAACGGGACGCTGTCTCGCAGCGGCAGGACCGGCAGCGCGGGCGGCAGCTGAAGCTCGTCGGCTGCGCCGCCGTCCTCGCCGGGCTGGGCGATGTGAATGCTCACTCGGGCTCGTACTCGGTACGAGTCCGGACCGGCACCTGGCGCACCTCGTCGTCAGGCTGCGCGAGCGGGATCTCGACGGTCAGGATCCCGTCGTCATAGGTCGCCTCGGCCTGGTCGGCCACGACGTCGGCACCGAGCTCGACCACGCGCCGGAAGGGGCCGTGCTCGATCTCGATCTGCTGGTAGAGCCTGCCCTCGGCCTCCTGTGCGCGGCGCTCGCCCGCGATCAGCAGCTGGCGCCCGCGGATCTCGAGGCCGATCTCCTCGATCTCCATCCCGGCGATCTCGGCCTTGACCACCGCGCGCGGCGGATCGCCCGAGTAGTAGACGTCGACGCGCGGGCTGAAGCCGCGGCGCGGGCCGAGGGGCGTGCGTCCGAAGACGTCGCCGAATAGCTCGTCCATCTCGCGGCGCATGCGCTCGAAGTTGCCGAACAGGTCCCGCTCGGGCATCGCATGAATAATGCCGCAGGTGCCACGCGCGGAGCTCGAGCCGATCAAGGTGGGCGTGGTTGGCGTCGGAGCGATGGGCGAGGCGATCGCCCGCCGGCTCGCGTGGCTTCCCGAGTTCGAGCTCGCTTTCGTCGTCGACCGCGACTTCGACCGCGCGCGCCGCGTCGCGGCTGAGCTGGGCGCCAGTCCGAGCTGGTCCGAGGTCGACGTGCTGGTCGAGGCCACGTCGTCGGTTTACGGCGCGCTGGAGCACTGCGTCACTGCCCTCCGGCACGGCGCGGATGTGATTCTCATGAACGCCGAGGTCGACCTCGCCTTCGGAGTGCACCTGCGCGCCTTCGCCGAATCGGTCGGAGCGCGGGTCTCCTCCGATGCGGGCGACCAGCACGGCGTCCTGATGCGGCTCGCGGAGGAGCTCCGCCTGTGGGGCGTGCGGCCGATCCTCTACGGCAACATCAAGGGATTCCTCGACCGGCGAGCGACGCCTGAGTCGGTGGTATCCGCGGCGAAGAGGCGGAACCTGGACCCGGGGCAGTGCTGCGCGTACACCGACGGCTCCAAGTTGAACATCGAGATGGCACTCGTGGGGAACGCGCTGGGTGCCTTCCCCGCGATGCCGGGCATGGTCGGCAACGCCTGCGCACACGTGAACGAAGTGCTCGCTCATTTGGACGCGCGGCCGCGCGCCCCTGAGGTCGAGCTGCCCGAGGTCGATTACGTGCTCGGGGCAGAGCCGGGCGGCGGCGTCTACGTGGTGGGAGTGCCGGAGGATCCGCGCGAGGCGGCGCTCCTGACGTACTACAAGGTCCCCTCTTCGAACGGCCGCTATCTCTTCCACCGGCCGTACCACCTGTGCCACCTCGAGACGCCGACGGCGATCCTGCGCGTGCGCCGGGACCGTAGGCCGCTGCCGGACGGACCCGTGACGCGCCGGCTCGACGTCTTCGCCCACGCGAAGACGTCGCTTCGCTCCGGCTCCCATCTCGGCAAGAGCGTGGGCAGCGAGCACGTCTACGGCTTGGTCCGGGAGGCCGAGCAGGGCGCGGCGGAGGATGCGGTGCCGCAGTGCCTCCTCGAGGCGGTGATCGAGACGTCCGGGCCGGTCGAGCTACGGCGCGACGTCGCCGCCGACGACCTGATCCGGTTCGACGACCTCGAGCTCGACTTCGACGACGTCGAATCGTGCGTGGGCTTGCTGGTGGACGCCACCCACCAGGTCGCGCCCGCCTAACGGCGCAGCAGCCGCCCGAGCTCGCGCCGGGTGCGCCATCGCACCTGGTGGCGCGGGCCCGGGGTCAGCGGGTGCCGCGCCACGAACGCCGCCCACATGGCGAGCTCGTTGCGCTGTGATCGCCGCGTGTCGTAACTCTTGCCACGCCGCGGGCTCGGCCAGCGATAGCGGGCTAGCTGGCGATGCACGTAGGCGAACCGCCAGCCGGCCTTGACCAGCTTCGCGTAGAGGTAGTAGTCGCCCGCGTTCCAGAGCCACCGTGCATAACCGCCCACGCGCCGCACGGCCTGCGTTCGCATCGTGGCGGTGGGTGACGGCACCGGGCACGCCTCGGCGAACTTCGGGAACGCATCCAGCGGGTGGATGGAGGGGTCGCCGATGTAGTCGTCATGGCCGGTCGGGTGGCCGACGATGTGGCAGTTGGAGTACGCCAACCCCACGCGCGGGTCCTCGAAGCAGGGCGCGATCGACTCGAGGTAGTCGGGCTCCCACGCGTCGTCGGGGTCGAGCTGGGAGACCAGCGGCGTCCGTGCCGCCGCCAGCGCCGTGTTGCGCGCTCCATAGGTGCCGCGGTTCTGGGCGTGCCGGACCACACGCAGGCGGGGATCTCGGAGGTCGCCCAGCACCGTCATCACCGGCACCGGGGAGCAGTCGTCGACAACCACCAGCTCGAGCCGAGGCTCCGACTGCCCGAGCACGCTCACGACCGCCTCGCGGATGGTGCCCTCCGAGTTGTAGGCGGGCATCATCACCGTCGTCAGGGCGGCGTCAGACCTCGTAGACGGCTCCCTCTGCGGCGACCTCGACGATCCCCCCGAAGGCGTCGCTCGCCTCCTCGCGCGCCCAGAGCCAGTCGAGCTCGTCCGAGATGTGGGTCAGGACGAGCCGGCGCGCGCCGGCGGCCTTCCCGTGCTCGCCGGCCTCGCGCGGTGTCAGGTGGCCGCGCTGGCCGGTCCGCTCGGGGCGCGGCAGCGTCGCCTCGATCAGGAGCAGCTCCGTCTCATGGGCGAAGCGGACGAGTGTGTCCGTGGGCCGGCAGTCGGCGCCGTAGGTCAGCTTGCCCCCGCCGTTCGTGGACTCCGCGCAGATCGCGAACGTCTCGATGAAGTGCGGCACCGCGTGGAAGTGGACCTGGATCGAGCCGATCGCGAGCGACGAGTTCTCGTGGTACTCCTCGATCTCGAAGGCGTTCTCGATCAGGTCCTCGTTCCCCCAGGCGCCGACCACGCGGCGGAACGTCTCGACCGCGCCCTTGGGGGCGTAGAGCTTCGGCCGGCAGGGGTTGTCGGTCCCGGGCCAGCGGTCCACCGGCACCGGCTGCTGGCGCGGCGCGTACGTCAGGGCGTACGCGTACGGAACGAGATCGAGGAAGTGATCGGCGTGCAGGTGCGAGACCACCACCGCCCGCACGGTCGTGTAGTCGCGGAATTTGCGCAGCTTCGAAAAGACGCCGTTGCCGCAGTCGAGGAGGACCGCCGTGTCGCCGTCCTCGAGCAAATACCCCGAGCATGCCCCGTCGGCGTCCTGCCACGAGGGGGACTTGCCCAGGACCGTCAGCCGCATGGGCCGACTCTATTACCGGGCGCTGGGCGGCCCCGCCAGTTCCTCCCGCGGCTGCGGGAATGCGTATGCCGAGAAGGTGCGCTCTGTCCGGAACACGAACGAGAGCTGGCGCTCCGGCCGGAGGCCCCGGTCGGCCGCGCGGTAGGTCGTGCACGGCTCGTTCAGGTCAAGCGCGCAAAGCATGTTCTGGCGGAAGAAGCAGTTCTCGCAGCTCGGGCGCTTGGACGGTTTCGGCACGGTCCCATCCAAACACGATCGCGGCGCGTGGCCAAACCGTGACTTCGCAAATCGGCGCTTTTGCGATCCGCCGCTCTTTACAGCTTTTTCTCAGGAGCCCCCGCTGTTTGCGGAAACGTGCGCGCTCGTCACATCGGCCGGCGTCGGGCAGCCGCACAACAGCAGCGCGAGCTCGAGCTCGTCGCGCAGGAGCTCGAGCACGTGACGAACCCCGTCCTCGCCCGCGGTGGCCAGGCCCCAGAGGACCGGCCGGCCGACCATCGCGGCGCGCGCGCCGAGCGCGAGCGCCTTGACCACGTCCGTCCCGCGCCGGATCCCGCCGTCCACGAACACCTCGACGCGACCTTCGACCGCGTCGACAACCTCGGGCAGCGCCTCGATCGTCGCGGCGACGCCGTCCAGCTGGCGCCCGCCGTGATTCGAGACCACGATCCCGTCGACCCCGGCCTCGCACGCCAGCCGGGCATCCTCCTCGGTCATCACGCCCTTCACGAGCAGCGGCAGGTCAGACAGCCCGCGGATCCGCTCGAGGTCGCGCCAGGTCAGCGTCAGGTCGAGCATCGCGAAGACCTCTGCGATCGTCAGCGTGGCCGGCTGGCCGAGCGCGGCTGCGACGCTCGGGATCGTGATCTCCGCCGGGACCTGGAAGCCCGTCCTCAGGTCGCGCTCGCGGCGTCCCGCACGCGGCGCATCCACCGTCAGCACGATCGCGGAGTAGTCGTGCTCGACGGCCTGTTCGACGAGCGCGCGGGTCACGCCGTCGTCCTCGAAGCAGTAGAGCTGGAACCAGCGCGTTCCTCCCGGCGCCGCCTCGGCGACTTCGGCGGGGGTTGCCGTAGCAATCGTCGAGAGCGTCATCACGGTGCCCAGCGCGGCCGCCGCGCGGGCCGTCGCGGCTTCGCCCCCTGGATGGCACATCTTCTGGATCGCCGTGGGCGCCACGAGCAGCGGCATCGAGACGGCGCTTCCGAGCACGGTCGTCGCGGCCGACACCTTGCTGACGTCGACGAGCATCCGTGGCCGCAGCCTCAGGCGCCCGAACGCGGCGACGTTCTCGCGCAGCGTCCGCTCATCGCACGCTCCGCCCGCGAAGTAGCCGAGCGCGCCCGCCTCGAGCGCCTCCTCCGCGAGCCGCTCGTACTCGAGAACGTTTACCGGGCGCGCCGCTGAGGGCATGAGGCTCGACACTAACGGCATGGATTTGGTGACTGGAGCGACGGGGTACATGGGCGGGCGCCTAATCGAGCGGCTGCGCGCGGAAGGGCGGGCGGTGCGCGCGCTGGCCCGCGACCCCGCGCGGTTCGCGGCCCTCGACGGCGTCGACGTGATCCACGGGGACCTCCTGCAGCGCGAAACCCTTGCTCGGGCGCTCGAGGGCTGCTCGACCGCGTACTACCTCGTCCACTCGATGGAGGCCGGCGTGAACGGGTTCGCCGACCGCGACCGCGCCGCCGCCGAGAACTTCGCCGCCGCCGCACCCAACGCGGGCGTCGAGCGGATCGTCTACCTCGGCGGGCTGGTCCCGCAGGGCGGACCGCAATCGGAGCATCTCGCGTCCCGGCTCGAGGTCGAAGAGATCTTGCTGGGCGCGCTGCCGCGGTCGACGGCGCTACGAGCCTCGATCGTGATCGGCGCAAGCTCGTCATCGTTCGCGATCCTGGTCCGGCTCGTCTCGGCGCTGCGGCTCGTTCCGCTCCCGTCGTGGCGGTCGAACCGCACGCAACCGATCTTCGAGGGCGACGCCGTCGAGTACCTGGCCCGGACTCCGGCGACCCCGGAGGCGGAGGGCCGTTCGCTCGACATCGTCGGGCCGGAGGTGATGACCTACGCCGAGATGGTCGAGCGGATCGCCGCGGCAATCGGGGTCGGACGGATGCCCCTGCCGCTCCCCGCCACGCAGACGCCGGCCGCGTCTGCGGTCGTCAGCGCGCTGACCGACCAGCCGCTCGAGCTGGTGCGTCCGCTGATGCAGAGCCTCGAACACGATCTGCTGCCCCGGAACGACGACGCCCGCCACATCTACGGGCTCAAGCTGCACCCGTTCGAGCGCGCGCTCGACCACGCGCTGCGGGACTGGGAGCGCACCCAGACGCTGGCTGCCAGGTGAAGGTCGAGCGCTCGATCGAAATCGCGGCGCCACCGGACGCCGTCTACGACGTGGTCATGGACCCCACCCGCCTGGAGGAGTGGGTCACAGTCCACAAGGAGCTCCTGCACGCTCCGAACGGGGTGCTCGAGGAGGGCGATGAGCTCGGGCAGAAGCTGAAGGTGGCGGGCCAGGGATTCAAGGTGCAGTGGAGGGTGGCGAAGGCGCACCGCCCGCGCGACGTCGAGTGGGAGGGCCGCGGGCCGATGGGCACGAAAGCGCGGGTCTCGTACGACCTCGAAGCGCGTGGAGACGGTACGACCTGTTTCAAATACGTGAACGAGTACGAGCTCCCCGGCGGCGCCCTGGGCAAGCTTGGCGCGAAAGCCGTTGCGCGTACCGCCGGAAAAGAAGCCGACCGGACGCTCGTTAAGTTGAAGGGGCTGCTCGAGCGCTAACGAACAGGGGGATGTGCTGCGGTTGCTCGCACGTGGAGGACCAAAAGAAACCGGAAGCTGGTCGCCGTTCGCCCGCAACGAGGGCGATTGCGACGCCGTCGCCCAGGCCCTGCTGGCCGCAGGCGAGCACGAGCATTGCCCGGTCGCCGAGCTGACCCCGACGCGCTACGCCGAGCTCCGCCGCAGGCGTCCGCAGCTGGGCCTGCCACGGACGTCGACGGTCACGGCCGTCTGCGGTAGCTGGACTCGGGCGGTCGAGGCCGCCGAGCGCCGCGCCTCGGCGCTCGTTCGCCGTACGGCGTTCGCCTAGACCCAGAACCTACGGAAATGGGCGGAGCGTGGCTATGACCGAGCATGCGGTGGTGATCGCCGGAGGAGGTCCGACAGGCCTGATGTTGGCGGCCGAGTTGGCGTTGGCGGAGGTCGACGTGGCCGTTGTCGAGCGGCGCGCCAGCCAGGACCTCCCCGGTTCGCGCGCAGGCGGACTGCACTCACGCACGATCGAGGTTTTCGACATGCGCGGGATCGCCGATCGGTTCCTCGCCGAGGGGCAGGTGGCTCAGGTCGCGGCGTACCTCCCCGGCAAGTCTTTGGACATCAGCGACTTTCCCACCCGGCACAACTACGGGCTCGGGCTGTGGCAGAACCACATCGAGCGCATACTGGCCGGCTGGGTCGACGAGCTGCCGGTGACGATCTATCGCGGACGTGAGGTGACGGGCTTCACGCAGGACGACGCCGGCGTCGACGTCGAGTGCTCCGACGGCGAGTCGCTGCGGGCGGAATATCTCGTCGGGTGCGACGGAGGACGCAGTCTGGTCCGTAAGGCAGCCGGCGTCGAGTTCCCCGGGTGGGACCCGACGACGAGCAGCCTGATCGCCGAGGTCGAGATGGCGGAGGAGCCGGAATTGGGCATCCGCCGCGACGAGAAGGGCACCCATGCCGTGGGCAGGGTGGAGTACGAGATCCGCGACGGCGAGGTGGTCTTCGCGGATGAGGGGCCGGTGCGGGTCATGGTGACCGAACCACACCCGGGCCCCACGGGGGAACCCACCCTGCGCGATCTCAGCGAGGGGCTCATCGCCGTATACGGGACCGATTACGGGATCCACAGTCCCACCTGGATCTCCAGGTTCACCGATATGACTCGCCAGGCCGCGGCCTACCGCGAGGGACGGGTCCTGCTGGCCGGCGACGCCGCACACGTGCATTCCCCTGTGGGTGGACAGGGCCTCCAGACCGGCGTGCAGGATGCCGTGAACCTGGGATGGAAGCTCGCCCAGGTGGTCAACCGGACCTCGGCGGAGAGCCTCCTGGATACCTACCACGCTGAGCGCCACCCGGTCGCTGCGCGCGTCCTGCGCAACACGATGGCGCAGAGCGTGCTCCTGCGCTCCGACGAGCGCGTCGAGGCCTTGCGCGACACGATGTCCGAGCTCCTGAGCATGGACGAGCCGCGCAAGCGATTCGCCGCGATGATGTCCG
>Ga0299907_10003546_pt1 | contig 10013 bp, 9 predicted proteins | sample RVTome_16_FD_198680 | JGI IMG/M metagenome (GOLD analysis project Ga0299907, IMG submission 198680) | Soil microbial communities from uranium-contaminated site in the Upper Colorado River Basin, Wyoming, United States - RVT152D67 (version 2) ... | reverse complement strand
GCGATGGGAACGGTCCGCCGGCCAGGTTGACGCCGAGGAACCAGGTTCCGATCAGCACGGTGGCCATGGACATCGTCGCGCCCGCGATCGCGTCCACGCGCCGCGTGCGGATCGAGCCCACTCGCGAGCGGATCGCCCTGCCGACGAGGAACCCGACGAGATTGCCGATCGATGCGCCGATCAGCACCGCGGCCAGCGCGAGCATGAGCTTGGAGAGACGCTCGTGTCCGATGTCGGCCGCCGCCGGTGCAAGCGTGGCTCCCAGGACCACGCCGACGATGGTGCCCGCGAGCGAGAAGCCCTGCTGCAGGAACCCGCGGCGCCACCCCGTGTAGACGGAGACGCCTACCAGCAACAGGAGGAGCGCGTCGAGGGCGTTCACGGTCCGGGTATCGTCCCACGGCCGGGAACACGAGAGGCTTCCCTCACTATCACGAGAGGCGGCTCAGCCCGGCCGAGGCGCCGTCGACGCTTTAGACTCGGAACGTGGTCACGATCGCCCACATCTCCGATCCGCACGTCGGTTCTCCCCATTTCGTGCCGAACCTGATGAACCGGGTGATCGTCGAGCTGAACGAGCTCGCCCCCGACGCAGTGGTGTGCTCGGGCGATCTCACCACCGACGGGTACCGCCAGGAGTACAAGAGCTGGCTTGCCTACGTGGAGCGCGTCGAGGCGCCGGTATACACCGTGCCGGGCAACCACGACTCGCGCAACGTCGGCTACCTGCACTTCGAGGACCTGATCGGACCGCGCGCCTGGTCCGTCGAGGTGGGTGACGTGCGGATCCTCGGTGTGGACTCGAGCGAGCCGGACCTGAACGAGGGCATGGTTGGCCGCGGCAAGTACGACTGGATCCGGGAGCAGTTCGCCCTTCCCGCCGTCCTCAAGATCTTCGTCCTGCATCACCACCTGATCCCCATCCCCGGGACCGGGCGGGAGCGGAGCACCGTGATGGACGCCGGCGACCTGCTGGAGGTGTTGATCCACTCCGGCGCCGACATCGTGCTGTCGGGGCACAAGCACGTCCCGTACGTGTGGAGGCTCGAGCACATGTATCTCGCCTCGGCGGGCACCTGTTCGTCGTTGCGCGTCCGCGGCTACACCAAGCCCTGCTACAACGTGCTGGAGTTCGATGATGCGGGCGTCCGGATCTGGAGGAAGTTCCCGTTCGGCGAACGGCAGCTGATGACGCACTTCACGCTGGCGACGCACACCCAGCTCCACAGGGAGCACGAACCGCACGTGCAGGACCAAGATCGCGCCGTGCCGGTACCCGACTGATCGCGATCCCTTCTTCGAAGGAGGCTCCGCCCCACCGATGCGAACGTTGGTGCTGGTCGACGGCGAGCACTACCCGCCGGTCACGCTGGCGGGGATCGTGGCCGCGCGGGAGCGCGGCCACGACGTGGTGGGCGCGCTGCTGGTCGGCGGGACCGAGAAGCTCGATCCCGCCTCCCCGCTCGAGCTCGGCGTGCCGCTCCGCGAGGCCGGCCCCGACCGGATGGCAGCGCTCGCTGGGGGGCTCGACGAGTGGGTGCCCGAGGTGGTGCTCGATCTCTCCGATGAGCCGGTCCTCGGCTATCGCGAGCGGATGGAGCTGGTGGCGGTGACCCTCGCGCGAGGGATCTCGTATCTAGGCCCGGACTTCCGCCTCGATCCGCCGATCGATGGCCCTCGCCTCGACGCGCCGACGCTCGCGGTGATCGGTACCGGCAAGCGAACGGGCAAGACGGCGATCGCCGGGGCCGTCGCGCGTGAGGCGGCCCGCCGCGGCCTCGATCCGATTGTGGTCGCGATGGGTCGCGGCGGGCCGCCGGAGCCACAGGTCGTCGAGGCGGGCGCGCTGACGCTGGCGCACCTGCTGGAGTTGGCGGTGAGCGGGCGCCACGCGGCGAGCGACTACCTCGAGGACGCCGTCACCTCGGGCGTGACGACGATCGGCGCTCGGCGGGCCGGCGGCGGTTTGGCAGGTCGCCCGTACCTCTCGAACGTGCGCGCGGCGGCCGAGATCGCGGTTTCCCGCGATCCCGACCTCGTGATCTTGGAGGGCAGCGGCGCCGCGATCCCCCCGGTCCCGTGGGATGCCGGCGTGCTGGTGGTGCCCGCCGATGCGCCGCCCGAGTACCTGGGCGGCTATCTCGGTCCTTTCCGGCTCTTGCTGTCCGACCTGGTGGTTGTTACCATGACATCCGGCCCGTTCACCGGGTCCGAGAACCTCTCCGCACTCCGCTCCCACGTTCGCCGTTTCACGGACGAGGCACGGATGCTCGTTACCGACTTCGTCCCTGAACCGTTGCGAGACGTACGGGGCGAGAGGGTGTTCTTCGCCACCACAGCTCCGGAGCCGGCCGCCACTAGGCAAGCCGAGCACCTGGAGACGGTGCACGGATGCCGGGTGGTGGCGCGGAGTGCGAGGCTCGCCGATCGCGCGGGCTTCGCGGAGGATCTCGACGCGGCCCACGGGTACGACGTCCTCCTCACGGAGCTGAAGGCGGCGGCGATCGACATCGGTGCCGCGCGCGCGGCCGACCGGGGGGCGGAGGTCGTGTTCGTGGACAACCGTGCCGTCGTCGTCGAGGGGTCGGATGACCTCGACTCGGCGTTGGCCCAAACGATCGAGACGGCCCGCAACCGAGGCAACGCGCGATGACCAACGAGAAACCCAAACCTCCACAGATCCAGATCATCGATCGCGAGCCAGGCCTTCCCTATTCGAAGGGCCTGATGGCGTCGCAGGTGATGGTGACCGGCCTCTCGCCGTTCCGCGCCTATCAGATCGCGCAAGCGGTGGAGGATCGGCTGGTCGAGCGAGCCCTCGGCAGCGTGACGAGCGACGAGCTGTGGACCGAGGCGCATGCGACCATCTCCGAGCTCGCGGGGCCTCGTTACGCCCGCAACTTCGAGCGATGGCGTGAGGTGGAGCGTCTCGACGTCCCGCTGGTGATCCTCATCGGGGGTGCCACTGGTGTCGGCAAGTCCACCATCGCCACGCAACTTGCCGCCCGTTTGGGCATCGTCCGGGTCGTCGCGACCGACGCGGTGCGCGAGGTGATGCGAGCGATGCTCTCCCCGGAGCTCGCGCCCACGTTGCACGTCTCGTCGTTCGAGGCGGATCGGGCCCTCCGCGAACCCCCGAGCCGTTCGGCGGATGCCCTCATCGTGGGGTTCCGCGAGCAGACCGCGGCTGTGTCGGTCGGGATCAACGCGATCATCGAACGCGCCGCCCTCGAGCGCACGAGCGTCGTGATCGAGGGCGCTCACGTCGTTCCCGGCTTCTTCGACGTCGAGACCCGCAGCGAGAGCCTACTGGCGGTACCCTTCGTGGTAGGCGTCGACGACGAAGAGCGACACCGCTCGCATTTCGCCGCTCGCGAGGATGCCGTCGAGGCCCGAATCGCTACGCGCTATGCGGAGGGGTTCGGCAACATCAGGAAGCTGCAGCGCTACGTCACCGATCAGGCGCTCGCGCACGGTGTTCCGGTCATCCCGAATCACAGCTTCGACCAGTCGATCGCTGCGGTGATCGACCTGGTGATGGAGCGCGCGACCACTCGCGCGGCCGAGCTTCGATCGATGTCGGAACCCGTCGACGGCGCCCCCCGGATCGTCCGGGAACACGACGAGGTCGACGAGAAAGCCAACCAGAAAGCCAACCAGAAAGCCAACCAGAAAGAAGGGATCGTCGCATGAGGCTCTTCCTGGACACCGCCAGCATCGAGGAGATCCGTGAGATCAATCGGTGGGGGGTTCTCGGCGGGGTCACCACCAACCCCACGTTGATCGCGAAGGAGGGGAAGAGCCCCGAAACGGTCTGGAAGGAGATCCTCGAGGAGGTCGACGGAGACGTCTCGCTCGAGACCACCGAGCTCGACGAAGACCCGATGTACGAGCAGGGCGTCGGGCTGGCACAGATGGCGCCGAATGCTGTCGTGAAGGTGCCGATGACGCCGAACGGGCTCGCCGCCGGGAAGCGGCTGGTGGCCGACGGGACGCGCATCAACGTCACACTTGTGTTCTCGCCGGCGCAAGCGATCCTGGCGGCGGAGATCGGGGCCTACATCGTGTCGCCATTCCTGGGCCGGATCGACGATGCCGCCGCGGACGGCATGCACGCGTTGCGGCAGATCTGCGAGATCTACGACGTGCAGGGCTACGAGACCGAGGTGCTGGCCGCCTCGCTTCGACACCCCATGCACATCGTGGACGCGGCGCTCGCCGGCGCGGACATCTCCACGATGCCGTTCGACGTGTTCGCGAAGCTCGTGAAGCACCCGTTGACCGACCTCGGCCTGGAGCGTTTCCTCGCCGATTGGAACAAGCTCGGAGAAGAGCTGAAGGGAGAGGCATAGTCCTCATGGATACAACGATGAACAGAAGCGCGCTCGAGGGGAAGCTGCTCCCCGAGCTGCAGCAGATCGCCCAGGCCCTCGGGGTCGAGGGCGTGCAGCGGCTGCGGAAGGCAGGCCTGATCGACGCCATCGTCGAGCGCGGCGAGGACACTGCCGCCGCCGGCAACGGCGAGATGGCACCGCGCTCGCGCTCGCGGGGAGCCGACCATAATGCCGAGGGCGGTGTCGCCACCGCGGAGGCGCCGGCTTCACCGGAGTCACCCGCGCAGGTCGCGGATGCGCCCGAGCCCTCCCCGGCGGGTGGCGGCGATGGAAGCGGGCGGGAAGGCCCCAACCGCGGGGGCGGCGAGGGAGGCGGAGGCGACCGAGGACCCTCCGATCGGGGCGACCGCGGACCCTCCGACCGGGGTGACCGCGGCGTGGACCGAGGCGGCGACCGGGGTGACCGCGATGGCGGGCGCTTCGACGACGGACCCGGCGGGCGCCGGCGTCGTCCGTCCCGCGAGGATCGCCGGCGCGCGCGTGAGGAGCGTCGCGCCCGTGAGGAAGCCGAGCGCCTGGAGCTGATCAAGACCGCTCCGTCCCGCAGCGGCATCCTCGACCTGCTGCCCGACGGCTACGGGTTCCTACGGACGTCGGGGTACCTCCCCGGTAACGACGACGTGTACGTGTCGCTCTCGACCGTCCGCAAGTACCAGCTCCGCAAGGGCGACGTGGTCACCGGCAAAGCCCGGCAGCCGCAGAACAACGAGAAGTACGCGGCGCTGCTCGACATCGAGACCGTGAACGACCAGGACGTGGACACCGCGCGCGAGCGCAAATCGTTCGACAAGCTGACGCCGTTGTTCCCGGACGACCGCTTCCGTCTGGAGAGCGGACCCCTCGCCGTCTCCGAGCGGATCATCGACATGATCGCGCCGATCGGCAAGGGCCAGCGGGGGATGATCGTCTCGCCCCCCAAGGCCGGCAAGACGACCATCCTCAAGCAGATCGCCAACGGCATCATCCACTCCAACCCCGAGGTGCACCTGATGGTGCTACTCGTGGACGAGCGGCCCGAGGAAGTCACCGACTGGCAGCGCACGGTAACGGCGGCCGAGGTCGTCTACTCGACGTTCGACAAGCCGACCGACCAGCACATCCAGGTGACCGAGCTGGTGTTGGAGCGGGCGAAGCGACTGGCCGAGGCCGGCCAGGACGTGGCCATCATCCTGGACTCGCTCACCCGGCTGGCCCGCGCCTATAACCTGTCGATGCCGGCGTCGGGCAAGATCCTCACAGGGGGCATCGACTCGGCCGCGCTGTATCCCCCTCGGCGGTTCTTCGGGGCCGCGCGGAACATCGAGGAGGGTGGTTCGCTCACGATCATCGCGAGCGCCCTGGTCGAGACGGGCTCGCGGATGGACGACGGGATCTTCGAGGAGTTCAAGGCCACCGGCAACATGGAGCTCCGGCTGGATCGTCAGCTCGCCGAGAAGCGGCTGTTCCCGACGATCAACGTGGACGCCTCGGGCACGCGTAAGGAGGAGCTGCTGCTCCCGCCCGAGGAGCTGGCGTTGGTGATCAAGCTGCGCCGGGTCCTGCACGCGCTCGAGCCGGGGGCCGCCCTGGAGCTGCTGGTGGACAAGATCCGTGCCACCAAGTCGAACGAGCAGTTCCTGAAGGAGATCGCCAAGGCACCGTCCAGCGGCTGAGCGGGAATACGGGGGCGTTGTTCAAGGCGGAGGGTACGCTTCCCTCCGACGCACCTGAGGAGACAACGATGAAACAAGGCATCCACCCCGAGTACCAGATCGCGAACGTGCACTGCTCGTGCGGCAACACGTTCCAGACCCGCTCGACGGTGTCCGAGATCCGGGCGGAGCTGTGTTCGAACTGCCACCCGTTCTACACCGGCAAGCAGAAGCTGGTGGACGCGGGAGGTCGTGTCGAGCGGTTCCAGCGCCGGTACGCGAAGACCCAAGCCGCTCAGGCAGAAGCCGGGCGCTCCTAGCCGGGGTGCCCGGCGACGCTGCATCGAAGCCCCTCCTCTACGGTGGCCAAGCGGTCATCGAAGGGGTGATGATGCGTGGTCCCGACCACTGGGCCGTGGCCGTTCGCCGGCCCGATGGGGGGATCCACACCGAGTCGCATCAGATCGACTCGATCGTCAAGCGCATCCCCTTGCTCGGCAAGCCGTTCCTCCGGGGCGTGATCGTGCTCGGCCAATCGCTCGCGATCGGGATGCGGGCCCTGCTGATCTCAGCGAACCGGGCCGTGGACGAGGAGCAGCAGCTCACGCCCCTGCAGGTGGGCATCAGCCTCGCGATCGCCCTGGTCCTGTTCTTGGGGATCTTCATCCTTGGCCCCACCGCCTTGTTCGCGTGGGGGCAGGACCGCCTCCCGGGCGGCCTGTGGCTGCACCTGGCGGAGGGCGTGTTCCGCGTGGGCATCTTCGTCGGCTACCTCTGGCTGATCGGGCGGACGAAGGACGTGCGCCGCGTGTTCGAGTACCACGGTGCCGAGCACAAGACGATCGCCGCGAACGAGCACGAGTCGCCACTCGTGCCCGAGGAGATCGACCGGTTCCCGAAAGAGCACGTGCGTTGCGGAACGAACTTCCTGATCATCGTGCTGGTCGTGACCGTCTTCGTCTTCGCCCTGTTCGGGACTCCGGAGCTCGCCTGGCGGATCGGATCGCGGTTGCTCGCGATCCCGCTCATCGCCGGCCTCGCGTACGAGGCGCTCCGCCTGGGGGCGCGCTTCCCCAACTCGCATGCGATGCGGGCCCTGATGCGCCCCGGCATCTGGCTGCAGAAGATCACGACGCGGGAACCGAACCACGAGCAGATCGAGGTCGCGGTGGCATCTTTCTCGGAGGTGCGCCGTGCCGAGCGCGCGGCCGCCGCCGTTGGAGAGCCCACGGCCGAAGAGCCAGGGGAGCTACCCGAACCGCTCTAAACATCCCGGGAGGTTCAGGCCGTCCAGGCCATCAGCGGGACTTGCGCATCGATCCGCGGAGGTCGTTGCAACGCCCCCGAACGCCGGTGAAGATGAGCGCGTTCCCCTCTTGACCGGAGGTGTTGTGATGGAGACGAGCGACCTCGATCTGCCGTTGCTCCCGAGCGCCGAGCAGATCCGTCGGCGGGAGTTCGCGTCGGTCCGGCGTGGGTACGACCCGCAACAAGTACGGGACTACCTCACGCAGGTGGCCGCGCAGGTCGAGACCTTGGAGAAGGACATGCGCGAAGGCGGCGACGAGGGCGGCCACCCTGCCGGCCCGACGGGCATCCAGGCCCTCGCCGACATCGACAGCGACGAGTCTCCCGATGACGCGTCCGACGACCCCTATCAGCGGGTGGCGCGCCGGTTCGCAGTGGTGTTCGAAACCGCCGACACGGAAGCCGAGGAGATCCTGAGCCGTGCCCGCGACGAAGCGACACGCGTGCTCACCGATGCTCGCTCGGAGGCCGACCGGATCCGTGTCGACGCGCAGGCACGCGCAGAGGAGGCACGGCAGGAGGGACGTGAGGCGCTCGAGCGAGCGAAGCGCGAGGCCGAAGAGACCATGGGGGATCTGCAGATCCGTCGCGCGAGCCTCGCGGAGCAGCTCGACGGCATGCGCTCCACCCTGCTGGCTGTCGCGGACGACCTGCTGATGGAGCCGGCCGACGAGATTGCCGAGAGCGTGGATATGGACGCGAACGAACCGGTCGAGGCTGCGGTCATCGAAGGAGACGCCGACCAGGAACCCGAGCCGGCCAAGGTCGTCGCGGAAGAGGACGAGGACTGGCTCTTCGAGAGCGGCCTCGACATCCCGGAGCTCGAGCTCACCGACCCCGAGCAGGACGAGGGGGCGCGCGGCTAGCCCCGGCTCCATCTGCGCGGGCCGGACCGCCCGGCCCTCCCTGCGACAATCCCCGCCATGGGGGAGTTCGAGGCGAGGCTCGACGAGATTGAGGCGCGGTTCCGGGCCATCGAGGCCGAGATGTCGCTGCCCGAGGTCGCCGCCGAACCCGACCGGCTCCGGACCCTGGGCAAGACCTACGCCGAGCTCGGCGATGTGGTGCGCCCGTACCGCGAGTACCGAGCCGCGACCGCAGAGGCCGCGGACGCGCGCGAGCTGGCGGAGCACGAATCGGACGAGGAGGCGGCCCGCTTCTACCGCGAGGAGGCCGAGCGCGCGGAGGCGACCGCTGCCGAGCTGCGGGCCGCGCTCGAGCTGCTGCTGGTGCCGAAGGACCCGAACGACGGCAAGGACGTGATCGTCGAAGTCCGTGCCGGCGCGGGCGGCGAGGAGGCGGCGCTCTGGGCCGGCGAGCTCTTCGAGATGTACCGCCATCTCGCCGAGAGACGACGATGGAAGACGGACGTGATCGCGTCCTCGCCCTCGGAGCTCGGGGGATTCAAGGAGGTCTCGCTGGAGGTCCGGGGAAAAGACGCCTACGGACGTCTGAAGTACGAGGCGGGCGTGCACAGGGTGCAGCGCGTGCCCGCCACCGAGTCCTCCGGCAGGATCCACACGTCCACGGCGACCGTGGCGGTCATGCCGCAGGCCGAGGAGATCGAGGTGGAGATCCGTCCCGAAGATCTGCAGATCGACGTCTATCGATCGAGCGGCCCCGGAGGACAGTCGGTGAACACGACCGACTCCGCGGTCCGGATCGTGCACAAGCCCACCGGGATCAAAGTCGAGGTTCAGGAGGAGCGCTCGCAGCTCCAGAACCGAGAGAAGGCGATGCGCTACCTGCGGGCCCGGCTCTATCAGATGGCCCTGGACGAGGCCCAGGCGAAGGAGGCCGCCGCGCGCCGCTCGCAGCTGGGGACAGGAGAGCGCTCGGAGAAGATCCGGACCTACAACTTCCCCGAGGGGCGGGTCACCGATCATCGCGTCAAACACACGACACATCAGCTGGAGAACGTGCTCGAAGGCGGCGACGAGCTGGAAGGGATCGTCGACCGGCTTCAGTCCGCCGCGCGTGCCGAGCAACTCGCTCGACCGGACGACGACGAGGATTGACGCCCGCCGTGAGGCCCGCCGACGTGATCCGCCGCGGAGCCGACTACTTGGCTCGGCACGACGTCGACAGCCCGCTGGCGTCCGCCGAGCAGCTCATGATGCTCGTGCTCGGCACCGACCGGGCCGGCGCGTACGCGCGCACGGACGGGTTGCGCGCGGCCGAGGCGAAGGCGTTCGGCAGGGCGCTCTGCCGGCGGTGCACGGGTACCCCGCTGCAGCATCTGACCGGGGTCGCCGGGTTCCGCGGCCTCGATCTGGTCGTTCGACGGGGGGTCTTCGTGCCGCGTCCCGAGACGGAGGTGCTCGTGGGCGTGGCGCTGGAGATGATCGAGGGCGTCGACCGGCCGGTCGTCGTCGACGTGGGGACCGGATCGGGAGCGATCGCGCTCGCGATCAAGTACGAGCGGCCCGATGCGGTCGTTCACGCGACCGACACGTCGCCGGAGGCGGTCGACCTTGCGCGGGAGAACGCCGAGCGTCTCGAGCTGGACGTAGACGTGGTGCAGGGGGGCCTCCTCGAGCCGCTGCCGCCCTCCGTGCGTCCCGACCTCGTCGCGAGCAACCCGCCCTACGTGCCGCTCGCGGAAGAGGCCGCGTTGCCGCTGGACGTCTTGGCGGAGCCGCGCGAGGCGGTGTTCGGCCACGCGGAGGTCTATAGCGAG
>Ga0299907_10003545_pt1 | contig 10014 bp, 7 predicted proteins | sample RVTome_16_FD_198680 | JGI IMG/M metagenome (GOLD analysis project Ga0299907, IMG submission 198680) | Soil microbial communities from uranium-contaminated site in the Upper Colorado River Basin, Wyoming, United States - RVT152D67 (version 2) ... | reverse complement strand
CTTACTTGTAGTTTAGTTACGTAAGATAGTGAAGTAGTTTAGATTTAAGGATTGTACTAAATCTTTTTATGAGTTACTATTTCAGGTAAAAACTTTAGCGGCGGCGTTCCTGTTGGAACGGATCGCTAAATGGTTTAGTATAAGCTTTTGTTGTATGTATGCATTACCGTATATATATCTTTTAATGTAATAGAGGTAAACGTGTCATTGAGTTTAGAATATGGCAGCAATGGAAGTAGACAACGAATGTCCGTACGAATTCCAGGAACCTGGTGACCTGTACATCCTCTATTCGTACTATGGCATTGGTATCTGGCCGCGTCGACCTCAAGGACTCGGAATGATCATCCATGGCGTCTCCGTATACGTATCATCCTCATCGGACCGAAAAATACTCTACGTGCTTCTAGATAAACGGAACGAAGGTGAAGGATCTCCATATGTCCGAGCATGGCCGACAACGATGCCTATTTTCGTCGTTCCGAAGACATGGAATGCTATACGCTCGCTGATTGATGAATTTCACGAGAGACTGTTGGCTGGCCTTATCGACAACTCGATGTTGACCGATCGTGAACATGTTGCCGAACTCGAGGATTGAACACCATATTTGATGAAATCCGATTTACCTTGATACTGTGTTTAAATTGCTTAACATTTATCTTGTAATCTGCTTATAACCAAGTAGTTATTATGGTATATGAGTTTATATAACCGTGAGCTTATGTGTAATCAATATTGCATTATCTTAAAGGATGAAAAATTATTTTAAGATGGAGGAATGTTATGTAACACACTATGTAATAGATGTTATGAAATTGGCCTTGGCATTGTAATTTTTCAACAAAGTTCAATGGCTAGAGAGTGAGAAAGGAATGGCCATAAAACGTGCCTTCTATACTAAACAGTAGCCATCAATTCTAATCAAAACATAGACTGGCCATTACTTTTAATTAAACAAGGCTTGTTTAATATTTTCTTTTCTGCACAAGCAAAGCATTGTTCTCTGAATGTGTTATTCTTTCTCTGTCTCTATGCCAGTGGAGAAAACTATGCAAATTGACACATATAAAAGGCAGTACATTGGCAATTGAAAAACCATTGGAAAATCTGGCTCTTTAGACTCCGTAAGAGATAGAATCGAGATAACTTGTACAATGAATAATCTTATTTTAAAATAAAAGCAGTTTTATAAGCAAAAGTTTGAGTTAGAACTTTTCATTGGTGGCCCGTGAGAGGACTGCCCTCAAAATAAAATTATTCATTGGGAAAAAACGGAGCGATTTTAAGTAACACTTAAATATAAAAAGTGAAAAGTAAAAACTTCAAGCAAGTAAGCAGAAGTTGCATCAATTCCCGGGAAGGAAGGAAAGAAGAAGGACGAAAAAACGTCGTACGAAGACAGAGGCATTCCGAAATCGTCAACGCGCGCAAACTTCCATCCATACGGCGATAAGGTATGTGTTATGTCAGTTAAATACGTAGAAATAAATCACGTAGGGGACGGAAATTATCATTTCCGTATAGAATACAACAATAGCGAAATTAGAATTTACTACAACCTAACTTTGGAGCAACTTACTGATATTCTTACTGATATGATTGCACTGGGTGAACTTAACCCGACTATAATAAGCGAATTTAATTTGTAATAAGCAGGCATCATGTCAATTAAGTCAGTGGTTGTATTTAAAGTAGGAAACGATAACTTTACTTGTAGTATAACGTATTCTAACGGCGAAGTCAAGAATTTTACTAACTTGACACTAGATCAACTTACTGAACAAGTTCTCAGTAAACTCCCTACGCATATTCTCGATTCGATGATTGCAGCAGGTCAACTCAACTTATAATTGCGGATTTTTGAGAAATAAAAAATACGTTTAATGTTTCACAACGTTGAAATATTAGCCGTATATAAAGTAGAGGAAAATAATTACACTCTTTACATAAAATATCAAGACGGCGAAGTTAAAATTTATTACGATCTTGAATTAGATTTTCTTCTTGATATTCTTGACTCTTAGTAGCGATAAGTAGAGTTAGGCTGCAACAAAAGTAATAGAGAAAGGACCAAGCAAGGCTTTTTCTAAGTTAGCAGATTTCCAATCCGCGCCGATTAAAAATTTAGGGCATTGAAAAAACCTAGTAAAACAAAAGGGTGTAAGCTAAAACTTCACGTAAGTTAAGTTAGGCGCGTTACAAATATGACGGAAGCGGAAAAAATAGCCGTGTTAGAAAACCAGATAAAACATCTGAGTATAAATGTCAGTGGCGTTTTGAACTTAGTACCGCCATTTACCGGGGATGACGAAAATTTAGCTCCGCAATTGCTAAATGTTTTCTTCACCGCGGTTGAACAAGCCACTAAAGATGCCGAGCATCTTCGAGTGCAAATTGCCCGTGCTCGCCTTAGGGGTAAGGCAGCAGAATACCTAAGCATGTGCCCAGAATTACTGGCCACAGATAAATGGGATGATTTCAAGAAACTTTTGAGCGAAAGATTTTCGCAACAGATTCCGATTCCGCTTTTGTACCTTCAAATAAATACTTGCGAAATGGAACCTAGGGAAAAGGTAGTCGATTTTGTTAATCGTATTAAGAAAATTGGGTGCCTGTTATACCAATCAGGGCAGGGAGGCCCAGCCCATAATGCCGTTATCGATGCGATGATGAATGCATCTTTTAAGAAAGGGTTACTCCCATTTCTTCGCAGGGGACTACTCCAAAAAGACCCCGTAACATTAGCTGAATCAGTCCAAGAGGCAATGCGTTTAGAAACTAACGCTCTCTTAGAACAGGGTCCGCATTCGAAACGCAGAGCCCATGTAGTCAACACGGTCTATGCAGATTCGACATTTGTGGGTACCGCATTTCAATCCGGCCCACGAGGCAAACGACCTAATTCGGTTGATAAAAAGCGATTTAATGACACTTGTTTTCGATGTAACAAAAAAGGGCACTTTGCTCGAAATTGTAATGCCTGTCGCATCTGCAATACCGATTCTCATACGACTGCAAATTGCTTTAAACGCATGAGCCGTATGAAGAAGCAGGGAAACTCTCCAAGACCCTTCCCGGGGCTGAAGCGGTCTGCGCTAGACAAGCCCCAAGGTGCGAAGCCGGAGCAAAACAGCTCCCGCTTTTCGAAGTAATGGTTAACAGTCAAATTTGCCAAGCTCTCCTCGATACCGGTTCTTCATTAAACATCGTAGATAGAGATTTCTTAGCGAAATTACCAAGTAGTCCTAAAATTCAAACAGCAACAGAATTACTAATTAGTACTTTAGGTGGTCGAGTCCAATCAAGTGGCCTCGTTACATTAACTTTTCAACTAGGCTCAAGTAAATTTACTGACTCATTCGTAGTTATTTCTGCCAGTGACTTCTTATTACCAAGCGAAATCTTGTTAGGTTTACCGTTTCTTCAAAAATTTTCAGTTACGTATCGAGGAAGCGATAATGCCATTCTTATTGGCAACCAGGAAATTTCCCCATCTTTGTCCATCCCTTGCCGATCAGAAAATTTTTCTTTATCGCACGAATATCAGGCAAGTGAGGGATTAGATGGCATCGAATTTTGGCAACCATTATCTTCACAAATGTTGACACAAGACCAATATTGTTTAGTAACTCTAGCGGGTGAAGAACAAAGTTATTTACTTGATGCTAACAGTCCAGTAAAATTCAAAGTAGGAAAAAAGCAAGGATCTTTTTCAGTAGAGACAATTTCGAAGAAGGCAGTCTCACCTGAACTTTTCGATAAAAAACGCGAAAGCGAACTTCTTGGTTTATTCCAAACCGATCATCTGCAACCTAATGAGGCTAAACAATTAACTAAATTGATCAAAGAAAACTTAGACTGCTTTGCTCGAAACCTCTCAGAAATCGGATCGGTAAAAGATGCTGAGTGCGAAATAAACCTCACATCAAATATGCCAGTCAATGCCCGTCCATACCGAATTCCTGAAACTTTAAAACCTGAACTAAAACGACAGATCGATGAATTACTCGAGGCTGGAATTATTGAACCAAGTAAGAGCCCGTATTCTAGCCCAGTAGTCATGGTAAAAAAGAAAGATGGTAGTCTGAGGCTCTGTTGTGACTATCGCAGATTGAATCAAATCACAATTCGTGATGTTTTTCCATTACCGAATATTAATGAGATTTTCGATAAATTACGAGGTGCAAAAATATTCACTACCTGCGATTCTTACTCAGGGTATCATCAAATTCCAGTACCGACTAAAGATCGACCCAAAACGGCATTTATTTCAGAAAACGGTTTATTCCAATACCGCCGTGCTCCTTTTGGGTTAGTGAATCTTCCATCGCAATTCATGCGCGAAATGAAGAAAATCTTTCAAGATCTTCCTTTCGTAGAAGTATTCTTGGATGACATTATCTGCTTTTCAAAAACATTTGTCGAACACTTAGAGCATTTGGCAATCTTATTCCAAAGACTCAGAGATGTGAATTTGAAATTAAAAATGAAGAAATGCACTTTCGGTCATACATCTCTGAAATTCTTGGGACATATCATCCAAGCCGATGGCATACACATAGACACGTCAAAGGTAGCAGCCATAAAAGACATGGGTGCACCTACGACTGTCAGAGAACTCCAACAGGTGCTAGGACTTTTTAACTATTATCGGCGTCATATTCCTTGTTACTCCGATATAGTTCGACCTCTTTCGAAGTTATTAGGTCCAATCAGTACGAAAAAATCAGGTGAAAGTGAAAAAATCCCTTGGAATACCGAACAGCAAGAAGCATTAGATACCTTAAAAAATTTATTAACTACGGATAAAGTTTTGATATATCCGGACTTTTCGAAACACTTCTTTCTGGTAACCGATGCTTCAAATGTCGCAGTAGGCGGCGTACTCAGCCAAGAAGATGAAAAAACGGGATTACTTAAGCCAATTGCTTTTTACTCTCGAACCCTAAATAAAGCTGAACAACGGTATAGCACTATTGAAAAAGAATTATTAGCTGTAGTTTACTGTTGCACACAAGCCAAACCATACATCTACGGTCGGCAATTTACCGTTGTAACTGACCACGCACCACTCACTTGGTTATTAAAATTTAGAGATTCGACTTCTCGTTTGACGCGATTCACCATAAAGCTTCTTGAGTATGATTTTTATGTCATACATTTACCTGGCAAAGACAATCGAGTAGCTGATGCACTCTCTCGTATCTTACCTACGAAAACTAGCACTAAGAACTTTCAAAGTGAGTTATTAGCATGCGCAACTTTTTGTCAAATTAACAACGCAGATATCTTAAATTATCAACAAAGCACTAACTTTCAAACTTATGTTGCGAAATTGAAAGAAAAGACAAACATGCCAATCAAACTCCTTTCGGATAAATTAACGGCTATTCAACAAAATGGCAAATGGTTAATATTACTTGGACCGGAACCCCATGCACTTAAAAATACAATTTTACGAAACCTGCATGATCACATAACTTCTGGTCATTTCGGCTATAAAAAGACGCATGAGCAAGTTCGACAATTTTACTGGTGGGAAGGCCTTTCAGCCTTTGTAAAAAATTACGTGTCGACTTGCGATTTATGCCAACGACGCAAAAACAAACCTCGTGGCATGCGCTCTTTAGGAAGGTATCCCCTTCCAAGAGAACCATTTGACATAATTTCATGCGATTTGAAAGGTCCATTAGCGACCAGTGAGGCAGGAAATAAATACATTTTCTGTGCGATTGATTGGTACACAAAGTGGATTGAATGCATTCCTATCCCCGATAAGACCGCTCCAGTAGTGGCAAATGCTTTAATTTGTGGGGTAATTTCTAGACATGGAATACCTAACACAATATTGACTGATTGTGGGACCGAAATGCGTAATACCCTTATGACGGAAATGTGCAAAATTTTAAATGTAAATAAGTTTGAAATTTCGCCATTTCACCCCAGTTCAAACGGTCAAGTTGAACGAGTTAATCGAACTATCGGCGATTTACTCGCCATTTTCATAAATGAACGCCAAAATGACTGGGATACTTTATTACCGTTGCTACTGTTCGCTTATCGCAATACCGAACATTCAGCAACTGGTTTAACTCCATTTTTCAGTCTGTATCACAGAAAAGTTCGTGGCCCGTTTGATCTTGATATCCCGCAATTACGGCCTTATGCCGATGATGATGATTACGCAGCCCAACTCAGCAAAGTCATGCAATCTACTAAAGAGCAGATTGACAGAAATTTGCTCTTATCAAAAGAGATTCAAGAGCAAAATAGACCGGTGAAAGACACGACAGTTTTTCACATCGGCGATTTAGTTCTCTGGTACAATCCGATAGCAAAACGTGGATTATCACCAAAACTGAAATTAGCGAATCAAGGCCCTTATAAGATTGTCTCAAAAAATAATGACAATGTTTTTCATATCCAAAGCCTTGATGGCAAATGGAATAAGCGAGTCCATGCAGATCAGTTGAAGAAATATAAGCAGCGAGAAGAGCCTCTTTTAGAAGATGATCACTTGATACCTTCTTTAGACTTAAATGTGACTTCTTCACAATCTTCAACCGCTATCCCAATTTCCCCAACCCCTCCAGACCCTGGTACTTCTACTCAAGTCACCGCTGACCCCAGGCCGGAAATAACTAAACGTCATTCCACAAGACAGAGTAAAACTCCAAATCGTTACAATCCTGCCACGTATATTGACTCAATAACTGAGCAATTACACCAATTTGCATTAGGTCCATTTTAAAAAATAAAAAGAAAAAACAAATAGGGGGGTATGAGATTATTCTTATTCTTTTATTTTATTCCATGATCATTTGGATCATAAGTATTTGTTTTTTCTTTTCCAGATGCAATTCAAACTGTGGCACTACGTCTTGATATTCCTTACCTGTGCTGTACTTTTGCAAGCTGCCCATAAACAAGCAAATAAAAAACGTCGCATACGCCTTTCCCTTGCTAACTCCATTTATGAACAAGAAAGAGCTAACAGACGAATGCGAGAAGATACTTTTTCGGAACAAACTGAAAGACATGCCCGCAAAACCATTCAAGAACCAGTACTTCGATGCAGGTACAATCAAAGTTTCGCATGCTCTCCTTTTCAACCTGATAAAGCTTTACAACAAAGATTCCCAAAACATTGGTGTAAAGGACAACGGTGTCAATTTTGCGCACTTGATTACCAATTATTCTTATTAGAACGTAATAATATTTCACCGCTACCAAAGATACTTCACTTCTCTATCCATGAAGAAAATATCACCAAAGAAATGTCAAAGTACCAAAGCAAAATAATCGAATGCAAATATGGCGATAATAAAACATGCCATTGTAAACAAGATGACAGGTGCTTCGGGACGAAAGAAGCATGTAACCTGTTGGGAGGCAAAAAATGCAAGCCTTTCCCGCAAAGTGGCCAATTAGCACTAGACATTTGTGCTTGCCGAATGCGCTCGATTATCTCTAAGCTTTTGTATCACTCTGACGAAAAGATTTACAAACAACCGGTGATCATAAAAGTTCCAGTTTGCCATTACAATATGTCGCAAACACAACAAAATAGAATGAAACAACGGAAAAAGAGAAGTGCAGTGCCTTTAAAAAATGATAAAGATATATTTGTAAAGATAGAAGACACCTTTGTACTTGTCAATGAATCTGGCGAATTACTTGTGCAAAAAGATGGCTTGAATTACAAGCAACATGTAGAGGCAAATAGCGAAATTGTCCGTATCGAAATCCCGGTTGAATTTTTTATTCACACAGGCATAATCGAAGTTTTCTTTATGACTAAATTAGGTATGAGAAAAATTGAGCATTATACCCATGAGTCTACTGTTTGTAATAAACTTACTTGCATTCTCTGTTTCGAAATTCTTGAACATTTAGATTGCTTACCATCGCATGTTACGTATATCTTATACGGTGTAGGTATTATCTTTGCATTAATCCTTTTATCGTATCTTGCAACGATTTTTAGATTCGTTAGAGCAATTCTTAAATTAATCTTTTTTGGCTTAAATCTAATATGGCGAGGTATTAAACAATTCTTTCGTCTTAACTTGTTAGTAGGGATAGTATGCGGTATTCATACTCGCAGACATGCTCAACATTGGCATATTAACTTGCGGAATGCAGTTCAACCTGAAAAATTGGCGTTGGTCATATTACTCTTCCTACCCTTAACCCTTGCATGTAATGATTTGACTGTGCAAGAAACGACAATAACTAATTGCGTACAAATTGAAAATAAAGAAAATTGTAAATTGGAAACAGAACTCCAAGCTAATCTTTTAAATATAGGATTTACGCAATGCATGACACTTCATAGAAAAAATCAACCTTTAGTTAAGGTAGATATGAAGTATGAAAGTTTAACTTGCAAATGGCTTACGAAACGCTTATATTATACGGCTCCCTTCCAATACCAAGTCATATCGCAACAAGCTTGTAGTTATAATGCCTTTTGCGGCGGAGGAACCCATTGCGTTGACGAATATGAATTTGAACTTCAGAAGAAGTTAAATCTTTCTTGGCCTGGTTATACACGTTGCTTTGGCTTAATCAAGCATGGCCTATTTGACTGTATCGGTTCGATGTCAAGTAGTTGCTTATTTACTCGGTATTATGTCATACCCGATCATAAAAATTTGGTCGAAGTACGACAGCCCCTTGAGATAATTTGTGAACCAACAATCTCTTTGACGATCACAAATGAAACTGGTATCCCTAATAAAATCTTTCTCAGCAATTCCCTCAAAATAAACGAATATATTTCGGCTGATGTGCTAGGTACATTTCAATTACCGACTCCAATCATAAATCAAAACTTTTTAAAACATGTTGCAAACGAAACTTTCTTTTTGTCAGGCACCGCAACTGAAAATGCTCCGATAGCAGGAAGTATCGGAGATATTCAATTAAAATCTGTTGACGATAAAAAATTTATCTTTGATAAAAATATTATAACTTGCGGTCATATTGACGATTCGATAAACTGTAAAAAACAAGAGTCGGCACTCTTTAAAATCTTATATGCGAATCATAGTAAACTCCCTATGAATTTAGGTATTCATCAATTATTCATACACGAAGGTGAAATCCAATCCCATGTACTTGAAGCTAGCCCAGTTCAGATTCAAATAAAATTTAAGAACTTTAACGTTAGTTTTCAAACTGATCGTGTATGCCCTGAAATAGGTGATGACCTGAAAGTTAAAGGTTGTTATCAATGCAAACTCTTAGCCCTGATAAAATTCCAAGCTCGAAGTTCATGTCACGATGGTTCAGCCTTAGGTTACTTAGAAAATGACCCAACCCAAGCCTCTTATATACCTTTAACGGGAAATCTTGCAGATAAGGAATTTTATTTTTTGGCTAACACAAAGTGTATTAACACGCGCTTTTGTCTGAAAACCTCTGCAAGCACGGCTTGTGAACCAATTAAATTTTGCCTAAATGAACCAATTATCCATTTAGTTTCTCTCCAAGATGGCACTGTTGTTTCAAGTAACGCTACTCGCGATTACTCAATGAATCTTGATCTTAACCCACTTCCCCTTATTGATTCCTTGGGAAACCTGATACCAAATCTCTTTGGTTGGCTGACCACTGGTTTGATCTACGTGGTCTTTGTTGGAATCGGATTCCTTATTGTTGCATTTTGCCTTGGAATCCGACGTTAAACAGCTTTAAAAGAAATTCCAACTTAATCAACTTCCAATTAAGCATTAAGTATGTAATCGTATTTAATCCAATAAGCTTACTGTATTTAATCATACTGAACGTAATAATTAGTAGTAGTTTAATTAAGAATAAGCTTACTTGTAGTTTAGTTACGTAAGATAGTGAAGTAGTTTAGATTTAAGGATTGTACTAATCTTTTTATGAGTTACTATTTCAGGTAAAAACTTTAGCGGCGGCGTTCCTGTTGGAACGGATCGCTAAATGGTTTAGTATAAGCTTTTGTTGTATGTATGCATTACCGTATATATATCTTTTAAT
>Ga0299907_10003544_pt1 | contig 10015 bp, 15 predicted proteins | sample RVTome_16_FD_198680 | JGI IMG/M metagenome (GOLD analysis project Ga0299907, IMG submission 198680) | Soil microbial communities from uranium-contaminated site in the Upper Colorado River Basin, Wyoming, United States - RVT152D67 (version 2) ... | reverse complement strand
GGACGGTGGTCACATGGGTTGCGGGTCGGGTCCCGTTCGCGACATCATGTGCGTCCGGCGCTCGTGAAAGGTTTCACGAGCGGCCGGACGCCCCCGGCACGGCCCACGGCACGGATTAGGATGGCGCGCGGATGAACCTTCCAGACAGGCTCGTCGCCCTGAGGCAGCGGGCGGAGCCCATCGTGCGGGACTTCGAGTGGACGTGGACCACCGCCGTGCTCGCGTCCCTGGCGCTGGTCTTCTTCTCGATGATCACGATGGTCGTGATGCCGTCGGCCTGGATGTACATCGCCGAGCAGCAGTTCGGCTGGGGCGGCCCGTCGGGCACAGGCGACTGGTGGCTCGAGCTCCGGGACGCGGTCGCGATGGGGCTGACCACGGGTCCGTTCGTGACGGTGCTCGTCCTGGCCGTCCTGATGCAGAACTGGCGCCGGCGGCTCCGCGGGCGCACCGGCGACTCGCGTCCGACCGGTGGGTACCGCTGATGCCGTTCCAGAAGACCGAGGTCGACATCCACACCGACTACGTGGTCGAGGCCGTCGACCCGTCCTGGCTCGCCCAGGGGGTCAGGTCGCCCAAGCATCTGATGCTCGACCCGGACAACTGCATCCTGTGCCGGGCCTGCGAGGACGTGTGCCCGTGGAACTGCATCTTCATGATGTCGCCGGAGATCGTGGAGGGCGCCGAGCGCGACTCGGTCGCCGCCGAGATCGGCAACGCGAGCGCGATCTTCGTCGTTGACGACAACGCGTGCACGAGGTGCTCGGTGTGCGTGGAGCGGTGCCCGACGGACACGCTGTACTATGCGCGGCTGCCGGAGGACGCCGGCGGGACACGCACGATGGGTTCTGTTCCGTTGTCGCAGAAGGCCGACGAGGACTAGCGACCTCAGAGGGGGAAGCGCAGGGTGAAGCTCAAGCCGCCGCCACCCGGCGAGGTGCTGGACCGGATGCGGGACACCGAGGTCTGGAAGTCGATCTTCCGGCCGGGGTCGATCTTCCGCAGGGGCTACAAGGACACGTCCCGCGACCGGGCGCTCGCGACGATGAACAACGTCCTGTACCACCTCCATCCGGTCAAGATGAAGCGCCACGGCTTGAAGCTGACCTACACGTTCTGCCTGGGTGGGCTGTCGTTCTTCCTGTTCATCCTGCTCACGGTCACCGGCATCTTCCTGATGTTCTTCTACCGGCCGATGGCCGAGCTCGCGAGCGCCACCGCGTACGCCGACATGCAGAACATCCGCACGGGCGTCTTCTTCGGCGACCTCGTCCGCAACCTGCACCGGTGGGGCGCGCACCTGATGGTCTTCAGCGTGACGCTGCACATGGCCCGCGTGTTCTACACGGGCGCCTACAAGCCCCCGCGCGAGTTCAACTGGGTCGTCGGCGTGATCCTGCTGTTCCTGACGCTCGGTCTGTCGTTCACCGGCTACCTGCTGCCGTGGGACCAGCTCGCGATCTGGGCCGTGACGGTCGGTACGTCGCTTGCCGGGTACTCGCCGCTGATCGCGAAGCAGGCGAACTTCCTCCTACTGGGCGGCGTGACGGTCGGACCCGAAACGCTGCTCCGTTGGTACGTGCTGCACGTCCTGGCGCTGCCGTTCGTGCTGGTGCTGTTCCTTGCCGTGCACTTCTGGCGGATCCGCAAGGACGGCGGGATCTCGGGACCGCTGTAGAGCTCGGAGAGCTGAAGGAAGAGATGGCGCGAGAGGACACACCGCTAGACCAGGAGACCTTCGACCGCGTCCTCGCCGAGGAGCTCGCCAAGGGCACCGACCGGCGTGTCGCCGAAGGGCGCGCGCGGTCGGCTGCCGTGCGGGCGCTTCGGGCGAAGAGCGGCGAAGGTCCCGAGGCGGCGGCGCCACCGCCCGACGCTGCCGCTGCTCAGCCACAGGGAGACGGGGAGGCTGCGGCCGCGGCGGCTGCGGTTCCTGCGGCTCGGCCGGCTCCTGTCTCTCGGCCGGCGGCTGCTGCTCCCGCTGCTGCGGCGGCTGCGCCCTCTCCGGGTGGGGTGGCGGTCGCGGCTCCCGTCAGGGAGGCGCCGGGGCCTTCGGGGAACGTTCCTTCGCCGAAGAAGGGGGTGCAGGACAAGCATCGGTTGCTGGCGTTGGTGCCGCCGGAGGGGATCCAGCGGGTCGAGCGGGAGCAGGGCGACCGGATCAACGTGTGGCCGCACCTGCTGATCGAGGAGTTCGTCGCGCTGTTGGTCCTGTCGGCGGGGTTGGTGATCTTCTCGACGTTCGTGAACGCACCGCTGCGGGAGCTGGCGAACCCGAACCTGACGCCGAACCCGTCGAAGGCCCCGTGGTACTTCCTGGGGCTGCAGGAGCTGCTGCGGTACTTCCACCCGCTCGTGGCGGGGATCACGATCCCGACGTTCATCCTGCTGGCGCTGGCGGCGGTCCCCTACGTCGACCGCAACCCGAGCACACGGCCAGGCGACCGCAAGCTCGCGATCACGCTGTTCACGATGCTGTTCATGTTCGGGGCGACGCTCACGATCATCGGCTCGTTCTTCCGCGGCACGGGCTACAACTGGGTGTGGCCGTGGGCGCAGGGGGTGTTCTTCGAGCTGTGAGCGTCCTCGCGATCTCGCAGGGCACGATCGCCGCGATCGTCGTGGTCGTGATCATCGACCTGTTCGCGATCATCTTCGGGCTCTCGTTCGTCCGCGCCCGTCGTGCCCAGCGCGAGGCGGCCGCGCCGGGGGTCGCCGGACGGCCGGCGGCCGCCGAAGCCCCGAAGAAGACGTCGGCCCCCCTCACGCGCCGCGAGTTCTTCCGTACGTCGCTGGTCGGATCGCTGCTCGTGTTCGGCGCGCAGTTCGGCGGAGCGACGCTCGCGTTCCTGTGGCCGAACCTGAAGGGCGGGTTCGGCTCGCTGATCACCGCCGGCAAGCTCGACGACATCCGCTCGCAGCTCGGCTCGGGGGAGCCCTTCTACTACGGCGCGGGGCGCTTCTACATCGTTCCGTGGAACGGTCATCCGGACGGCGACACGGACTACTCGGCCGAGGGTCTCGCGCAACAGGGCATCATGCCGCTGTACCAGCGCTGTGTGCACCTGGGGTGCCGCGTGCCGTTCTGCGCGAACTCGAAGTGGTTCGAGTGCCCGTGCCACGGCTCCAAGTACAACCTGGCCGGTGAGTACGAGCTCGGTCCGGCCCCGCGAGGGTTGGATCGCTTCAAGATCGAGATCGACGAGAGCGGCAACGTCATGGTCGATACCTCCGAGATCATCCTCGGCCCGCCGCGCGGCACGAACACGATCGACCAGCCGCCCCAGGGCCCGTTCTGCGTGGCGCCCGGATGATGCTCGCCCTCACCCAGACCCAGGGGGTCATCCTCCTCGTCGGGGGGCTGATCTTCGTCCTCGCCGCCGGCGCGGCGCTGTTCGCGCGTCGCGGGACGCGCCGGGCCGAACGCGAGCCCGACATCCCGCGTGCCATGCGGCCCGGGCCGTCCGACGCCGACCTCGAGACGCCGAACCTGCTCCGCCTCCAGGGCTGGGGTCTGCTCATCGTGGTGTTCTTCGTGGTCTGGATCCCGATGACCTGGCTCTTCGAGCCGAACAGCAACCTCGCGCAGGAGGAGGATCTCCTCACGCAGTCGGTCGCGCGCGGCGGGCATGCCGTCGAGCTGTTCTCCGAGGAGAACCAGGGCGGGATCGGCTGCGTCCGCTGCCACGGCGCCGAGCTCAGCGGCTCACGGATCATCGACACCGCGACCGGCGGCGTGATCCAGACACCCAACCTGCGGACGGTGTGCGGCGGTCCCTTCACCGGGCACCCGGCGATCTACTCGCTGGAGGACGTGCGGGCGGTGATCGAGCGCGGCCGTGGGCAGATCATGCCGTCGTGGAGCGTCAGGTACGCTGGACCGCTGAACGATCAGCAGATCACGGACATCATCGACTACGTCCTGTCGATCCAAGAGGTCGAGTTCGACCAGAACGTCTGCCTCAACCCCGAGGCGACGCAGACGGCGATCGACGAGAACCTGGACGGCGACATCAGCCAGAAGCCGCCTCCTGCGAACGTCACGGTGGGCCAGTCGTGATCGCGCCGGCGCTCGCACCGGTCGTGATCGCGCAAGAGACGTCGACGTGCATCGGGTTCCACGTCGCCTGCGACACGCTGCTGAAGGGGTCGCTCGCGACCCTGATGGGCGTCATCCTGTTCATCGGCAGCGTGCTCCTGGTGGCGTCGGCCGTCTTCGGGCGCCTGATGGGTTACCTCGTCCTCTCGGTGTCGCTGTTCGGGTGGATGATCGTGTTCTCGGCGCTCTGGGTGTTCGGGTTCTTCTCGCAGGGGCTGGACACCCAGGCGAACCTCGGTCCGCGCGGCACCGAGCCCGGGTGGGTGGTGGAGGCGGCCGGCCAGAGCTTCACCGAGATCCCGCGCGAGGAGTTCTCGGGCTTCCCCGAGGATGAGGCGTGGCGCGCGCCCCCCGCCGGTCAACGAACGTCGATCACCAGCGCGATCCAGTCCTACCTCGCCGAGCAGGCGAACGAGGAGGCTGGCCTCGGCGAGTTCGACCGGGGGGCCTTCACGACCACGAGCTTCGTCGTCGAGGACGTCTCGTACTCCCGCGCCGAGGACGGCACCGAGCTCGCCGCGGGCCACGGCTACTACACGGGCGGCGGGCCGCTCATCACCGTCTACCTGAGCTTCTCCCAAGGGAGCGTGCCGCGGTACTCGTGGATGTTCCTGATCAGCTCCACGATCCTGTTCCTGGTCCACCTGCCGTTCCTGGACCGCGCCGAACGTCGTCGCAAGGAGATCCTGACGGGCGGGACCGCGCCGCCCTGGTACGGACCCGCCTAGGGGGAGCCCATGCTTGGTCAAGAGAGCGTGCCGCTGATCGATCAGGGCGCCGTGCAGTTCATCCTGCTCGGCGTGTTGATCATCGTCGTCTTCATCGCGCTCTGGTTCACGATCGCGAAGTAGCCCACCCCGACCGCGTGGTCGTCGGGGCGGCGAGCGACTGCGTTCACAAGTGCGCGAGATCCGCGACGGCTCGCCCGCGCCGCTTGACGTCGGCGAGCGTCGCCTTGCGTTGCTCGTAGTACGCGAGGATCTGGAGCTCGACGGCGAGGTCGACCTTGCGGACCGACACCCGCTCGGGGACCTGGATCACCGCCGGGGCGAAGTTCAGGATCGACCGGACCCCCGCCGCGACCAGCCGTTCGGCGACCTCCTGCGCCGCCGAAGCGGGCGTCGAGATCACGCCGATCGCACCCGGATGCTCGTTGACGATGTCGCCGAGCTCGTCGACGTGCCGCACGGCCAGCCCCGCGATCCGCTCCCCGACCTTCGCCGGATCCGCGTCGAGGAGCGCCGCGGTCCGGAACCCTCGCGCCTCGAAGCCACCGTAGTTCGCGAGCGCGTGGCCGAGGTTCCCGAGGCCGACGATCACGATCGGCCAGTGCTGGGTGAGACCCAGCTCACGCCGGACCTGGTGGATCAGGTAGGCGACGTCGTAGCCGACGCCTCGCGTGCCGTACGAGCCGAGGTGCGAGAGGTCCTTGCGCACCTTGGCGGAATTCACGCCCGCGGCCTCGGCGAGGGTCTCGGATGAGATCGTCGAGGTGCCCGTCTCGGCGATCTCGACCAGGGCCCGCAGGTACACAGGCAGGCGTCCGACGGTCGCCTCGGGGATCGGCCGCCTGATCACGCACGGATGGTACCGGAGGGGCGGGCCCGTTCACAGATGCACAAGCGTCGCGACCTACGCGCGCACGACCGCGGCGAACTCGTCCGGGTCGAGCGAGATCTCCGCCACCTCCGCCCCATCGACCTCGACGACGGGGATCCTGGTGCCGTACTCACGCTCCAGGTCCTCGCCCGTGCTCACGTCGACCTCCTCGAAGACGAAGGCGGTCCGGTCCTGCTCGGCGAGGATCAGGGCTCGCGCCTCGTCGCAGAGGTGACAGCCGGGCCGGAAGTACAGACGGACCACGCGCATCCCGCCGCTCATGATCCGGCCGCCAGGCGTCGCACCGAGCGGGCCGCCCGTCCGGTCCTGAGGAACCCCCAGAACATCACGGCGATCCCGACCGCCAGCGAGAGCGAGAACGCGACGTAGCTCCCCGCCGCCGCGAACGCGGACCCGACCGCGGCGATCACGGTCGCCCCCCCGGCGATCGCAACGAGGCCGACGAAGCGGTCCCGCGCCTCGGGGGTGCGACGCATCCGGGACGCCGACCAGATCGTCCCCCCGACGAGCATCAGGTACGCGGGGATCGCGATCAGCTGCGGCAGCCGATGGGCTGGGGTGCCGTCGCCGAACACCTCCTTGCCCGACGGCAGGTCCCGCGCGAGGGCCACCTGGGACAGGTCGGCGGAGCGGACGACGGCCAGCGCGTACGCCGTCACGAACGCGAGGACGACGACCACCAGGGGCAGGACCCATCGACGGCGGAACAGCAGGAGGACCTGTCCGGCGGCCAGGAACGGCACGTTGAGCACGGCGCCGAGGAGCCAATACGTCCGGAACTCGCCGCTCGTCCAGCCGCCCTGGACACCCAGCGCCATCATCGCCGAGGCGACGGCGTACATCAGCATCGCGAGCGCCCAGCATGCGTCGAAGGGGCGCCGCCTCCGCGCGAACGCCCGCACGAGCAGGACCGCGAACACGAGTGCGATCGCCGATGCGCAAAGGGGCAGGATCCACATCGCGGCGGCAGCATACGCAGGCGCTCCGGGGGGCGGCGTGTACCATCGCGCGCGTGGATCCTTCGCGCCCGCGGCGGGGCCCGCACCTCGCGTGTTCGACCGCCCCGTTCTTCTCGCGACCGCTCGCCGACGCGTTCGAGTCGATCGCGGACGCCGGGTTCCGCGACGTCGAGGTGATGGTGACCCGCGACCCGGCGACACAGGACGGGCGCCGGATCCGTGAGCTCGCCGGGCGCCACGAGGTCACCGTGCGCGCGATCCATGCACCGTTCCTGCTGATGACGCGGAAGGTGTGGGGCACGGACCCCGTCGGCAAGGTGTACAGGGCGATCGAGCTCGCCGAGCACATCGAGGTTCCGCTCGTCGTCGTCCATCCGCCGTACCGCTGGCAGGCAGGCTACCGACGGTGGATCGAGGAGCGGCTTCCCAACCTGTCGTCGGACACGGGGGTGCGGGTGGCCGTCGAGAACATGTTCCCCCTCCGCGTCAGAGAGCGCGGCGTGCGGTTCCACGCCCACCAGGCGATGGAGGACCTCGAGCGGTTCGACCACGTCGTCCTGGACACGAGCCACGCGGCGGTGACGGGCTTCGATCCGGTGGAGACCGCGCGGCGGCTCGGCGGTCGCCTCGCGCACGTCCACCTCTCGAACAACGCCGGCAAGGGTTGGGACTCGCACCTGCCGGTCGACCAAGGCGTGCTGGACCTGGATGCCTTCCTGGAGGCGCTGATCGACGCCGGGTTCGGGGGCACCGTGTCGCTCGAGCTGGACCTGCGCCCGTACCTCTCCGACGACGGGCGGCTCGCCGACGTCTTGCGACGCAACCGCTCCTTCTGCGCGGAACGCCTCCCGCTCCCCGCGTAGGCCTCAGCGACCGGTACGAGTTACGCGCGGTTAGTCTCAGCGTGTGCGCAAGGGGACCCTGGTGGCGATCGTCGTCCTGTTGTTGGTGCTCGGCGTGGCGGCGATCTTCCAGATGGTGCTGGCGACCCGCGACCGGCAGCCGTACCCAGGGCCCGTGTCGGGGACGCCGTTGCCCACGGTCGTCACGCCATAGGGCGCCTCCGTCGCTCCCGTCACCTCAGGCCCGCTGACCCGTGATCGTGACGGTGTCGCCCGGGCGCAGATCGAGCAGACGCGCCGCGCTGCCGTGGTTGACGACGATCGCGACCATGCCGTGCGAGTCGACGATCGCGGCCGGATGGCCTTCGGGCACCTCCGCGAAGGCCCGCACGCGCGGGAGCTGGTGACGCCCGACTGCGACGGGCCAGCGGAGCTCCGCAGCCTCGAGGTCCTCCGGACGGGCGTTCAGCTGGACGTTCCCGAACCCGTCGACACCGACGACGCGAGCGCCAACGACGCCGGGCGCGATCATCGGTCCGGACATCTCGATCGTCGCGAGGTCGTCGACCTCGAGCGCCGAGCCGAGCCGTTCGAGGGACCCACCCGCGGCCAGGTGCGCCGCGGCCGGCGCGAAGATGTCCCGCCCGTGGAACGTCCGCGACACCGGGTGCAGCTTGACCTCGTCCGAGATGATCCTCACGGCGCGGGAGGCGCCCCCGAGCTCCACCCACGCCAGCGACAATAGGCCGTTGTCGGGCCCGACGAGGAGCGCGCCCATCGACGCTTCGACGGCGATCGGACGGCGTTCCGTCCCGACGCCGGGGTCGACGACCGCCAGGTACACCGCGTCGTCGGGCATGAAGCGGACGGAACGGGCGAGCGCGAGCGCCCCCTGGTCGACGTCCTGCCGGGGCACCTGGTGCGTCAGGTCGATCACGCGCGTCTCGGGAGCGATCCGCGCGATCACGCCGTGGCACACGCCCACGAACTCGTCCACGAGCCCGTAGTCGGTGAGGAACACGATCGGGCGCGTCACGCCGGCGCGTACACCTGGAGGTAGTCGAGGATCTTGGTCTGCAGGATGCCCGACTGGCTGCCCTCGAGCAGGTCGGTGCCGTGGTCGTCGGCCGGGAGGATCTCGACGCGCTTGGGCTGCGGCGACTGCGCGTACAGCGCCTCGGCCGCATCCGCCGCGCCGTTCGGATCGCCGACGCCCGCGACGAAGAACTTCGCCGCGGTCACGCGCGCCAGGACCTCGGCCGTTGCGGTGAGCCCCTCGAACGACACCGGCGCGGACAACGACACGATCGCCGAGACGCCGACCCCCTGCTGCGCCGCGGCGACGAGGGAGGCCGTCGCGCCCATGCTCGCGCCCATCAGCACGACCGTCGTCGCTCCCTGCGAACGCAGGAATTCGATCGCGGCGACGACGTCCTGCCAGATCCGCCCGATCTCCTTCTCGCCCTCGGAGCACCCCGCCACGCCGCCGGGACAGTACCCGCGGAAGTCGAACGTCAGCGCCATGTACCCGTCCTCGGCGAGCCGCTCGGCGAAGCGCCACCACGAACGTTGGTCGGCGGGGTACATGTGCGACAGCACGACGCCGACGCGGCCCTCACCGAACAGCCGACCCGCGAGCCGGACGCCGCCCGGGGCCGCGAACGAAACCGCGCGCGAGTCCTCGGATGGGGCGGAGGGCGTGTCGCGCCCGCCGCACCCAGCCGCGAGCACAGTGGTCGCGATCACGGGAAGCAGCAGCAGCTTCTGGCGGGCGGTCCGGGGCCGCGCGCCGCGCATCGCCGGGTCCTTGGCCTACCGACCCTGCTGACGGCGTTGCCAGCGGGTCCGCTTCAGGAGCTTCTTGTGCTTCTTCTTCCGCATCTTCTTGCGGCGCTTCTTGATCAGCGACGGCACGCGGTTCCTCTCATCCACATCATCCAGATCCGAACAGGTTCCAGAGGTCGACGCGCTTGGCGCGGGCTCCGTCCTCCAGACGAACGGAACCAAGTCTAAGCGCCTTGGGGCCCTCTGCCACCGGCGATATCAGACGCAGGACGCCCTCGTCGGGCGCGTGCTCCAGGTACCCGATCCCCAGGTATCCGCCCGCACCGTCGGACAGCCCGACGAGCAGCCGGTCGAGCTGCGCCAGATCGAACAGCGGGGGCAGCGCGGGCATGAAGACGGTGGGCTTCACGCGCCACCGGTGCAGCTCGCCCGCGAAGTACGCTCGCATCGCCCGCTCGCGGTTGTCGGCGCGCTGCTCCACGGTCGTCGGGACGACGCTGGAGTGGATCCCGAGCGGGACGACCTCGGTCTGGAAGAACCGCTGGATCACGCCGAGCAACGGCTGCAGCTCCTCGCCGCGCTGCAGTCCGACGACGAGGTCGGGCTGGAGCATCTCGACCTTGTGGTACTTCAGGATCTGTCCGTAGACGCCGGAGACGAGCCCGCTCGTGTCGACGACGACGAGGTCGGCGCCGAGCTCGCGCGCCTGG